>Ga0224555_1003540_pt1 | contig 15787 bp, 18 predicted proteins | sample 714S23034metaG_FD_180687 | JGI IMG/M metagenome (GOLD analysis project Ga0224555, IMG submission 180687) | Peat soil microbial communities from Stordalen Mire, Sweden - 717 S2 30-34 | ecosystem: Environmental > Terrestrial > Soil > Wetlands > Peat | place: Sweden: Norrbotten County, Stordalen...
ACGTCTACCAGGAGAAGCCGCTTTCGCTCAACCTGCAACAAAGCGCCGAAATGGTGGAGGCCGTGCGTAAGACCAAACAGATCGTGCAAATCGGCATGCAGCGCCGCAGCATGCCTTTTGTGCGCAAGGCCAAGCAATTGGTGGACGACGGCGCCCTAGGCCGCATCTCCATGGTGAAGCCCATGTGGAACTGGCACTTCACCGAATGGCTCGACAACTCGCCGCTCGAAGGCAAGCTCGATTGGGACCTGTTCCTGGGCTCCGCGCCCAAACGTCCGCTGGAACCCAAGCGCTTTCGCTGGTGGCGCGGATTCTGGGATTACTCCGGCGGTAACATGACCGATCAGGGCACCCACCTGATGGACGTCGTGCAGTGGATGACGAATTCCGGGCCGCCGCGCTCGGCCGTGTGCCAGGGCCAGGTGATCGGCAACCCGGCAGCCGAAGCGCCCGACGTCTTCACCGCCGTCTTCGAGTATCCCGGCTTCCTGGCGCAGTGGACGCTGGATTATTGCAGCACCTACGATTGGGACTGGTCCGTCACTTTCCTTGGCGACAAAGCCACGATGGTGCTCGACCGCGGCGGCTATCGCCTCTATAAAGACAACGGCGCGTCCGCCACACCCTGGATGCAGAGCGGCAAGTCCGAGTTGATCGCGCAGGAACCTGACCGCGACAGCGCCACCGCGCACCAGCAGAATTTCCTGGATTGCATCCGGTCGCGCCAGGAACCCAACTGCCCCATCGAGATCGCGGCGGCCGCGGTGGCCGGTCCGCACATGGCCAACCTGGCCTGGCGCGAAGACCGCAAGGTCAAAGCTTGATCCGCCATGCCGGATCTGGTGAACGCGTTCTTCGAGGTGCGCCTGGAGCAACTGTTCGATTTGGCTGGACTCGCGGAGCAGCTTTTTTCCTCCGGCGGACTCGAATACCGGATAGTCGGGGGCCTGGCGACCTACCTATACGTTGAGGAACGGGAGCCGGACGCCGGGCGGCTGACAAAGGATATCGACATCGTCGTACGCCGCGCAGATCTGGAGAAGATTGCCAAAGCTGCTGCATCATTTGGTCTGCAGCATCGTCAGGTTGCGGGCGTGGACATGTTGGTTCGGCCTGAACAACCACCCGGACGGAGGGCCATCCACCTCTACCCGGAGCCAACGCTGGACCTCAGCCCGTGTCAGCGAATCAAGGGTCTGCGCTTGATCCCTCTGGCGGACCTGATCCGCATGAAGCTCACCAGCTTCCGAATAAAGGACCAGATGCATCTCAAGGACCTCGACGAAGCCGGACTCATCACGCCCGAAATGGAGACCGGTCTTTCACCGGTCCTCGCCGAGAGACTGGCGCAGGTTCGCGCACACGAGTAGCGTGGTTCCCGGCGCCCCACATCAAGCCCGATGGATGCGCGCCGAGCCGCGCCGCAGCCTGCCCGCGCCGGTTCTGCACCGCATCGCGCACAGTGCCTTCTCGGGCTGCCGCGTGCTCTCGAGCGAGCCGCTCGGCGATGGTAAGCGCAACGCGAATTTCAAAATCCATCTTGACCCGGCGCCCGGACCGGTGGTGCTGCGCATTTACGAGCACGATCCCACGCTGTGCCAGAAAGAAATCGATCTGATGCGGCTGGTCGGCGCGGCCGTGCCCGTGCCGGAGGTGATCTACGCGGAGCCGCACGGCTGGGAGGATCTGCCGCCGTTTACATTCACGCGCTGGATCGAAGGCATCACCTTCAAAGAACTGAAACGCAGCGGCGATGCGGACGCCATCGCTCAGGCCGCGCAGGCCACGGGCGAAATACTCGCCGCCATCGGCAGCTTCCGATTTCCCAAGCCAGGCTGGCTCGCGCCCGGGCCAAACGTCACGTCGCCGCTACTCGAGGGCGCGGACCCCACGCCGCGTTTCATCGATCTCTGTCTCGCCGCGGAGAACCTGCAACGTCGCGTGACGGCCGAACTGCGCGATCACACGCATGCCCTGGTATGGTCATGGGCGCCGCAGTTAGCCACTCTCGATGCCGAAACTTCGCTCGTGCACGGCGACTTTAACAAACGAAACCTGCTGCTGCGCCCCGCCGGCGGACGATGGCGCGTGGCCGCGGTTCTGGATTGGGAGTTCGCGGTCTCCAGTTCTCCGCTGGCCGATCTGGGCAGTTTCCTGCGCTATGAGCGCGCCGCGCGTCCGGTCGCCGAGCCCCACTTCTCCATGGGTTACGTGCGCGCCGGCGGCCGATTGCCGCACGACTGGCTGCGCCTGGCGCGACTGCTCAATCTGGTGGCTCTCTGCGAAAGCCTAACGCACGACGAACTTCCGGACGACGTCGTCGCGGAACTGGTCGAACTCGCGCGCGCTACAATCGAAGATCGCGACCCCGAATAATGGATACGGAACGCCTCGTTCAAATCGCGCAACGGCTCGAAATCGGCAACATCCGCCGCCACATTTTCCTGTGTTGCGATCAGACCAATCCCAAGTGCGCGGCGAAAGAAGCCGGCCTCGAATCGTGGGAATACCTGAAACGCCGCCTGGCCGAACTGGGCCTCCTTGCGGGCGATGGATGCGTCTACCGCACCAAGGCCAACTGCCTGCGCGTCTGCGAACAAGGTCCCATCGCCGTCGTCTACCCCGATGGAATCTGGTATCGCTCGGCGACGCCGGAAGTCATCGAGCGGATCATCCAGGAACACCTGATCGCCGGGCAGCCCGTCGCGGACTACATGTTCGCGCGCTCAAACACCATGAAATACTGATAGGGCAGAAAGTCGAAGCTTTTGGTCTTGCGAAAACCCGCCGCTTTCATCTCGCCGATGAGTTCCTCTTCGGAAATCTTCATGCTCTCGGGCGGTCCCAAGGGCAGCGGCTTCTTGTAAAACTCGATCGCCACGATGCGGCCGCCCGGCTTCAGCGCTTTTGCCAGCTTAGGATAGTAGGCTGCGCGGCCATCGATGTGATGCAGCACGTCGCAGAAGAAGATGGTATCCACCGAAGCTGCCGGCAGCTTCGGATCGTCCGGCGTAGCCAGCACCGCTTCCACATTCTTGGGCGCATCCTTCATAGCGGCTTCCAGCAACTTGGCATCGATGTCCACGGCGTAGACCTTGCCCGCATGCATCGCAAACCGCCGCGTGAAGTATCCGCTGCCCGCGCCGATATCCGCCACCGCCTCGGTGGGTTTCAGGCCAAGCGCCATCACCACCTCGTGCGGCTTCTGCCAGGCGTCGCGCTGCGGGTCTTCCAAAACCCGGACGTATTCTTCGGCGGAACCCGGCGCGTGGTGTTGGTGCGCCACCTGTCCAAAAGCGGCCATGGCCGCGACGCCTGCCAGCAGAATTTCGTTTGATCGCCTCACTCTTCCTCCGTTTCTTCCGGTGGCTCGAACCCATCCAGCAGGTCCGGGTCGGCCGCGAACTTCTTCAACACCGCGATAACCGTCGCCGATCGAAACCCCGCTCGCACCAGTCTGCGATACGCCGACGCCATATCCTTGGCTTCCTGGAAAAGGCTCTCTTTGGACTTCATGCGAAACTTGCGCCGCACGAAATCCTCGGCCAGAGCCTGCTCGTTGACATCTTCGTAGACCTTCCCGACGGTTTGTTGCGCCACCGCCGGCGCCACCCGCCGCCGCGACAAATCCGCCAGCACGCGTGTCTTGCCCAGGCCTTCGTTTTCCAGGCGCGCCGCGGCGAAGTTCTCGGCGAACTGGCGGTCGTTCAGATAGCCGTACTCCTTCAGGCGCGCAATGGTGGGGTCCACGTCGGCCGCGCGTTCCGCCTTGCCGCGCAGCTTCTCGCGCAGTTCGCCCGTCGAGTGCGCGCGGCCGCCCAGCACTCGTAGCGCATACTCCCACAGCGCGGCGGCGTCCTTGCGCGCACGTTTTGGCTCTTTCATACCCCGGGCTTCCTGACGGAATAGCAGTGTACCATGCCCGCGGGCGACGCAAGGTATACTAGAGGCTGTATAAGGAGGAATGAGATGGACAAGAGTGGATTCTCCAGTTTCTTGCTGGGCCTCGGCGTAGGCATCGGCATCGGTATGCTGTTCGCCCCAAAATCCGGCGCGGACACCCGCCAGCTCATAAAGGATAAGACTGGCGAGGGAACCGATTTTCTCAAACAGCGCGGCACCGACCTGCGCGATTCGGCCAACGATCTGCTAACCAAGAGCAAGGAGGCATTAAACCGCCAGAAGGACACCATCGTCGACGCCATGGAAGCCGGCAAACAGGCCTACCGCGACGCGGTGAACCAACCGCCGCAGCCTCCCGCCGCCACGGAAGGAACGGCTCACTAATTTCAATGCCAGGGAGGGTTCTCCATGCCTGAAGACGTCTTCCGGTGGGTGATCGCGGCGGGTGTGCTGCTGGCCTGCCTCGCCACTGTGTGGCAGGCGATCATTTTGTCCGCCATTTACCGCGCCGGACGGGAAGCCCAGAAGGCTGGCAAGCAAGCCCAGAACAGGCTAGGGCCGCTGGTGGACCGTTTCGACGCTGTCCTGACGAACACCAGCAGGATGTTGGAGGAGAACCGTCCCCGCATTGCCGAAATCACCGCGGAGACTTTGGTCGTCGCCAAAACCGTTCGCCAGCAGGTGGAGCACATCGGCCAGTTGGTCGACGACACGAGCGTGCGCGCCAAAGCCCGGATTGCGCAGATCGACGAGACCGTGGGCCGCGCCGTGGAGCAGGTGGACCACGCCGGCGAGGCCGTCAAGAGCGCTGTGATGAAGCCCGTGAAGGAGGTCGGCGGCATCGTCGCCGGCGTCAAGGCGGCCTTGAACACCTATGCGCAGGGCGGCAACCGGAATTCGCCGGAGCACGCCACGCAAGACGAAGAGATGTTCATCTGATGGTGGGACAGGCTTCAGCCTGTCTGGCGGGCGGTATCGCCTGCCTATGCGGCTTTCTGGACCTTACCCGAACGAATGCAGGACGTACACACACGCAGCCGCTTGGTGGCGCCGTTGATCACCGCGTGGACCGACTGCAAATTCAAATTCCAGCGGCGCTTGCTGACGTTATGGGCGTGACTGACCCGGTGGCCAAACTGCGGGCCGCGCCCGCACACATCGCAAATTCGTGCCATATTACGAAAATCTCCTCAAAGCTGCGAAACTGGTATTTTACCACACTGTGGCACCAAGGATGGACGCTTGACCGAGTTCAATCATATCCACATCCGCGACGGGGAAGACTGGGTTTGCGGACGAAGCATGGCATTTGAAGACCGCGAGCTGATTCGGTGCGAAGCCCGCGACCCGGATGAAGAAGAGTCCTGCCGCCGCTGCGCCGAGCAGATCTTGTCGTATTTCGGCGATGCGATGCACGTGCAATAGCTGCGGACACGGGGAGCCGCGGGGAGATCTCTGTTGAAAGAAACGATCCTGGTCGTCGAAGATGGGGACGCCGTTCGCAACCTGGTGTGTGTGATGCTGGTCGAGAATGGATACCGGGTCCTGGAGGCCCGCGACGGACATCACGCCTTGCGCGTCTGCGAATCCCAGCCCCAGCCGATTCAACTGGTGTTGACCGACGTGGTAATGCCCAACATGAAGGGCGCGGAGTTGGCCGAACGCCTGCGCCGTGCGCGCCCGGATTTGCGCATCCTGCTGATGTCGGGTTATGCGGAGGAGCCGGTGGTCGAGCGCCTCGGCCGCGACCCCGTGGCGTTCCTGCCGAAGCCGTTCACGTCGGTCGAACTGGTGGAGAAAATCCGGCAGGTTCTCGACGCGCCCTGGAATGGCGTGCCCAACGGTAGGCGCCGGGATGATTGAGCGCTTGGGTTTCTCCATGCGCCAGTTCTGGCACAGCTTGGCGGCGGTGCTGCTGGGCAATGCGGCCTACTTCAGCCTGGACCGCTATCTGCCGCCGGCCGGCCGCCATGTGCCCTGCAAGATCGACTGGGGACTGGCCATCGATTTTTGGTGCTGCCTGGTGTTTTACGGCCTGCTGGCGCGGCTGAAATGGTTCCAGCGGCGTTAGCAGTGTTCAAGAAATAACTGTACAGCAGATTAGCTGTGGGGCAGGCCATCGTTTTTCGTGGCCTGCCGAGTTCGAGCACGGTGCGCAGACGACAAACAACGATCGTCTGCGCCACGCCACTACATTAGCGGTTGTTCCTGAATTAGCGCACGGACACAGCCCACAAAATCGCGCGCTGGAAATTGTAGCGCCCCGTGTCGCGAATGGTGATGGTCTCAAGCGCCTGCCGCCGGAACTCCGGTGGCAGGTCAACCTGCACCAAATCCATCCTCTGCCCGTGCCCGTTATCGAATGCCGGCAGCGAGGTGGTGCCATTGGGGTCGATCAGAAAGGGCAGGGCGACGGCTACCAGCAGCAGCAGGACGACGACGATGCCGATCCAGCGGCGATGCGCTTCATCGGGGTATTTTAGAACGATGCACGAAAGGAGTCGAGGGTGACGCGGAGGCCTTCTTCCAGCGGCACGCGCGGTTCCCAGCCGAGCAGACGGCGCGCCTTGGAGATGTCCGGCCGGCGCTGCCTGGGATCGTCTTCCGGCAGGGCGCGATTGACGATCGGCGACCGGCTGCCGGTGATGCGGCGGATGCGCTCGGCGAACTCCCGTATGGTCATTTCATCCGGGTTGCCGAGATTCACCGGATAGCGCTCATCGGATTGCATCAGCCGGTAGATGCCGTCCACCAGGTCGCTGACATAGCAGAAACTGCGCGTCTGCGATCCGTCCCCGAAAATGGTGAGCGCCTCGCCGCGGAGGGCCTGGCCTATAAACGAGGGCACCACGCGGCCATCGTCCAGCTTCATGCGCGGCCCGTAGGTATTGAAGATGCGCGCGATATTGGTGCGCAGGCCATAAGTGCGATGGTAAGCCATGGTCAGCGCCTCGGCGAAGCGTTTGCTTTCGTCGTAGCAGGAGCGCGGCCCGACCGGGTTGACGTGGCCCCAATAGGTTTCGCTCTGCGGATGCTCCAGCGGATCGCCGTAACATTCCGAGGTGGAGGTGAGCAGGAACCTTGCGCCTTTGGCGAGCGCCAGTTCCAGCATGTTGCGCGTGCCGGCGCTGCCCACATCCAGCGTGGCGATGGCGTGCTGCAAATAATCTTTGGGGCTGGCCGGCGACGCCATGTTCAGCACGGTGTCCAGTGGGCCGTCCACCGCTAGCGGCAGCGTGATGTCGTGACGGATAAGGCGGAATTGCGCTTGATCGCCGAGATGCGCCACATTCCGTTCAGAGCCGGTGAGGAAATTGTCGACGGCCACGACCGTATGGCCCCCCGCCAACAGGCGGTCGCACATGTGCGAGCCGATGAATCCGGCGGCTCCGGTAACCAAAATGCGCAAGCAAAACACCCCGTCAGGTTGAATCTCGCAGCGGACCTCGCGGACCGCTGTGCTACATTCAAGGTTACCGCATGGTCCACCCATCCTGGCTGGAAATTGTGATCCTGGCGATACTGTTGTGCATCTCTGGGTCGCTTTTCTGGATTCGCTTCCGCAAGCCGGTGGATGCAATCCGCCGCTCGCGCGATAATCCCGATTTCAAGCTGCGGCCGCTAGCGCCGCGTATCCGGCAATTCGTCTGGGAAGTGCTGCTGCAAGGCAAAGTGATCCGGGAGCGTCCGCTGCCCGGCCTCGCGCACGCCTTCGTCTTCTGGGGCTTCTGTGCGTTCGCGCTGATCACCATCAACCACATTGCCGCCGGTTTCGGCTTGCCGTTTCTTAGCCGCGAAGGCGGATTCGGCAAAGCCTATTTCGCTTTCGTGGCCGTGTGGGCCGTGCTTGTGGCGGTCTCCATCGCCGGCCTGGCCATCCGCCGCTTCGTCGCGCGCCCCATCTGGTTGGGCAAAGTCGCGCCGGAATCCGGCATCATCGCGCTGCTCATTTTCATCTTGATGATCACCTACCTGGCGGGGCTCGGGATGGAGGAAACCACCACGGCGGCGCGCGCGAATTGGTGGCTGCACACCGTCACGCTGCTGGCGTTTCTGCCGCTGATCCCGCACACCAAGCACCTGCACCTGTTGATCAGCCCGGCCACCGTGTTTCTGCGGCGGGACGGATTCAGCAAGATTCCGCCGCTGGTGGGCGACGAGGACTTCGGCCTGGACACCGGCAAGGACATCACCAAGATCGACGCGCTGCAAGCTTATTCCTGCGTGGAGTGCGGGCGCTGCACCGAGCACTGTCCGGCGTACAATACCGGCAAAACGCTCAACCCCAAAGAGATTATCCTGGGGCTGCGGCATTATCTGAATGAAGAAGGGCCCGGCAACGAAGAGCCGCTGCTGGGCAAACACATCTCGATGGAAGCGGCGTTCCAATGCACAACCTGCGGCGCATGCGAGTTCCAGTGCCCGGTGGGTATCCAGCATCTGCCCGTGATTATCGGGCTGCGGCGCGGCGCGGTGAACACGGGCAAGTGGGAAGACGATTACGGCGGCAAGATGTTTCTGGCGATGGAGCGCACCGGCAATTCGCTGGGATTCGCGTCCAGCGAGCGCACGAAATTCATCGAGAAGAACGAGCTGCCGATTTACGACGGCACGCAAGAGTATTGCCTGTGGCTGGGCTGCATGGGATCGTACGATCCGCAAGGCCGTGAGATCGTGCTCTCGCTGGCCGCGGTATTGCGCCATCTCGGGGTGACCTTCGGCGTGCTGCGCAAGGAGAAGTGTACGGGCGACCCGGTGCGGCGGTTGGGTAACGATCTGCTGTTCCAGCAGATGGCGGAGGCCAATATCGAGCAGTTGAAGTCGGCCAATCTATCGGCCAATGTCACCAAGCTGCTCTCCATCTGCCCGCATTGCGTGCGCACCATCGGCGAGGATTGGAAGGAATTCGGCGCGGCGTTCCAGATCGAGCATCACAGCGAGCTGCTGGCGCGCATGCAGGAGAAGCTGCCGCGGCGGGCGGACCAGCGGGAGCGCGTGGTCTTCCACGATCCTTGTTACCTGGGGCGCTACCGCGGCATTTACGAAGCGCCGCGGGAGGTGATGGCGCGCTGGGACGATGTGGAGGATCCGGGGCGCGCGCGCCAGCGGTCGTTCTGTTGCGGCGCGGGCGGCGGGCAAATGTTCCTGGGCGAGGAGAAAGGCAAGCGCGTCAACGTGGAACGCGCCACGGAACTTGCCGCAACCGGGGCCCCGGTGGTGGGCACGGCCTGCCCGTTCTGCCAGACGATGTTGCGCGACGCCTTCGGCACCGTGAGCCAGACGCCGCCCAAACTGCTGGACATTGCGCAGATTGCGGCGGCGTCGATCGAGTCCACGGCGGGGCGCGGGATGGTATAATCCTGAATTGGCGCTCCACCCGGGTTCGATACGGACGGGCGCAGCCAAGCCGCAGGGATACCTCAAGCGGGCGCGTAGCTCAATTGGCAGAGCAAGTGACTCTTAATCACTAGGTTGTGGGTTCGATTCCCTCCGCGCTCACCAGCATAATCAATTACATCCGGGCCGCAGAAATCAGCCCCGACTTCACTGATAACAAATGTGTTTGGCGCCCCGATACGATAACCGCTGGCAGGCAACAGCGGCGTCTGGACGTGCTACGTTAAAGGCATGAAGTATCCGGTGGCCTTGACGCGGACGGAAGATGGGTACAGCGTCTCGTGTCCGGGACTTCCCGGCTGTTGGTCGCAGGGCGCGACCGAAGAGGAAGCCCTGGCGAACATTCGGGACGCCATCTCCGATTACCTGGAGGTGGCGAAGGAACTGGCCGGGGAACGGAACTTGAGAGAAGTCGAAGTGCCGGCGTAGCGTGTGCCGAAGATACCCGGAATCCCCCATCTCCGCGCGGTTAAGGCTCTCGAGAAGAAGGCAAACACATTGTCATGACCGACGGCATCCGCATCCTGACCATCCCAAGGCACGATCCCGTGGATGCGTCAAGCGGTGTGCCAATGGTAGTGGGTCAATTTGCGTAGCATTGCCTTGGAGGGCGGCCAATCGTGGCCGCAGCCGCCTTTTTAGGCGGCCAGAGCCGGCTGAAAGCCGGCTTAGACTGCCCCTCGCCCCCAGCCTCATAATCGGCGTTTTCCCACACGGTCGAGGGGCCGAGTGCCTGGCTCAGTGCAGACGTGACCTGGCTGTCGCCGCCCCAGCGTCAGTTCCATTTGATACCGGCACGGGGCCGCTGTTGAAATGACCCAAGGATCTGACGTACCGCACGGACGACCATGCCCACGTGCAGCGTATCCCTGCCGTTAGATCGGGTATTGTTACATTGCATCCCGGCATAAACGATTCGAATTGTAGCCACGTTGTTATCCTCCAACCCGGCTTAGGGTCGACCACCATCCAGCCGGCGATAAGCGCTTCTGGATTTATACGAAAGTTGTCACGCGACTCGCTTCCGGAGCCGTGCCCGGCCGCGAACCATGAAGCGATTACAAGCCGGGAAGTCCGAACCGGCGCGCGCCCCCGAAGGTCGTTGGCCGTCTCGGTGCTGGATTGTTTCAGCACTGGTGGGTTTTGCAGCATCGCCGACGGGCCTGTAAACATCGTGTCCGGTATGTTGCGAAAGTCGGTTGCGAAAATGAAATGGAAACAGGCTGGTCGCAGCAACTGGAACCGCTTTTGACCTGTTGCGAAACTCTCTCGCAAGAGTGCGGGGCGGGTTCGCGGCTCTGGCTGTTCCGATTCAGGAATCCGCTTGGCCGGGTCCCGCAAAAAGCACCGCTCGGAAAGTCCCGAAACGGGGTTCGAGGAGGTGTCGCCGGATTGGGAGCGGGAAGTCGGCTTGTCGCCGGCAACTCAAGGAAGCTCCCTCGGCCGGAAACGCCCGAACCCGTTGAGTGAGCACCCAGGCGGCCCCGAGGTCCCGCTGTGGGAAGCTGAGGGTTCCTCCCGCCAAACGCCAGCCCGCCGGGGAGCCCCGCCCAAGGCTCAGCTTCCGTAGCGCAGAACTAGCGCCGGAGGTGTTCGACACGCGTCCCGCACCGAAGTTTCTGCACGTCCTTGGACCGAGGACAACAGTATGCAACCGAGCCGGCGCAGCGGCTTGGCCAATTTTCGATCACACGCCGAGATAATAAAATCCATCCCCGCACCCCGCACCAACCAAACCACTTACTAACCCGCCGCCCTCCGTGCCAGGGCGTTTCCTCCACCCCCGCCCGCTACCATGAAATCGGAGGGCGGGGTTTACCCCCCGCGGGACTTCAGTCCCGCCGCTCCATCAGCGAAAGGACAGATTCCACATGCTAATCTCCGACAAGCAACACCAGGCTAACCAACGAAATGCGCAACACTCCTCCGGTCCCACGACCCCGGCGGGCAAAGAGGCCATCCGCTTCAACGCCCTCACCTATGGCTTGCGCACCCGCGCCTCCATCCTTCCCGACGAAAACGCCGCGGATTACTCCCAGCTCTGGGACGAAATGGAAGCCGACTGGCAGCCGCAAACCCGCACCGAGAGGTGCTACCTGGAAACCATGGTCACCTCCCAGTGGCTCCTCAAGCGGGTGGCCGAGAGCGAACAGAGGATCTACGCGTACATTGCCTTCGGCGAGCAGCAGTTCAAAATGTTGGGGTACGTGGCGAAGCAGCGCGCGCAACTGGAGCGCTCTTTCCGCACCGCCATCGCGGACATGAAGCAGTCACAGAAGGAGCGCCATGCCCGGCCCCAGCCGCAACCCGCGAAGCCCGCACCGGCGTCGGTTTCCCCGCCCGCCAGGCCGGCGCCTCCGCCCCCTGAGTACGTGATGTCGGAGGGCGCCCAAGTCCCACAACCCGTCTCCTGCTCCCCCGATACCCGCTAGCAACCCGCCCCCCCTGATCTTTGACAAACTGGCAGACGACGCCAACTGATGCGCGACTACTATCTCCAGCGCCCAGCACCCAACCCCAGTCCCCAGCCCCTGCGCGCAGCGCCAGCCCCCAGCCCCCAGCCCCGGCGTGCAACGCGCGCCTCTTTCCCTCCAGCCACTTGGGCTTTGATTGTCCCGCGCGCCTACCCCAACTTGGGCGGCAGATCGGTCATCGGGCCCATCCACAACAACTCGCGCTCGATGTCTTTATGCAGTTGATACTTCCGCCGCACCGACGCGACCTTCTCGCCGCGCACCTCGATCTTATCCAGATCGAACTGCCCCAACCCGAACTGGCCGCAGAAGTTCAGATAGCCGATCCAATTGGGGTCGATCCCCATCGCCTCCACGCCCACGCGGTCCGCGGCGATGTAGTCCGTCGAGGCGATCGCCACGCGCGACGGCACCGGCGTGCCGGACGCCGGACCGTTGCCTTCCATGCCCTCGAAGCCGTCGATCAACGTGGCGCCCCAGAAAGGCCGCATCTTCTGCGCGGTCAGGAACATGTTGTAGTGCGTCTGGCGCAGGCCCGTGTGGTAGCGGCGTTTGTCGTTCCAGCGGGGCGTTTCCTTGGGTGCGGAATGCAGCGGCGCGCCCAGCACCATGTTCTTCACCGAGAGCGTGGCCACCACGGTGTTGTGCGTCTTCAGGATCGCCGAGCAGATGATGAACGCATCCGGATCGAACAGCCGCGCGGCCAGCCGCACCGGCGAAGGATGGATGTCGAAGTCGATCAGCGGCATCGTGACATACTTGGCTTCCTGGTGCAGGTCCACCAGGCTCACGTGTTGCGCGCGCCGTTCCGCGGCCACCCGGTCGTAGTGGAAATTCTCGAAGCCCTCCATGGTCTCGCCGGCGGACGCCTCCGCGATCATCACCGGCCCTTTGAAGCGCGGCTCCAGGTAATCCAGAATACCGTTGATCGTGTCGGCATTGGTCGCCGCCAGCGGATTCACCGTGGACACGTTGTTGGGTTTGATGACCACGTACTTCTTCTGGCGCAGCGCCGGACGGATCTGGTCGTCGATGGCCTCCAGCGCGTCGTGCGCGTTTTTGCGCCGGTCGTCGCCCTTGACCAGGGAAACCGCCGCTGGCGTTACCGACCCGCCGCCCGTTACCGAGCCGCGACCGTCAGGGAGCGGTTGCGATTGAGATCTGGCGAGCAGCCCATGCGCCAGCAGCGCGCCCGAGCCGCCCAGGAACAAACGTCGCGAAAAATCAGTTGGCATAAAATGTCGCTCCAGTCTAAAATAGGATTTTAGCATCTGCTTAGGAGAACATCTATGCCGGATTCATCCCGCCGCAATTTTCTGCTCACCGGACTGGCCGTGCCCGCCGCGGCATCGGCCGCCCGTTCGTCGGCGGACGAACAAAAGCAAGCTGCTCCGCCGCGCGCCGCGATCGCCTCGCCGCAACTGCGCTACCGCATCCTCGGCGAGACCGGGCTGAAAGTCACCAGCGTGGGCTTCGGCTGCATGGTCACCTCCGACGGCAGCGTGATCGAACGCGCCGCCGACATCGGCATCGCTTATTTCGATACCGCCCGCGGTTACCAGGGTGGCAACAACGAGCGCATGGTGGGCGCCGCTCTCAAAGGCAAGCGCCAGAACATCACGCTGTCGAGCAAGACGCACTCCGCAACCAAGGAAGCCGCGCTCGCGGACCTGGATACCAGCCTGCGCGAACTCGGTACGGACCATCTGGACATCTGGTACCTGCATGCCAAGGAAAAGCCCGCCGATGTGACCGACGAACTGATCGACGCGCAACAGACCGCCAAGAAAGCCGGTAAGATCCGCTTTGCCGGCGTCAGCACGCATAAAGGCCAGGCGGAGCTGATTCCCGCGCTGACAGCCAATCCGCACATCGATGTGATCCTGACGGCGTACAACTTCAGCATGGGCCAGACGCTCGATCCCGTAATCGCCGCGGCGCACGCCGCCGGCAAAGGCGTGGTGGCCATGAAGGTGATGGCCGGCGGCCTTCGCCTCGCCAAGCCGGGAAACAAGCTCTACGACACCTTCAAGAAGGATGGCGCACTGCTGTCGGCCCTGCGCTGGGTCCTCAAGAGCTCCGATATCGATACCACCATCCCGAGCATGACCGATATGGATCAGCTCGAAGAGAATCTCAAAGCCATGACTGGCGGCTTCACCAGGTCCGACGAGACGCTGCTCGCCAGGCATCTCGAGCGCATTGCGCCGCTCTACTGCCGCATGTGCGGCCAGTGCGACGGCGCGTGTGCCAAGGGGTTGCCGGTCGCCGACATCCTGCGCTGCCTCACTTATGCTGATGGATATGGACAGTTTTCGCTTGGCCGGGAGCGATTCCTGGAGTTGCCGGCGGAAGTAGCGCAGGTGCGCTGCGGTTCATGTTCCACCTGCACGGTCGATTGCCCGCATGGAGTGCGCGTCTCCGAGCGGCTGGCGCGCGCGCAGGAACTGTTCGCGTGAAGGGGCTTCTGGTTGGAGTGGCCGCGGCGGTCTTGTGCGCGGCGCAGGTACCCAAGTGCGACCTGGTCGCGGGCTGGACCCAGCAGGGATCGGCCCGCGCCTACGAAGCCTCCAACCTGTTTGAGTACATGGACGGTAACGCGGAAGGCTACCTGCTTTACGGCTTCGTCGCCATGCACGGCGTCACCTGCGTCCATGTCGGCGATTCGATCCTGATCGACATCTCCGAATTCGCGGACGGCGATTCGGCGTACGGAATGTTCAGCGCCAATCGCGACGCACGGCTGCCGGCCGAGGCGCTGGGAGCGGGCGGCCAAGTCACGCCGCGCCGGGTTATCTTCACCAAGGGCCCCTTCTATGCGGAGATGGCCGCCAGTCCTGACAAGGACCACACCCCGGCCCTGCGCGCCTTCTCCGCCGCGATCGAGAAGCTTCTGCCTGGCAGCACGGCCGTGCCGGCCGCGCTCGCCTGGTTTCCAGCCGAGGGGCAGAAATCGGCGCGGCTGATTCCAGAGAGCGTTCTCGGCCTGCGCCTGCTGAAGCGCGGCTACGTGGCCGAGTATGAATTCGGCAAGGCGTTCGTGGTCCAGGAGTCTTCGCCCGCCGAGGCCGCGGCCGTGATGGATAAACTGCGCGCACGGTTCGCGGTAGGACAGGCGTCCTCGCCTGTCCCCTCGCTGCAGTTGACGGACCGCTATCTCGGCCGGCTCTGTTTCATCCGTAAGGGCGCGTACATCGTGGGTTACGCCAACGTCGCGGAAGGTCACGACCCGGCCGCGCTGGCTTCCGTTCTGGCGGCGCGCCTGCCATAATATTTCGGATGGCATCCGATCCGAAGCGCGACCTCTTGCGTCACACCCTGGCCACGCTGGCTTATCGCGGCGGCAAAGCCCTGCGCGGCGCGCCTGCCGAATTCGCCGGTTACCACGCCGATGAAAAGGGCCGTACGCCGGGCCAGATCCTGGCGCACATCGGCGACCTGCTCGACTGGTCGCTCTCCGTAGCGAAAGCGAACGAGGGATGGCACAACTCCGCGCCCCTCGCTTGGGACCGGGAAGTGCAAAGGTTCTTCGCGGCGCTGGAACGCTTCGACGCGTACCTGGCTTCGGATACGCCATTGCACGAGTCGGCGGAGAAGTTGTTCCAGGGACCCATTGCCGACGCGCTGACGCATGTCGGCCAGATCGCCATGCTACGCCGTATGGCCGGCTGTGCGATGCGGGGTGAGAATTATCATCGCGCGGAAATCATTCTCGGGCGAGTAGGACCGGACCAAACCCCACCGCGGCGCGAGTTCGACTGAAATGCGCGCTTGGAGGGCGGGCAATCTTGCCCGCAGCCGCCTTTCAGCGGGTGTGCGACATAAAAGTGGAGATCACGCCCGGCGGGCCTCCCAATAATCCTCGAAGCGACCATTGAGTTGGCAACATCGTAGAGCCAGGATGGCGTTCGCCGCGCGTACCGTCCAGAACATGCCCGACTGTTTACAGCGGGAACCGATGACAGTCTTGCAGCCGGCTTCGATGACCCCCGAGCCGACAAACAGGTGCTGCC
>Ga0224555_1003541_pt1 | contig 15786 bp, 16 predicted proteins | sample 714S23034metaG_FD_180687 | JGI IMG/M metagenome (GOLD analysis project Ga0224555, IMG submission 180687) | Peat soil microbial communities from Stordalen Mire, Sweden - 717 S2 30-34 | ecosystem: Environmental > Terrestrial > Soil > Wetlands > Peat | place: Sweden: Norrbotten County, Stordalen...
GCAGTTGCATTCGACGTGGCTGTCGGCTTCATCGGCGACAACGCTGGAGTCCAGGCTCAGCTCGTCGAGGGCTACCAGCGCCAACAGCACCTTGATGGTGCTGGCCGGTGGATGGCGCAGGTTCTCGTCCCGCGCGGCCAGCACCTGACCTGAATCGAGATCCGCGACCAACCAGGTCTGCGCCGGGCCATCGGGGATGGGCACCGAGCCGACCGGCTGCACGCCGGCATCAGCCCCGGCGGTGGTACTGGTGCCGACAAGGGAGATAACAGCCGCGACTGCGGCGAGCAGCATCCGCATGGCTGGTCACTCTACCGGCCCGCCTCCTCCTCGGCCCGCGGTGCGGCCCGCATCGTCGCCGGGCGATACCGGCCCGCGCCGCCTGTCGTTGCGGTCAGAGGTGTTCAATCGACCCATGTTGAGCCATGCCGAAATCTCTGACCGGTTGGAAATCCAGCAGCTGATCGTTGATTACTCGACAGCGATCGATACGCGTCGCTTCGACGACCTCGATGCGGTGTTCACCCAGGATGCTTACATCGACTACACCGCCCTCGGCGGCATCGAAGGCCGCTATCCAGAGGTGAAGGCCTGGCTGGCGGAGGTGCTGCCGAACTTCCCGATGTACGCCCACATGCTGGGCAACTTCTCGGTCCGCATCGACGGAGACACCGCGGCGTCGCGGACGATCTGCTTCAACCCGATGGTGCTCGGCGGCGACAAGGACCAGGTGATGTTCTGCGGACTGTGGTACGACGACGAATTCCTCCGTACCGCCGAGGGTTGGCGGATGACCCGCCGAGTGGAGACGAAGTGTTTTCAGAAAATCCTGTAGCAGCCCGCGCCGGCGAATTTCTGACTTCAGGCCTGGTTCTGGCACAATGAGCGGCTGTCCGCCGCGCGACCCACCGCTACCGCGGTGCTTGTCCGGCGGTCACACACGCGAGGCAAAACCGGATTCCGGCATCCCGCCCGAATCGCTGAATTGCAGCGTGACACCTGTAGGAGAAGTTGCTTAACCATGGCTGTAAAGATCAAGCTGACCCGGCTTGGAAAGATCCGCAATCCCCAGTACCGCATCGCTATCGCCGACTCACGGAACCGGCGCGACGGCCGAGCGATCGAGATCATCGGTAGGTACCACCCCAAGCAGGAGCCGAGCCTGATCGAGATCGACTCCGAGCGCGCCCAATACTGGCTGTCAGTGGGAGCTCAGCCCACCGACCCCGTCCTCAAGCTGCTCAAGATCACCGGTGACTGGCAGAAGTTCAAAGGGCTGCCCGGCGCGGAGGGCAGGCTGAAGGTCGCCGCACCCAAGCCGAGCAAACTCGAGCTGTTCAATGCCGCCCTGGCCGCCGCCGACGGTGCTCCTCACACCGAGGCCGCGACGCCGAAGAAGAAGAAGGCTCCGGCGAAGAAGGCGGCAGCGGACAAAGCCGAGAAAGCCGACGGAGCTGCCGAAGCCCCCAAGCCGGCCGCTGAAGCCGAGCCGGCCGCAAGCGCCGAGCAGGCCGAGCCGGCGACCGAGAGCTGACCACCGCTATGAGTACCGTCGTCGTCGACGCCGTCGAACATCTGGTCCGCGGGATCGTCGACAACCCCGACGAGGTGCGCGTTGATCTGGTGACCAGCCGGCGTGGCAGGACAGTCGAGGTGCACGTCCACCCCGAAGATCTCGGCAAGGTGATCGGTCGCGGTGGACGTACCGCGACCGCGCTGCGCACACTCGTTGCCGGAATCGGTGGTCGCGGCATCCGAGTCGACGTGGTGGACACCGACCAGTAGCGGAGCCCAGCCGATGGAACTCCCTTGGAGTTGATAATCGGGCGCGTGGTCAAAGCGCACGGCGTCACCGGCGAACTCGTCGTCGAGATTCGCACCGACGACCCGGATCTTCGGTTCGTCCCAGGCGCGGTACTGCGGTTACGCGCCAAGGGACCTGATCATCGTGAGCGCAGCTACGCCGTCGAGACGGCCCGTGCTCACGGCAGCCGCCTGCTGGTGCGGTTGTCGGGGGTGGCCGATCGCGATGCCGCCGACGCGCTGCGGGGCAGCGTGTTCGTCATCGACTCCGCGGAGTTGCCGCCCATCGACGAGCCGGACACCTACTACGACCACCAGCTTGAAGGTCTGCGAGTGCGTACGACCGCCGGCCGCGATGTCGGCATCGTCGCCGAGGTTCTGCACACCCCAGGCGGTGAGCTGCTGGCGGTCGACCGCGACCAGGCAAGCGAGTTGCTGGTGCCGTTCGTCAGCGCGATAGTCACATCGGTGTCGCTGCAGGATCGCATCGTCGAAATCGATCCGCCCGAAGGTCTGCTGGAACTGGAGCAGTGAGGGCGCATCGTTATGAGAATCGACGTCGTGACGATCTTCCCGTCCTACTTGGATCCGTTGCGACAATCGTTGCCGGGCAAGGCAATAGAATCCGGCCGTGTCCAGTTGGAAGTGCACGACCTGCGTAGCTGGACGCACGACGTGCATCGCTCTGTCGACGACGCGCCGTATGGTGGCGGTCCGGGGATGGTGATGAGGGCACCGGTGTGGGGTGAAGTGCTCGACGAGATCTGTTCGCAGGAAACGCTTCTCGTTGTCCCAACACCTGCGGGCACACTGTTCAAGCAGTCGACCGCACAGCGGTGGGCCAGTGAAGCACATGTGGTATTCGCCTGCGGTCGTTACGAGGGAATCGACCAGCGGGTCGTCGAGGATGCCGGTAAGCGGATGCGCGTCGAAGAGGTGTCGATCGGAGACTACGTGCTGCCGGGGGGAGAATCGGCGGCGCTGGTCATGATCGAAGCGGTGCTGCGGCTGCTGCCGAACGTCTTGGGCAATCCTCTTTCGCACCAAGACGATTCACATTCTGATGGTGTGCTCGAGGGTCCGTCGTACACCAGGCCGCCGAGCTGGCGTGGGCTGGACGTGCCGGAGGTGTTGTTGTCCGGCGATCACGCCCGCGTCGAGGCTTGGCGGCGGCAGGCTTCCGAGCAGCGCACCCGCGAGCGCCGTCCCGACCTTTGGCATCCAGACACCAGAGCCGATTGAGGTCAGATGCGCCCGGAAGGGAACATCGTCTTGACCGCCTGGGTGATCGTTGCCCGCGCGGTGGAGTCATCGGAGGGTTGCAGCGACTCGATCACCATGACGTAGCGCCGGTCTGCGCCGATGATGCCGGTAGACAGATGCATCCAGCTGCTGCCGTCCATGCAGCACATCCAACCCTGCTTGACCGCAACCGGTTCGGCGTAGAGCCCGTCGGGAATGCCGAACCGCTGCGGGTACCCGTCGGCACCCGCCGCCGTCGAGCCGGCGAGGTCGTCGACGATGATCTCCGCGCGCTCGCCGGACAACCCGCCGGACCCGTTGAGCAGCATGTCGTAGTAATGAACCAAGTCCGATGCCGAGCTCGTCGTGTTCCACCACCGCCCGTCGCTGGGCGGCGAGGTGGACGTCAGCCCGTACCGGGCCGCGACGTCGGTGACGATCGTCTCGGCGCCGCGCGCAGCCCAGAACGTCTCCGCGGCGCCATCGTCGGAGGACCGCAGCATGCTGTCCAGCGCCTGGCGATCTGCCGACGAGAGCTGGGTGTTGCCGTCCGGGCTGCTTGACTTTTGCGACAGCAGATCGTCGGCGATAAATAACTTCGCCACGGATGCGATCGCGACGAGCTGGTCGTTGCCGTTGGTCAGCAGTTGGTTGGTGTCCCGGTCGAGGACGGCGACCGAAATGGTGGCGCCGTTGGCGGCGGCGTCATCGGTGGCCTGGGCGATACGGACGGGCAATTCGTCGAACGCGGCGGCGCGCACTCTGTGCGGCGACTCGGGCGGCGCGGGGACGCCGGCCACCGGTGACGGACCTTCGGTCAAGCCGTACACCTTGGCTGTACAGCCCGCAGTCGACACCGTCAGCATCGCCGCGGTGGCGATCAGCAGCATCGGCGGCCGCGCTCGCATGGCACTCCTCAGACGGTGACCGACAAACAGGTACAGGGACCGCCACGCCGCCATCCGCTAGAGGCTCCAGATTATGCGGGTGGCCTCGGCTTCATGTCATCAGGCCTTGGTTATTTCACGGTCATGTGTACCATTCGCCCACGTCACGGCGGGGTAAGCGGCGGCGGCGATTTGCCGTGATTTCGCTGCGTGGTCCCGATCTGGCACAATTGACCAGTTGTCTCCAGCGGTTGCCGGCCTCCTGTCCGCTCCCGCCTGCTGCGAGACGCGCCCAGATGCCCGAATCCATCGGCTAGGTTGACTGCGCACACGCCCGTAGCGGTGAGCAGCAGCACGCAGCCGCGACCGCAAGGAAGTGTCTCGGAAATGAACACGCTGGACTTCGTCGACAAGACGTCGCTGCGCGACGACCTCCCGGCCTTCCGCCCCGGCGACACCATCAATGTGCACGTGAAAGTCATCGAGGGCGCCAAAGAGCGCATTCAGGTGTTCAAGGGCGTGGTGCTGCGCCGACAGGGCGGCGGGGTCCGGGAGACCTTCACCGTCCGCAAGGAGAGCTACGGCGTCGGCGTTGAACGGACCTTCCCGGTGCATTCGCCCAACATCGACCACATCGACGTCGTGACCCGCGGTGATGTCCGTCGCGCCAAGCTCTACTACTTGCGCGAGCTGCGCGGCAAGAAGGCCAAGATCAAGGAAAAGCGCTGACTTTCACCGGCCGGTCGGCGATTCTGCCTCGGCCGTGCCGAATTGCCTGGCGATGCTGGCTACGCTGAAGCCGTGACTGAGACGACCGACTCGCCTGAGGGTCAACCCGATTCCGATCCGGCCGATCCAGAAGTCGCGAAAAATCCTCCGTCTATAACGGAGCCGGGCGCGGCCGACGCCGACGAGCCCCACGGCACGAAGCGGGCGACGCTGCGGGAAACCGTGATCCTGGCCGTGATCGCGCTGGTGCTCTACTACGTCATGTTGACGTTCGTTGCCCGCCCCTACCTCATCCCGTCGGAATCCATGGAGCCAACGCTGCATGGATGCTCGGGCTGCGTCGGCGACCGGATCATGGTGGACAAGCTCACCTTCCGTTTCAGCGCACCGCACCCCGGTGACGTCATCGTGTTCAAGGGACCGCCCCCGTGGAATGTGGGGTACAAGTCGATCCGCTCCCACGACGCCGCGATCCGCTGGCTGCAAAACACGCTGTCGTTCGTCGGCTTTGTGCCTCCCGACGAGAACGACTTGGTGAAGCGCGTCATCGCGGTGGGCGGACAGACCGTGGAGTGCCGGAACAACACCGGGCTGACGGTCAACGGCGTGCGGTTGAAAGAGCCGTATCTGGATCCGGCCACGCTGAACGCCGACCCATCGGTCTACCCCTGCCTGGGGCCAGAGTTCGGGCCGGTCAATGTCCCGCAGGGAAGGTTATGGGTGATGGGGGACAACCGCACACATTCGGCGGACTCCCGAGCCCACTGCACCAGTACCCCCGGCGACGCCATGAACGGACTGCTGTGCACCGGTGATCCCATGGCCGGCACGGTGCCGGTGGGCAATGTCATCGGTAAGGCGAGGTTCATTGTGTGGCCGCCTTCGCGATGGGGTTCTGTGCATTCGGTGAATCCGCAGCAGAATCATTAGGCATGGCGACTACCTGGCCACCACGGACGGTAATCCGTAAATCGTCGGGCTTGCGCACCTTGGAGGCCGCGCTGTACCGCAGCGGTCTTGGCCCGGTAGCCGGCGTGGACGAGGTCGGCCGCGGGGCCTGCGCCGGGCCGCTGGTGGTCGCCGCGTGCGTGCTGGGGCAAGGGCGGTTGGAAAGCCTTAGCGCTCTTGACGATTCGAAAAAACTCACCGAAAAGGCGCGGGAGATGCTGTACCCGCTGATTCGCCGTTACGCGTTCGCGTACCACGTGGTGTTCATCCCGTCGGTCGAGGTCGACCGGCGCGGCGTGCACGTGGCCAACATCGAAGGCATGCGGCGCGCTGTGGCGGGGCTGTCGGTTCGTCCCGGCTATGTGCTCAGCGACGGTTTCCGGGTGCCGGGCCTGCCCGTGCCGTCGCTGCCGGTCATCGGAGGTGACGCTGCGGCGGCGTGCATCGCCGCGGCCAGCGTGCTGGCCAAGGTCAGCCGGGATCGGTTGATGGTGGCGATGGACACCGACTATCCGGGTTATGGCTTCGCCGAGCATAAGGGCTACAGCACCGCTGCCCACTCGGCCGCGCTCAACGCGTTGGGTCCCTGCTCGGAGCATCGGCACTCGTTCATCAACGTTCGACGGGTGGCATCCGGGTCGGGCACCCGGATGGTGGCCGAGTGTCAGGCCGGCAATCCGGTCCAGCCGGGCGACGATGGGATAGCACCGGATCGACACGCGAAAAGCAGGTGGGGAAAGATGGGACCGGGCAACCAACCACGGGACGGAGAAGGACGGCTGAGCAGATGAGTGCCGAAGATCTCGAAAAGTATGAAACCGAGATGGAGCTCTCGCTGTACCGCGAATACAAGGACATCGTTGGTCAGTTCAGCTTCGTGGTAGAAACCGAGCGTCGGTTCTATTTGGCGAACAGTGTCGAGATGGTGCCGCGCAACGCCGACGGCGAGGTTTACTTCGAGCTGCGGCTGTCTGATGCGTGGGTGTGGGACATGTACCGACCGGCCCGGTTCGTCAAACAGGTGCGGGTAGTCACCTTCAAAGACGTCAACATCGAAGAGGTCGAGAAACCCGAGTTACGTCTGCCCGAATAGACCGCCGGCCGGCCTAACGCCTGCCTGACGGCAGGCCACCCTCGCCGAACATCGGCTTGCCACGGCTATCGATGACCGACCGCGCCACGTCGGCGAGCTTGATGTTCAGCTCTTGCGAATACCGGCGCAGCACGTTGAATGCCTCCTGCTCGTCCACGCCGTGCAGCATCATCAGCATGCCGACGGCCTTGCCGATCTCGCGGTTGGACAGCAGCCCGCGCCGGAGGGTGGAGACGTCCTCGCCCTGAGCCACGGCGTTGATGGCCACGCTGGCGAACGACGCCAGCACGATGGCCTGGCCGGCGGACTCGGTGTCAAAGACGTTGGGCGTGTCGCTGAACAGGTTGAGCGCGCCGGTTTTGCGGCGATCTACCAAAATGCGGAAACCCATCGCCCCGCGCACGGGTGTCTCGGCGACCATCCTCGCCGCCAGGTGGGGCCACTGGTTCGGCGTGGTCAGGTCCGTTTCGATCTGCGGCGTCTCTTCTTCGATCGCGTCGACGCACGGTCCGTCGCCGGCGAGGCGTTCCATGTCGTCGATCTGCCGCGCGATGCGGTCACTGGCGCCGACGGTGACATAGCGACTGTCGCGGCGCACCAACAGGCTGGCGTGATCGCATCCCGTCACGACCAGCGTCGCGGCGACGCAGATGGCCGCGTAGACCTCGCTCGACTCCGGGCCCTGATAGATGATCTCGGCCAGCGCGGAAAAAACCGTGGCGGGGTCTGCCCCCGCCTGTGATCCCCCGGAACCGTTGTTCGCTTCGTCTGCCACGTCGTCCATCATCTCAAGCGAATTTGCCTGCTGACCACTGTATCGACGTCTTGCTTCTGCGGGGCGGTCAGCCAGTGAAATGCGGCCGCGGTCTCCGGCGGGGGGCGGGAAGCGCCGGGCGTCAAGATCCCGTAAGGAAGACGGCGGCGAGCCTCACCATCGGTTAGGAATAGCTCGTGACAGATTCGGCTGCCGAGTACAAGATCTCGCCGTCATTCTTTGACGGCTGGAAGCGGGTCTTCCTCGGTAAGCCCATGATCACCGACGATCTTCAGCACGAGAAGTTATCGAATCCTGTTGCACTGGGCGCACTTTCGCCGGATGCGATTTCATCGACTGCGTACGGTCCCGAGCAGATCATGGTGGAGTTGTTGCCGGCCGCGGGGATGGCGGCGTTTGTGCTGCTGCTTCCGCTGATCGGTGTGATCCTGTTGATCCTGTTGCTGGTCACCGCGTCGTATCGCCAGGTCGTGATGGCCTACACGCGGGCCGGCGGCTCTTACATCGTGGCCAGGGAGAACTTCGGGCCCCGGATAGCGCAGGTCGCAGCGGCGGCGCTGCTGATCGACTACGTGGTCACCGTGGCCATCCAGTGCGCGGCCGGCACCGTGGCGGTGGCGTCGGCGATCCCCGTGCTGGGCCCCTACAGCCTGGAAATCTCGGTCGGTGCGGTGCTCATTTTCTGTTATTTCAACCTGCGCGGATTGCGGGAGGCGGGCCGGACGTTCGCGGTGCCAACGTACTGGTTTATCGGCATGCTCACGCTGATGATCGTGGTCGGCCTTGCTCGTGAAATCTTCTGGACTCTGCCACAATACGATCCGCAGCACCTTGATGGAGCAGTGCCGGTGCAGCAGGGTAACGGCCTGGTGATGGGCGCGACAATCCTGGTGATACTTCGGGCTTTCGCCAACGGTGGCTCGTCGCTGACCGGGGTCGAGGCCATCTCCAACACGGTCAACCTGTTTCGTAAGCCTGAAGGCCCTAACGCGCGCCGGGTGCTGACCTCGATGGCTGCGACTCTTGGGCTGTTGTTGGCCGGTGTGGCCTGGCTCGGCTACGCCACTCGTTCCGTTCCGTTTTCTGCCGGATATCCGTCGATGCTCTCCGAGATCGGCCGGGCGGTCTTCGGCCACGGAATCATCGGCAACGTCTTGTACTTCCTGTTGCAGGCGGCGAGCGCGGCCATCTTGTACAACGGTGCCAATACCAGCTTCAACGGTTTTCCGGCGCTGACTCACTTTGTTGCCGAGGACAGCTTCCTGCCACGGCCACTGATGAAGCGCGGTCATCGGCTGGTGTTCTCCAATGCCATCATCCTGCTGACCGCGCTCGCGGTGGCGCTTTTGGTCGCCACGGGAGGCGGGGTCAACGCGCTGGTGCCGATGTTCGCGATGGGCGTGTTCACTGCTTTCTCGATGGCCGGCTATGGCATGACCAAACACTGGCTGACCCATCGTGGGCCCGGCTGGCGCTCCAAGCTGGTGATCAACCTGTCGGCGGGCATCTTGTCGACGAGTGTGGTGGCGATCTTCGCGATCGCGAAGTTCACCGAGGGCGCCTGGCTGGTCGTGGTGGTCTTTCCGATTCTGGTGTTGGTGCTGATGCGGCTCAACCGGCAGTATCGTGCCGAGGCCTCGGTGTTGGAGATGTCGCGCGGCGAGCTTCCCGACCTGACCAAGCATGCGCGTCACCGGGTGTTGGTCTTCGTCGACTCGGTCGACCTGGCCGAGGTCGAGGCGATGCGCTACGCCAAGGGGCTGGACGCCGATGAGCTGACCGCCGTGCATTTCGTGTTGGACGAGACTCGTGCCGCGCGGTTGCAGGTGCGCTGGCAACACTTCGGCTACGACACCCAATTGCGGATGATCGATTGCCCGGATCGACAACTGAGCCGCGCGGCCGAGCAGCTGGTCGCGCAGGTCAAGCGTGAGCATCCCGACACCACGGTGACGGTGTTGTTGCCCCGCCGGATGTATTCGCCGCTGGCAGGCCGGTTGCTCCATGACCGCACCGCCGACAAGATCGCCCGGGTGATCAGCCGGATCCCGGGCGCAAGCGCCCAGATTCTGGCCTACGACATCGGGTCGCGGGTCGCGCGGGCGCTTCGGGATGCGGACGGTGACGGGCCTGGTCGATCGCCGGAGTCCACCGGGAAGCCGCAGGCGACAACGCCGGCGTCCTGAAAACTCAAGTCGGTTCGGCGTGATCCCGTCTGCCGGGATGTTTTGTCGGTCAGCCGCGCCCGGAACATGATATTTGGCTGAGAATCCGTGTGGGTGCCCCCATCTAGGACCAGCGAATCGTCAGCAAAGCCGCTAACGTCACGTTCGTATGTTTTCCGGACGTAAAGGGCGGGGAAGAGCATCACCGTGACAGATTCGGCCGACGCGCAAACGGTCCCGCCAACGTTCATCGATGGGTGGAAGCGGTTCTTTCTCGGAAAGCCGCTGATCAGTGAGAATCTGGAACACGAGAGTTTATCGAATGTCGTTGCACTGGGCGCGCTTTCGCCGGACGCGATCTCATCGACGGTCTACGGTCCCGAACAGATCATGGTCGAGTTGTTGCCGGCGGCGGGAATAGCTGCGTACGTGCTGGTGCTTCCAATCGCCGCTGTGATCCTGTTGATTCTGGCGCTGGTGACTGGGTCATACCGGCAGGTCGTGATGGCCTACACGCAACGAGGCGGCTCTTACATCGTCGCGCGGGCCAACTTCGGACTCCGGTGGGCGCAGCTTTCTGCCGCCGCACTGATGATCGACTATGTGGTCACCGTGGCGGTGCAGTGCGCGTCCGGCACGTTCGCGGTGGTGTCGGCGGTACCGTCTCTCGGCCCCTACCACTTGGAAATCACCGTGGCCGCGTTGCTGATCATTGCTTACGCCAACCTGCGCGGATTGCGAGAGGCAGGCCGGATCTTCGCCGTGCCGGTCTACTCGTTCATCATCATGCTGACGGTGCTGATCGTGACCGGTGTGGTTCGCCAAATCTTCTGGGGCTTACCGCAATACAATCCGGCGCAGATTGCCGGGGCGGTGCCTGTGCATCAGGGCAACGGGCTGGTAATGGGCGCGACGATACTGATTGTGTTGCGCGCATTCGCCAACGGCGGCACGTCGCTGACCGGGGTCGAGTCGATCGCCGACGCGGTCAACATCTTCCGTAAGCCGCAAGGCCCCAACGCGCGTCGGGTACTCACCGCAATGGCCTGCATCCTCGGGTTCTTGTTGGTTGGTGTCATCTACCTGGTGCACGCCACCCACGCCACTCCCTTTGTCGCCGAATATCCGTCGATGCTTTCCGAGGTTGCCCGTGCGGTTTTCGGCCAGGGGTTGATCGGCAAGATCCTGTACATCTTTCTTCAGACGGCGAGCGCGGCGATCTTGTTCTTCGGTGCCAATACCAGCTTCAACGGCTTCCCCGCGCTGACGAGCTTCATTGCCGAGGACAGTTTTCTGCCACGGCCGCTGGTGAAACGCGGTCATCGCCTGGTGTTCTCCAACGCCATCATCACGCTGACCGCGCTGGCGCTAATACTGCTGCTGGTGACCGGCGGCTCGGTCGATGCAATCGTGCCACTGTTCGCGATGGGCGTGTTCACCGGATTCTCGATGGCCGGCTACGGCATGACCAAACACTGGCTGACCCATCGTGGGCCCGGTTGGCGACACAAGCTTGTGATCAACTTCTCCGCGGGGGTCTTATCCACGATCGTGGTCGGGATTTTCGCGGTGGCTAAGTTCACTGAGGGGGCCTGGCTAGTCGTCGTGGTCATGCCGACCCTGATGTTCGCGTTGATGCGGCTCAACCGCCAATATCGGGCCGAGAACTCCGTTTTGGAGAATCTGGTGACCGAGCGTCAGGAAGTGGTCGAGCATCCGCGGCATCGGGTATTCGTCTTTGTGGATCACTTCGACCTCGCGTTGATCGAGGCGCTGCATTACGGGAGCGGGCTGCACGCCGACAAACTGACTGCGGTGCACTTCGTGATCGATGCAATGCACGCGTCGCGGCTGCAGCAGCGCTGGGAGCATTTCGAGGACGAGATTCCACTGCGGCTGGTCGACTGCCCAGATCGTCACCTGAGTCGCGTGGCACAAGAGCTGGTAATGCAGGAGGTCGACGACCATCCAGGCACCCAGGTGACGGTGTTGTTGCCGCGCCGGACGTATGCCCCGCTGGTGGGCCGGCTGCTCCATGACCGCACCGCCGACAAGATGGCCGCGGCGATCAGCCGAGTCCCGGGTGCCACCGCGCAGATCGTGGCCTACGACGTGGGATCTCGGATCGCGCAGGCGACGGCCGTGGCCCGTTCACGAAAAGACGAGGATTCCGTAACGCGTTGAGGCCGGGCGCGCTCAGGAGCCGCTGAGCCTTGCCTCCTCGAGGTCGAAGTCGCGTTCGATGGCGCGCAACAGCGTCGCGTTGATGCGGCCGTCGCGTCTCAAGGCCAGCAGCACCGACCGCTCGACGCCGAGCAGTTTCAGCCGCAACGCGCGATAGCGCTCCATCTCCTGGGCGTCGTCTGACTCCGCATCGCTCGGCGGGCTGAGCTGCAGGCGCCGCACCTTGGCCTCATAGAGGGAACGCGCCGATTTGGTGGCGTCGTCGGCGGCGTCTGCGTGGCTGTGATCGTCCAGCCACTCCAACGCGGCACGGGCCGCCTTCAGCCGGGCTTTGTTCTCCTCGGTTCCGAAATCCTCAGCCCGCAAGCCGAGTCGGCGTAACAGCCACGGCAGGCTGGTGCCTTGAATGAGCAGGCTTGCCACGATCACCGCGGCGGCCACCACGATCACCAGGTCGCGGTCGGGAAACGGCGTCCCGTCGGCGAGCCGCAGCGGGATGGCCAGCGCGGCTGCCAGGGACAAACCGCCCCGCATGCCGGCCCAGGCCACGACCACGCGTTCACGCCACACCGGCTCACCCGTTGCGCGCCCGAACAGCCGCGCGGTGGCAGGCCCCGACAGCATCCACACCAGCCGCGATGCGATCACCACGACAACGACGGCCGATATCACCGCGACGACCCGCCCCGCGGGCATGCCCGGCACCCAGTGCAGTGAGCGCACAAGTTCCATGCCGACCAAGGTGAACAGCACTGCGTTCAGTAAGAAGACCAAAACATCGAGAAAGGCAAAGGCCTGCAATCGCGCACCGGGGGCGAAGATCCGGCTAAGGTGCGAACCCACATAAACCCCGGCGGCAACCGTGGCCAAGACCCCGGAGAGATGGGCAGCCTCGGCGAGCACATAGGTGAGGTAAGGCGTCACCAGCGAGAGAGTGATCTCCAATAACGGGTGGTCGATTCGCCGCCGCACGTGCACGGCCAACCAGGCGACGGCTAGGCCCAGCGCGGCGCCGCCCGCCGGAGCGGCGAGCAGCGTCACCGCAAGCGGGCCGGGCCGCACCGCCCCTACCATCACGGCGCCCACGGCACCGGTGTAGAGCACCAAAGCACTGCCGTCGTTGGTGAGTCCCTCACCCTCGACGATTGTCACCAGCCGCTCCGGTACGTCCAGCCGCGCGAAGATCGACGTCGCCGCGACCGCGTCGGTCGGCGCCACCACCGCGCCGGCCACCAGAGCCACCGCCAATGGCACGCCCGTGACACCCACCAAAACGCCGGCGACCGTCGCCATGGTGACTATCACGAGCCCCACCGACAGCAGACCTATCGACCGGGCATTGGCTCGAAGGTCATCTGGCGCAATGAAATACGCCGCGTAATACAACAACGGCGGGAGGAACACGTAGAACACGACATCGGGCGACAGCTGCGGCACGTTGATCCCCGGCAGCCAGGCAAGCACCGCTCCGACAGCTACCAGCAGGACGGGATACGGCACACCGACCCGGTCGGCCAGCCACACCGCAGCGATGACCGCCAGCGGTCCGCAGAGCAGCAGGACCCCGTAGCCTGCCGGATTCACAACCGCACCTCCCCATGCCGCGGCCGGGTATTGCTGAGCCGCCCAGCCGCAGCGGCGACCCGGCTAGCCCAGCCTAAAGGCCTAGTGCCCTCTCTCGAGGGTGCAGCAGACCGTGGCCTCAACCGAGGAAGCGTCGCTTCTGCTCGATCACCTCGTCTGCGGTCATCAGTCCGGAGTCGGCCAGCTTGGCGAGCAGCGACTGCGCCCGGGTGGCAAGCTCGCGCAACTCGGTGGCGATCTCGGTTACCGCCTCGCTGGGCGGCCGCTGCGGCGGCTTCGGGTTCTCCCGGGGTGTCACCCTGATCCGCTGATCGCCGCGGCCCAGGGAAGCGGTGCTGCCGACAGCGCTCCCCGCTGCACCGGCGAGGCCCATGTTGCTGAACAGATTGCCGGAACTACCCGCAGCGATCTCGGGGGCGGCCCCGGCGCTGGTGATTGGCAGCGTATAGGCGGCCGGGCGAATTTCGGGCGCCGCCACCGTCCAGGCCGAAGGCACTGACAGCTTGCCGACGGTCGTTGCCTGGCCAAGTCCGGCGGCCACCGATGGCGGCGCCGCGCTTGACGCTTCAGCGAGAGCGTCTGGCCCGCCGAACAGCCATTGCGGCACCATGGCGGCACCCGGCCCATAGCCGGTGTACGGCCCCTTGCCTTGGCCGAAATCACGGTCGGCATTAATCAGAAATCCGCGATAGTTCGTCCCCACCGACGTGAACGACGCCGACGCGCTCGTTGTCGACGCGGTGGCAGAAGTAGTTGCAATCGGGATATCGAGGGCCGTCAGGGGAATGATGATCGCTGTCAGCAACGTGAGCAGCGACGTGGGATCCGCGGCGGCGGGTGCCGATGCAAGCCCCTGAAGCGCCTGGGGCACCGCCGATATCAGCTGCGATCCGTTCGACACGGTCGACTGCGCTACGGCGGCGGAGTGCTCGGCTCCGCCGGCCGGGTTGGTCGTCGGCGGTGGCGAGGTGAACGGCGTCAACGTCGATGCTGCCGCCGCCGAAGAGGCGTAGCCGTACATCGCGGCGGAGTCCTGGGCCCACATCTCGGCGTAATCGGTTTCGGTGGCCGCGATCGCCGCGGTGTTCTGCCCCAGCACGTTGGTCGCAATCAACGCCGTCAAAAGGCCGCGGTTGGCCGCGATCACCGCCGGCGGCACCGTCATCGCGAACGCCGCCTCATAGGCGGCTGCTGCCGCTTTGGCCTGCGTGGCGGTTTGCTCCGCTTGCCCGGCGGCCGTGATCATCCAGTCCAGGTACGGTGCCGTGGCAGCCGCCATCGACGCCGACGACGAGCCCAGCCACGGCCCGTCGGTCAGCTCGGAGATCGCCGACCTGTAGGACGCCGCCGTGGACTGGAGTTCGGCAGCCAGCCCATCCCAGGCTGTCGCCGCTGCCAACGTCGGCCCCGCCCCGGGGCCGGCATACATTCTGCCGGAGTTGACCTCCGGCGGTAACATCGCGAAATCCATTACAACATCCCGTCTTAACTGGCCGCTACGGCGTTAGCGGCTTCGGTGGCCGCGTATGACGCCGCACTCGTTCCGAGCGTGCTGACAAATTGCTGATGAATTGCCTCTGCCTGGGCGCTGATCGCCTGGTACATCTGGGCGTGGACAGCGAATTGGCTGGCCGTCAGCGCCGACACTTCGTCGGCGGCGGCCGGCACCACGCCGGTCGTCGGCGCCGCGGCCGCGGCGTTCTGCGCGCTCATCGTGATGCCGATACCCGCCAAGTTGGCGGCAGCGGCGGTCAGCGCCTCCGGTTGCGTCGTGACAAATGACATCGTTCTTCCTTTCGATAGGTGTCACATGCGGTTTGTGATCCGTGCCGAACGGCATGCAGCGGCGCGAATCCCACACGCCACTAAGGGAACTCATTGAATACGCCGCGCAGTAGGGGGTCCTTGGCTCACTGATCCCACCCCGCCTTCTAACCCGGTGCACTACGGGTAGAAGCCATCAGCCGGTACGGCGGTTAAAGGCGAGCTTCATCGCCTGAACGCGATGTTAACGGCGGCTTAACTCCCGATGCAATGCGGCGCGCGTACGGGTTGTGGATTGCCGCGAGACTGGGGATAACCGGTCGCCGTCCCGCAGTGATCGCTGCGCGGTGGATATCCGCGTCGGTGCGCTGCCGCAGGGTGGCGGCATGACGATGTTGACGCGAGCCGAAATCGGGGCGCTCGGTGAGCGGTTGGCTGCCGAGCACCTCACCGGACTGGGGCTGCAGATCCTGACCCGCAACTGGCGCTGCCGCTACGGCGAGCTGGATGTAATCGCCGTCGACCCGGTCACCGACACGGTGGTGTTCGTCGAGGTCAAGGCCCGTACCGGCGACGGTTTCGGCGGTCTGGCGCAGGCGGTGACCCCGCAGA
>Ga0224555_1003543_pt1 | contig 15778 bp, 13 predicted proteins | sample 714S23034metaG_FD_180687 | JGI IMG/M metagenome (GOLD analysis project Ga0224555, IMG submission 180687) | Peat soil microbial communities from Stordalen Mire, Sweden - 717 S2 30-34 | ecosystem: Environmental > Terrestrial > Soil > Wetlands > Peat | place: Sweden: Norrbotten County, Stordalen...
CTTGCGCACCACGTCCTCGACCCGGCCCCGCTCCCCGGACCACGCCGGGTCCAGCCAGGGCCGGCTGATGGTGGGGACGTATTCAAGCCAGTCGAACTTCCCGGTGAGTGCCCGCATCTCGTCCAGGTAGGCGAACTCGTCGGAGACACTGGCGCCGTGGAGGAGGAAGAAGCTGCCCTCGGGCGACCACTCGCCGCGCTCCTGCCGGCGGATCAGCGTGCGGATGCAGGAGAGGAAGGGGGCGATCCCGGTGACCGTGGCCACGAAGATGTGGGCCTGGCCCGCGACCGGTGCCTCACGCAGGAAGACGCCCTTGCAGCGGCGCCGGACCGGCAGCTCCGCGCCGACGGGCTGCGCATAGAGGGGGACGGTCAGCTCGCCCCCCGGGACCCGTTCGATGAACAGCTCAATCTCGTCCTCCTCCGGCGAGGAGCAGATCGAATAAGGCCGTTCAACGAGCTTCCCTCCGACGGGCAGCGCCAGCGTGCAGTACTGCCCGGGCCGGTGTCCGAGCTCGAAGTCGGCAGCGATCCGCATCACCCAGAGGCCCTCGGCGGCCTCCCGGCGGCTGACGATCGTGGCAGTACCGAATTTGGCGGGGTCGATGCTGGGGGCGGATTCGATCATCGGGCTGCCGTCCGAGAAGGCTCCGCAGGCCGGTATCCCAGCGCCTCGGAGATCCGGCGGGCGCCACTCGTCACCAGCTCGATGACCTGATCCCGCCGCTGGTCGCCAAGGACCAAGGCGGTCAAGCCGCCAACCGAGATCGCGGCCGCTACCCCTCCCGTTGAATCGAATATCGGCGCCCCCACCGAGGCAATGCCAAGGGTGACATCCTCGTCGCTGATCGCGTAGCCCATCCTCAGGGTCTCTTCAAGGAGCTCAAGGACCTGGCCCTTGGTGGACGGAGAAGCTGGGGTGAGAGGTGCGAGCTTCGCGGCCGCGAGATACTGGACCCAATCTGCGCGGGGCAAGTGCGCCAACAGGGCTCGCGGTCCGGCCCCGAGGTGCAAGGGCATCGATCCCCCCAGCTGGAGGAACATCGACCGGATGTGCACGCCCTCGATCCGTTCGATGCAGACCGCGTCGTCGCCCCGGCGAATGGTGAGGTAGACGGTCTCCTCGAGCGCCCTGTGGATGTCCTCCATCACAGGGACGGCCGCTTCTCGCACGTCGACCCGTTGGAGGGCCAACGAGCCAAGCCGGAACAGCTCAAGACCGAGCCGATAGGTTCCGCGCCTCGGACCCGCTTCGACGTAGCCGAGCTCGGAGAGACTCTGGAGGATCCGATGGACGGTCGGTCGGGGTTCCCCGAGGCGGAGAGAGAGCTCTTGGACGGAGATGTCGGGGTGCTCGCCCACCTGGGCGAGCACCCTTCCGGCCTTGAGGAGGACCTTCATGTCGACGCTGAGGGGTGGACGACCGTCAGCTGTTGCCTGGGAAGGCGAGGTTGAGCTTGCCCCTCCGGCCAGGGGACGGCCAGCGGACGGTGACCATCTTCTCCTGCGTGAAGAAGCGGATACCGTCCTCGCCACGCATCTTGAGGTCGCCAAATGCCGAGCCGCGGGTCCCACCGAAGCTGAGGTAGCCGGCAGGCACCGGGATCGGTATGTTGATCCCGATCATTGGTACGTCCACCTCGAGTTCGAAGCGTCGGCCGGCGCCGCCATCGGCGGTGAAGATCGCCGTCCCGTTTCCATATTGGTGGCCGTTGATGAGCGCGAGTGCCTCGTCGTAGGTCGCCACCCGCACGATGCCGAGGACCGGCCCGAAGATCTCCTCCTTGTAGATCTCCATCTCGGGGGTGACGTGGTCGAAGAGACTGGCACCGAGGAAGAAGCCGTCGGGATGGTCGGAACGGGAGAAGCGCCGGCCGTCGGCGACCAGCTCGGCGCCCTCGGCCACGCCCTTGTCGATCCACTCCACGATCGATGCCCGGTGCTCGGCCGAGTAGATCGGCCCCATGTCGGCGCCGGGCTCGAGCCCGGGACCGATCTTGAGGCGCTTGATCCGCTCCTCGATGAGCGGGCGGAGCCGGTCAGCGCTGTCGCCGACGCCGATCACCAGCGTCTGGGCCATGCAGCGCTCCCCAGCCGAGCCATACCCGGCCGCCACCGCCGCGTCGGCCGTGAGCTCCATGTCGGCGTCGGGCAGGACGAGCATCGCGTTCTTGGCCGCCGTGTACGCACCGACCCGCTTGCCGTGCGCGGTGCCGGTCTCGAAGACGGTCCGACCGACCGGCGTCGAGCCGACGAACTGGATGGCGTTGACTTCGGGGTGGACGAGCAGGGCGGAGACCGCCTCGCGTCCCCCGTAGACGATGTTGAACACGCCATCGGGCAGCCCGGCCTCGCACCACAGCTCCGCCTGCAGCTGGGTGGCGCTGGGGGTGTGACTCGAGGGCTTCCAGACGAAGGTGTTGCCGCATGCCATGGCGATCGGGTAGATCCACATCGGCACCATCGCCGGGAAGTTGAACGGGGTGATCCCGACCGCCACGCCGAGCGGCTGGCGAAGGGTGTGAGCGTCGACGTTGGTCGAGACCGCGGGCGTGTTGAGGCCGGCAAGGTGGACGGGCAGCCCGCACGCGAACTCGATCGTCTCGAGACCTCGCATGACCTCGCCCAGCGCATCCGGGAAGGTCTTGCCGTGATCGAGGGTGATGAGCCGGGCCATGTCTTCGCGGTGTCGGTGGACGAGCTCGCGATAGGCGAAGAAGATCTGGCTGCGGGCGATCAGCGGCATGGCGCGCCAGGCGGGGAAGGCGCGTCGGGCCGCGGTGACCGCGGCGTCGACCTCTGGGGCGCCACCGCGCGGGACGCGGGCGATGATCGCTCCGGTCGAGGGGTCGAATACCGGGGCAGTCCTCTCAGCGGGAACCTCTACCGAGTGCCCATCGATCCAGTGGCTGAAGATGGGAGTGCTCTCGGCGGCTGCGGTGGGGGCGTTTGCCATCGTGGATACCTCTGTTGTCCTGCGTGTCGTCCTGCACCCTCGGCCCGATCGCCGGCCGCCGACGAGGACTTCTCTCGTATGACTCTACGCTGAATGGCCTGATCTGTCCAGCATGTAGACACCATGTCCACATACTGGACAAGCCTACCACCTCCGCATGCCGGCCGACGTCCGAGCCCTCGCCGGCAACCCGGAATCGCCACGACGAGCGGATCTCGACGAACGACCGCTGAACACCTCCGCGACGGAGGATGCACCACACCGGGTGAGTTCAGCGAATTCGCCGCGCGAATCCTAGCCGTGCCCAAGACCGAGTACGACGAGTTGGAGGCAGGGCGCAAGGCCGACAAGACGCGGGCCAAGCGCCCTCAGCGCGCCTAGACCACTTCAATTTCCAGCAGTTCAACCACCCGCTCCCGGTTAATGACGCGGTAGTACACCGTGAGTGGCGGACTGGTTAGAAGCGGTATGCCGCGCAAGCCGCTGACGACGAGTTCGCCATGTTTTGGCACGCGGCAAAGCAACAGCGAGAAATTCAGGGCAACCTCATCCCACAGTTCCGCGCTGCCGATGAGTTGGACCGCACGGCTCAAGAATGCAGGAGCCTCCCGGAGGGTGAAACTCTTGCCCAGCGACCCCGACGGGCGATGACGCTCTGCCACCTGCATGCCGACCGCGATTTCCTCGGCCGTTAGGGTGTCCGAGCCAACCCAAGCCGTGTGGTAAGGAATGGTCTCCCCTCGGATTGTGGTCACCCAACCGAATTCCCGATGCGACAAGTCACTGACGGCCCGCCCATCGAGCAGCCAGAGTTCCTTGATCACTTCGTCAACGATCGCCCGTTCGTCATCCGTGAACGTGTCGGGGTCCGGGTCTTGGATCGCCACGAACCGTTGCTGCGTTCTCCCGTTGTACAGCGGACGCAATTCGATGGCGGCGGCGCCAGCATCTTCCAGGGCACGGCGGGCAGACAGGAGTTCACGGGCGATTGGCCCTTCCGCAAGATTCTGATACTCGGCTTCGGTGATCGGATGGCCGAGACGACGATAGGCAGCGAAGTCCGCGTAGTAGAGGATCTTGCTGAGCTTGACGGCTCCGAATCTCGGATCGTTGGCGGACTCGCGAGCGACGTAGAGAAGTAGCTGCTGCAGCTTAGGCCAAGCCATGGACATTCATCCATCCCAGGTCTTCGGGCAACGGCACCCGCTGATGGCTTCAGCTTGATTCATGCGCTTCCCTCCCATGCAGAGCCCTTGGTCGTCAGCCCGGAGGCGGCAGCATCACGTCGCGCACCAGGCCCCCGAGGTCGCCCACCGCCCCGACGAACTGGCGCAGGGTGCGCGCCGTCGGGGGGAAGCTGTCGAACTCGTCGATGGCGAGCCCGTCCTCCGTATAGGCGCGGCGGAAGTCGGGGAAGTGCGAGAGCAGCTGGCTCATGGTTTCGGGGTCAACCGGTTCGTCGATCCGCGGCCGAACCTCGATGTCGCTCGCGTTGAACCGCTGCTGCCACGAGTAGGGGGGCGAGATCACAGCGTCCGCGCCGATCAGAGCGCTCCACTGCATGTGGTTGCGAAAGGCCGCGGAGAGCAGACGCACGCGGTAGCCACGCTCGCGGAAGAGCTTGTAGGTCGCCTTGAACACGGCGACCCCGGCCCACTCCAGGCATCCGGGGTCCACCGCGATGCCGCGCGCCCCCATGTCCGCCTTGAGCCAGTCGTCGAGCCGCCCCACCATGATGGTGCAGACCGGGCCCATGGTGGCTGTCTCCCCGCCGTCGCTCTCGCGCCGCCGCATTCCCCGCTCCACGGCTTCGGCGACGGCGACACACTGGGGCAGCGAGAAGGAGACGGTGGCGTTGATGCTCACCCCGCGATACGTGGCCTCCTCGATGGCAGGGATCCCGGCGCGGGTCACCGGGATCTTGACGATCATGTTGGGCGCCAGGGAGCTGAAGGCCACGGCATTCGCCACCATGGCGTCGGTGTCGCGATAGAGACGAGGGTCGATCTGGATCGAGAGACGCCCGTTGCGCCCCTTGTGAGCCTCGAAGACCGGCTCGAGCAGCTTGGCCGCGCGCACCGACATCTCCTCGACCAGCCGCCAGCCGATGGCGTCCTCTGTGGCCGTCGGCATCTCCGCCATCAGGGCCTCGATGCGCGGCCGCCAGGTGGCCAACTCCTTCTTCAGGACCGTGACTGCGATCATCGGGTTGCAGGTAGCTCCGACCGCTCCATCGGCGATCGAGTGGGTGAGCTCGCCAACGTCCGCCGAGTCGTTCCAGAGCTGCGTCGGCGTGGTCTGAGTCATCTGGTGAAGTCGGCTTCTGAAGGCGACCGGGGGGCTAGTTTCGGGCATCGGAGGAACTCCCGTTAGCGTGCTTTCGTGCTGTTAGCGGCTGTGCAGGTGGCCGAGGCTGATCCGCCCATCAGCTGGCTCCTGCAACCGTGACGATGTCCTCGAGACGGCCAGCGTCGAGCTGGACGCGGAAGCGTCGGAGCTGCTCCGCCACCGGTAGCAGGTCCACGCCGAGCTTCGCTGCCGTGAGTCTTGCGTCAAGGCTGGTGTTGTGGGGAATGGGGACCGGAGGCAGAGCGCCGGCGCTGGGCGGGCCGCGGCGGATGAGCGAGGGATCGAGGTCGAACACCTCGGCGGCCATCAGCGCCAGCTCGTGACGGGTGACGCTCTCGGCGCCGCAGCAGTGGAAGACACCCTCACCGTCCACTTCGATGATCCGCCAGATCTTCTCGGCGCAATCGCTGGCCAGGCTCGGCGTGGCCACCATGTTAATGAGTGGGCTCTCCCACACCGTGAAGGGACGGTCGGACCGCAGCGTGTCCACCAGTGCGGCCACCAGGTAGCCGAACCCCGCGTCCTGGACTCTGGGCATCTCCGACCGCGCCCAGTGGACGCCGTTAACGCCCGAGATCCGAGCCACCGCTCCGTGGCGGCTGCGCTCGGTCACCACCAGCTCGCAGGCCAGCTTGAGGACGCCATACAGGTTGATGGGGTTCGGCGGCGTATCTTCGTCAGCATCTCGCTGAGTGCCGTCGAAGACCCAGTCGGTCGATACCAGGACCACCTTGGCCTCCACCTCCTCGGCAGCGTCCACCACGTTGCGGGTGGCGCCCACATAGGCGTCCCAGGCCGCCTTGCGGTCGGCGTAGAGGGCGGTGAGGTCGTTGAGGATGGCGCAGTGGACGACCGCATGGGGAGCGAACTCGACAATGCTCTCGCGCACCGTTGAGCGGTCGGTGAGCTCAACCACCGGTGAAACCGAGAAGGCACCGCCGGGGCGATGGCGATGCACCGGGGTGCAGAGTGTGACTCTGTGGCGCTCCGCAAGCACCTTCGCGACGTTGCTGCCCACCAGGCCGGTGCCCCCGGTGACGTACACCCGCATCACGAGGCCTCGGCGACGCCTTGCTCCGCGAGACCCGCCGATTCCGTGAGGACCTCGGAGAGCCGAACCGGACGTCGCTCTCGGACCGACCGCCCCGCGGCGATTCCAATCGCCAGCGCAGCCCGCCCATCGGCGACGGTGACCGGGGGATCGACGCCGCGCCTCAGCGCATCCACAAAGGCACGCCACTCCTCGATGTAGGAGGTGGTGTACCGCTCCAAGAAGAAGTGGGACAGCGGCGGACGGCGGGTCCCTGCGACCGTCCTCACCATGCTCGTGTCGGAGAGGGGGTTCTCGGAGGCCGCAAGCCCCTTGGCGCCGAAGACCTCGACTCGCTGGTCGTAGCCGTAGACCGCCTGCCGGCTGTTGTCGATCATGGTGAGGCAGCCATCCTGGTGGCGAAGGGTGATCACCGCGGTGTCGAGATCTCCGATGTCGCGGATGGCCGGGTCGATCCGCACCGCCCCCTCGGCAAAGACCTCGACCACCTCGCTGCCGGTGAGGAAACGGGCCATGTCGAAGTCATGGATGGTCATGTCGAGGAAGATGCCGCCGGAGACCGCGAGATAGGCAACCGAAGGCGGGGCGGGGTCACGGCTCGAGATCAGGACCAGGTGTAGCTCTCCCACCTCGCCGGCGGCGACAGCATCCCGCACCGCGTGGTGGGCGGGGTCGAAGCGGCGGTTGAAGCCGACCATGCAGGGGACGCCTGCGGCGGAGACGGCAGCGAGGCCGCGGTCCACCTCCTCCAGGTCCAGGGAGACCGGCTTCTCGCAGAAGATGGCCTTGCCCGCCTGGGCGGCGGAGACCATGAGGTCGACGTGAGTATCGGTGGCGGAGCAGATCGCCACCGCTCCGATCCCCGGGTCCGAGAGAAGGTCGTCGACCGGCCTCGCGCTCACCCCGAGACGCGCGGCCACATCCCGGGCGACCTCCGGGACGGTGTCGGTGACGGCCGCGAGCGCTGCTCCCGGGATCTGGCGAGCCAGTAGCTCGGCGTGCATCGACCCGATCCGACCCACGCCGATGACCCCGATGCGGATGGGCGCGTCGCTCGACATCATCACCACCCCACTCGCTGGCGGGACTTGCCGGCCTCCAGCTCTCGCCGTGCCGCCATCACCTCTACACGCTCGCTCACTTCGGGCACGCCTACCTCCCAGAACGCCCCACCCTCGGTCCAGGCGTGGGGATCGGTGCGGATGCAGATCACCGTGGTCCCGGAGCTCCGGCGGGCTCGCTCCAGCGCCGAGTCGAGGTCCGCGATGCCATTGACGTTGATGGCCTCGCAGCCCATCGCCGCAGCGTGGGCCGCGAAGTCGACGCGGCGGAGCTCGGTGACGCGGGAGTCCTCGAGCAGATTGTTGAAGCTCCGCCCGCCCTGGGCCACCTGAAGCCGATCGATGACCGCGTAGCCGCCGTTGTCGCAGACGACCACGATCATCTTGTGCCCGCTCAGCACCGAGCTGTAGAGGTCGCTGTTCATCATCAGGTACGAGCCGTCACCGACCAGCACGAAGACGTCGCCGGAGCGCCTGGCCATCGCTGCCCCCCACCCCCCGGCGATCTCATACCCCATGCAGGAGAAGCCGTATTCGCAGTCGAAGGTGGCCACACCCTTGGAGAGCCAGTTGACGTTGATCTCCCCGGGAAGGCCTCCCGCCGCGGTGAGCACGTAGTCGTCAGCCTGAGCGGCACGGTGCACCGCCCCGATCACTTGCGCGTAGGTGGGCGCGGGCGACGGCCCCGCCGCGGTGGCCGCCGCCACCAGCCGGCGGTGGTCCGCGGCCTCGCGCCGTGCTTGCTCCCTCCACTCCGGCGGCGCGCTCCACCCTTCGAGCTGGTGCGAGAGGTCGTCCAGCGACTCCCGGGCGTCGCCAACCACGGCAAGGGCTCGGTGCTTCTGCGCGTCGACGCGGGCCGCGTTGAGGCCCACCATCCTCATCGCGGGGTTGGCGAAGACCGTCCAGGAGCCGGTGGTGAAGTCCTGGAGCCGGGTGCCGACCGCGATGACGCAGTCCGTGTCGGCGGCGAGACGGTTGGCCGCGTCGGATCCGGTGACTCCGATGGGGCCGACGTAGCTGGGATGGTCGGCGACCAGGGAGGACTTGCCGGCCATCGTCTCGACTACCGGGATCGCGTGCTCGGCCGCGAAGTCGGCCAGTATCCCCTCGGCGAGGGAGTAGTGGACGCCTCCGCCGGCGACGATGAGCGGCGCCCGCGAGTTGCGGATGAACGCCGCCGCCCGGTCGAGCTCGTCACGCGAGGCGCGCGGGCGCGGAATCTCGTGACAGGTGGGCGCGAAGAAGGCCTCTGGGAAGTCGAAGGCCTCGGCCTGGACGTCCTGGGGCAGGCCGAGGAAGGCGGGGCCGCACTCACCCGGGTCCAGGAGGACTCCGAGGGCCCGCGGCAACGACTGCACCAGCTGCTCGGGCCGGGTGATCCGATCCCAGAAACGCACCACGGCGCGAAAGGCGTCGTTGACCGTCGTCGAGGGAGAGCCGAAGTGCTCCACCTGCTGCAACACCGGATCGGGGATGCGACTCTGGAAGGTGTCTCCCGAGAGGATCAGTAAGGGAAGACGATCTGCCATGGCCACGGCCGCGGCGGTCACCATGTTGAGGGCACCGGGGCCGACGGAGGAGGTCGCCACCATGACCTGGCGCCGGCGCATCGCCTTGGTGAAGGCGACCCCGGCCAGGGCCATTCCCTGCTCGTTCTGGCCGCGCCAGGTGGGCAGCCGGTCTCGGTTTTCTTCCAGGGCGAGCCCGAGACTGGTGACGTTGCCATGGCCGAAGATCGCGAAGACACCGGGAAAGAGCGGCGCGTCGGCACCATCGATCGTGGTGCGCTGAGCGACCAGCCAGCGCACCAGCGCAGCCGCCGTGGTCAGCCTCAGGGTTTCCATGCAGGTACCTCCACAACTGTCTCCCACGCGTGCGAGTCCACCGAGCGCATGAGTGCCGCCTGGACCCTCACCGCCGCGGTGGCGTCCTCGAAGCTGGGGCGGAACTCCCGGCCCTCGGTGATCGCCCGGCAGAGCTCGAAGTCCTCGATGGTCACCAGGTCCTCGAAGCCGATCCCGTTGGCATTGCCGGGGACGAAGCTGCCGTGATGGGGGAAACGGTCGCCCGAGAAGACGGTGCGGTAGCCGGCGAGGCGGCCGTCGCTGCGGAGGTACAGCTGGAGCTCGTTCATCCGCTCGAGGTTCCAGCTCAGCGCCCCCTCGGTCCCGTACACCTCGAAGGCCATCTGGCTCTCGGGACCGACGCTGGTGCGGCAGGCCTCGAGGATGACCGGGACGCCATCCGAGAGGACGCCGAGCATGCCGACGTAGTCCTCGTTGGTCACCGCCCCCCGGGGTGCATCCGTCTGCCCCCGGCCGTAGTGGCTGGCGCCTTCCCCGGACGGGATGGGACGCTCGGCGATGACGATCGACGAGGTGCCCACCACCTGGGTGATCGGCCCGACCAGCTGCTGGGCCATGTCGACGGCGTGACAGAGGAGATCGGTGGAGGCTCCGCGGCCGTGATCGAGCAGGTAGCGCCAGGAGAGGACACCCGCGGGGTCGGAGCCATACATGGATAGAAAGCGGCCGCGGTAGCTGGTGACCCTGCCCAGCGCACCCTCCTCGATGAGCCTCCGGGCCTCCTGCACCATCGGCGCCCACCGGTAGTTGTAGCCGGCAGCGGAGAGGACTCCGGCGGTGCGAACGGCGGCGGCGATGGCCTCGGTCTCCTCGGGCGTACCCCCCACCGGCTTCTCGCAGAAGACGGCCTTGCCGTGTGCCGCGGCTGCCACAGCCACCTCGCGATGCAGGCCGTTGGGCGCGGCGATGACGACGAGGTCGACCTGGGGGTTGCTCACCACCTCCCGCCAGTCCGTGGTCGTCGTCGTGAAGCCGAACCCCGAGCCGGCCTCGTCGCGGCGCGCGGCCACCGTGTCGGCACAGATCACCAGCCGCGGGTCGAAGCCGCGCTCGGGGAAGAGGGTGGGGATGCGGAGCATCGACCGGCTGTGGGCGTGGCCCATCCAGCCGAAACCGACGACACCAACACCGAGGCGATGCCGCGACTGGTTCATGGAACAGCCACTCCTGGTTCGATCGAATCTGGTGTTTGGCTCCGCGCGCCGTCAGGGCCGCGACTAACCGGGGCTGTGAGCGCGCCTCGAGCCGATGTCATCGGACAGCGCGGGTCGGCAGCCATCCCCTGCCACGACTCCCGCACCCACCCGTGCGCCGGGTCGTCGCAGAAGGCCATCGAGCGCGTCTCGCCCGAGCCAGCCAGGACGTTGAGGTAGTACATGGGATACCCGGGCGCCGCGACGCTGGGCCCGTGGTAGCCACGGGGGATGAGGAAGACATCGCCGTCGCGCACGGTGACCGTCTCGTCGATCTCGCGGTCGGGGGTGTAGAGGCGATGCAGCCCGAAACCAATGTCGCTGCAGCTGACCCCTCCGCTCCTCCCGATCCGGAAGTAGTAGATCTCCTCGTTGTTGACCGGGCACTCCGGAGATGCGTCGTGGCGGTGGGCGGGCCAGCTCGACCAGTTGCCCTCCGGAGTGAGCACCTCGACGCAGAGGAGCTGGTCGGCGGCGTCGAAGGCGCCCGGCACCATGTAGTTGGTGACCTGGCGCGTCGACGGACCGGCACCGCGGACCTCGACCGGCACCGAAGCGGCGCTCACGTACTGTGGGTCGAAACGCCGGACGGCCCGAGAGGACGGAAGCGCGACCTCGGCACCCGCTTGCTCGGCCAGAGGGTGGAGGCGCGCCTCCGTCCGAGGAGGAACGTAGAGCCAATCGGTGACCGCGGCGAAGACGCTCTCCCGACCTTCGAGGTGGAAGATGCGGCCCTCCACCTCGACCTGCAGCGAGCCGGCCAGCGGAAGCACCGCCATCTCATCGTCGCCGGTCTGGATGGTGCGCACCGCGCCGGGCTCGAGGCGGAGGACGCGGAGCCCGGCGCGGCTCCATCCCGCCCGCTCCGGCGTCATCATCACGGTGAACCCCTGATCCGCGGCCGTCCCCGCGGCCCAGTGGAACCTCTGCCCGCTCATGTCTCCAGCGCCCCATCATCCGCTTCGGCGGCGAAGGTGGCGGCCACCTCTAGGAGCTCGGGTTGATCCGCGCCTAGCCTCTGGAGCTCGTGGCTCAGCTGGGCCAGCTCCTCGCCGCCCGCCATCAACCGGGTGAGCTCCTCAATGCTGATCTCGTCCTTGAGGTAGCTGCCCATGAGACGGCCGCGCTGGAGGATCACGAAGCGGTCGCCCACCGGGTAGGCGTGATGAGGATTATGGGTGACCAGGATGACTCCGCGACCCAGGTTACGGGCCTGAACGACGTACCTGAGGACGATGCCGGACTGGCGCACCCCCAGCGCCGAGGTCGGCTCGTCGAGGATCAGCACTTTGGCTCCGAAGTACACCGCGCGAGCGATCGCCACCGCCTGCCGCTCCCCACCGGAGAGAGTGCCCACGATCTGGTTGGGATCCCGGACATCGATCCCCATCTTGAGCAGCTCCTCCCTCATCACCCCCAGGGCGTGACGCACGCTCAGCCAGCGCAACGGGCCGATGCCCGACGTCGGCTCCTGGCCCAGGAAGAAGTTCCGCCACACCGGCATCAGCGGGATGGTGGCCAGATCCTGGAAGACGGTCGCGATCCCATGGCTTCGTGCCGACCGCGGACCACTGAAATGGATCGGTTGCCCAGACAGCAGAAGCTCGCCGGCGTCAGGGGGAAACACGCCCGCGAGGATCTTGATGAGCGAGGACTTCCCGGCACCGTTGTCGCCGAGCACGCAGGTCACCTCCCCCGCGTGCACCTGCAGGGAGACGTCCTTGAGGGCGATGACGCTGCCGTAGTACTTGCTGATATTGCGGGCCTCGAGGAGAGGGGGGGCCTGCTCGTCCTCGGCCCCGCCTCCGGTCGTTGCCATGTCCTGGCTTGCCAAGCTCATCGCCGTGCCCTCTGCGCCCGCCGGTATATGAACGTGTTCACAACCACGCCGAGGAGGAGCAGGAAGCCCAGGAAGGTGTATCCCCACTGGCTCGGCCAGCCCGCATAGATCACGCCCTGCAGGGCCATCCCGATGATGGCCGCGCCGAGGGTGGCCCCGATCACCGAGCCGTAGCCTCCGGTGAGCAGGCAGCCGCCGACCACGGCGGCCACGATGTAGAAGAGCTCGTAACCCGCCCCCTCCTCGGCCACCGCCGAGTAGCCTTGGGTGAACTGGATGGCACCGACCAGGCAGGCGGAGACCGCGGTGCCGATGAAGAGCAGGATCTTGGTGCGGTTCACCGGGACGCCAACATTGCGGGCGGCGTTGGCATCCCCCCCGGAGGCGAAGATCCAGTTGCCGAAGGTGGTGCGCTGGAGCATCCATGTCCCTACCACGGTGATCACGACCCACCAGAGGATGGCGACCGGGTAGGCGGGATTTGACCCCACGGTGCCGCTGAACACCGCCTTTGCGCTGGCCATCCCGCCGGGGTGGCCGAGCACGGTGACGATGGTGCTGTTGGAGTTGAGCAGCTCCGTCAGGCCGACGCTCACCCCGCGGAGGATGAAGAAGGTCGCGAGGGTGACGATGAAGCTGGGGAGCTTGGTCTTCGTCACCAGCAGGCCATTGAACAGGCCGATCAGGACCGAGAAGACCAGGGCGGCGGCGATGCAGAGCCAGATATTCCAGCCCAGCCCGTTGGCGAGCAGGCCCATCATGATCCCGGTCGCCCCGGTCATCACCCCGCAAGAGAGGTCGAACTCGCCGCCGATCATCAGCAGCCCCACCGGGACCGCCAGGATGCCGAACTGCCACGCTTCGCTCAGCCATCCGATCAGGCCCGCCTGGCTCATCCAGATGGGTCCGGACGTGGGATTCAGAGCGAAGAGCAGGAAGATGGCCAGCGCCGCCAGGGCGGCACCGAGCTCCGGCCGCCGGAACACGCGGGTGAGGCGCCGCTGGCTGAACGCCCGTTCATCGGCGCCGGCTGCAGGTGGAACCGGCGGCTCAGCCTGGGTGGTGACGCTCATCGAAACATCCTTCGCTGCCCGGCTCACTCCGAGGTCGAGGTCGAGACCGGGTCGGGAGATGTCTCCCGGCCCGGCTCGCCTTGCCTTGGGCATGTGCCTAGGCTATCAGTGAGTTGTCAGTCCTCGCCGGCGGCGATCGCCGCGGCGACATTCGAGATGTTGCTCTTGTTGACGATCAGGGGACCGCTGGGCACTGTGCTTCCGCCGCCCGTACTGTTGCCATGAGCGTTGTCGTAGAGGTAGAGGAAGACGATCGGCAGGTACCCCTGGAGGTACTGCTGCTGATCGATGGCGAAGTTCAGCGTGCCGCCCTGGATGGCCGACTGCACCCACGAGTCGAGGTCGAAGGTTCCAGTCGTGAGGGTGCTTCCGCTCGGACGCGCCGCGGCCAACCCCTGCGCTATGGCATTGTTGAGGGTCATCACCGCGTTGATCTGGGGGTGAGCCTGGAGGTAGGCGGTGATCTGCTGGGCTGACGCAGACGGGTTCGACGCCGCGTTGGGCACCGTGATGGTCAGCTCGGTGCACGCCGGACCGGCGGTCGGCGGCGAAGCCGCCGTCGAGCACGTGCTGCCGACGCCCAGGGCCTGGGCGACGCCGTTGCAGCGGTCGAGGAGGTTCTGACCGCTCTGGTGGACGACGCAGAGGACATTGGTGTGGCCCGCGGCCAAGAACTGCGCGCCCGCGTCCTCTCCTGCCAGCGACTCGGGTTGCCCGACACAGGTCATGGCGTGCGAGGCCGCGAGGTCCGCGGCATCGCAACCGGCGTTGAGCAGGACGACGGGGATACCCGCCGCCACGGCGCTGGCGATGGTCGGGTTCATCAGGCTGGGATCGTGGTCCGAGACCGCAATGCCGTTAACCTTCTGGTTGATGGCGTCCTGAATCTGGGCGTTCTCAGCGTTGTCGTCGGGTTCCGCCTGGCCCTCCTGCTGCGAGCCGTACACCTCGGTGAGGGTGCAGCCGAGCTTCGCGGCGGCATCCTTGGCCCCCTTGTACACGACGCTCCAGAAGCTGCCGTTGTCGCCGTGGGTGATCACGGCGAACTTGTACGAGCAGCCACCGCTACTGCTCGATGAGGCCGCGTCGGTAGCGGCCCCGGTGCTCTTAGAGGCGGAGGTCGAGCCGCATGCGCTTGCAAGCAGCACCGCCGCCATGACCCCTGCAGTCAACCACGTTCGTCTCATCGCTCTGGCTCCCTGTATTCTGTCCTCATCCGGCAAAACCTCTCACTTCCCTCGGGAATCACGGCGTCGCCGCCGTGGGCCGACCGGTGAAGCGTGGTTATGGCAGGGCGGCGAGGAAGTCGAGGCTCACCTTGACCTCCTCGATCGGACCTGAACCCGGCGCAGGCTCGGTGTCAAGGGTGCAGTCCTGCTCCAGGACGTACCAGCCGCGGTAGCCGGCCTTCTCGAGACTCCCGATCACTGAAGCGACGTCGACACCGCCCCGTCCGAGCGGGCGGAAGAGTCCGCGGCGGGTGCCCTCGAGCAGGCTGAGCCGGCCCTCCCGCACCTCACGGGCAAGGTCGAGGTCGACGTCCTTGAGGTGAACGTGCCCGACCCGCGATGCGCTGGCCGCGGCGAAGGCGGCTGGATCGACGCCTCCGATGCTGAGGTGGCCGGTGTCCAGGCACCACCGGCAGTCGCTCCCCTCCAACGTCCGGGCGACATCGTCGGCGGTCTCGACGAGGGTGCCAACATGGGGATGGAGGACCTGGACGAGGCCGAACTCAGCGCAGAGCTCGTCCAGCATGCCCAGACCCTCGAAGAGGTTCCGCCACTGCGCGGGGCCCAGCGGAACGCGAGGCGACCATTGGGCGTCGACGACCACCGCCGTCACGAATACCTCGGCGCCACCGGAGCTCAGTGTGCTGGCGGCCTGCCTCGCAGATCGCACCATGTCGTCGCGTGCAGCGAGGTCGTGGAGCACCACCGGGACGAAGCCGCCCACCAGGCGAACGCCGTACCCGTCGAGCAGGGAACGGACGGCCTCTGGGTTGTCTCCCAGGTATCCGACCGGTCCCAGCTCCGCTGCGGCCAGCCCCAGCTGGCTCATCTCGGCAAGGACTCGTTCCGGGGTGAGCATCAGGCCCCATCCCGGGACCTCGCAGACGCCCCACGAGATCGGCGCCCCAGCCAGCCGCTCCGTGATCGCCATCCCAGCCACCTCCGTGCGTTCATGGAGCGTTCTAAACCGCTTACCTAATAGAGCGCTCTATTTCTTTCTCAGACGATCATGAACACCCCCCGGTGGTCTGTCAATCCCCCAGCGGGGTGATGCGGGCGTTCTGGGAAATGTCCATCTTCTTGAGAACTCCACCGCCTCCTGAAGGAGCCGGGGTGCGCTGGATCCGGACCCGCTCCCCTCCGGGGCAGGGGAGCGTGG
>Ga0224555_1003544_pt1 | contig 15777 bp, 11 predicted proteins | sample 714S23034metaG_FD_180687 | JGI IMG/M metagenome (GOLD analysis project Ga0224555, IMG submission 180687) | Peat soil microbial communities from Stordalen Mire, Sweden - 717 S2 30-34 | ecosystem: Environmental > Terrestrial > Soil > Wetlands > Peat | place: Sweden: Norrbotten County, Stordalen...
GCATCCGCACCGGTGAGCAGATTGACAGCAACCCCAATGCCACCAGCCAGCTGTACTACATGCTCTACGGGCGCGGCTTTGCCGCGGTCAACGGCCACCGGGTCCGGTGGGAAAAAGGCGACTTTTTGACGCTGCCCGCCGGATCCCATTCGGTGTTCTACGCCGACGCCGACGCGGCCATGTACTGGGTGCACGACGAACCGCTGCTGCGCTACCTGGGTGCCGACGCAACCCGACCCAGGTTCCGGCCCACCAAGTTCCGCCGCGCCGACGCCGTCGCCAAGCTCGAGGACATCGCGTCGCGCCCCGGTGCCAATGCGAAGAGCCGGGTCAGCGTCCTACTGGCCAACGCCAACCAGGAGCAGACGCTGACCATCACCCACGTGCTGTGGGCCATGTTCGGTGTGCTGCCAGCAGGCCAGGAGCAGCGCCCGCACCGGCACCAGTCGGTCGCCCTGGATCTGATCCTCGATGCGCCACCGAGTGGCTGCTACACCCTGCTGGGCACCCGGCTCGACGCACGCGGGGACATCGCCGACCCGATCCGGGTGGACTGGCAGGCCGGCGGCGCCTTCACCACCCCGCCGGGCATGTGGCACGCCCACTACAACGAGACCGATACCCCGGCGCATCTGATTCCTGTCCAGGACGCCGGGCTGCAGACCTACCTGCGCAGCCTCGACATCAAGTTCACCCAGCGCCGCGATGCGGTTGCCGACTGAGCCCTAGCCAAAGCAACAACAGTGATGATCTACTGGGCTGCAATGATTTTGGGCTTCTACCCCATCAGATTGAGTCCAACGAGGGCCTCAACGTAAAGGAGAGATGTCATGGCCAAAGTTCTGCTTGTTCTGTATCCCGATCCGGTCACCGGTTATCCGCCGGTGTACGCGCGCGACAGCATCCCGGTGCTGCACGGCTACCCAGGCGGCCAGACCTTGCCGAGCCCGTCGGGCATCGACTTCACTCCGGGTGAGCTGTTGGGCTGCGTGTCTGGTGAGCTCGGCCTGCGTAAATTCCTCGAAGACGGCGGACACCAACTGGTCGTGACGTCTGACAAGGATGGCCCGAACTCCGAATTCGAGCGCGAGCTTCCCGACGCCGATATCGTTATCTCCCAACCGTTTTGGCCGGCATATTTGACCGCCGAGCGGATTGCCAAAGCGAAGAACCTCAAGCTGGCCCTCACCGCCGGGATCGGCTCGGACCACGTCGATCTCGACGCGGCGATTGCCCGCGGGATCACCGTCGCCGAGGTCACCTTCTGTAACAGCATCAGCGTGGCCGAGCACGCCGTCATGCAGATCCTGACGCTGGTGCGTAACTTCGTCCCCTCACACCAGTGGGCAACCGACGGCGGCTGGAATATCGCCGACTGCGTCGCACACGCCTACGACGTCGAGGGCATGGACGTGGGCGTGATCGCCGCCGGCCGCATCGGCCAAGCCGTGCTACGCCGGCTGGCCCCCTTCGATGTCAACCTGCATTACACCGACACTCGGCGACTGCCGGAAAAGGTCGAACAGGAACTGGGCGTCACCTACCACCCCGACGCAGCGTCGCTGGTGCGCGCGGTCGACGTGGTTTCCATCCACGCTCCGCTGCACCCGCAGACCTATCACCTGTTCGACGAAAAACTGCTCGCCTCGATGCGGCGCGGCTCCTACATCGTCAACACGGCCCGCGCCGAAATCTGCGTGCGCGACGCGGTTGTGGCGGCGCTGAAGAGCGGCCAACTGGCCGGCTACGCCGGCGACGTGTGGTACCCGCAGCCGCCGCCGCCAGACCACCCGTGGCGCAGCATGCCGCACAACGCGATGACACCGCACGTCTCCGGCACCACGCTGTCCGCCCAGGCCCGCTATGCCGCAGGAACCCGGGAAATCCTCGAAGACTTCTTCGCCGACAAACCCATCCGCGATGAGTACCTGATCGTGGCCGGCGGAGGTTTGGCCGGTACCGGCAAGGCGTCCTACACCGCGGGCAGTGGCGCCAGCCCCGGCAGCAGCGGTCGGTAGGTCAGCTGATCGGATGCTCGACGCGGTTAGTGCCGTCCCAGCGGCGCAGACCAGCCACGGTGCCGTGAATCTCTGACGGTTGACCCGCCAGATGGAAGGCCCGCTCGAGTTGGGGTCCCCCAACTCCGCGGGCCACCGTCACGTGCGCCGTCCATTGGCCCGGCAGGCTGTTCGGCAGCGGACCGGGATCCAGGTACTGGCCACAGATTCGGTGCACCTCGGCGTGCAACGCAAGCAACTCCGCCGTCGGCACGACAAGGCGGGCCAGCACGGCGTTGGATCTGCCGAACAGCAGCGGTGCCCCCACGGTGCACCCCAGCGGCAGCCGCTGCGCCACCGGCCGCAGCAGTGCGTCGACGTCGGGGGCGATCCGCTCGGCCACCGCCACCGTCACGTGCGGCCGGCCGGCCGGAGCCCGGCCGGGGATGTCCGCGGCGACCAGGTCATCCCAGATGCGGCCAATCGCCGCCTCGGTGTCGCGATCGAAGAGCAGCTCGATCGAATGAACCATCAGCCGACCAGCCCGGTCACCCAGCCCCGGTCAAACGCGTGCGCGCTCATCGCGGCGAACTCGCCGGCGCTCATCAGTCCGGCACCGGCGGGCAACGCCGCACGCAGCGGCGCCAGGCGCGCCAGCGCAGACCTGTTGGAGGTCTCCACCACCCCGGGCTGCAGCGGCCAATTGCCGATCACCAAACCTGCGCACGAGAGTCCATGCGCAGCAAGCGATTCCACCGTCAGCGCGGTGTGGTTGAGGGTACCGAGCTCAGCGGTGACCACCACCAGCGCGGCGGCTCCCAGATCGGCCGCGAGATCACGCAGTGTCACGCCCGCGTCGGCGAGTTCGACCAGCAGGCCGCCGGCACCTTCGACCAGGGTCAGCTGCCCCGCACGGTCCACTGCGCGGATGAGTTTGAGCACGTTGCTGCGGCTGGGCAAGGACTTCCCGGCCTGTTCGGCGGCGGCCAGCGGCGCCAGCGGCTGCGGGTAGCGCGCGAGCCCGACCACTTTGGTCAGCCCGGTCAGCCGGGTCACCTCGGCGAGGTCGTCGTCGCCGGCGTCGGTACCGGTTTGCACCGGCTTGCAGACCGCGACGTCGACGCCGGCGTGGCGTGCGGCCGACGTCAGGGCCGCGGTGGCGATGGTCTTGCCGACCCCGGTCCCCGTCCCGGTGACGACCAGGACCGTCAACGCGGTGCCGCGCCGAGTACGTCGGTCAGCACCGCACGGGCCAGCTCGAGATCGTCGGGATCCAGCGACGCGCGCGCGGTCAGGCGCAGCCGAGACGTGCCGGCGGGCACCGTCGGTGGCCGGAAGCAGCCCACCCGGACTCCGGCGTCAAGGCACGCCGTGGCGGCAGCCAACGCCACCTCCGGCGCGCCGAGGATTACCGATACCACCGCCGATTGCGGCACATCAGGCACGTCGCAAATTTGGGCCAGCGTGCCGGCATGCCGCAGCACGGCCCCTGGCCGCCACGGCTGCGCGCTCAGCACGCGCAGCGCGGCCAGCGCGGCGCCGACCGCCGCCGGCGCCAAACCGGTGTCGAAGATGAACGGCCTGGCGGTATCGATGAGGTGATCGCGCACCGCCGTCGATCCCAGCACCGCGCCACCCTGGCTACCGAGCGCCTTGGACAACGTCGTGGTCATCACCACATCGGGCGCACCGGACAATCCCAGCTCGTGCAGCAACCCGCGCCCGCCGGCGCCACGCACACCCAAGCCGTGGGCCTCGTCGACGATGAGCAGCGCCCGGTGCCTGCGGCACACCTCGTGCAGCTGTCTTAGCGGAGCCAGGGCGCCGTCGGTGGAAAACACCGACTCGGTGATGACGACGGCCCGCTCCTCGTCCCGCGACGCCAGCGCCGCGTCGACGGCGTCGACGTCGCGGTGCGGGGTCACCACCACCCGGGCCCGCGACAGTCGGCACGCGTCGACCAGCGAGGCATGCGAGTAGGCGTCTGACACCAGCAGCGAACCCGGGCCGGACAATCCGACAACCGCGCCCAGGTTAGCGGTGTATCCGGACGAGAACACCAAACCCGCTGCGGTGCCGACGAATTCAGCGAGGCGGCACTCGAGCTCCTCGTGCAGCTGGGTGTTGCCGGTGACCAGCCGCGAACCGGTGGCGCCGGCGCCCCAGGTGCGCAGCGCGTCGACTCCGCCTTCGATGACGTCGGGATGCTGCGACAGGCCCAAGTAGTCGTTGGACGCCAGGTCGAGTTCGGTGGCCACCGCGGGACGCGGGCGCAACGCGCGCCGCAGCCCGGACTGCCGGCGCTGTTGAGCATGCGCCTCCAGCCAAGCCAGCGGCGTGGTATCGATCTGCGTCATCGCACTAAAGCCTACGAGAGCCGGTCAGACGGGCCACCTCGACCATCGCGGTGGTGACCTGCGCTATCTCCCCCGGCGTGCAGACGAACGGCGGCATGGCGTACACCAAGTTGCGGAACGGCCGTAGCCAGACCCCGCGATCCAGTGCCGCCGGCGTGGCGATCGCCAGGTCGACGGGGCGATCGCATTCGATGACGCCGATGGCCCCGCACACCCGGACGTCGGCCACCCCCGGCAACGCCCGCGCCTGCTCGAGCCCGGTGGTCAGCCCGGCGCTGATCTCGGCGACTGCCGAGCGCCAATCCTGGCCGAGCAGCAACTCCACGGCGGCGACCGAGACGGCGCAGGCCAGCGGGTTGGCCATGAAGGTGGGCCCGTGCATGAGCGCGCCGGCCTCACCGGAGCTGATGGTGTGGGCGACGTCGGTGGTGCACAACGTGGCGGCCAGGCTCAGGTAGCCGCCGGTCAGAGCCTTGCCGACGCACATGATGTCGGGGCTGACGCCGGCATGGTCGGCGGCGAACAACGCGCCGGTGCGGCCGAACCCGGTGGCGATCTCGTCGAAGACCAGCAGCACGTCGTGCCGTCGGCAGATCTCGCGCAGGTCGGCCAGGTAGCGCGGATCGTGGAAACGCATCCCGCCGGCACCCTGTACCACCGGCTCGACGATGACGGCCGCCAGTTCGGCGGCGTGGTCGGCCAGCTGCGTCTCGAACGCCGCGCTGTAGCCGGGGTCGTAGTCGCGGGGCACTTGCGGGGCGAACACCTGCCGGGCCAGCACATCAGACCACAGCTCGTGCATCCCACCCTCGGGGTCGCAGATGCTCATCGGCGTGAAGGTGTCGCCGTGGTAGCCCCCGCGCCAGGTCATCAGCCGCCGTTTGCCGGGCCGGCCGCGACTGCGCCAGTACTGCAACGCCATCTTCACCGCGACCTCAACCGACACCGAGCCCGAGTCGCAGAAGAACACCGTCTCCAGCCCCGCCGGGGTGATGTCGACCAGCAGCTGAGCCAACCGCGCGGCGGGCTCGTGGGTGAGTCCGCCGAACATGACGTGATTCATCGTCGCCAGCTGTGCTGTCATCGCCGCGTCCAGCACCGGGTGGCCGTGCCCGTGGATGGCCGTCCACCAGGAGCTCATCGCGTCGAGCACCTCGACCCGCTCACCGTCGCGGATCAGCGTGAGCCAGGCGCCGCGGGCGCCGACCGCCACCACCGGGGGCACGGCTTCGGCGCCGATCGTGCTGTACGGGTGCCACAGATGAGCCGCGTCGATCGCGCTGATCTGCTCGGGCGTGAGCCCAGACGTCCCTGCGGCCGCAGAAGTCATAGAGACTGAGGGTAAAGCAGCCGATCGACGCGCCGGCGACGATGCAGAGCGAAGCGATGAGGAGGAGCGGCGCTATGGAGCTGCTCGCCGCCCTGACCGTTCGCTCGCAGAAACACGGGGCATCCGGCAGCATTGGCACAACCATGGCTTCGGCGCAACGATTCGACGACCCGTCCCCGCCCGACGGTGCTCACTCGTCGGCCCTCTCCCCGCCGCCGGTGCTGCGGCTGCGGCTGGTCCCGTGGGACGTCTCCTGCCTGGTCGCGCTGCTGGCGCTGCTCGCGGCCGTCGTCTTCGGGACCGACTGGTATTCCTGGCTCTTCGGCTTCCTGAAGGACGTGTGCACCGGTGACACGTGCCCGCCGGTGCCCTTCGGCGTCGATTTCTACATCTACCCGGTGGTGTGGGGCGGTATCGGTGCGGCGATCGCGGCAGCACTGGTCGGTCCGTTTGTTTCCCTGTTGAAGGGTTGGTATCTGTCCTTCTGGCCGGTTTTGGCCATCGCCATCGTGGTGCTCAGCTCTGCGGCCGGCTCGGCGCTGACCGATTTCAGCGGCACCTACTGGCACGGCGGAAGCGGTGTCGGCGACGCGCCGGAGTGAGAGCGAAATCACAACTGTGCGCTGAAGATTGAGCCGCCGGCCTGCGGGCGATCACCGTTCGGTCACAGTACGACAAAAAATCCTGCCTGGGCCGCCGGCGATGTGGCTCTTACGGCCATTTGTTGCCACAGTGTCTCTAGTGACTGTTGTGAATTCAGCGGTTCACCGACGGGGCACCGTTCTCCATGTCCACATGGAGTTAGGCGGCGGCGTGCGGCCCCCAACGGGGCGGGCCAGCGCAGGAGTCTCTGCGGTGAATCGGCAGGAATGGCGGCGGATGCGCGAAGTCACCGCGCTGACGCCACAGAGAGGTGATCGACATGAGACGCAGCTACGCCGTCCCACTCAGCCTGGCCCTGTTGCTGACGCTACCGATGGCCAACCCCCACATCGCGAGCGCTGACCCGGGTCCGACTCTGGTGGGCTACCAGCAGACGACCAGCTACGTGATCCAGCGCGCGCTCGCCCAGCGCGGTGTGCCGTTCCTGTACGGAGGCGGCGACGCCGCAGGCCCCACCCGCGGCACCGGGCTGAAAGCAAACGTCGTCGGCTTCGACGCCTCGGGGCTGATCCAGTACGCCTATGCCGGGGCCGGCCTCAAGATGCCGCGGACCTCGGCCGAACAGTGCAACGTCGGCCGCAAAGTTGCGCCCGCACAGGCACGCCCGGGCGACCTGCTCTGCTACGGCCCCGGCGGCACCCAAAGCGTGGCGATGTACCTCGGCAACGGCCAGATGATCGAAGCCACCGAGCCTGCCGTCACGGTCTCGCCGGCGCGCACCAACGGGATGACCCCGTACCTGACTCGAATCCTGGAGTCCTGACCGGGAGCTCTCCGGCCGATTGTCGAGCACGCACGACGGTCGGCGGGTTAGGTAGATTGTCTGTCAATCATGATGACCGTCTCCCCGACCCGTCCGGCCGTCGTGGGCGTTGCGGAATCCGCTCAGCCCACGGCGGGTGACCGGAAAGCAGGGTTCTACCGCCACGATCTCGACGGGCTGCGTGGCATTGCCATCGCACTCGTCGCGATGTTCCACGTGTGGTTCGGTCGGGTTTCCGGCGGGGTGGACGTGTTCTTGGCGTTGTCGGGTTTCTTCTTCGGCGGCAAATTGCTTCGTGCAGCACTCAATCCGGCATCGTCACTGTCACCGGCACCCGAAGTGGTTCGGTTGGTGCGCCGCTTGCTGCCGGCCCTTGTGGTGGTGTTGGCCGCGAGCGCGGTGCTGACCATCCTGATTCAGCCGCAGACCCGCTGGGAGACATTCGCCGACCAGAGCCTGGCCAGCCTCGGTTACTACCAGAACTGGGAGCTGGCCAGCACGGTGGCCGACTATTTGCGGGCCGGTGAAGCGGTCAGCCCGCTGCAACACATCTGGTCAATGTCGGTGCAGGGCCAGTTCTACATCGCGTTTCTGGCGCTGGTTTTCGGTTTTGCGTTTCTGTTCCGACGGTGGCTCGGCCACCGGCTACGCACGACGTTCGTGGTGCTGCTCAGCGCGCTGGCACTGGCGTCGTTCGTCTACGCGATCTTTGCCCACCAGGCCAACCAGGCGACGGCCTACTACAACAGCTTTGCGCGGGCGTGGGAGTTGCTGCTGGGCGTGCTGGCCGGCGCGCTGGTCCCCTACGTCCGCTGGCCGATGTGGCTGCGCACGGCAGCCGCCACCGTCGCCTTGGCCGCGGTGCTGTCCTGCGGCGCGCTGATCGACGGCGTCAACCAGTTCCCCGGACCGTGGGCGCTGGTCCCCGTCGGGGCGGCCCTGCTGTTCATCCTGGCCGGCGCCAACCGGCAAGCCGACCCCGCGACCCGCGACATGTTGCCGCTGCCCAACCGGCTGCTGGCAACGGGGCCGCTGGTGAAGCTCGGTGTGATGGCCTACTCGCTGTACCTGTGGCACTGGCCGCTGCTGATCTTCTGGCTCGCCTATACCGGCCACCCGCACGCCAACTTTTTTGAGGGCACCGCGGTACTGCTGATCTCCGGCGTGCTGGCCTATCTGACCAACCAGTTCGTCGAAGAACCGCTACGGCACCGCGGAGCTGCCACCGCCGCGTCCGAGGCAACCCCGGTGATGCCGTGGCGAACCCGGCTGCGCCGCCCCACGATGGTGCTGGGATCGGTGGTCGGGCTGCTGGGCGTGACACTCACCGCGACAGCCTTCACCTGGCGCGAGCATGTCAGCGTCGAACGCGCCAGCGGCAAGGAGCTCAGCGCTCTGAGCTCCAAGGACTATCCCGGGGCCCGCGCGCTCGTCAAACACATGCGAGTGCCCACACTGCGCATGCGGCCCACCGTGCTGGAAGCCCAGACGGACTACCCGCCGTCGACCCCAGACGGCTGCATCAGCGACTTTGCCAACACGTCACTGATCACGTGCACCTACGGCGACAAGAACGCCACCCGGACCATCGCGCTCGCCGGTGGCTCGCACGCCGAGCACTGGCTGACCGCGCTGGACCTGCTCGGGCGCAGGCATCACTTCAAGGTGGCGACCTACCTCAAGATGGGCTGCCCGCTGTCCACCGAGACGATGCCGTTGGTGATGGGCAACAACGCGCCATACCCCGAGTGCCGCGACTGGGTGCCCAAGGCCATGGCCAAGGTGGTGGCCGACCATCCGGACTACGTCTTCACCACCTCAACACGACCATGGAACATCAAACCCGGCGACGTGATGCCGGGAACTTACGTCGGTATCTGGCAGACGTTCTCCGACAACAACATTCCGATCCTCGCCATGCGAGACACCCCTTGGCTGGTCAAGGACGGTCAGCCGTTCAACCCCCCGGATTGTCTGGCCAAAGGTGGCGATGCAATCTCGTGCGGCATCAAACGCTCCGACGCGTTGGCCGACCACAACCCCACCCTCGATTGGGTCGAGCAGTTCCCGATGCTCAAACCGCTGGACATGAGCGACGCGGTCTGCCGGGCCGACATCTGCCCCGCCGTCGAGGGAAACGTGTTGGTATACCGCGACGCTCATCACCTTTCCGCCACCTACATGCGCACCATGACCAATGAGCTGGGTCGGCAGGTCGGAGCGGCCACCGGTTGGTGGTGACGACCCTCACTTCGACGGTGTGGGCTTGAACGCCCGGACGGCAAGATCCGGTCCGGCGCCGTTAAGGTCGAGAGATGCGCCCGTCAGATCCGGCCAGTGGTGCCGCGGCGACTCCACCCGCGCTGCCCACCGTATGGCCCGGAAACAGCTATCCACTGGGCGCTACTTTCGACGGTGGCGGTACCAACTTCTCGCTGTTCTCCGAGATCGCCGAAGAAGTCGAGTTGTGCCTGATCGGCGACGACGGTCAGGAAGCTCGAATCGGCCTCGACGAGGTCGACGGATACGTGTGGCACGCCTACCTGCCGAATGTAGGCCCGGGACAGCGCTACGGCTTTCGGGTGCACGGGCCGTTCGACCCGGCGGGCGGCCACCGATGTGACCCCAGCAAGCTGCTGCTCGACCCGTACGGCAAGTCGTTCGACTGGGAGTTCACGTTCGGCCAGGCGCTGTTCTCCTACGACATGGCGGTCGCCGCCGAGGACCCTGCCGAGGCCGGTACTCCGCCGCACGTCGATTCGCGCGGGCACACCATGACCAGCGTGGTGATCAATCCGTTTTTCGATTGGGCGACCGACCGTTCACCGCGCAGGCCTTATCACGAGACGGTGATCTACGAGGCGCACGTCAAGGGGATGACCGAGACCCATCCCGCTGTCCCCGAAGCGCTCCGCGGCACCTACGCCGGCCTGGCTCACCCGGCGATCATCGATCATCTCAAATCGTTGAATGTCACCGCGATCGAACTGATGCCGGTGCATCAGTTCATGCACGACAGCCGGCTGCTGGACCTGGGCTTGCGAAACTACTGGGGCTACAACACCTTCGGATTCTTCGCACCGCACAACCAATACGCCGCCAACCGAAAGGGCGGCGGTGCGGTGACCGAATTCAAGTCCATGGTCCGGGCGTTTCACGAGCAGGGCATCGAGGTCATCCTCGACGTGGTCTACAACCACACCGCCGAAGGCAACCAGCTCGGTCCGACGATCAATTTCCGCGGCATCGACAACGCCGCCTACTACCGCCTGGTCGACGAGGACCTGCGGCTCTACAAGGATTTCACCGGTACCGGCAACAGCCTCAACGCTCGCCACCCGCACACCTTGCAGCTGATCATGGACTCGCTGCGGTACTGGGTGACCGAGATGCACGTCGACGGCTTCCGCTTCGACCTGGCCTCCACGCTGGCCCGCGAGTTCTACGATGTCGACCGACTGAGCGCGTTTTTCGATCTGGTGCAACAAGATCCGGTGGTCAGCCAGGTCAAGCTGATCGCCGAGCCGTGGGATGTCGGCGAAGGTGGCTACCAGGTCGGCAACTTCCCAGGTTTGTGGACCGAATGGAACGGGAAGTATCGCGATACTGTGCGTGACTATTGGCGGGGTGAGCCCGCGACCCTTGGCGAGTTCGCGTCCCGGCTGACCGGGTCGTCGGACCTCTACGAAGCCACCGGCCGACGGCCCAGTGCCAGCATCAATTTCGTCACCGCGCACGACGGATTCACGCTCAACGACCTCGTTTCGTACAACGAGAAACACAACGAAGCCAACGGCGAGGGCAACCGCGACGGGGAGAGCCACAACCGCTCGTGGAACTGCGGCGTGGAAGGCCCGACCGACGACCCGGAAGTCCTGGACCTACGCCGCCGCCAGATGCGCAACATCATGGCGACGCTGATGTTGAGCCAGGGCACGCCGATGATCACGCACGGCGATGAGATGGGCCGCACCCAGCACGGCAACAACAACGTCTACTGCCAGGACTCCGAATTGTCCTGGATGGATTGGTCGCTGGTCGACAAGAACGGTGACCTGCTGGCCTTCACCCGCAAAGCCACCGCCCTGCGCAAAATACATCCGGTGTTTCGGCGACGCCGTTTCTTCGAAGGGCGCCCGATCCGCAGCGCCGACGAGGTCCACGACATCGCTTGGCTGACGCCCGCCGGCGAGGAGATGACAGCGGAGGATTGGGACAGCCAGTTCGGCAAGAGCATCGCGGTGTTCCTCAACGGCGAGGCGCTGCACGAACCCAATGCGCGTGGCGAGCGGGTGATCGACGACTCGTTTCTGTTGTGCTTCAACGCCCACGACCATGAGGTGGACTTCGTCATACCCCGTGACGACTACGCCAAGGAGTGGACGGCCGAGCTGGACACCACCGATCCCACCGGAGAGGTGAAGCTGGTCGTGAACGACGGCGACGAGGTTTCGCTACCCGGACGGGCGTTGCTGGTGTTTCGTAAGACGCGGTAGCACATGGCTTTTCCGGTACTGTCCACTTACCGGGTCCAACTGCGCGGTGCGTCGAGCGGTTTCGGGTTCACCTTCGCCGACGCTGAGCAGCAGCTGGACTATCTCGACGAGCTCGGGGTGTCGCATCTGTACCTGTCGCCGATCCTGACTCCGGTCAGCGGGTCGGCGCACGGCTACGACGTCACCGACCCGACGACGGTGTCGGCCGAACTCGGCGGCCCGGAGGGTTTGGCGCGGCTGTCGGCGGCGGCGCACGCTCGCGGCATGGGCCTGGTCGTCGACATCGTCCCCAATCATCTCGGGGTGGACAAGCCGGAGCAGAACCCGTGGTGGTGGGATGTGCTGCGGCACGGCCGGTCTTCGGCCCACGCGCCGTTCTTCGACATCGATTGGGAGCTGGGCGATGGCCGGATTGTGCTGCCACTACTGGGTTCTGACGACGATGTCGCCGACCTCGCCGTAGACGGCGACCTCTTGCGGCTAGGCGACCTGGCACTGCCCATTGCGCCGGGCACCGGCGACGGCAGCGGTCCACAGGTGCATGACCGTCAGCATTACCGGCTGATCGGCTGGCGGCACGGGCTGTGCGGTTATCGCCGCTTCTTTTCGATCACTTCGTTGGCCGGGCTGCGTCAGGAAGACCGCTCGGTCTTCGACGCCAGCCATGCCGAAGTGGCCCGTTGGTTCGCCGAGGGACTCGTCGACGGGGTGCGCATCGATCATCCCGACGGCCTGGCGGATCCATCGGGGTATCTGCGCGGGCTGCGCGAACTGGTCGGACCCGACGCCTGGATCGTGATCGAGAAGATCCTCGCCGTCGACGAGGCGTTGGATCCGACGCTGCCGGTGGCCGGCACCACCGGTTACGACGCACTCAGAGAGATCGGTGGAATATTCGTCGATCCGACAGGGACGCCGGCCTTGACGGCGCTGCTGGCATCCGCCGGCCTCGACTACGGGCAGATGGCCGCCATGCTGGCCGACCTCAAGACCGTTTCGGCCACCGAGACGCTGGCCAGCGAACTCGGCAGGCTGCGGCGGTGCATCGTCGCGGCGGCCGGCGCCGACCATCCGCAACTGCCCGCGGCGGTGGCGACGCTGCTGACGCATATCGACGTCTACCGCAGCGATTACCTCAGCTTGGCCGCGATACTGCCGACTGCTTTGGCGGAAACCCAATATGGCGCGCCCGAACTGGACGTTCCGCTGCAGTTGATCGCGACCGCGCTGGCCGACGGCGGCGAGCCGGCGGTGCGGCTGCAGCAGTTGTGCGGAGCCGTGACCGCCAAGGCGGTCGAGGATTGCCTGTTCTACCGCGACGCGCGGCTGGTGTCGCTGAACGAAGTCGGCGGCGAACCGCATCACTTTGGCGTCGGGCTCGCCGAATTCCATCAGCGCGCCGCCACTCGGGCCCAGCTGTGGCCGCAGACGATGACGACGTTGTCCACCCACGACACCAAGCGCGGTGAGGACGTCCGGGCCCGCATCGGCGTGCTGTCGCAAGTGCCGTCGCTGTGGGCCGAGTTTGTCGCCCGCTGGGAAGTCACCACCCCCTCCCCCGACCCGGCGACCGGACTGTTCCTGTGGCAGAACATCTTCGGCGTCTGGCCGGCCAGCGGCGAGGTCACCGACGAACTGCGCGGCCGGTTGCACGCATACGCCGAGAAGGCGATCCGGGAAGCGGCATGGCATACCTCCTGGAACGACCCGGACGCCGACTTCGAGGGATCAGTGCATCGCTGGCTGGACGCCGTACTCGACGGTCCGGTGGCGCGCGAGCTGACCAAACTGGTGGTCCGGCTCGAATCGCATGCCGAGAACGACGCGCTGGGCCAAAAGCTGCTGGCGCTGACTGCGCCGGGCATCCCAGACATCTATCAGGGCACCGAGTTGTGGGACGACAGCCTGGTCGACCCCGACAACCGGCGTGCGGTGGACTACACCGCCCCGCGGGAGGCATTGAAGTCTTTGCAGCATAAGAAAATTCGCGTTGTCAAAGCCGCCCTGCAGGCGCGGCGCGCCCGGCCGGACACCTTCATACGGGGCGATTACCACCCGGTGCTCGCCGCCGGATCCGCCGCCGATCATGTGGTGGCGTTCCGGCGCGGGGACGACGTGCTGGTCGCTGTCGTCCGCTGGACGGTCCATCTCGAACAAAACGGTTGGGGCAACACCGTTGTCACGATGCCGGACGGCACGTGGACCGACGCGTTGACCGGCAGGGCGCTGACCGGGGCGGTGGCTGCCGCTGAGTTGTTCGCCGAACTGCCGGTGACCCTGCTGGAGCGCACCGATGCATGAATTCGCGGTGTGGGCGCCTAAACCGGAAACGGTCCGCCTCGACGTCGACGGCTCGGCGTATCCGATGACGCGGGGCCGCGACGGCTGGTGGCGGGCCACCGTCGACGCGGCTCCTGACGCCCGCTATGGATATCTGCTCGACGACGATCCGAAGGTCCTACCCGATCCGCGGTCGCCGCGTCAGCCCGAGGGCGTGCACGAGCGCTCGCAACTGTGGGAGCCCGCACCACAGGTGTGGACGGACGACGGCTGGTCTGGCCGCTCGGTGCAGGGTGCGGTGATCTACGAGCTGCACATCGGCACGTTCACACCTGCGGGCACCTTCGACTCGGCGATCGAAAAGCTGGACCAATTAGTCGATCTCGGCGTCGATTTCGTCGAAGTGATGCCGGTCAACGCGTTTTCCGGCACGCACGGCTGGGGTTACGACGGCGTGCTGTGGTACGCCGTGCACGAATCCTACGGCGGACCCGACGGGTTGATCCGTTTGGTCGACGCCTGCCATCGCCGCGGTCTGGGGGTGCTGATCGACGCGGTGTTCAACCACCTCGGCCCGTCGGGCAACTACCTGCCACGGTTCGGGCCATACCTGTCGTCTGCGACTAACCCGTGGGGCGAAGGCATCAACATCGCCGACGCCCAGTCCGACGAAGTACGCCGCTACATCATCGACTGTGCGCTGCGCTGGATGCGCGAGTTCCACGCCGACGGCCTGCGCCTGGACGCCGTGCACGCGCTGGTGGATACCACCGCGATCCCCATTCTCGAGGAGCTGTCCGCCGAAACCGAGGCGCTCGCCGAGCAACTGGGCCGGCCGTTGTCGCTGGTTGCCGAGAGCGACCTCAACGATCCGCGAATGGTCACTCCCCGTCGGGACGGCGGCTATGGGATGACCGCGCAGTGGGATGACGACATCCACCACGCCATCCACACCGCGGTATCCGGTGAGCGCCAGGGCTACTACGCCGATTTCGGGTCGCTGGCCACCCTGGCAACGACGTTGCGCAACGGGTTCTTCCACGCGGCCACCTACTCGTCGTTTCGGCAGCGGCGCCACGGTCGGCCGTTGGACACCACGGAATTCTCCGGGGTCCCGGCCACTCGGCTGCTGGCCTACACCTGCACCCACGACCAGGTCGGCAACCGCGCGCTCGGGGATCGCCCGTCGCAGAACCTGACCTACGGCCAGCTGGCCGTCAAGGCCGCGCTGGTACTCGGGTCTCCTTATACGACAATGCTTTTCATGGGAGAAGAATGGGGAGCTTCGACCCCGTTCCAATTCTTCAGCTCCCACCCAGAACCCGAGCTTGCGCGCGCCACCGCCGAGGGCCGCAAGAAAGAGTTCGCCGATCACGGGTGGGACGCCGACGATATTCCCGACCCGCAGGATCCGCAGACCTTTCAGCGCTCGAAGCTGGATTGGTCCGAACTCGACACCGGAGATCATGCGCGGCTGCTTCGTATTTATCACGACTTGATTGCGTTGCGGCGCAGTGAAACCGACCTGGCCGACCCGTGGTTGGAGCACCTGATCGTCGACTACGACGAGGACGCCCGCTGGATCGTCATGCGTCGGAGCAAATTGGCGGTGGCCTGCAATCTGGGCGCCGAGCCGGTGGCTATTCCGTTCACCGGTGAACTGGTGCTGTACTCGGATTCACCCGGCGTTGGCGACGAAAACACTGAGCTGGCGCCGTATTCGTTCGCGATCCTGCGCGCTGTGGATAACTGACTACCGGCGGCGCCCGCGACCGCTGATGATGCGCGGATGAGCCATCACGAGCTGTTACCGATCCCACCCATCCAGACCGCGTCCGATCCGGTGTATTCGGCCGAAGATCTGCGTCAGCGGTGGCGCGCCCTGATGGGA
>Ga0224555_1003546_pt1 | contig 15769 bp, 12 predicted proteins | sample 714S23034metaG_FD_180687 | JGI IMG/M metagenome (GOLD analysis project Ga0224555, IMG submission 180687) | Peat soil microbial communities from Stordalen Mire, Sweden - 717 S2 30-34 | ecosystem: Environmental > Terrestrial > Soil > Wetlands > Peat | place: Sweden: Norrbotten County, Stordalen...
GAGCCGTAATTATTCGTGAGAATCAACTGATACGTGCCCACATCGGCCGGCGTCACACTGCTAATTGTCAAAATGTTCGAATTGACGCCGGAGAAATTGGCGTTGTTCGGAATATTGGTGCCGTCCAACTGCCACTGAAGCGCGATGGGGGTGGTGCCGCCGATCCCACTGGCGATCAACTGTGCCGGCGATCCCGAAACGAAGTAGTTGGTGCCTTGCGGCTGCGCGGTAATCGTTGGCGAAAAACCCCTCACGCCGAGGCCCGCGGCGAACAATGCGTTAATCTGAGCGGTAGTGAGGGCCTTGTTGAATATGGCCGCATCGGAAATCTCACCCCCGAATGCGTTGTAGGCCGCGCCGACGGAGTTCTGGTTCGCATCGGAGCCGAGGTAAATCCCCGCAGCGTCTCCAGTGGTACTGCTAAACGCTTCGACGGTATGCGCAATGGGATTGACGGCCGATTGCAATTGCGGATTCCCGTTGCCATCAATGTAATACATATAAAGGGTCGCCTGATTTGATTGGACTACCAAGGTCACATACGACCAGGTGCCGACCGCCGGAAAAAGACCCGAATTCCAGTTATACGTGTCGCCGTTGTTATCGTTCCAAGTGTAACCCAGTGCGGCCATGCCGCCGCTTGTGGTTCCTCCAAACCCCAAGCCAGCCGCGTCAAACGTGGCGTTTCGGAACATGAGCAACCCTATGAAGGTGCCTATATCGGCAGAGGGATTGATCCATATGCTGATGGTCACGGCATTGGTGTTCAAATTCAAATTCGGAAGTGTGATGGACGAATTGACATCGCCGGTGTTACACAACACCGCGCCCTGGTTGTCTGCAAATCCAGGGTATGCAGGCACACCCGTAGGCAATGGCCCATTAATGCCGTTAAACAGATTGACGGCATCCACTCCATAAGTCCCGTTGAACCCGTGCCCGGTGTAATCGTAAGCCTGCAAAGTCGCAGTGACAGCATTGGTTTCGTTCAACTGCCAAAAGGCAACGGGATCAAGGGCCAGAACCGCTGCGCCGTAACTGTTGGGCGCCGGAGCGGGGCCGTCCTGCCCGTCTGGGGCGGGTTGGGAGCGGGCCGTCTGGCATAGAAACGCGAGTCCGAGTGTCAGACCGGCGGCCAGCAGGCGCCACCGAATCTTTGAGTCTCGGGATGATGGGACAAGTGTGAGGTTAGTTGGATTCATAATGCAATGTTTTTTATTATGCACAAAACTTCTTGCGCCGGTTCGCCGCACTTGGAACGACATGGCATCCAAGGCACCGGAACATATATTTTGGGCTTCTCGAAATAAATTATCAAGAATGCGGAAAGAATGGAATATGACGTGTGTCATATTCCCGGTCCGGCCCCGGCTACCCGCTTGGGGGTGGCTTCGCTTTGGGTGGACTTGGTGGACGGCTTGGACAGGCGGGACCTCCGACCTATCAGGAATGCCGGGAGGCTCCAGGCTCACTCTTGCGCGAGAATTTGACGACTGCTTCGGTCCGGCTGCGAACGTGCAGCTTCTTGAACATGTTCTCCAAATGGATGCGGACGGTTCCGGCGCTGATGTTGGCTCTTTGCGCGATCTCTTTGTTCGAGAGTCCTTCCGCAAGCAGCATCAGTATCTCCTCTTCGCGGACCGTCAAACCACTGGGTTCGGGTGGGGCCGGCCGGGCGCGAAAAGACCGCACGATCATGCGCGCGATCTCGCTGGTCATCGGCGCGCCGCCTGCCCGCGCTTCGGCGATGGCCTGGATGATCTCCCCCGGACGGAAACGCTTGAGGATATACCCGCAGGCGCCCGCTTTGAAGGCTTGAAAGATGAGGTCGGCATCTTTGTAAACGGTCACCATTATCACCTGCAACTCAGGCATTTTCCGGGTTAATCGCGCCGTGCAGGCTATGCCGGACTCGTCCGGCAGGTGAATGTCCATCAACACAACGTCGGGCTGGTGTTTGGGCACCGCGATGAGAGCCTCTTGGGATGTCGCGCACGCGCAGACGCAACGGTATTCCCGCTGGCTGTCAACCAGCTCCGCGAGCATGGCGCGCGTCGTATTGTTGTCTTCAATTATGGCAACGGTGGTCATCTGATGTCGGCAGATTTCCCGAATTTGCGGCCTGACCCGCATATTTCATAATTTGGCAGGGCGACGCTCCCGCGGAGCCGGGGTCTCGTCGGTGGAAAGGCTCCGCGGGAGCGTCGCCCCACCGTGCATTGTGGCGGACCTTTAAGGCGAGTGTGAAGTATGCGGGCTAGGGCAAAGGCATGGTGCATTTGACGGTGGTCCCTTTTCCGGGATGTGATTCGATCTGGCACTGGCCGTGCAGCGCCTCCAGCCGCTCGCGCATGTTCGCCAGGCCATGACCACGCCGGATGGCCTCCCCATCGAAGCCGCGGCCGTTGTCGGCGACGATGATTTCGATGCGGCCGCTGGATTGCGTCAACCGCAACTCGACTTGCGTTGCTGAGGCGTGGCGGATCACATTGTTCAAAGCTTCTTTGATGGCGCGAAACATGCTGTGCCGCGCGGTGCCGCTCAGAACGACCGCTTCGCACTCGATTGGAATCCCAAGCCGGCAAGCGATGCCAGAGGCGGCGAGAAGTTCCCCGGCATAGCTCCCCAGGTAGTCGGCAAATGACTGCAATGAATCGCGCTTTGGATCAATCGCCCAAACAATAATGTCCAGCTCCGACACAAGGCCGCGGGCTTTCTCAGCAATAACGCGGAAGCGTTCGTCAATCTCCTTCATGTCCCGGGCTTGCCCCGGCCCGGCGCCGGCCAGCAATATGACCTCCGTGAGACCCGTTCCAAGGTCGTCATGCAGGTCGCGCGCGATGCGCGAGCGTTCCGCTTCGGCGGTATGCCGCGGCCCGGCCCGTTGGCGGTCGCGCTCTTGACCCTTCCGCCGCGGTTGTTTGTTGCAACAGCGCATGACAAGGGATATTGCCGGTAAATCGCGTCGGGTCAAGTTTCTGATTTGCGCCCCCGGCGGCCCAAGGCGCATTCCGCTTTTGTCGAGATTGTCTTGTAGTCGGGGCCAAAGCGGCGCTGTCGCGCCGCACTCCAAAACCTGTCGGCGCAACGGAAGCGTACCGTCAACGCGAAGCGTCTTGGAGTGCGGCGTGATAGCGCCGCTATCAAACACAGGAAAACCCGACAATGGCGGGATGCCCCCCCCCCGGCGGACCGCGCCTTGTGCGAATTATTTGAAAAAGTCTTCACCCAAAGGCCCGCGGGCTGCTAAAGTCCCTAAAACCTGTCCGCCGGGCTGCCCTTTGGCGGGCGCCGGTTCGGTATGTTGCCAGCGCCCCATTGCGGCCCGCGCGGTCATGTCGAGAACGGTTATGGCAACTTCAAAACCGAGTCCGCCCGCCAGGTTGGACCTTAAAAGGCATTGGCTCTCCCGCTATGTTTTCGCGCTGACGGCGGTCGTTGCGGCGGCCGTCGTCCGAGAGGGATTGACGCGGCTGGGGGGCGGGAGTTTGCCCACTTACATCACCTTTTACCCGGCGGTAATGCTTTCGGCCCTGCTTGGAGGCGTCGGGCCGGGTCTGCTTGCCACAGTGGCTTCGGCGCTGGGGGTGGATTACTTCGTCCTGGCTCCCCATGGGTCGTTCGCCGTGGCGTCCCTCGCGGACGCGGTCGGCCTGGCATTTTTCACGGGCACGGGAGTGTTCCTGAGCGTTGTGGCGGAGCTTTACCGGCGCGCCCGGCAACAAAACACGGCGGGTGAAACGGAAGCGCCGGAGCGCGATGTCCCGGGGCCGCCGGCGCGCTGGACCCGGCAGCGCCTGCTGCTGGATGCGGGTTTGGCAGTGTCTCTGACCCTCCTGGCGGTGGCAGGCTGGCAATCCGCCAACAACCTGGAAGCCCAGGCGCAAGCCGATCAAGCGATCACGCGCGCCCATTTTGTGATTCAGGAATTTGACCGGTTGCTCTCGGCGCTGAAGGATGAGGAAACCGGCCAGCGCGGCTACCTGCTCACCGGGGAGGACAAATACCTGGAGCCTTACCTGGAAGCCTGCGGCCAGGTCCAGACCAATCTGGCTGGCTTGAAGCAACTCGCCCGGGCCAACGCCCCCCATGAGCGGCGCCTTGCCGCCATTGAAGCCCTCGTCCAGGATAAGGAGGCGGAACTCAACCAAACCATCGAATTGCGCCGCTCCCAGGGCTTGCCGCCCGCTCTTGCGGTCGTGAAGACGGACAAGGGCAGAATCCTGATGGACCAGATTCGCGGGCAGGTCGCCGAAGCCCAGGCTGACCTGGAGAATGTCCTGCAAAGCCAGCTCGCGGCCAAGAGCGCCAACGCCGGCAAAACCGGGCAGGCCCTGCTGGCTGGCGGCGTTCTGGCCTTTCTCCTGCTCATTACTGTCTTTCTCTACCTCAAGCGGGAAAACTTTCGGCGCACGATTGCCGAAGCTGACCTGCGCCATCATCGCGACCACTTGCGGGATATGGTGGACGCCCGGACGGCCGAACTGGGCCGCTCAAACGAGCATCTCAAGAAGGAAATCAACGAACACCAACAGGCCAGGGAGGCGTTGATCCAGAGCCGGGAACGGCTCGATCTTGCTCTGATCTCATCGAGAATGGCCACTTTTGACTGGGACATCGTCAAGGACAAGCGCATCTGGAGTCATGGTGTACACAACCTGTTGGGAACCAATGAAGAAACCTTCACCGGAACCGCGGAAGAGTTCTTCCAGGTCATGCCTCCCGAAGACCGGAAGATCGTCCAGGCTGCCCTGGCCCGGGCCATCGAAAGAACCGGGGTGTACGAGACGGAATACCGGGCGGTATGGCCCGATGGCAGCATCCGGCACATCGCCGCCAGAGGCAGAATCCATCGAGACGACGCGGGCCGTGCGGTATTGTTGACCGGGGTTTGCTGGGACATCACCGCGAGCAAACAGAAGGAAGAAGATCTGATAAGACTCAACCGCGCCCTGAAGGCGCTCCAGGAGAGCAGCCAGGCGATGACTCGCGCCGATTCGGAAACCGAATATCTCAAAGCGGTTTGCAGGAATCTGATCGCAAACTGCGGTTACTCGATGGCGTGGCTCGGCTTTGCCGAAGAGGACGAGGCCCGGAGCGTCCGTCCCGTTGCCCATGCCGGTTTCGACGAAGGCTATCTCGATACTCTCAAGATTACCTGGGCCGACAGCGAACGCGGGCGTGGTCCCACCGGTACCGCCATTCGAACCGGCAAACCGTGCGCTTGCAGAAACATGCTGGCCGATCCCGCTTTTGCGCCCTGGCGCGCGGATGCCCTCAAACGCGGTTACGCTTGTTCCCTCGTTGTGCCGCTGCTCTCCGAGGGCAAGGCCTTTGGCGCCATAACGATTTACTCGGAACGTGCCGATGCTTTTCCGGAAGACGAAATCCAGTTGTTGACCCAATTGGCCGAAGACGTTTCCAACTGCGTGCGCAGTTTGCGCGCCAATTCCGATCGGCAGCGGGCGGAGCGCCGCACCGAACTGCTGGCCGAAGCGGCCAGCCGGCTGCTCACCAGCGATGAGCCGCAACGCACCGTCGATGAGCTATGCGGGAAAGTGCTCGAATTCCTGGATTGCCAGGTCTTCTTCAATTTCCTGGTGGACGAGAAGCAACAGCGCCTTCACCTCAATGCCTGCGCCGGCATCGAGCAGCGGGAGGCCGGGAACATCGAATGGCTTGACCATTGCGCCGCCCTGTGCGCCAGCGCCGTCCATGACGGCTGCCGCTTCGTCGCCGGGAACATCCAGCAATCGCCCGACCCGCGGACCGGCCTGGTCAAACCCTTTGGCATTGAGGCCTACGCCTGCCATCCGTTAAGGGTCGGCGGACAGTTTCTCGGAACCCTTTCCTTCGGCACCCGCGCGCGCAAGGCCTTCACGGAGGACGAATTGTCTCTTATGAAAGCGGTGGCCGATCTGGTCGTGACGGCGATAGAGCGGAAGCGGGCGCATGCCGCCCTCCAGTTGAGCGCCGAGGAAGCCAAGCGGTCCAATCGCGACCTGGAACAGTTCGCCTACATTGCCTCGCACGACCTCCAGGAGCCGCTGCGCGCGGTGGGCGGTTACGTGAAATTGCTGGAACGCCGCTTCCCCGAAAACATGGACCCCAAGGCCCTCGAATACATCAACGGCGCGGCCGAGGGCGCCGCCCGCATGGAGCGGCTCATCACCGATCTGCTCGCCTATTCCCGCGTCGGCACCCGCGGCGGGGTTTTCTCCATCGCCAGCCTGGATGCCATCCTGGAAGACGCTTTGCGGAACCTCCAAATCAGCATCGAAACCGCCCAGGCCAAAATCACCCGCGATCCCTTGCCGGCGCTGCCTGTGGATGCCACGCAGATGATGCAACTTTTCCAGAACCTCATCGGCAACGCGCTCAAGTTCCACGGCGAGCGTCCGCCGGAAATCCACGTCGGCGCCCGCCAACAGCCGGGCCGCTGGGTCTTCACGGTGCGGGACAACGGGATAGGCATCGAGCCGCAGTATTTCGAGCGCATCTTCCAGATATTCCAGCGCTTGCACACGCGCAATCGCTATCCCGGCACCGGCATCGGCCTGGCGATCTGCAAGAGAATTGTCGAGCGCCACGAGGGCGAAATCTGGGTCGAGTCCCAGCCGGGGCAAGGCTCAACTTTTTGCTTCTCACTGCCGGAAATCTCCGCTATAAATCAACACGACGTATGACAACACTCAACGCACACCCCGTTGAAATCCTGCTGGTCGAAGACAGCCCCAGCGACACCGAGCTGACGGTCGAGGCGCTCAAAGAGGCCAAAGTCCGCAATCACCTCAACATCGTCGAAGACGGCGTGCAGGCCCTGGAATTCCTTCGGCGCGAAGGCAAATATGGCGATGCCCCGCGGCCGGACCTTATCCTGCTGGACCTGAATCTGCCGCGCAAGGATGGCCGGGAAGTCCTGGCCGAGATCAAATCGGATGAAAGTCTCAAGACAATCCCCGTGGTGGTGATGACCACTTCGCGGGCGCAGCAGGACGTGCTCCAAGCCTATAAGCAGCACGCCAACTGCTATGTTACCAAGCCGGTTGATTTCGAGCAATTTCTCAATGTCGTCCATTCCATTGAATCGTTCTGGTTAATGCTGGTGACGCTGCCGCAGCCGGACAATCCCGCCCAGGCTGAATCGAAAGACTGATACGCCGACAGCCAACCGAGGGGAGTTGAATCCCGGCCCTGAAGCCGGGCGAATTTGTGCGCTCTTGAAGAGTCAAGTGAAAGTTCTTATGGTGGAGGACAGCCCGTCGGACGCGGCGCTGCTGGAAGAATCGCTCCAGCAGGCCGGCCTGGGCCAATTTGAATTCACTCGCGTCGAAACTTTGGCCGAAGCGATGACGCGGGCGCGGCTGGAGAGCTTTGACGTGGCGCTTCTGGACCTGACCCTGCCTGACAGCTCGGGCCGGGAAACCTTTCTCCGCGCGCGGGCTGAAGCTCCCTCGTTACCCATCGTGGTCGTGACCGGCGTCGCCGATGAGGCGCTTGGCCTCGAAGCCGTCCGCCACGGCATCCAGGACTACCTCATCAAAGGCCAGACTCAGGGACCTCAGACTGCCCGCGCGATCCGCTATGCCATCGAGCGAAAACAAGGCGAAGAGGCGCTCAAGAAGGCTGAAGCCGCGCTGCAACAGGAAAGCGCCGCGCTTGAAGAGAAAGTTGTCAAGCGCACATCAGAGCTTTCCGCCCTCAATCAAATGCTGCAGGCGGAGATGCTCCAGCGCCAGCGCGCCGAGGAGGCCCACCAGTGGGTCCGCCGCCGCTTGTCCGAAGCCCAGGAAACCGAGCGGGGGCGCATCTCGCGGGAGTTGCACGACCGCCTGGGACAAGACTTGACAGCCCTAAAGCTGGGCCTTCAGAACACGCGCCGGCAAGGGCCTTTCCCCCAAGCCGTTGGCGAGCAGCTCGCCAAGCTGGAAAAACTTGCCGACGGCCTTATGCGCGACATCCATCGCCTGGCGTGGGAGCTGCGCCCCTCGGTGCTGGACGATATGGGATTGGACCTGGCTTTGCGGCGTTATACCGACGAATGGTCCGAGAACGCGGGCGTGCCCGTGGACTTGCACACAGGCGGGGACTTGGACGCCAGGCGCCTGCCGAAGGAATTTGAAACAACCCTTTACCGCGTCGCCCAGGAAGCTCTGACCAATGTGGCCCGCCACGCCCAGGCTAAACGCGTCAGCGTGCTGCTGGAACGCCGGACTGCCCATGTCTCCCTCATCGTCGAGGACGATGGCCTGGGGTTCACCGCCCAAGGGACGGCCGGCGCGCCCGCGCCCGCGGGCCAGGGGCGATTAGGGTTGCTGGGGATGGAAGAGCGAGTCAAGCTGGCTGGAGGCACTCTGACCATTGAGTCCGCCCCGGGGTCCGGGGCGACGGTGATCGCCCGTTTGCCGCTCAACGCGGAGGCCGCCAACCGCGCCTGATTGGCACTTATGAAGAAACTGCGAATTCTGCTGGCCGACGACCATAAGATGCTGCGCGAAGGTCTGCGCAACCTGCTCGCCAGCCAGCCCGACATGACCGTCGTCGGCGAAGCCGCCAGCGGCAAAGAGGCGCTTGAGAAGGCCGCCGAACTGAAGCCCGACGTCGTGGTGATGGACCTGTCAATGCCCGAGATGAACGGATTGCAGGCCACTGCGTTGCTCAGGGACAAACACCCGGCCATCAAGGTCGTCGTGCTCACCGGCCACGAGGACGAAAGCTACCTGACCCAGTTGTGCAAAGCCGGAGCGTCCGGCTATGTTCTCAAACGTTCCGCGGGTGATGAGTTGGTTCAAGCCATCCGGATGGCTGCCAGGGACCAGGTCTATCTCGCGCCCACCCTGGCCTGCAAAGCGCTGGCGCGGCTGGTGACAGGCCCGTCCGCCAACCGGGAGACCACCAACGCTTCGTTGAGCGATCGGGAGAAGGAAGTCTTGAGACTGATCGCCTGGGGCCACAGCAGCAAGGAAGCGGCCGACGCGCTCAACGTGAGTGCCAAGACCGTCGCTACTTACCGCGTTCGCATCGTCGAGAAACTGGGCCTGCGGAGCCGCGCCGAACTTGTTAAATACGCTTTGCGGGAAGGCTGGCTAAATGACTTCGATGCTCCGGGACCCCTGGCGCGGTAGAGCCGCCCGCCGGCTCGACGCCATCTCCGCGCCAGGTGCATTTCACTTTTTCGGGCAAGTTCTGTTGGCAAAGCAACTCGAGTAAACAGGCTTTCGCAATGCACCCTTGACACCGCGGGGCGGCTTCACTTAGATTTGCCGCTCTTTCAGGCGAACCGAGATGAGCAACAAAATGAATAAAGGCAAAATCGTGCAGGTCATCGGCCCCGTGGTGGATATCGAGTTCCCCGGCGCGCTGCCCTCTATTTACAATGCGGTCACGGTGGAATTCACGCCCCCCGGCATGGGGAAAACGAAGTTGACCCTCGAAGTCCAGCAGCATCTGGGCGACCATTGGGTCCGCTCGGTCGCGATGTCCAGCACCGAGGGACTCAAACGCGGCCTTGAAGTGTTCGACACCGGAGAGCCTATCTCGATGCCTGTCGGTCCGGGCGTGATGGGGCGTGTGTTCGACGTGACGGGCCAGCCGGTGGATGAACGTGGCCCGGTAACGGCCGAGAAATACTACCCGATCCATCGCCCGGCCCCGTCGCTGGTCGATCAATCGACCTCACCCCAGGTGCTGGTCACCGGGATAAAAGTGATCGACTTGATCTGCCCGTTTTTGAAGGGGGGAAAAGTCGGCGCATTCGGGGGCGCCGGTGTCGGCAAGACGGTCGTGATCATGGAATTGATCAACAACATTGCCAAGCTGCACGGCGGGGTATCGGTTTTCGCAGGAGTGGGCGAGCGAACGCGCGAGGGCAACGATCTTTACCACGAAATGTCGGAAGCGGATGTGATCAAGCAGAAGAACCTGGGCGAGTCCAAGATCGCGCTGGTTTACGGCCAGATGAACGAGCCGCCGGGCGCCCGGTTGCGCGTGGCGCTGTCCGGCCTGGCGATCACCGAGTATTTTCGGGACGAGAAGAACCAGGACGTGCTGCTCTTCATCGACAACATATTCCGCTTTTCCCAGGCCGGCTCGGAAGTGTCGGCCTTGCTGGGCCGCACGCCCAGCGCGGTGGGCTACCAGCCGACTTTGGCCGCCGAAATGGGAGACCTCCAGGAACGCATTACCTCGACCAAGAAAGGTTCCATCACCTCCTTCCAGGCGGTGTATGTTCCGGCGGACGATTTGACCGACCCGGCCCCCGCCACGACGTTCGCGCATCTGGACGCCACGATTGTGCTGGAGCGGTCGATTGCCGAGTTAGGCATCTTCCCCGCCGTCGATCCCCTTTCGTCCAATTCCAGGGCGCTGACGCCGGAAATTGTCGGCCAGGAACACTACGACGTCGCCCGCGGGGTGCAAAAAGTGTTGCAGCGCTACAAGGACTTGCAGGACATCATCGCGATATTGGGCATGGATGAACTGGCGCCGGATGACAAGCTGACGGTGTTCCGCGCGCGGAAGATCCAGCGGTTCCTCAGCCAGCCCTTCACGGTGGCGCAGGTGTTTACGGGACGGGAAGGCAAGCAGGTGCCGGTGGCGGAAACGGTGAGGGGATTCAAGGAGATACTTGAAGGCAAACACGACCAGGTGGGGGAAGGCAATTTCTACATGAAGGGCGGCATCGACGAAATCAAAGAGGCGTCGTAGATGGCGAACACCCTGCAACTGCAAATCGTCACGCCCGACGCCCAGGCGTACTCCGAGCTGGTCGAGATGGTCACCTTGCCGGGAGCGGAAGGAGAGATGGGTGTGTATCCCAATCACGTTCCGCTGATGACCCAAATCGTTCCCGGAGAAATCGTGGTGCGCAAGGACGGCCAGGAAGTTTATCTGGCCGTTGGCGAGGGATTTGTGGAGATCACGGGTGAACGGGTTGCCGTCTTGACAGACATGGCCATCCCGGTTGACCAAATCGACGAAACCAAAGCCGAGGAAGCCCGCCAGCGCGCCGAAGCCCGTCTGAGCGAACAGTTGAACGATGAGGAATCCGCAACCGTCCATGCGTCCCTGGCCAATTCGCTGGCCCAGATCACCGTCAAAAGGCGGCGCCAGCGTCATTAGCGGCGGCGTCGGCGCGCCTGAAATTTGCCTTCGATGAACCGCATCGCAGAACGATTTGCCCGGCTGAAGCGGGACCGGCAGAAAGGGTTCATCGTTTTTATCGGCGCGGGCGATCCCAACCTCGAAATGACCCGGCGCCTCGCGCTGGCCTTCGATCAAGCCGGCATCGATGTCCTCGAACTGGGCGTGCCTTTCAGCGATCCGCTCGCTGACGGTTTGGTCAACCAGTTGGCGGCCCAGCGCGGGCTGGAGTCGGGGACAACGCCCGTGAAAGTCCTGCAAACCGTCGCCGCCATCCGCCGCGATTCCCAGATTCCCATCGTTCTCTACATCTACTTCAACCTCCTCCACCGGCGCGGCCTGGAGATATTCGTGGCCGAGGCCGCCGCCGCAGGTGTGGACGGCCTGCTGGTCCTGGATTTGCCGCCCGAAGAATCGGAGAACTATGAGGCGCTCATGCGCGAATCGGGCCTGTGCGCCATCTATCTGATCGCGCCGACGACGCCGGACTCCCGCATCGAACTGATAGTCCGCCGCGGCTCGGGATTCATCTACTACGTATCCCGCGAAGGAGTCACGGGGATGCAGGCGTCGGTTTCCGACACCATCGGGCAGATGACGGCGAGAATTCGGGCGCATACCAGCCTGCCTGTCGCGGTGGGGTTTGGCATATCCACCCCTGAACAAGCGCGGACCGTGGCAGAGAACGCCGACGCCGTTGTAGTCGGCAGCGCCATCGTCAATGAAATTGCGGCACACGGCCGAAGCGCCGATTTGACCGAACGGGTCATGGCCTTTACCATCCCTCTCGCAAAGGCTGTAAAAGAAAAACGAACATCACCATGAAAACTGCCACGAGCAATCCTCGTTTCGCCATCATCATGGCCGGCGGGCGCGGGGAACGGTTCTGGCCCGTGAGCCGGGAGAAAACACCCAAGCAACTGGTCACCCTCCTGGGCGGACGTTCCTTCCTGCAACAGGCCGTCCAACGCGTCCTGCCGCTGGTGCCGCTCAAGAACGTCCTGGTCATTACCAACGCCGTCCAGGCGCCGGAGGTCCATCGCCAGTTGCCCAAGTTGCCTGTGGAGAACATCGTCGCCGAGCCTATCGGGCGGGACACTTGCGCGGCGGTCACACTGGGAGCGGCGATAGCCGGGCAGCGCTCGACCAGCGCCGTCATGGCGGTGCTGCCCGCCGATCAAGTGATCCCGGACGAGAAGGAATTCCAGCAAGTCCTGGCGGATTCATTTGATCTTGCTGCTCGCGGCCAGGTCATAGTCACCATAGGCATCAAGCCGACGGAGCCTGCAACCGGATACGGTTACATCCGGCTTGGGAACCGCCTGCCCGCGCCGCAAGGGGTCAAGCCCTACAAGACAACATTTTTCAAAGCCGATCAATTCGTGGAGAAGCCGGCGTTGGAGAAGGCGCTGGAGTACGTCAGCAGCGGCCAGTACCGCTGGAACGCGGGGATGTTCATCTGGTCTTTTGTGACAATTACCCAAGGGTTGGAGAAACATCAGCCCGAATTGGCCGCCGCCTGCCAGCGCTGGTTCCAGGCCGCCGGCACACCCAGGCTGGCCAAGGTGCTGGCCAGGGAGTACCCGGAAACCAGGAAAATATCCATCGACTACGCCTTGATGGAACACGCCCAAAACGTCGTCGTCGCCGACGGCGTTTTCGCCTGGGACGACCTGGGATCGTGGACCGCCTTGGCGCGGCACCTCAAAGCCGACGCTGAAGGCAATTGCGCGGTGGGGGACTTCATCCACGTCGATGCCGCGCGCAATATCATCTTTGACGCCCGCACCCGGAACCGCACACCCATCGCGGTCGTCGGCCTGCGCGACGCGATTCTGGTGCAGACTGACGACGCGGTTTTGCTGGCGCACCGGAGCCAGGCGCAGAAAGTCAAGGAGTTGGTAAAAAAGCTGTCGGAAAGCAAGGAGTACAAGAAGTTAATCTAGGCGGGCGGGGCCGCGTGATCATGAAAGATCACGCTACGCTTCATTACGGGCAAATCGGCTGCGTCGCGCCCAAACACCCATCGCGACACAGCCGACATGCCAGCGATGGCCCAACAGGCTCCGACACGGAAAACCCATCCAATCAATCTGCTTGAAGACCAGGCAGTCGGCGGCATAATCGTCCTGTTCATGTCCACGCGCTTTTTCACCAACGAAGGCGAGAATACTCCGCTCAAAAACTTTGCCGGGGTGTTCATCGATAGACTCGACATCGAATGCTTCGAAGCCCTGGTCGAATAGTTATATGACGCTTTCCGAAATCATCGCCAGCCTCACGAAGCTTTCCTCTTCGATCCAACCGGACGCGTTTATTTATGATTTCCTGTCCGCCTTTGGCACGCCCAAGGCCACGATTTCGCGGCTGAAATCCGGCGACTTGAATCTCGCGAAAAAAGACGGCTGCACGTTGCTCAAGGCCAAAGTCTATTTTGAACCGCTGCTGCCGGACTTGCTGAAATCCTACACGCCCGCCGAAGCCATCCATTCGGCGCAGCGGACGTGGCAGATCATGGGCAACAAACCGCGCTTCCTCATCGCCACGGATTTTCAAAATCTCGCCGCCTTTGACACCCGGAAAAATGAGACGGTGACGTTTCCCATCGCCGAGTTGCATGACAACTACGCTTTTTTCCTGCCGCTGGCCGGCATGGAGCGCACCGTGTTTCAGGCCGAGACCGAGGCGGATGTCAAAGCCGCCGAACACATGGCGAAACTCTACGACCTCATCAGGGCGGACAATCCGCCGAAGTCGCGGGAGCAGCGGCACGCGCTGAATGTTTTTCTAACGCGGCTGTTGTTTTGCTATTTCGCCGAGGACACCGGCATTTTCCCGGAGCAGGCGTTCACCGAGGCCGTTGACGCCTACACGCAGGTTGACGGCTCCGATGTCGCCAATTTTCTGCGCGAATTGTTCGTGACGTTGAACACCGAGCCAAAGGCACGGCACAAGACCAAGCCGCATTTCAAAGATTTTCCGTATGTGAATGGCGACCTGTTCGGCGACACGCTCGTCAGCAATTCCGCCGTGCCGGTGTTTTCCACCAAGTCACGCCAGCGGCTCATTGATCTTGGCACCAAAAGCTGGAAAGAGATCAATCCCGATATTTTCGGCTCCATGTTTCAGGGCGTGGTGGACGACGAGAAACGCGCAGAGCTGGGGATGCACTATACCTCCGTGCCGAACATCATGAAGGTCATCCGTCCGCTGTTTTTGGACGAGCTTTATGAGGAATTTGAAAAGGCCAAAGGCTCGGTCGCCCGGCTGAATAAATTGCTGAATCGCATTTACCGGCTCCGCATTTTTGACCCCGCTTGCGGTTCCGGCAATTTTCTCATCATCGCCTACAAGGAATTGCGGCGGCTGGAAATGCTCATCTTCAAGGAATTGGAAAAGGCGGAAAATCGTCCGCTGGTGGAGGAACCGCAGCCCGGCTTTGAGGGCAAAGGTTTCCACGCCGCCAATGAGCAGCCGGCGCTCAAGGTCAGCCAGGCCATCCTGCGGCTGCCCGGCATTCACGTCAGCCAGTTTTACGGGATTGAACTGGATGATTTCGCGCACGAGATCGCCATTCTGGCGCTCTGGCTGGCGGAGCATCAGATGAATGTGGAGTTCAAGGCGGCCTTTGGAAATGCCCCGGCATCATTGCCGCTTAAAGACGGGGCGAAAATTGTTTGTGGTAATGCGCTGCGATTGGATTGGGACAAAGTTTGCCCAAAAGATTCTGGCGACGAAATTTTCGTAATGGGTAACCCACCGTATCAAGGCGCAAGAAAACAAAGCACGGAACAAAAAGAAGATGTTTTTTTGGTGGCGGGAAATTTAGAGGCCCACAAAAACCTCGATTATATTGGGGCATTCTTTCTCAAAGCAGCAGCATATACCCAATCGAGTTCAGCAAAAATAGGCTTCGTAACGACAAATTCGATCTGCCAGGGAGAACAAGTGGCAATTCTCTGGCCAACTATTTTAGGAAATGGTGCTGAAATAGGTTTTGCACACCAATCATTTAATTGGTCTAACAACGCGAAAGGGAAAGCTGGAGTTACTTGTGTAATCATTGGGTTACGAGCGAAATCCAACGACAAAAAATGGATCTTCAAAGACGAAATTAAAAGGCAGGTTGCGAACATTTCGCCTTATTTAGTTGAAGCCGGGAATACAATTGTAGTCTCGCGCAGGGAGCCCATGTGTAAAGTCCCGCCAATTACATTTGGCAATATGCCAAATGACCGGGGCCATCTTTTGCTCGACCGCACAGAGCGAGCCGCATTGATTGAGTCTTCGCCACGAGCCGAAAGATTCATCCGCAGACTTTTGGGAACTGAGGAGTTTATTGACCACAAAGAGCGATGGTGCCTTTGGATACCAGCAAGTGAGTTGGAAACCGCAGTCACAATCCCAGAAATTAAACGTCGAATTGACCTTGTAGCTGTCGAGCGCCTTGCGAGCGACAGAGAATCAACGCAAAAACTCGCCGAGAGCGCATACGAATTTGGGATATTCGAGGTTTTTCGTTGCTAACACAACGAAAATCGGTGGAAAAATTAGAGAAAAAAGACGAGCTTTTAGGATGAAAATGGCAGGTTGGCATCTGAGTTGCTTTGGTTGACTGAGGCGGACT
>Ga0224555_1003547_pt1 | contig 15768 bp, 17 predicted proteins | sample 714S23034metaG_FD_180687 | JGI IMG/M metagenome (GOLD analysis project Ga0224555, IMG submission 180687) | Peat soil microbial communities from Stordalen Mire, Sweden - 717 S2 30-34 | ecosystem: Environmental > Terrestrial > Soil > Wetlands > Peat | place: Sweden: Norrbotten County, Stordalen...
TGGCCATGTTGTTAAATCAGTTGAAATGCAATTCAACAATTGGTCAAAGAAAAGCGATGACCTCCGTCGATTATGTGTTTTTTAAGAAATACTTATTCGGTAATTAAATATGACGCTGCGTATAATATGGGAAAAGGCTTGTTCAATATTCTGCATCAGAGCTGCATAGTACTCGCCGGCTTCGGTAAAAACAGTTTCTTTGATCTGTGTAATTTGCTGCGACATTGGACAATGTTCTTTCGCCGAAATTTGCCGGCCGGCCATTGGAGCCCGGGGATGGCTAAGGATGTCCCCAATGGTCTACATAGGGGACTTTTTCATCCATGGCATGGCACCATATATACATCAACTTTTAGTCCATCTTCGCCCTTTGCGTAAAGCACATTTTCACAAACGTTTGTTCGATTTGCGCCAAATTCCCAATGCATCGGCTTCCCGGATCAGTTCGTCCCTAAACTGTGGATGGGCCAGTCCGATAATGGCTTCCGCCCTGTCCCAGATGGTTCTTCCCCGGAGACAGGCCTTTCCGTATTCCGTGACAAGATAGTGAACCGTCGCCCGAGGAACGGTGACTATCGCACCAGGTGTGAGCAGCGGCCGTACCCGGGAGTGTAATGTCCCGTCTTTGTCCAGATAGGTTGACTCGAAGGCAAGGAAACTCCTGCCGCCTTTGGAATCCGTGGCGCCGATCACGAAATCCACCTGACCGCCGGTGCCGGAGATCTGCTTTGGCCCTTTGGATTCCGAACAGACCTGTGTGAAAAGGTCGATTTCCAGGATATTGTTGATGGAGATCAACTGATCGTTCAGGCAGATCCGGGCCGGATCATTGGCGTATCCGACGTTGCAGGAGGCAAGGCCGGTGTTGCCGTTGATGAATTCATAGGTCTCCCTGCTGCCCAGGGCAAAGGTATAGACGGATTTGAAGCGATCGACCGTTTTGTTTGCATTCGTGATCTTGCCTTTTTCGTGGAGCATGACCATGGCGTCGCAGAACATCTCCGTGGATATGCCCAGATCTTTCAGGTCCGAATCGGCGATCATGTTCCCGATGGTATTGGGCAGGGCGCCTATGCCAAGCTGAAGACAGGCGCCGTCATGGATGTCCTCCATAACAAGCTCGGCGATTTTAATTTCTGCGGGCGTAGGCGCAGGTGATGGCGGGATAGCCATAACAGGGGTATCGGCACCCTCGATAATATAGTCCACCTTGCTGATATGGACATTTTCCCCGTAGCCGCCCAGGCATAGGGGGATGGTATTGTTCACCTCGATAATGACCACCCCGGCGCCCCGGATCATGGACTTCATGTAGGAGTTGGCCAGACCGAAGTTAAAATAGCCATGCTGGTCCATAGGTGTGGCCTGCGTGCAAAAGACATCGGGCCAAATATCCCGGTATTGAGGATTGGAAAAGATGTCATCGCCGGTATGATAATTGGCCGGCGTATAAGAAGCCAAACCCTTTTCCGCGAGGCGACGATCCAATTCCGTGCAGAAGGTGCTGATATAACGGAAGGTCTTCTGCTCCGGGTCTTTTAAGACGACCGCAGGGACAGGCGGCAAGGAACCGGACGCCCTTACTTGAATATTGGTCAACCCCGGCTCTCCCTTCCGAGATGCAAGCGCAATATCAAAATCGATGGGTTTCAAGACAAAATGGCCATAATCGACATACATATCGGATTGAACGAGCGACGCGGCCTTTTCGGCGGAAATCAACTTCTTGTTGTATTCTTCTCGATAGCTTTTCATAGTTTTAACCTCTTCGATGGTAAATCAGTGAAACGGGAAATGGATCGAGCCGGCTCGATCCTGACTCGACCTAAAATGGATCTTCCAGAGCCTCGTCCCTTTTCTTTTTCTTCAGCCTATTTCTGACGGCATAGAAGGGAAGAAGCGCTACAAAGGCTATAACCGACGGAGAGAGGGCCATCTTGATGGCCTGGAGGGCATCTTCCGTCGAAAGGATCATTTCCATGTGCATGGTGCCCAGCGCCTTTCCGTCCATGATCAGTTTATCTCCGACACGCTTGATGGCGTAAACCGCCGCGGCTTCTTCCCCTGTTTCAGTGCGAATAATTACGCTGCGTTTTCTATCGGTAGTCATGAGCCTCCTTTGATGTCGATTAGCGGAAGATCGGCGGCAGGAGCTGCAGATAGTCCTGTCCGGTGATCTTCCCGGCGCAAATGAACCCGGAATGGGTCGCCCCTTCGACGCCGCCCTCGTTAAGGCGCTTGCCGTAAGTGTCGCCCGCGAAATAAAGCCCCTCAATGGTCGGGCACTTCACGTCCACCCATTCGTCTTCAGGATGTCTCCACAGAATGCACGTATTACCGACGGTAAAGAGCATCCATTCCAGTGCTTTTCGCCAACCCGGGAAGGCATGGTCTGAAAACTTCAGTATACGATCGATGACGATATCCACTTTCTTCTTATCATTGGCTTCTTCACCCAGGATGCTGCTCGCCATGAGGGCCATGTGCTTGCCTTCCGGCGCCGATGTCGGGGCGATGTTGGACATGGTCCCGATATCCAGGGGGACGTTGCCCCGGAACAGCCCTTCGCTCTCGGGGATCAGCATGGAGGTATGATAGAAACATCGCGGGTCGGTCTTGAACCCGCAAAAATCGTTCAGGGGCTGTTTCATGCCGAACTGCCCGGCCACCATGGCGGTGTGGATGATCTTCTTTGTCAAGCGGACGAACTCCTCGGGCAGCAGGTTTTCCGGGATGAGCTTCAACAGCTCTTTCGGCGGAGCCGTGCAGATGACGATCGGGGCCTTGATTTCTACGGGCTTTCCGTCGATCTCCGCCTTGACGCCTATGGCCATGCCTTTTTCAATCATGACTTCCCGGACCTTGGCGTTCAGAATAATATCGCCTCCGGCGTCTTGGACCACGGAGGCGAATCCTTCCGTGATAAAGCGATGGCCCGGCGCTCCGGCGAAGGCCCAAGAGCCGTTCAGGATGTGAACGCCTGTTTCTTGCACCTGTAAAAAGACCTTGATGTTTTCCCCGGCGGCGTTCAAGGCCGGGTCGTTGACGATGGTCTGGAAGGTGCCCATGGCATAGTGAAATTCCTGGGCCGCTTCGTTTTTCGTAATACTTTCCACCCAATCCTTCAGGGTGACATGATCCAGTTTTTCCGCTTCTTCTATCGTACCGACCTTGAGTTTGCGGATGTGGACCTTGGCCATTTCGGCGAAGTCTTCGTCACTCATCCAACCGTACTTGGCTTTTCGTTTCACGACGTAAGGTTTCCAGTTTTGATCATACCAGACGAAGCCGACATTCGGATAAAAGACCGACGCTTTGTTGAACAGGGCTAGGGCTTGGCTGACGCGGCCGCGGTTCGTATACCAGGAGCCGCGACCACCAGCTTCCAGAATGTAGCCGTGAAGCATTTTCTTTTTGACCATTGTGGACAAATCCGGTTCCGAGCGGTCACTTACCCAGGAATGGGCAGACAGCGCCAGGGCATTGCGGAACGCATCGACATCGGTGATTCCTTCACCTCTGAATGATGTGGCCCGTCCGCCGACCTGCGACGATGCATCGAGAATGAGCACCTTCTTCTTGGCCTTGTTGGATAAAATGGCTCCAGCCACCGAACCGGCGATTCCACAGCCTACAATGACAACATCATATTCTTTTGTAATGACCTCTGACATGTTTCCTCCTCTTTATAATATAAAGTTAAAGGTTGATTATGGTTTTCCGATTGCTTTTTTAAAGTCGATGCCCAGATCATCCATCATGACCCGTGCCGTTGCCCGGCCGCCGCCGGTGATGCCAACGCCGGGATGGGTGCTCGCACCGCACATATACAGCCCCGTAATGGGGGTTTTGTATTGGCCCCAACCAGGGAGAGGCCGGTTGCCGAAAGACTGGTTCAGGAAGGAGCCGATGTGCCCGATATCTCCTTCGATCAAGGCGGGGTTCATCCGTTCGTAGTCCAGGGGGCTTGCGATCCAGCGTCCAAGAATATTGCCGGAATCAAGGTTGGTACAGTGGCGGCGCGCCGTCTCCAGCACGAGATCCGCGATTCTTTCCTTTTCTTTGTCCCAGGCGGCGGCGCCGCCGTCCCGCAGACGATAGGGTTCGAAATGATAAAGATACAACGTATGCTTGCCGGCGGGGGCGCGTGTGGGATCGGCGATGGTGGCAATGCCCATGATCGGCATCCCCGCATTGGGCACTCCATAGGAATAATCGTCATAGAGCCGGAGAAGTTCTTCGGTGAAGGGACTGATCTCGACGAAAGGCGCCTTTTGGACATCTCCCCCTGCCTTGAATTGGGGGGCGTCATTGAGGGCAATCGCCTGTACCAGGGGGGCGAAGGAGCTGGCCTTCAATTTTTTGACATTGTCCTGGAAACCCATAGGAACCTCCTTGTCGCTGAGCATGTGCAGGAAAAGCTGCCTCACGTTGACGTTCGAGACGACGGCCTTTTTCGCCATCACCTGATCTCCGTCGGCAAGGACGACGCCTTTGGCGGCGCCGTTTTCCACAATGACCTTCGTCACCGCCGTATTGAGCTTGATCGTACCGCCGTTGTCCCGGATGCAGGCAGCCAGGGCTTCGCTCAAAGCGCCGGAACCCCCCACAGGCATAGTCAATCCCCAAGTGTGGAAAAGGGGCCATCCCGCAGCGTATAGACCGGTGCCTTTTTCCCGGGGTCCGATCATCTCTTCGGAGGCCCATCGGCAGAAGGCCGCCCTCATATGGGGGCTTTCGAACCATTCTTCGGCGATATCCAGAACGCTGGAGAGGATGAGCCGGGTGTATTCCCGTCCTTCCGCACTGGAATCGAGGAAGGACATCATGGTGCCGAAGCGCGGCGGGGCGGCGAACATGCCCACGCCGACGGGTGCCATGATCTTTTTCAAATACCCGCAGAACTTGAGATAGGCGTCAGCATCCTTGGTGGAAAATTGCTTGATGGAGTCGTACATTTTGTGGATATCCTTATAGATCACCAGGGCACTGTCGTCGTTGAAGACAATGGCGCCGGGAATCTCGGGAGAAACATATTTCAATCCATACGTCGCTTTAAGCCCCAATTCATCCTGGTGCAACAGGGGATTGGCCTGGATCATCATATGAATGGCCCCGGCGGGATCATGCTTGAAACCGGGAAGGGTCAACTCCCGCGTGACCACGCAACCGCCCACCATATCCTGCAATTCCACAACACAGACATCCACCTTGGCTTTCGCCAGATAGGCGGCAACAATAAGTCCGTTATGACCGCCGCCGATAATGACGACATCGTGTTTTTCCATAGTATATTTTTAACCTCCTTTAGTCATTGATCGATTGCCTTAAACCTGCCCGGCGGCTAGGAAACGGTATAACCGCCATCGAGATACAGGATCTGGCCCGTCATGTAATTTGAGGCGTCGGAGGCCAGGTATAGTGCGAGAAGGCCCACCTCCCGTGGTTCTCCGAATCTTCCCATCGGCACGGAGCGCAGGTAGGTCTTGCTCATCTCCTCGTTGGAATAGACCTTGTCCAACATGGCCGTAATGACACCGCCCGGTCCTATGCCGTTGACCGTGATGTTGAAGCGGGCTAATTCATTGGCTAATCCCCGGGTCAGGGCGACGACGGCCGCCTTGGTGGCGGGGTAGAGGCCCTGCAGGGCCGTATACTTTATGGCTGCCGTGGAGACAATGTTGACGATCTTCCCCTTCTTTTCCCGAATCATGTAGGGGACGACCAGACGGGTCAAATCATAGCCCCCCTTGACGTTGGTGTTCCAGATGGTGTTCCATTCGGTGTCCGTCACAGGTTCGTTCAAATCGGGAATCAACTGGGCGATCCGCATCTTCTCCGCGCCGGGGATAGGAACGGTCATCTTCATGGTTCCCATCCCGGCGTTATTGATCAGGATGTCAATTTTCCCGAAGGTGGATATGGTCGTATCGACAAGCTTTTTCAAATGGTCGACGTTGACGATGTCCGTAGGCAGGATCATGCATTTGCGTCCGTACTTTTCGACTTCCGATGCCGTTTCCCGAAGCTCCGATGAGGTCCTGCTGACGGCTACGATATCGGCGCCCGCCTCTGCAAAGGTCGCGGCAATAGCCCTGCCGATACCCCGGCCAGCGCCCGTGATCAGGGCAACTTTTCCTTCCAGATTGAATTCTTTCAGCATTCTGATCTCCTTATGGAATCGCAGGCGTCTCTTCAGGACGTCTGTCGCTCGGTATATTGTTTTTTCAATTCCTTTTTCATAATTTTTCCCGCCGCGCTTCTGGGAAAATCCGCAACGAATAGGATGTTTCCTGGAATCTTGTACGGCGCTAGATTATCTTTACAAAACTTGATCAGGTCTTCGGCCTCCACCGTTTGACCGGGTTTCAGCTTGACAACGGCCAGGACGGCTTCGCCCCGCTTTGGGTCCGGGACGCCAAGGACCGCAACCTCCATAACGGCCTGATGACTGTAGAGGATATCTTCAACCTCTGTCGGATAGACATTGAAACCCTGGACAATAATCATTTCCTTGAGCCGATCGACATATTGGACCAAGCCATCTTCCATCATCCGCACCATATCCCCTGTGTGAAACCAGCCGTCGGTCAGGACGTCAGCCGTCGCCTGGGGATTGTTCCAGTAGCCGATGGTAACGCTCGGTCCCTTGATACACAACTCACCTTCCTGACCGATGGGGACCTCTTGGCCGGTTAGTGGGTCCACAATCTGCAGGTCATGCTGCTCCAAGATGTATCCGAATCCCCGATGCTTCTGGTCCCGGTACCATTCATTGGCGAAAATGCCCGATGTCGTTTCCGTAAGGCCATAACCCTCGACCACCCGAACGCCGGTCTTTGACTTGAATTCATCGGCCAATTCCTGCGGAACCGGCGCCCCGCCAACGGTCCAGTGTCGAAGGCTGCTCAGATCGTAATTTTTGAGGTTCGGATGCTGGCCGCACATACTGACCATGGCAGGAACGCCCCGTGTGACATTGACGCGGAGGTTATGGACCATTTTAAGGAATTCTTCGGGGTGGAAACGAACCATGATGACAGATGTGCCGCCGAGAAAAAGGGGCAAGATCACGGTCTGGGTGATGGCAAAGTTATGTGACATCGGTGTCGTTACCAAATAGATGTCTTCGCCCCACTGTACCATCGTGTCTCGCACGCTCATCAGTCGGATGTAAGAACTCAGATTCCAGTGGGAAATCATGGCCCCTTTGGGAACGCCCGTTGTTCCGCTCGTGTATTGGAGCATGGCCACATCCCGCTTGGCATCAATGGGCGGACAATCGAAGGCCACCCTGTTCTTCGAAAAATCGGTAAAGGTGTAAGACCAGGGATGGTTCTTGATGGCGATGGGCCCTTCGGGAACAGCAAACGGTTTGCAAGGGAAAGGCTCCCGGGGCAAGCAATCGTAAAGGCTGGAAACCACGACAAACTCCAAAGGGCTTTCCGCCATGATCGTTTCAATCTTGGGGAAAAGATAGTCCAGCGTAAAGACGGCCTTGGACCGGGAGTCGTTGATGAGGACGAGGAGTTCTCTAGAAGTCAGCAGGGGACTGAGTTGAACGACCGTGGCGCCGACCTTCAAGATGGCAAAAAGGATCGAGACGTACTGGGGACAATTGTCCATGCAGACCCCGATGCAATCGCCTTTCCTGATGCCCAGATGACTCATACTGTTGGCCAGTTTGTTGGATAAAGCGTCTATTTCCGAGTAGGTGTATTCGTTTCCGTAAAAAAAGATAGCCCTGTTGTGAGGGTATTTTTCACAGGGTTCCGTTAGTAATCGGTATGCCGCGACCTCCGGCAGATCGATTTGCGGGATGTGTTCATCCAGCGTCTTTTTCCATGGCCTGTCCGCATAAGTAACCATTTACAATACCTCCTTGTTGGAGCCGCCTTCATGCCGCCATGCCCACCAGTGTTTCAGCCGGAAGCCGTCTCCGGTTTCCCGTCGCTTTCAGCGCCGATTCTTGGCATCAATGTTTTGGCAGATTCCCATGATTTGAATGTCGCTTGTTTTTCATCTTCAGCAAGATTGCTATAGATCGCTAAAGCACCCTGCCCCGATTCTCCTGCACGGCAAACGGCAACTGCCGCCATATGGCCCGTGGCCAAGGCGGACGAGATGCCCTCTCCGAAAACATTCATGAAACCGGCCGCTTCACCTGCCAGTAAAACGCGATTCGCCCCCAGATGAAAACGGCCATGAAGAGGTATGTCGCTTACCATACATCCGGTTCTCCGTTTGACGCTGTCGATCCGTAGTCCGAAATGATCGCCCAGGTATCGTGTCGAGTCCCGGAAAGTGGGATCAATAGGCCTTCCCGCCGCAGCACCGACGCCGTAGATCAGAAAGTCGTCTTTAAAATGCAGCCAAGTATAGAAGGCACTCAGGGAAGGGTCAAAGAACATATAGTAATACGCTGGATCGAGATCGATGGCGGCATAGCAGTAGTCCTGAACAAACGAAGACCAGTGGATTTTTTTTTCGAAGGCCGGGTCCAGAGACCGGCGAACGAGGGATTTCCCACCGTCGGTTCCGATCATGTAAGACGCGTCAATGGGAAACAGCGCCCCGTCCGGGTCGGCGATGTCCGCATGTACGCCGGTTTCCGTTTGATGAAAGCGAATCAGGCGGTGTTCATCGCGCAACTCGGCACCGGACTGCATGACCAGCCAGTGGTCGAACTCGGAGCGCCAGACGTTGTAGATGGTCTTTTTCTTGAGGGGAAGGTCCGCAAATGTTACGCCCGACATGCTCAGGCGAACGCCGTTGAGCATGGAAGGGCGGCAGAAGACCGTCTCGGGCGGGGCACCGAATCGTTCCAAAAGCAGGTCCTGTGCCCGGTCTAAGATCATTCCGGAACAGACCTTGTACCGTGGAAGGGATTTTTTATCGATGACGAGAACCCGGCGGCCGTTTTTCACCAAGGTTCGGGCAGCGGCGGCCCCGGCAGGACCAGCACCGATAATTAAGACATCATAGGGAGAAGTTTTTTTCTCTTGTGCGATTTTCATGAGATGTGCCTTCATTTATAAATTGTGATTTCCAATTCCAACTTGGGTATAAAGTTGGACCGCCCGGGTTCTGTCCATCAGGTGTTATGTTAGTTAATACTTACTAACATAATTGGACAAAAAAATTGCATCTACTACGATTTTTCCTCATTCGCTACGCAAAAGAGGTTCCTATGCCTTGACCCATTGAATCATTTGTTCGGTAATACTTTTTACCATGGCCTCACCGAATTCCCGGTCGAATTTAAGCAGTTTGGCCATATTGAAGAGAATGCCGATTCCATTGAGTATCCAGGCGACGGTATTGATATCGAGGTCCTTGCGGATGGTACCTTCTTTTATGCCTCTAACCAGGATCTTTTTAAAAAAACTCAAGTAATATTCATGATCCTTTTTCAAACGTTCGGCGATTCTGGGGCTGTCGATTTCCGAAATAGCCTGGAATTGTAATTTCAGCTCGTCGGGATGTTTGATCATCCTCTTGAAATAGGTTACGCCCATAGCCTCGATTACCTGGAGGGCATCCTTTTTTGACATGAATTCCTCATTCCAAACGGTGATGACCCGCACGGAAATGTGTTCAAGAATCTCCAGAAAAATGGCCTCCTTTTTCGGGAAATATCTATAAATCGCGGCTTCGGAGATGCCGGCCTCCTTTGCGATATCTGCCACGCGGGTGGCCTTGTAATTGGATTGTGCAAAAACCTTGACGGCACATTTGAGGATCTGCTTGCGACGTTCTTCCGCTTTTAACCGCACCACCATTGAGGATCACACCTGTTTATGAATTAAGTGAGTGAGTACTTACTTAATAATTATTGCCGTGTCAAGAAAAATTTTTGAAACGATAGTTAACGATGAATGTTGGTCTGGCAAGACGTACATGCGAATCAGATTTCCATAAGCTTCGACATACTTTTCTTATAAATATTTGACGAAAGATACAAAATAATTCTTGACAAAAAGGGTTATTTTGCAATATCTACCGGCTGGCCGGTTTTATTATATAAAGGCCAATAACTGCTTAAAAGCATATTAGCGTTAAGGAAATAAAATTTTGTCTAAACAAAGTCAGGAAGATAAAAAAAACTTGATTGCAGAAGTTGCCGCTACGGTATTCAGCAAAAAAGGGTACGCAACGGCTTCACTTCAGGACGTGGCCCTGAAGGCTAGTATCAGCAAGGCCGGATTGTACCATTATTTTAAATCCAAGGAAGAGCTTCTTTCTTATATCATCTTGAGGAACACGGATATCTTTCTGGACATCTTGAGGGCAAGCATCACGGAAAGCAGTGAAAAGAAATTATTACCCAAGGAATCCTTGAAAAACCTCATTCAGGTCTATGCTCGCTACCTCAACCACGACAAGGATTTACGGTTGATTGTGCTTCGGGAAAGACATCAACTATCTTCCGAGTACAAGAAAGAGCTTTTCAAAAGAGAACAAGAAATTTTTCGGCTGTTGAGAGATGAACTACAAAAGATCCTAGACCTGGAAAAAGACCTTGACCCGAATGTCATCACTTTTTTATTTATTTCGATGAGCCACTGGTTAGGATATTGGTTCAGGGAAGGAGGAAAATTGGATATGAATGAAATCATCGATCAAAGCATTTGGGCCATTTTTCACGGCATGCTGAAAAGGTAAGATTTTTTGCGGTTTAGTTCATCGGCAGTTTTTTTGAGGAATTTATAGACCGGCTGGCCGGTTAATTTGCGGTTGCGACTGGCCAGATTGTAAGGCTTCTAATGAAATCAGATCTCAATACTGGCTTAACCGTTACCGGAAGGTATGAGTCTTTTTTTAAACAAAAAAATAAAGGAGGTTTATCGTATGACAAAGGAAAAATTGCCCGAACGCTTTGAAAAAGATTTTTTTAAGCACGAGCAGAAACAGCGCAGTTGGAATGAGCTCATTGTTGGTGAAGAATATGACACCATACCTTTTGAGGTTACTCCGGAAAGGATAAAGTTGTATGCTGAAGGCACCGAAGATAACAATCCCTTCTATTCTGATGAGGAAGCTGCCAAGAACTCTCAATTCGGAGGTTTGGTTGCTCCTCCCACTATCCTGACACCGATCGTTTTTGCCTCACTACCTCCGGATAGCTGGGTTAAAATGCCGGGGGCCATCAACCCGGGTCAAAAATGGGAGTTCGGGGTTCCGGTACGGCCGGGCGATACCATCTCTTGCAACATACGCCTAGCAGACAAATTCTTGAAACGAAATAAAAAATATGCCCTTGCTGAGATGATAATCACCAATCAGAAAAAGGAACTGGTGTGCAAGTGGACTGGTGGTCTGGTGCTGCAGTATCAAGGCAATGAGGAAATGAAAAATAAATAAGCATAACTGACGTATATCACCAACAAAAGGAGGTTCTAAAATGTTAATCTCTGATATTCCAAGGAAAAACGCTCGACTATATCCTGATCGAGTCGCTTTGATTGATGGAGATGTAAGGATTACCTTCTCCGAGTTCAACGTGCGGGTAAATCGCTTGGCCCATGCAATTTTGAACCTGGGATTGAACAAAGGTGACCGTGTGGCAGTATTGAGTGAAAATATATATCAATATGTTGAGCTGTATTTTGCCTGCGCCAAAGCGGGGATTCCCCTTGTGCCTCTTAACTTTAGGTCAAATAGCGAAGAGTTAAGCTATATCATCGATGATTCCAATGCTAAGTTGGTTTTTTTTAGAAGTAAATATCTTCCTATTGTGCAAGAGATCATAACCCGATGCCCAAGCGTAACCGGATTGATTGGTATGAACCAAGAATTCTCTGACTTGCTGTTCTATGAAGATTTAATTAAAAATTCAGCCCCCGCCGAACCTGATGTCAAGATCGAGGAAGACGACATCGTGGTGCTGGGATATACCGGTGGAACTACCGGTCGGCCCAAAGGGGTGATGACCACCCATAAAAACCTGGTTTCCAGTTGCTTCAATGCCGTCGTCGGGATTGGAATCAAACCAGAAATGATTTACTTAAATGTCCCACCTTTGTTTCACGCCGGAGACGCCATGGCCATGTTTGCCTTTGCCTTTATGGGGGCCACCAACGTTACCCTGAGCGCCTTTAACCCGGAAGCGGTTATGAAAACCATTGAACAACAACGGGTTACCCATGCTCTGCTTGTTCCTGCCATGATTTTAGCCATTCTACGATACCCACAGTTAAGTGATTTCAATCTGAAAAGTCTGGAATGCATCATCTATGGCACCGCCCCCATGCCGATGGAGCCACTCAGAAAAGCTATCCGAATCTTACAGTGCAAATTCCTCCAGGTATATGGTGCTACTGAAACCTTTGTCCCTATTTCCTTGCTGTTGCCCGAAGACCATGTCTTGGAAGGCACACCCGAACAAACTCGCCGGATGTCCTCGGCTGGTCGTGAGGTGATCGGAGTGGAAGCAATGATCGTAGATGATGATGACGAGGAAGTACCCATCGGTAATATGGGAGAGGTCATTGTCCGGGGTGACAATGTGATGAAGGGGTATTGGAGGCTCCCCGAACTAACCAGTGAAACCTTGTGTAACGGCTGGTACCATACCGGCGACATAGGAAAGATGGACGGAGACCGCTACATCTATATCGTGGACCGTAAAAAGGACATGATCATTTCCGGCGGAGAGAATATCTATCCCCAAGAGATAGAAGATGTTTTATTTCAACACTCGGAAGTGGCCGAGGCAGCCGTAATAGGCATTCCCGATGACAACTGGGGCGAAGCGATAAAAGCCCTGGTAGTCAAAAAAACTGGCAGTACCGTAACCGAAGCGGACCTTTTGGAGCACTGCAAACAGAACTTGGCCAGTTTCAAAAAGCCCCGTTCTATAGATTTCGTAAATGACTTGCCCCGTTCAACCGCTGGGAAAGTGCTCAAATATGAAATAAGGGCTCAATACTGGTGTAACCGTGACCGGAAGGTATGAGAGTTAACAAACCAAAATGAAGGAGGTCCTAAAATGACTGAAAAATTAGTGTTTGATAAAATTGAGCTAGGATATGAGATTCCCGAACAAAGCAAGCACATTACGCAGGAGAAGATAAACAAGAACGCCGAGGCTTCTCTTGACTTCAATCCCATTCATATTGATCCGGTATGGGCTAAAAAGGTTAACCTGTTAGGGAAGGGAACCACCATTGCCCATGGCATCATGACTGGTGCCTTCATGGGCAAAATTGTGACCGACTGGGCTTATCAGGGCGGTGCCTTCTTAAAAATGCTGGATGTCAAATTTGTTTACTCGGTACGACCAGGTGATGACATCATCTCCCGTGGCAAGGTAATCGAAAAACACCCTCGCCCAGCTGAAGAATCTTTCGTGGTGTTAGAACTGTGGTGCGAAAATCAGGATGGCGTTAAGGTGGGGGTTGGGCAGGCCGCAGTGACGATCCCTAGCTAATTTCTCCTGAAAAATCTGTAGGTCTCCGCAAATTCGGTACCCATATAACGACCCCCAAACAATCAGGACTGGGGGTCGTTATTAGAACGGTGAGCAATGCATGGAAAGAATCGACGTTACGCAGATGGATTGAAAAGGCCAACATTTTATCCATAAGGCATATAGGATGTCCCATCTTCTTCGTCTCTTGAAAATCAAGAATGGTGTTTATGAGGGTGACGGTAATTGCCGATTGTAATTCTCGAGCGATCGACGATAATCAATTCCGCAGAACGAATCGCATCTTCCTTGTCCTGTCGGATTTTATTTTGTCTGACTATGTCTAAGTGACTACAGGATGTTTACACCGTTTGGAATAACAGTAATCTTATTTGTTTCAATTTTATATTTTGTGACAATATCATTTTTCTCTGCACAACTTAAGGCAATTATTTTATTGCAATATTGTAGCATATTCTGTTCTTGTTCTAAAATATAATCAGGACAATAATAATCTACATATTTATTTTTCGCGAAAGCAAGTAGTAGTATGTCATAAAAATTTTGAGATAGATGTTTTCTAAGTGAGCTTGTAAATGAAATGCCTTCTTCATAATCTCTGACCATAACTTCATTACTATTTGAAAATGTAAAAGGCAGATAAATGATTTTAATATCTCTCATTATTGATTCTGAAATACTTATATTATCTTCTCCATTTCTTGTAATTACGGTAATTGAATATTTTTTGAGTTTTTCAATTCCTTTTAATACTTCAACAAAGTTTATGCTGCCTCCATCAGTAGGGGTTAAAAGGTCGTTAGGAACTCTTTTGCTCTTTACTAAACAAATCTTCATTGTTTTATTTTTGGTATTCTCACTGTGGAACCACACTCACAGAGCATATGAGGACATAATACGGATTGAGGAATCTGAAAACATGACATATCAAAAATATTACCAATTCTATTTCCATCTGGCTTGCAGAGCGCAGAATATACACTACCGTCGTTATCTATAAAAAGTGTATTCTCACCCGTAAAGCAAGTCCACTTATAAAATGAATTATGTTTGTTTTTAATTATCAAATCAATATTTTTGATTTTTTCATTTATTAATTCTTTTTTTTCATTTGTATAAATAAATTCTCTCAAATCCTTCCAATGATGGACCTGCTCAAAATATTTCATCTCAAAATTTTCTAAGTTAATTTCTATGTTCTGGGTATTACGAATTCTCTGAACTCCAATTTCTATGTTATTATATTTTTCATTCAATTCTTTTAATCCAACAATAACACCTGATAATTTCTCAATCCCTTTGTCGTCAAGCATAAGTTTAACTTGTATTTCAACTTTTGAATCAATAAGCAATTTTAAATTTTTTAAAAATCTTTCGGGTGTGGCACTTTCCCAATGAAATGAAGTAACCAAATAAATTTTTATTTGTCTATTATTTGATTCCTCTGCTATATATCTATAAATCTTTTCCTTACTCGCAAGGTTCGTAACAATACGAATCCCTTTTATGTTATTACTTTTAGCAGCATGAGCAATAAATTCTTTAGAATTTGGATGTATTGTTGGTTCTCCACCCGTAAGATTTAATCTAATATTGTTATTTGGAACTATATTTTCTATTTTTATTAATGCCTGTAAGAGTGATTCTTTTGTTGCTTGAAATGATTTACGATATAGCAATTAATTATACGGCAGATCATGAAGAAATATTTAATGCCCTCAAAGTAATTCATGAAGTCGGCTTATTTCATTGGTTTAACGCAGACACAGGTATTTATGATAAATTAACCGGAGATGAAACGACGGAGGAAATGTACAAAATAGCGGGGATTGCCATTGAGACTGTTTTAAAAGGCGAAAAAATACCACTTAAAATCAAAATTCTTCTCCGATACGCAAAAAGTGATTCTTCATGAAAAATTTCATGACTTGCCATTTTCTGCCCCTTGGCCATCTTTTTTTACCGCAGTCCCATCTCAAGAAAAGTTTTTAATTCATTCCTTCCAAACATTTCTCGCCGAATCATAAACCATCTCTCCATTTTTATTTTCCCCATATAGAAATAAAGAAAATGATCTTCCTTTGGTCTTTTTTTTATTCATTGATTTATTTAAAATGATTTTGTATTAATTACTCAGTTATATATGTTTTTCTGAACTGTATTCTTAAATTATTATTGGCAAGGGAAATATGAATGATCTGACAAAAACTGAAATTCTGGAAAAGCTGCTGAAGCTGATGCAAACAGACAGGGACATGAATTTTCTTTTGTCACTTAGTGAGAATGACCTGACGACGCTGCTGGTTGTTCTGAGGGAGCGTATCGAGAATATGAAG
>Ga0224555_1003548_pt1 | contig 15765 bp, 27 predicted proteins | sample 714S23034metaG_FD_180687 | JGI IMG/M metagenome (GOLD analysis project Ga0224555, IMG submission 180687) | Peat soil microbial communities from Stordalen Mire, Sweden - 717 S2 30-34 | ecosystem: Environmental > Terrestrial > Soil > Wetlands > Peat | place: Sweden: Norrbotten County, Stordalen...
CTTGGAAATCCCGCAAAGTGCGCGGGATTCCCACTTTTCCACCGCCTCGGCGGCGGCTACGGGAGACTAACGAAACCGGACATTTCACTTGCTACAAAAACCGGACATTTTAACTTGCTAACAACACAAGCTACGACGATGCTCTTCATGAATATATCTTCGATATGCAGTCTCACTCGCCGCTGGGGTCGGGGCGATGTTGTAGCGCGGAGCCGCCAGCCTCTTCAGTGCTACGTTAAGCCGTAGTTGTAATAACTTAAGTGCCTCCCAGTGGTCGCTTAACTCATTAAGAAGACGCGAGTGATCGTTGGGTTATGAGTGCAGCCAGATGTTTCTATCTTGTTGAATGTGGGGCATGGGCGATGCCTTACAGGTCTTGAAAATCACGCTCGGGAACGCTCGGGAACAATGAATCGTGAGCGAACGTGAGCCGATCCAATAGTGCGACATCAGCGAAGACAGCAGTCAACGAGGGCCACAAATGCTGTCTATTTCTTCTTTCGTGATGATCCACTCCACCTGCGGTAGCACGAGCTTCGACTTCACCTGATCGAGAACACGATATCCATTTTCGATAAGACGAGCTGCCAGTGCTTTCAGCGTCTCGGCGTTTGCCGTCATAATGTCAGAGGCCTGAGGTAAGAAGTCCTGAATCGTGCGTGTGCCATTGGTTCGAGACTTAATGCGTTCTCCATCTTCCAATGCCAGTTCCGCTGGCGCCGAATACATTTGTTCGGCCGCCATGCCTGCCGCACCTAAGATGCAAACTTTCTCCACACCAAACAAGCGAACCTAGTCTGCTTCTTCCGCCGCCTTGCGCTCGGGATTCGTTTCCCTCGTCATGTAATAGACCGTCTGCAAATTGCCCGACACTCGGGTGTCTGGAAGACGCTTCAAATTCGTGTAGATGACACCAGTGACGGGCACTTCCAGTCGTCTTGCAACCAGAACATGCCCGGCTTCGTGCCAATAAGCGCGGGCGTGGTCAAGTACAATGTCATCTCGTCCTATCATTAGAATGGCGTCAGTCCCACTCCGTCTGCTCCTTCGGAAACTCCTTCGCGCATTCTTCATGGCAGAGGCGCTCCAGCCGAGTTCTTCCATCCGCTGAAACCCATACCAGATCGTCATGTTCGCGGGTGTCATCCCATTCCAGAGCTCGAACACCTCTCCGAAGCTGCTCATCGCGAGTAAGCTGTTTGCTGGGTTTCAGAAAGATGAGGCCGTAGCCGTACTTGCCCCACTTGCCTTTCCGCATCGGATGATCCCGATAGTAATCCAAGAAGTCTTTGTTGACCGTGACGATCGAGCACTTCTTCTTGACGGCTGCGTCTATCGCTCTCGGGTCCTCCTTCCCAGATATGCCGAAGTCCTTCGCTGTGTACACGTGGTCCTTCGGACCGAACACGTGTCCAAGGTCGCTGTTGCATTCGTCTAAGAAGATTCGCTTCCGCGCCATCGAAAAGCTACGGCCTACGCCATTTATCCCGACCGCCCCGGTCGGTGTTTCGCACACGCTCCACTTCGATAGTCGCGTTGGGATCAATCTCGCGTGCTCTCTCAATCGCTTCCGCTTGCGTGTCTTCGATACCGCTGGCCCGATCTGAATCGGGTCTACGAATCGCGAAGTCGCCTTCCTTCTCTCGTCGTTCGATAAACAGTTTACTCACTGAGTTAGTCCTCCCATTATTCATTCTACAAAGTGTATGCCCCGACACACAGAGCAAGCCGACCTAATTTCCTTCCCAGCGCGGACCGTATCAATCCCTCCGGTAAGCGGTAGCAAAACTCTGCATAACCCATCATGAGGAGCGAAAAAGAACGATCCGACGGGAGGGCGAAATATCTTTTGGGTGAATCAGTACGAAGAGCCTGTACTGGTTATTGAAGCATTCCACTACACAGGGTCGACAGAAACCCTTCAAATCTGACAAACCCATCTCCCCCTGACTGCCGTTATTGAGAAGCTTGCCAAGCTCCTGATCCGGATTTATGAATGGGTGAGGGAAAGGGTCTCCAAACTGCAAAGTGAAAGAACGGCTCGGAATGGAATGCGAGATGAAGAAAGATACGCCGCCATTCGCATTCGTTCGGGATGTGGGCTTTGGAACCAACAGCAGACAAGGTCGGTGATTTCTTTCCACAAATCGACGAAGAGACGAGTGGCAGGACGCGTCATATTTTCCGGACAGATGCAGAGCACTTGCGACAGAAAGCTCATAGTCACGTGCCTCAGTCTCAAAGCGATCACATTGGAAGAGGATGTCCGCTGCACCGTAGTTTGCCTCGGATTCGAACAGCGTGTCACAACCCAAGGTCAAATTCAGGTCGTTCAAAGTCAGGTCGTCGTCCTCTGTGTACTCGATGTGTTGCCAGGGGACGATCCGGTGGATCACTTCGTGGTAGGTGACGAAGGTTTTCCGCGAATCATGCAGCTGAGGGTCCACGTAAAATGTTTTATTTCGCCTATCTAGGAATCCCAGGACCTTGTTCATCGCCTTGTAGAGAAAACCGGATGCTTTCTCGGAGAATGACTGCTCGTACTCAGCCAGGTCCAATTCACCGGTTTCAACCAACCGAGCACAAGCGAGAATCTGAGCCTTCGGAGTTGGGAGTTGTGTCCCAACCTCAGCAGCTCGCAGGAGCCTTCGTACTTCAGCGGTGATTGCCTCCGCTGAAGGAGGTACGGCGATTTTGGGTGGTGTCCTCATCCGTCAGCGGTCTTTTTTTCTCCTTATAAACTCGATGAAATCCATTACCTCTTCTGTTTCTTGGCGGGTTAGGTCTAGCGCATTGAAAGCGACCGAAGTGCTCGTGCTAGAAGCTTGCGGGCTGGACGACGGAACTACGAATCCGGCCAACTTCATTAGGTCAGGATAGGACGCCCCGTAGACCACAGACAGTTCATACAAAATGTTTGGCGACGGCTCTTTGACGCCGCCATTCTCAAGCTGATAGAGATAACTGTTCGAAATTTTCTTTTTTGTTTTTTCCTCGACGTCCCTCAGCGTCCACCCCTTGAGCGACCTCAGCCTGGACAACTCCTGGCCAAGCGTTGCCATGCAGCAACCTCCTGTTTAGCATTTCTAATCAGTAGCTTAGCTTCTTAGCTTTCTATCGTCAATTAAATTTATGCTTTGAAGCATAAATACTGCTTGACACACAAAGCAGTCTTTCCCATAATGGAATTGGCTCCAAGGGAGGGAGCCTATGAATGGACTTGAAAAATAGCAGTGAGTTGGAAGTCGGCGGGGAACACGGCCACCACCACAAGAAGGAAGTAGCTGTAACGGTGGACGGCAAGACGCATCACGTCCCCGAGGGTACATATGTGGTTTCGCAGTTCAAGAAACTCGTGGGTGTCGACCCCTCAAAAGAGCTGGACGAAGTCGTGCATGGCGAACTCAGACCGCTGAACGACAACCAGACAATTCACATTAAGGGCGGCGAAGTCTTCATCAGCCACGCTCGCCAAGGAGGGTCGTCCTAAATGCCGAGACCGGCAGACGAAATGGATGACTTGAGGCGTATGTGCCCTGGCGTGCAGGAAATGCCCGAGAGTGGAATCGAGTACATTCTTCTTCCTGGGTTGAAGCATCCCTGTGCGCCTGGAACACTAGATGCGCTGCTCTGTCCGCAGCAGCATAGCGGCTACGTAACGCGTCTGTTTCTGTCCGCGCCCATTCCGGGTAAAGGGAATAACTGGTCGACGCACACGATACTGAGCCGTGCCTGGCATACATGGTCATGGAACCATGTGCCAGCCAATCAGCGTCTGGCGGAGATATTGGCGCAGCATCTCAGGGCTTTGCGATGAGAGTGGCTTTTAAGATAACTCGCACACTGCTTGGCCACGTGTTCGATGACCTGAACCGACCGCATCCTTTTGCGGCCGAGCGCGTGGGGTTTTTGTCTTGCAGGGTAGGTGAATTAAAGCCTTCAGGTTGGATCGTGCTTGCATACGATTTCCACCAGGTGGCCGACGGCGACTACCTCCGTGATCGCACGGTGGGCGCAATGATCGGTCCCGCGGCGATAAGAAAAGCCATGCAGATCGCCCTCAGCGACGAAGTCTGTATGTTCCACGTTCACGTTCACGGTCACTGTGGCCAGCCGTCGTTTAGTGGCGTGGACCTCCGTGAAACCGCGAAGTTCGTGCCAGACTTTTGGCATGTCCGTCCGCATCTTGTGCACGGTGCCATCGTTCTCAGCTTGGATTCTGCCGCCGGCCTGTGTTGGCACCCGCAATATTCGAAACCATTCCAATTTTCCGATTTGTCCACAGTGGGGGCGCCGATGTCCGTTGTCCGGAGCGTCGAATGAAAGAGAGATTGAAGAGGCAAAGTTTCTTGGGGAGTCAGAGCGATAGGATTCTCGGTGATTGCGCCGTGACCATAGTTGGTCTGGGCGGCGGGGGTTCGCATATTGCTCAGCAGTTGACGCACCTCGGGGTTACGAAGTTCCTCCTGATTGATCCCGACCGAGTCGAGGAATCCAATCTAAACAGGTTGGTCGGCGCGACGGCTGAGGATGCGACTCAAAAGACTCAGAAGACCTTGACGGCATCGCGGTTAATGCGTGGTATCAATCCGCGCGTTCATGCGGACTGCCTCGACGGAAAATGGCAGGAGTTTCACCAATTCTTGCGTGGCAGCGACATCGTCTTCGGTTGCCTAGATACTTACAGGGACAGGTACGAGCTTGAAATAACTGCCCGGCGATATCTGGTGCCATACATCGATATTGGAATGGACGTGAATGAAGTTGAGGGAGGATTCTCGGTTTCGGGGCAGGTCATTCTTTCGATGCCGGGGTGCCTCTGTATGCGCTGCTTGGGCTTCCTGCGAGACGACTTACTTGCAAGAGAGGTCGAGAATTACGGCGCGGCAGGAGGGCGGCCACAAGTCGTTTGGGCCAATGGAGCCTTGGCTTCGGCTGCTGTGGCCGTGTTTACTCAACTCTTTACTCCCTGGCATGGAGATCATCGTGCCAGCGTCTACCTGGAATATGACGGCAACAATCAGACCGTGACGACTAGCAACCGGCTCCTGCATATGAGAGCAAGCAGTGTTCCCACTTCTTGCACTTCTCGGATCTCGGTGACCCGTTTTGGATTCCAGAAAACGCTTGAAAAGCGACTGCCCGGTTTTTGCAAGCCGGCCTCCGGGGCTAAAGCCGTCTCGCTTCACTGATTTTCAAACTGGCGCACTACCCCTTTTTTGCCGCCCTGATTTTCGCCCAGCGCGCTCGCTGTGCCGCTGCCATTTTTCTCCTGCTTGCCGCTGATACTGTGCGCGTCGGTCGTGCCGTGCTCTTTTGTGCTGATCTCTTCCCTGTTGTGCTTGTGCCCTCCAACAGCCGGAGCACCTGACTCAATCTCGCAATCTCTTCCTTTACTTCTTGAATAATATTCTCGATAGGCCGCAAAGTTTCTTCTCCTGTATTCGCATAGCAAAGGCAAAGAATAACACGTCACGCCAGCCAGTCGGCTCAACACCTAAAGCCGGCGCGGCGTCCGGATTGCCGTTTTCAAGCTGACAACTCAGCCAGACTGCCACAATTCCATTTGTTTTGGCGGCAACTGTTGGGGTGCATGCTTGCGGAGGAACGATTTCCCGCTCCCCGTCATGCCGAGAATCAGCGTGTGCGCGACCTCGCCGTTATGCAGATTCAGAAAGTAGGGCGTGCTGTTGTCGGTTTCGAGTACGGCCAGGTACTCGGTGCCGAGATACGCGTTCGTCTTCTCGCCGGGAAGGATCGTGAACAGGAAAGACAGGTCGGCGTAGTTTGTGTTCAACAGAAACAGCTTGCGAAGGTTCAACGCATAGTTGCCCGGCACGATAGCGAAATAGGCGTTGAGTTGGTTGTAGGTTTCCGAGAACAGGCTGCCGTCGCCGTTGGTAAAGATGCCAGCAAACTCGGCCCCGAGCTGCTCCAATTCGGCTTTCGAGCGTCCATACAGAACAATCGTGAGCGAGAAATCGCCGAGCGATTGACCATCGCCCAGCGCACGCAGGCAGTCGCCAAGGTTCTCAATGTCGGCCTGCTTCGACTCATCGACCAGCACATCGCGTGGGTTGGTCTTGGTGGCGTCGTTGCCCATCTGCGAGACAAACCCTGTCTTCGACATATTGAAATGACGGCGCCGCTTGTTGACTTCCTTGCGGGCCTTGTCTGCCGCAAGCGGCGTCCACTCTGTAACGACCCGAAAGTTGGCCGGAATCTTCAGCAGCGCATCGAGCGCCAGGGGCCGGGTTTCGGTAATGGCCTCTTTCATCGTCAGCACACGGACAATGTGATCGCCCACGCGCAGATGATCGCGCTCGGCTTCGATATTGGAGTTCACGACCTGATAGTCGAGAAATTGCGTGGACTGCGGTCTGCCCGCAACACGCCAGTCGTCGAAATTGAGCAAACGCCGGAAAAACGTGAACTGCCCCTGCCGATCCAAGACCTCGATTTGCATGAAATCCGCAAGCTGGCGAACGAATGCCTGCACGCACTGATCGAGGCGCCGTACATCGCACTCGATATGCGAGCGCAACAACGTCTTCATGCTGTTGCTGGTGAACTGCGCCTTCAACTCGCCAACCGCGCCAGCGGGATCTCGGAAAAGGCGAGCGAACGCCGCGCCCACGCCGGTCTTCGCTCGCGCGCCTTCGAGCAGGATGCAGTAGAAGATTTCCACCTGATAAAGGTGGTTGCGCTTCGCCTCAAAGAACTGTCGCCGCTGCTCGATGGCCGCTTCCACAATCGGGTCGTCGTATTTGGCGAAGGGTATGTCGGGCCGGTTCGACTTGAAGAGATATTGGTAAACGTGGAAGCCGGGGCCAAACGCCTTCAACGCCGCTTCCAGCCGTTTGACCGCATACTCCTGCTCCGAGCGGTCAAGACTTTCGTAGTCCACGCCGGGAACGCTGAGAACCATTCCGACATCACCGGACTTAGTGAGGAAGGCCGTCTCATTCCAGAACCCGTACAGGTTGATGTGGTCGTTGAGGGCAGCACTCTCTTTCCACGGCTTGATGACCTTATCGACTCGCAGCATCACAGCACCTCCACGCGGGGGACGAACTGTTTGGCCGGGTCATAGCGCAGCTTGTAGCGTTCCGACTTCGCCAGGATGCGGAGAAACGCCGGATCGCTGTTTGTTACCCAATGCCCGAACGCAAAACCACCGATGAACACGGCGATCCCCGCCAGGATGGAATTGAAGAGATTGAAGGCTCCCACCGCGCCCACGCAGACGAAATAAAACAAAGTCCGCTCCACGCCCAGATAGGTGAGGGGCTTATGCAGGCTCTTAAACACCCGGTTTGTGCGATGTTGTCGTGTTTTGTCTGTCATAAGCCCCTCGCCTAGCTAAACGTGTTGAATGAAAAAGTCTGGGGTATTGGGACGGTCGCTATACGCCCCAGAGCCAGCTCAGTACATTCACGGCGAGAACGGCAATGCCGGTTCCGGCGGCAACTCCGGCGAGTGCTTTCTTTGCGCCGGGTTCGCCGTGTGCGAAACCATAGCCGCCGATCACGATGGCAACCAGACTTGCAACCTTAGCAATCGTGCCGGTGAAGAGGCTTTGGATGGCGGTAAAGCCGGTGTCGAACGGTGAGTTCTGTGCCAGCGCGGCCACAGGCATGACAAGAAACAGGGTGAAAATAACAGCGGTTAAGCGCGCCCACTTCGACCGAAGAAGGGGCTGGACTTGGCGAATAAGATGGACTCGGAACCAACGTGATGACATTTACGCCTCCAGGAGCAGTTAAAATCTGCTGCGTGTGGCGCAAAACTAACTGCACTCAATTTCGCTGTCCAATGATTTCTCAGCCGATACCTATTCCCACCAGGAATAGGTATCAGCACAAAGACGGGATATTGAGGTGATGAGTAGTTGAATAAGTCGCTCCACGGAGGCATATCTCGTTGAATAATCGTGGCTTGCAACGATGAGAATATTTGGACGGAAGCGCAAAACAACCTTGAAACATGAGTGGTTCTGGCTCTATCTCGGTCTTGGGGCAATCCTATTCAGAGCACTGCTACAAGCCTCTCAGACGGTTTTTGCACAATCGAAGGTTTAGCGAAAAGATGACGGCTATGTCCTTTGTCGCGAAGTGGATGGAAATTTCTCGTGTTGGACTTCACAATGCGATTACCCACCGAATCAGTCGAAATTGTTCCGAGCTATTCCCGTTGGGAATAGGTATCGGCTGAGAAATCATTGGACACGGCGCCAGAGATGCGCCAATTTCTTAACATCGCTGGTTCCGCACCGATTTGACCAGCCGAGAACACCGGTGCGGCGTTTGGTATTGGAGTTCTTATGTCAGCCCGCCCGGTTCTTGTCTCAGCTCGACCGATTGATCTTCAACCCGAGCCATTCGTTGATTCCAAAACAGCCGCAACTTTTGTCGGCATCACACGGCGAACCTTGCTCCAAATGGTTAGGGCGGGCAAGATTCCTGGGCATCCTTTGGATCGGGGTGCGAAGAAAAAGGAATGGCGATTCAAACTCTCGGAGCTAGACCGCTCCCTTTGCGGTGCGGTAGACTCGCCACAGCAGCCACCTGAGCCATCAAACAGGAGGATTTAATGGCCAGGTATCAGAACGGTTCTGTCCGAATTGAGGACAGATCGGATGGCCCGACGTGGGTGTATCGCTTTCAAATCACACGCTCCGACGGAAAGCGAGTCGAGCACAAGGCATCGCTCGGCTTGGTTCAGACTATCGGTCCGAAGGAGAAGGATGCGTGGGGAGAAGTGGATCGCCAACGCTTCAGGGAAAACGCCAACCAATATCAGCCCTTCCGTGGGAACCCGACGACGTATGGGCAGCTCTGCCAGCATTACATTCAAAATGAGCTGCAGGAAGATCAGTCGGAGGCAACCATCGAGAAGGCGTACACAACGGCAGAGACCTACAGACGGATTCTGAGCAAGAGAGTGATTCCCCGCTTCGGTAGGAAATCACCGCTTGCGATCGAGCCGCTAGAGGTCGAGCAGTGGTTGAGGGAAGTGAAGAAGGCGGAGAGTCTAGAGAACCCCACTCTGGATAAAATCCGGCGGGTGATGAATTTGGTCTACAAACACGGGCAACGCTATGGGCTGATCCCTCGCGACGAATCGGCTAATCCCATGAATTGGGTTCGCCAGAAGACGACCAGCAGCTACACGGCAGTCATCATGAATCCACGGCAGGCGTTCGAGATTTTGCTGAACATTCCCGAGCCACGGCGCACTCTGGTTCTTACAGATGCGGCGACGGCTCTGCGAGTATCGGAGATTCTCGGTTTGATGTGGATGGATCTGGACTTTGCAGATCAGGTGATCGAAGTGAAGCGGGCATACGTCTGGGCGCAGTTCAAAGTGCCCAAGTCCAAGGCCTCGAAGGCACCCGTACCCATGCACCCGGTTCTCGCCGGTTTTCTGTTGGCGTGGAGGGAAAGAACTCCATACGCGAAGGACGACGATTATGTCTTCCCGAGCTTCCGGCTCAAGGGCAAGAAGCCGTTGTCGGCTTCCATCATGGTGCAAAAATATCTGCGCCCTGCTGCCATCAAGGCCGGCGTCATCAAAGAAGACGAGCGAGTCCGCTTCGGCTTCCACAACTTCCGGCATTCGCTGGCTTCTTCGCTGGTGAAGCTGAAGTGCGATCCGAAAACGGTACAGGGCATTCTGCGTCACGAAGACGTCAGGACGACCATGCAACTGTATGCACAATCCGACCAAGAATCAAAGCTCGAAGCACAGGGCAAATTTTTGGCACTGCTGCTCGGAGACAAGGGCCACCTGCTCACGGAGACGATTCAGTGACGTATCTTGGGCTGAACCTTGGGCTGAAGAAAGCGGGCGAAAACGCCCAAGTCCTTTGGAATGATGGTGGCCAGGGACGGAGTTGAACCGCCGACGCCAGCCTTTTCAGTCTGTAGCTATCCTGTACATTTAACAACTTGCAGGTAACGGACGGCTGCGTAAGTCTTTATAAGTACGTGCAAGTCAGGTCTAGTGTGGGTTGCATTGTGGGTTGCGAAGAAGTTGTTTGTAGCTGCAAGTGAACAAGAAATCAAGATGCGAACCGGGGAAAGAGCGAACAAGCGGGGCACTCAAACCATTGAGAGCGAGCTTACGGTTGGAGTGGGATGCTCGTTTATGCCGCGAAAGTGCCTTGACACAAGCCTGCGGCTGTTAGGTTGACTCGCTCCGTCCGTTCTCTGGGTCACGGAAAGAGGCGCATGATGACGAAGGCGGACAAGCCAGAGACACAGGCAGGGGCGGCCACGGGGTCTGTCATCGGTATTTGACGGTGCCCCAGAAATCGCTACAATTGGTGATGGAGAGAGAAAATCTGCCATGATGATTGAACTTCCAGAGAAGCTTGAAGCGGCCCTGAAGGTCCAGGCCAACGCACATGGCGTTTCCCCCGCCGGTTACGTTTGCGAGGTTCTTGAACGCGATCTTGCGTCCTCGCTCGAAGGCCAATCATCGGGCGTTCCGTTCAAAACCGGGCGCGGCATGTTTGCCAAATACGGACAGGCTCCATCGGCAGAGGAAATCGACGCCAACCGCGCCGATATGTTCCAGAACTTCGGTGAACACTTTTGATGATTGCTGGTGTTGCCGATACCCACACAGCCCTTTGGCATTTATTCGACGACAAGAGATTGTCCGCTGCTGCCGAAGCCTTTATTGACGAAGCGGCGACTGCAAGACGCAAGATTGCCATTTCGACCATAAGCTTGGCCGAGGTGGTTTACTTGATTGAGAAGAACCGTATCCCAGCGTCGGCTTATGATGAACTGACGCAAGCCCTGGCCGACCCCGAACATGTTTTTACAGAAGCCGTTTTTAGCGCCGCTATTGTCCAAGCCATGCGGCGGGTGTCACGCGCCGAAGTACCGGACATGCCAGACCGCGTGGTGGCGGCAACCGGTGTCTATTTCGGTGTGCCAGTTATCAGCCGTGACAAACGCATCCGCGCTGCCAACCTGAAGACGGTTTGGTGACGGGCATGGACCGGAATAGAAACATGCAACCTATCTGCTGCGTCAATTTCCTGGGCTGCTAGGTAGGCCGGGGTGTCGGTTTTGATCGGTAGGGCTGACGCTCAACGGACTCCGCCGCTCTGGTAGCTGTCAGCGTTGCATAACGCTCCCCGTTTTCTTTCGCCTTCGCGCTCAACTCAAGCAATCGGCTCGCGGTCGCCTCGATGCTCCATCTCCACTCGATAGCCGTCCGGCACCATGTGAAATCGGCGCGGCTGGTGTCGGGCTTGTTCTCTCCGTGGGCAAGTGGCGCGTTGTCAAGACAAAATTTATAGCTGGGCCATTTTTTCCGCGTCTGTCGCCCGGATGAAACTCGATGCGCTGCCGGTCTTGGCTGTCGCGGCTCTTCCTTCGGAGCGACGATGCCGGCGGCGTCAAGTTCTGCGATGACCAGCGAGACCCGGACGACCATTCAACTGAGCGACATCCTGAGTATTGAGTTTGAGTGTCAGGCGTGCCACTGCCGCATTGGGAGGCCAGCGGGAGGGCGGCAAACTCTTATGCTTATCTGCCCTGAGTGCGAAACCACATGGGTTCACCACCGGGGGTCCATGGAGATGCTTACGAAGATGGCTTCGCAGATCGCCAAGCTGGCGGAGATGGACGGCCCGAAGAATGAGGCTCCTTTCATTGTGCGGTTTGAAGTCGCACAACCGGCGCGGAAGGAGAGCCTATGAACCGCTGGCAGACAGTCAAGCCGGAGCAGAAATGTACGGTGAAGCAGTTCGAGCGGGAATTCCCCACGGACGACGCCTGCCTTGAGTATGTGGAGGAGCGGCGCGGGAATGGGTTTCTTCTTCACCCGTGAAACCCTGAGACTGTTAGATTCCCCGTTTCCGCATGGAAGGTCAGCTTCTGGCGTTCTGTCATCTGTCGCCCGTTCCACCTGAAGGATATGCTCACCGGGTACTCTACGGTCTCCCGGCCCCAGGAGTCCCCTCTGAAGAAAACGAACTTTGCCTTACCCATATCGCCTTCCCCTCTGAGATTTCCTCCAATATCCAATCGGAACGGTGGATAGGCTTCGGGACGATTCCCGCCCAAGAAGTCAATCGAATCAAAGCGAATCCAAAGGGGCTTCCCCTTCGCCGATTGAATCGGCTCTATCTGGACATGCTGCGCCTTGTCTCCGGCGAGATGTACCACTGCAAAAGCATTTGCGAGCTGCGTGGTAAGAGCAAGCTTAGGCCTATTCGTTTCAAGCTTGCGCCACAACGAAATTACCCAATCCACCAACGCCACTGCCAGCAAAAACACCGCTATTGAATAGAGCGCGTCTATCACATACAAGTGCGTCCGCATCCGCTCGAAATCCAGTCCCGCCGCAATCGCTAGCACGGCGATACCGGTTGCGACCAGCGCGCCTCTGGGCAGAGCCCCCATCCCGTAATCATACAGTGACTTGCTCTGAGCGGTATCATGGACGCAGCCTTTGGAGGAGCTATGCCCGTGCCGACTAGCTACTTTGTGTGCAAATGCAAACTGCAAATTGGCATCCCAACTGATACGCTCTGGCAGCCATTTGCAAATCGAGATCACCCGCCCACGGGTACTCCGCGCGTAGTGATTCAATGTCCAAAATGCAAGACCTTGAGTAATTTCTGGCGGCCAGATTACGAGGTGCCGGAGGAACGCAATGTCGAAAATGGCTGGGCCTTTGTAACGTGGCTAGGATGCGGCCTGGAAACTTGCAAATCTCCTGTGCCAGTTTTCGCGCATAAGAATGCTGCCACCACCCAAGAACAGGATTCTGCCCCTTCTGGAGCCACCACTTCCATACCGGCCCTTTACTGTAGGGGCATCCATCCGGTCGCAGCGGAATTGATTCGGAATCTTCTGGAGCACCTGGCAAATGAGAAGACCGTCCACTTGCGTTGAGGGGATAATTACCGTTGGTGTGGCGCTTGCCGCTCTCTGCCTCGGTGTATTCGGCCACGATCTGCCCCGCGCCAACGTGCCGCGCCACGGCCTCGCGCTGCGCCTCAAGCCCTAAACCGCTGACGCGCTGGCGGCCTGTCGAAACCCGATAGTAGGCAACAAGAACCCTCATGCGTACAAACTCTAACGAGCGTTTAGGTTTGTACAAGCGACGGTTTCCCTTCGGCCTACTGCCAACGATGCTCTATCCTTCTGAGCTACAATGAGTTCGTCGAAACCTTGGGCAGGTCAGAAGCATGAACGGCAAACCAATTCTCTCATTCGATACCAGCGCGTTGAATCATCTCACGGACGACGACAATCTTGATTCGTGCATCGCCGCAATCCAATCCGGTTATGAAGTTCGACTTCCCGAGCTGGCAACCGGCGAAATCTATGCCAATACAAAGTTTCAAAGGCGCAAAGCTCTTTATGAAGTCTGCCGCAAATTGCTGACCAATGGATACTGCATATCCCCTCCTCATTGGCTCATCAGCAGCCTTGCGAAATGTCATCACAGGGACCCGATAACATTTGACTGGTCCAATGTCCCTTGGCGGATTCGCGCGGATGAGGAGCAAATATGCGCGAGCACCATACTTGACGACGAACGACTGGCAACGAGTCAATGGGAAAATCAAAAAAACAGTAAAGAAGATTTCGAGGCCGGTTTCAAGCGGGGGTCGAGCCGGGGTGGGGGTGGCTTGGGGCCATGGAACGACTGGATTAAGCGCCAAGAGCAAAATGGCGAACTTCTGGCCGTCGCAACAAATCTTTACCAGCGTGCATTATCGTATGACCAAAATACGGGGGGCTTGCGTGTCGACCAAACGGTTGAACTAGGTGAAGAAGAGTCTGGAAAGTTTGTCAATAGCTGCCCTCCTTTCAGGGCGTTGGTCTACGCATATGCAATGACCGCGTACGACCGTGGTTGCACGCAGAGGCCGAGCGGGGAGCCGGAATATGACGCTGGGCGCAACGACCAACTCATGTCGGTCTATCTCCCCTACTGTGACAAGTTCATCACGGCCGACGGTTCCCAAGAGCTATGCCTCCGAGAAATCGCCCGCGCCGCAAGCATAGCAACCGAAGTATTGTCTTATAGTGATTTCCGCGTGCGTGTCTGCCCTGGGAGCGTAAACCCGCCGCAAAGTCAGGCCGCGCCCTCGTCGGCCTGTCCGCTTGCTTTCCGCCGGTAGGCGGGAAATGATGCGTGAAGGATCGTAACCCGAGAATCCCTTCGACTAATGGACGGTAAAAGTGGACGTTGAATACTTCCAGGTTCTCCAAGACGGCAAGTCCCTGCACACTTACGCGGAACTTCATTTGATGGCGATTAGCTATTTGGCGGACCCCGCACACAGAGCCCTCCAAGGGATAACGCTAAAAGAAGGTTCGTGGGAAGCCTCGCGCGTCTTCACTGAAGAACAGGCACGCAGAATTGTCGCGGATCACCTGCGAAAATGCGCTCGGTACGCCCTCAACTTTCCAAACCCGCCGCGAACATTCTTAGTCGTTGAAAGCGAACGCGAACTTGGAGTGACGGTGGGCCTCTATGAGGCGGCTCTACTGTGGAATGAAAATCCCGATGCGCGGCACGTGTTCCGTGCTGCCCCGCCCGATGGGACCGGGGCCGGAACGTGGAAGCGCATATCGGATGTAACAGTCGATGAGCTTGGGAGCAAGCTGTCGCGCTAACGGAAGACGAAGCCGTGGCAAGGAGGGCCGGGTTGACTTAGCTAGAATTTGTGAATTGATCTGAGTTATGGAAGGTTGGACTTTTATGCCCGTGTTTCATCCGGCTGTCAAAAGAGTATCTGCCGCGTTGTTGAGCCTGCCTACGATCCTCGCTCTCTCGATTGCCCTTCTCCTCATCGGCTGTGGTGGGAGTTCGGGCGGTGGAAGTAGCACCCCTCCGCCTCCGCCGAGCACCGTCAACGAATGGACTTGGATGAGCGGAAGCAACACTATAACGGTTAAGTTTGGTGGCCAGTCGGGCATCTACGGCACACTGGGTGTCGCCTCTGCCAGCAACGTCCCCGGAGGCCGGGAGGGTTCCGTCTCTTGGACTGACAGCAGCGGCAACCTCTGGCTCTTCGGAGGAAGGGGCTACGATTCGACGGGGACGCTGGGCTTCGGCCTCAACGACCTCTGGGAGTTCAGCCCCACAACCAAGGAATGGACGTGGGTGAGCGGGAGCAATACTGTGCCGGGGGCAGACGGTAGCCAGCCGGGTGTCTACGGCACACTGGGTGTAGCCTCTGCCAGCAATGTCCCCGGCGGACGGTTTGGTGCCGTCAGTTGGACTGACAGCAGCGGAAACCTCTGGCTCTTTGGGGGTAATGGCCAGGATGCACCGAACGGCGAACTCAACGACCTCTGGGAGTTCAACCCCACAACGAAGGAATGGACGTGGATGAGCGGGAGCAACACAGGTGGTGCAAGCGGCGTCTACGGCACGCTGGGCGTTGCTGCTGCCAGCAATGTTCCCGGTGCACGAGAGGCTGCCGCAAGTTGGACTGACAACAGTGGGAACTTCTGGCTCTTCGGCGGCAGTGCCCTGAACGATCTTTGGGAGTTCAGTCCCACAACCAAGGAATGGACGTGGGTGAGCGGATCTAGTTCAGTGAATGGCGTGCCGGATTGCCTGCCCGGAGTCTACGGAACGCTTGGCGTCGCCGCCCCCGCCAACGTCCCTAGGAGTCTGTCGGGAATAGATTCTCCAGGGGCACCAAACATCATAGTTTTTCCAGAGGGTACTTCGGCTTAAGATGCGGCTATGGGAAAGTGTTTTCGGTCCGACGAT
>Ga0224555_1003549_pt1 | contig 15763 bp, 11 predicted proteins | sample 714S23034metaG_FD_180687 | JGI IMG/M metagenome (GOLD analysis project Ga0224555, IMG submission 180687) | Peat soil microbial communities from Stordalen Mire, Sweden - 717 S2 30-34 | ecosystem: Environmental > Terrestrial > Soil > Wetlands > Peat | place: Sweden: Norrbotten County, Stordalen...
CTCCGAAACCACTTCGCCCCACCCGAGAGCCCCGTGCCCCCACCTGTCGCGACCCTCGAATCGCCGCCACTCACCGCCGCCACCCACCCCGTCGCCGACGAAGCCCGCCGCGGACTCACCTCCACCCCCAAATCCCTCCCGCCCTGGCTCTTCTACGACGCCCCCGGCTCCCGCCTCTTCGAACAAATCACCACCCTCCCCGAGTACTACCTCACCCGCACCGAGCGCTCCCTCTTCACCGCCCACGCCGCCGAAATCTTCGAGCTTGTCACGTCTTCAACTAACAACCAGCAACTAACAACTAGCAACTCCCCACTCACCATCGCCGAGCTCGGCGCCGGCACCGCCGCCAAAACCGGAATCCTCCTCCGCGCCCTCACCCGGCAGCAGCCGCACGTCCTCTACCAGCCCATCGACATCTCCCCCACCGCCCTCGACCAGGCCCGCGCCCAGATCGAGCTCACCATCCCCGGCGTCACCGTCCGCCCCCGCATCGCCAACTACATCACCGAATCCGTCCGCATCGAGCGCCCGCCCCAAAGTTCGGGGTCCCCGGCGAGCACCGGGGTCCCCGGCGAACTTGTTCACCGGGGTGGGAGCTCGCTCGCTGGGGCAGGCGCCCGCATCCTCGCCCTCTACATCGGCTCCAGCATCGGCAACTTCTCCCCCGCCGAAGCCCGCCAGATCCTCACCCGCCTCCGCTCCGAACTCGCCCCCGGCGACGCCCTGCTCCTCGGCGCCGACCTCGCCCCTTGCCTTCCCGGAACCAGCCCCGCCAAATCCGTCGCCATCCTGCTCGCCGCCTACAACGACGCGGCCGGCGTCACCGCCGCCTTCAACCGCAACATCCTCGCCCGCCTCAACCGCGAGCTCGGCGCCGACTTCCACCCCAACCGCTTCCTCCACCGCGCCCTCTGGAACCCCGCCCACTCCCGCATCGAGATCTATCTCGAATCCCTCGCCGCCCAGACCGTCCGCATCCCCGCCAACTCCTCCGGCCCCGCACTCACCCTCCGCTTCGCCCCCGGCGAAACCATACATACCGAAAACAGTTACAAATTTACCCCGGCCGCCATCTCCGCCCTGCTCGCCGCCTCCCGCTTCACCCCCACCCGCACCTTCACCGACCCCGCCAACCTCTTCGCCGTCACCCTCGCCGCCGCAATATAGGAATTGGTTTGACGACGAACCGCCATCCCGCTACGCTGCTTGCATCATGCGAGCGCGCACATCCATTCCCCTGTTGCTCTTCGCCAGCCTCGGCCTGACCGCGCAAACTCCTCCCACTGCACCGGCACAAACGCCAAGTCTGCGAGATGCGCGTCTTCCACCAAAAGTGCGAAGCGACATCGTTGCAGAGATCGTTGAAGACGAGGGCGAGGCGGGCGGCCGGGAAATCGCCCTCAACTCGTCCGTCTCGTTTCTGAAACTCAGCCGGCACGGCTCACCCGCGATTGCGGTGGAAAACGACACCAGCCCTCAATGCGGCGCCCATGGTAACTGCCCTTTCTACCTTTTCCTCAACGTCAATGGCCGGGCAGTCTTAATATTTCAGGCCGTCGGATACGGCCCCGGTGTCGAGCCTGCAATTCATCATGGAATGCACGACATCTCCTCGACAGACGTTTTCAGCACCGCTATCCCCGACGAATTCGTTGAGGTTGACCGCTTCGACGGCAAAGCATACACCCCCGCCTATTGTTACCATCAGACTATCGACGAAAACGGCAAGGATAAGGAAAGCCCGCACCGCCCCTGCCGTTAGCCGAAGCCGATCCGCCACACCACCGAAATCCCACCCCGCCTTGCTCCGAATCATAGTAGACTAAGTCCACTAGACTAAGTCCGCCCCCAAACCATGAAAAGCGTCAACATTCACGAAGCCAAAACCCACCTCTCGAAGCTCATTGCCGAAGCCGCCAACGGCGAACCCTTCATCATCGCCAAGGCCGGCAAGCCCATGGTCAAAGTCGTCTCCATCGACGCCCCCGCACCCAATAAAACGCGACGCCTCGGCTTTCTCAAGGGACAGTTCAAAGTACCGGACGATATCAAGACAATGTTCAAAGACGAAATTGAAGAGATGTTCTACGGAAAATCATGAAGCTGCTCGCCGATACACACATCCTGATGTGGGCGGCAATCGCACCGGAGAAGCTATCCATGGCGGCAGCAACTGCGCTCAAAGACGAAAGCAACCAGTTGTTTTATAGCGCAGCCAGCATTTGGGAGGTCGCCATAAAGAGCGCTCTCCACAAGACAAACTTCAATACCGACGCACGGGTGCTATATCGCGGACTCCTCGACGCGGGCTACATCGAACTCCCCGTCACCAGCGAACACGCCGCCATGGTCTCGAGCCTTCCCCTCATCCACAAAGACCCCTTCGACCGCATCCTCATTGCGCAGGCCACCGTCGAAGGCATCACCCTCCTCACCTCCGACCGCCAGATCGCAAAGTATCCCGGCCCCATCCGCAAAGTCTGATCGCGCCCTCCACGCTGCTTCCCTTTGATTCAAAGAAATCTTTTGCTCGTCATTCTGGCTCAGCCAGAATCTCCGTATTTGAGCCTTTATTTTTGCTCGCCCCCAAACGCAGCAACGGCGGCCGCATACCCCGACCGCCGCACTTGTTTTTCAACTGACAACCTGCAACCTGCAACCTAGATATGGCAGTGCACCATCCCCCGCTTCTCCAGATACCGCTGGTGATACTCCTCTGCCTTCCAGAACCTCGTCGCCGCTTCCACCTTGGTCGCAATCGGCTTGCGGAACGCGCCTGACCCATTCAGCTCATCGATCTTCGCCTTCGCCTGCTGCATCTGCTCGTCCGATCGCGCAAACACCACGCTCCTGTACTGCGAGCCCCAGTCCGGCCCCTGCCGGTTCACCTGCGTCGGATCGTGCAGCGCGAAAAACGCATCCAGCAGCGTGTCATAGCTCACTCGAGACGGATCGAACGTTACGTCCACTACCTCCGCATGGCCAGTGCGGTCTGTGCAAACCTCTTTGTAGGTCGGATGCTCAAGGTCTCCGCCTTCATATCCGACCGCCGTGTCCAGCACTCCCAGCATCTCTGCAAATCGGGCTTCTACGCCCCAAAAACATCCAGCTCCAAATGTTGCTTTCTCAATTGCCACTGTGTGTTGCTCCTTTGCTGTCCGTTGGGTCGTGTTCGTCGTTCGCATTTCGCCCTTCTCGTCTGACACCCAAAGGGGTTCTACAGTTGCACTTCCACTCCTGCCAAAAACCGTGCCTCTCCTGCTCCAGATTCTTCCTGGATTCGCACCCGACATCTCCTGTCGGCTGCTCGTTCTATTTGGATGCATCAGACCCGGTTTCGTCTTGCACCGCCGCATTAAAATCCGCAGATATTTCTAGGCCGGAGGTATTTCTAGGCTCATTAGCCTACCTTCGTCAAACCCCATTTCGGGTGATTCACCAAAAAGTCACCCCACTCCGCCACCCACCCGACCCAACTCACCCGCATCATCTCCCGTATCTGCTCTTGCCCTTACGCGAAGCGTCCAGAACCGCACGAAGTGCCTTCTTCGCCGGACGCTTCAACTGCGCAAACTCCGGCAACTTCTTCTTCGGAACCACCTTCTTCCCCTTGGCCGCCCGCTCCAGCGCCATCACCTCACCCATGGTCAGCTCGCGAAACTCGCCCGGCGGAACATCCAGCCGCAACGCCCCGTACCCGATCCGCCGGATCTTTTCCACATGGTGCCCAATCTCCTCGAACATCTTCCGCAACTGCCGGTTCCGCCCCTCGGTCAGCGTCACCTCGTACCAGGGATTGTCCCCACCCCGCACCATCTCCACCTTCGCCGGGGCCGTCACAATCCGGTCCCTCCGCCCCGCCCGCACCTCATCCAGCCTTCCCCGGTCGATCACGATCCCCCGCCGGATCTGCTCCAGCCCCGCATCGGGAGGGACCCCGCTCACCTTCACCAGGTACGTCTTCTCCACCCCCGCCGCCGCCTTCGACAGCGAATTCGCCAGCTCCCCATCGTTGGTCATCAGCAGCAAGCCCTCGGACAGATAATCCAGCCGCCCCACCGGATACAGCCTTACCCGGTCCCCATGCGGCCCCGCCTTGGCCCCGTGTTTTGAATCCCGCCCCATCAAATCCATCACGGTAGCCCGCTTCTGCGGATCGTCCAGCGTAGTCACATACCCCCGCGGCTTGTTCAGCATGTAGTACCGCTGCCGCTCCGGCCCCTTCAGCAGCTTCCCATCCACCCGGATGTGGTCGCGCCCCGGATCATGCTTCGTCCCCAGCTCAGCGATCGTGGTGCCATTCACCTGCACCCGCCCAGCCAGGATGATCTCCTCCGCCTTCCGCCTGCTCGCAATCCCCGCCGCCGCCAATATCTTCTGCAGCCGCTCCAGCTTCGCCGCGTTGTCATTCCCTTGGCTCCCGGCCCCACCCGCCGTCATCCCGACCGGAGCGGAGCGGAGTGGAGGGACCCCCGCATTTTGATTTGGTTTGTCCTTCCCTTGTTTGTCATTCCCGAAGGGAATCTGCTTCTCCGCCCCACCCGCAATCGCCTTCGTCATCCCAACCTCATCCTTCTGACCGCGGAAACCTCTCATCGCGGTCTCCATCCATTATCGCCGCTCTGCCCTCCCCGCGTATTCCACCCCACAAGCTCTGTGCACTCTCTTTTCCTCCGTGTTCTCTGTGATTCGCTTTTCCCCATCCTGCGATACCCTACGAAGAACCACCCAATCATCACTGCATCACGCCACCGGAGCCGCCCATGCCTCTCGAGGTCCTCACCCCCGACGAAGCCTCTCCCCGCGACTCCGGCCTCCGCCACAACATCCTCTCCCCGCTCGAAACCCTCTCCCAATCCGTCTCCGCCATCGCGCCCACCACCTCGCCCGCGCTCACTGTCCCGCTGGTCTTCGCGCTCGCCGGCAACGGGACGTGGCTCGCCTACTCGCTCGCCTGTGGCGCCACGCTGCTCATGGCCCTCTCGATCGCCCGCTTCGCCCGAACCTCCGCCTCCCCTGGCTCGCTCTACAAGTACGCCACCGACTCGCTCCCCGCCATCGGCGGACGCACCGCCGGCTGGGCCCTCCTGCTCGCCTACACCGCCGCCGGAGTCTCCGTTGTCGGCGGCTTCATCAACTATGCTGAAGTCCTCGTCCCCGCCGCCCGCGCCGTCCCCACGCCCATCCTCGCCGTCATCCCCATCGCCGCCGCCACGTACTTCGCCTACCGCGACGTCCAGGCCTCCGCCCGCCTCATGCTCTGGATCGAGGCGACCTCCGTCTCCATGATCGCCCTCGTCATCCTCGCCCTCATCTTCCGCAGCGGCCTCAAAATCGACGTCCCCCAGGCTCAGCTCCACGCCGTCACCCCCTCCGGAGTCCGTCTCGGCGTCATCCTCGCCCTCTTCAGCTTCGCCGGCTTCGAGTCCGCCACCACCCTCGGCCACGAAGCCCGCAATCCCCTCCGCACCATCCCCCGAGCGGTCATCCAGTCCGCCGTCCTCGCCGGCCTCTTCTTCCTCACCTGCTGCTACACCGAAGTCCTCGGCTTCCGCCAGCTCCACCTCGATCTCGGCGCCTCCCAGGCGCCCTTCCGAGCCCTCGCCACCCTCGCCCACATCCCCATCTTCGGCCCGCTCATCGATGTCGGCGCCTTTGTCAGCATGTTCGCCTGCACCCTCGCCTGCATCACCGCCGCCGCCCGCGTCCTGCTCAAGATGGCCCACGACGGCCTCGCGCCCGCAGCCCTCGGCCGCGCCCACTCCCGCAACGAAACTCCGCACATCGCCGTCCTCGCCGTCGGCCTCGTCGTCCTTCTCATCTCCATCGCCCTTACCGCCCGCGGAGTCAGCGGTGCCTACATCTACGGCTACATGGGCTCACTCTCCGTCTACGGATTCATCACCGTCTACTTCCTGGTCGCCGCCGCCCTCCCCATCTACCTTCGCCGCCGCGCCCAGCTCACCCCCGCCGCCCTCACCCTGGCCATCGCCGCCGCCCTTGCCATGCTGCTCGCCATGGCCGGAACCCTCTACCCCATCCCCGCCCCGCCCTACAACGTCCTCCCCTACATCTACCTCGCCTACCTCGCCCTCGGCCTAACCATCTCCCTCCTCATCCCCAAAACTGCCTCCAACCAACGGAGCAATCCGCCCTCGCGGTAGTGGGCCAAACTTGAAGTGAATGCGCGAAGTTACCGCAAACCCGTGCCAGCTCAACCGGTCGATGCAACACCATCTGATATGAATCATTTCTCTAAAGGTGGTGTTTATGACGCAAGGAAGACGGGTTAGGCTTTCCGCGGAGCAGAGGACCGAGATGTGGCGCCGTTGGCAGGCGGGAGAGTCGTTCGATGAGGTTGGGCGCGCCTTCGGCAAGAGCCATGGGTCCATTCAGTTCTTGTTGTCGCAGCGCGGCGGGATTGTTCCGGCCGCTCGTCGGCGCTCGCTGCTAACGCTCACGCTGGCCGAGCGGGAAGACATCTCACCAGGAATTGCTTCCGGTTCGTCGCTTCGTGAGATAGCCGGCCGTGACGGCTCCGCCTTCACCCGGTTCGATTTAATTCCCAGCCGTGCTTGCCGCTTTCAAAACGACGGGTTCCTGGTCCTTGGTTTCGAGTTGCTTGTAGAAGGTGTGAAGGTCAGGATACTCCTCTGTTTTGTAGAAGATGTTGCCGAGGTCAAGCTCCCGCCGCACCGTGAAGCTGGTCGGAGTAGTTTCCGTCTTCAGCACGTAAGCGGCAAACTTCTGGAGCGGAAGCTGTTCGCCCGCCGGAAGCGATTCCAGGCCGAGGCTGGCGGGAAATTTGACGCGCACAGCGTCCAGGACGCTGTGGGGGTACTCAAAGAAAACGGGTTCCTCGCGTTTCTCGTGCGGAAACGTCGGTTTGGAGTTCGTCTCGAATATGTCGCCAGGCAGGATAAGACGTTTGCCTGTGGACGAAGCGATCGCACCCTTGATGTTGTAGGAGACGATGAGCGGCTTTTCGTAGTCCTCCAGGTTGTCGATGCTGGTTACCTTCACTTCCATGCCGCTCGGCATCAGGTGCTCCATGGAGCTGCGCAGGTCGTTGTTCAGACTGGTGCCGTCGCCGCGCAGGTATCTCTGACGCCAGCTTAGGGCAGGTGCGCCCGTCCAGATCATCTTCACGTCTCCGGTGACCTCTCCATGCTCGTCCATCGTTAGGTCAGCAACGCGCTGCACACGAGACGCGGTGTAGGGCTCCCCGGGAGTGACAGCGAGCGCGCTGCCATTGTCGGTCTGGCGCAAGCCGCCGGTCACGGTGTGCTTCCAGGCGAGATGCCCATATGGGCAGTAGCGCTGCCCGGGATCGAAGAACTGGTCTTTTCCGTCGACCACGACAATGGCGATGGTGTCGTTGAGTTGCGAGAAGCTGAGGTAGTTCTGCACAAAGACATTGCGGTCGCGATCGGTCACGCTCATCACGTAGGCCTGCAATCCGGCGGCGCGAGCCATGGCGACAAAAAGCTGTGCTATCTGGTCGTCGCTGCCCCGCTTGCGCTCCCAGATGTCGTCAGTGGTCTTCACCTCGCCGAGACCCTCGGACTTCTCTTCGGCAGCGCCGTGTGCGCGGTTATACGACGTGTTGTCCAGCTTCATGACGGCAGCGTAGAGCTTGCGCAGCTTCTGATCGGCGGTGTCGGAGGGGGCGACGAGTTCCTTCACGGCGTCCTTCACCTTGTTGCCTGGGCCGATGAATTTGTCGTTCGTCTTCGCCCAGCCTTTGCCCTCATTCTTCCAGAACTCGTCCATCGTGCGATAGGGCGAGTAGTAGAAGAGGACGCGGTAGGTCAGGCTGCCGAGGGGCGGCATGTACTCCTCGTCGGGCGCGGGAACGACGTCATGAATGTTGAGTTCAAGAAGTGCCTGGCCATCATCGGTTGCGCTGCCGGGAAGACGGGACTGCTTGACTTCAAATCCGTTGGGCAAAATCGGCGTCCACGCTACGAAGCTGGTCAGCTGCTCACCATGCTCGCCTTTGTGGATGAGCTGCTTATCGGTCGGCCGCCACAGATAGTGTGCCTTGCGCGTGTAGAGCGCCGACTGGATGAACCAGCTTGGCGCGAAGTAGTATTGGTCGTCGTAGCGCAGTTCGTAGCGGTACTCGATAATGCTGCCGACTTCGACGTCCGGCAGCGTAAAGACCTTCGCCGTCTCCTTGTAGCTCTGGCTCTTCTCGATTAACTTATCGAAGGGCTTGCCGGTAAAGGGAATGATGGTGCCATCGGGATGGATGGTCCTGCCCGCGATCCCGTTGATGCTGTACCCTCCCTCGTCCGAGTTGTACGACTTCAACTCCACATTGGCGTACTCTTTGCCGGCCTCCGTCAGCACCTTGATTCGGGCGTACTTGCTCCACATATGCAGCTTGTCGTCGGTGATCTCCTCTTTGAAGAGGTAGACCGCCGCGGCGCCCGGGACCTCCGGCTGCGAGGTCATGCTGAGTTCCTCTGCAGTGGGAGCGGTCCATTGTTGCGCGCGGGCGATGGAGGCAACTGAGGTGACGGCGATCAGACAGGCAAGAGGCAGACAGTGGGCAAAAATGCGGCAATTGGTGCGCTTCATGGGTCACGTTCCTTCGAACTGATCAGCGGTGATGGGTTCTTTGCCATTCTTACTTCTTCTTCAAGACGGCGCTGCTCGCTTCATCTGCCGCGATCGCGCCTGCCAGTTTCTGCACGTCGGCGTAGCGGTCCGCCGGTAGCGTGATCTGGCGAATGGTGTAGGTGCGCTTGTAATGCAGCGTGTTGCCCGTCACCTGAACGTCGCTCTGGTACGCGGCGAAGCCAAGATCGAGTTTGACCGGGTCGGGAATCTCGTCCACGGAATAGCCGTCGGGAATCTCGATCGAGTATTCATCGGTGGCCTGCATGGTCTCGTCCAGGTTGATGGGCACGGTGCGCGGCTTGCGGTCGGTATCAATGTCGAGATCGCCGAGAACGCGCGGCCGCACCATCAGCAACGAGCCCATGGCTTTGGCGTAGCGCTCGGCAGAGAGAGAGTACGTGAGCGTGAAGTCCTTATGCAGCGCATCGACGTTCTCAACCTTTACGTCTGTCGCGGAAAAGGCAGTGAAATCGCGTCCCAGCATGTGGTCGAGGAAATCGGTCTGCTCCTTGGCGTCGCCCTTCGCGTAGACCTCCCGCCGCAACTCAGAGACGTCGCCGAAGCGCTTCTCCGTCACCGTTCCCTTCAGCACGCCGTCGGCGTCCAGCCGGAAGCTCGCAGTGCGGCGAATCGTGTTCAGCGCGGGATCGAGCACCGGAAGCTGGATTACCTGAGTATCGGCGCCCTCCATCAGGATGCCGTAACTGCCCTGAAGTTGGTGTTCGAGCTCCCCGAAGACCGTCTTCTCCGACGTCGGGTCAAAAATCAGGTACCGGCGTCCTGTGCTCGCCGTAACCATGCTGTGCAGCCGCGGCGACTCGTTGCCCTTGGGCACCTCGATGGCCGCAATCATGTGGTCGCCTTCCAGCGAGGGCGCATCGGGATCGACAAACCCGCGACGCGAGTCAACCATCATCAACGCGGCATGGACTCCCACTGCAGAAAGCATCGCGGAGAGCAGCGTAGCCTTGTCCTTGCAGTCGCCGTAGCGATTGTGGAAGATGTCGCCGGCGGCGTGCGGCTGATATCCGCCGATGCCGACCTCGATGGCCACGTAGCGCACCTGCTTCTGCACAAACTCCCCAATGGCCTCGGTCTTGTCGTAAAAGTCGGTCTTGCCGGCGGTCAACTCCTGCGCCTTCGCCGCAATCTCGGGCGTGGCTGCAACACGGTCGCGGATCAGCGGGTCATACCATTCCCCGACGCTCTTCCAGGTGCTCCGGTCCGCGGCGACAACTCCCGGCCCCGCGTAGTGCACCGTCATGCGCGCAGCCAGCGATTCAGGCGCAGGCGACAGGGGAACCCGCTCGAGGTCGATGCCCGGAATGTCCTTCATCTCCCAGCGCCAGCCACGGCCTTCCAGGTTCGCAGCCTCGCTGGGCGAGTGGTGCGCCCACACCGTCCCGTATGTATATCCGGGCGGAAGCTGGAGGGTGAAACTCTGGCTGAGGCTGGGAATGTCTTCCTGAAAGAACCACGTCTTCTCCGTCAGGTATGGCCGCTCGCGCTGCTCGTACTCATACGCTATAACGCCGCCTGGATCGTTGCCCGGTGCTCGCGCTACGCGAAATTTTACGTCTGCAAATTCGAAGGCGCCTTCCATGCCCGGGAAGCCGGCATCCACAAAGTCCTTGTCCTTCATGGCATATTCGTGGCCGTCAGGCCCGATGCCCCACACATTCATGGAGAGGATTTTGGTGTCCTTATCGAAGTTGACATGGATAATGCCTTCGTCGCGTCCCTGGGGTCTCAGGATCTTGACCACACGGCGGCAATGCTCAACGGCGCGACCGTCGGGATCCACCCTGTACGTGGTGTCGTCCAGCAACACCACCGCGTTCGTATCGGCCGGATACGGAGGAATAGTCTGGGCGGCAGCGCTACGCACCCAGTCCGGGACGCTGTCGGTCTTGGCGTGCGCGGGCAACGTGAAGCCCAGCAGCAGCGCCGCGCAAACCGCGCCCGCTTGGCAGCGCGAAGGCAGCTTAGGCCGCCCAAGAGGGCTAAATGCTACCGGCATACCCCGATGCAACTCAGTGTGGCTCTTCGCGAGTCCTGCAGGAATGCTCATCTGGCCCCATCCCTCAGCCCGGCCAACCTGGCCGGCAGGGAGATTTCAAATCGGACGGCGTCTAATGCCCACGATTCTATACGTCGGGGGTTCCGGAGCAACAAAATAAGTGCAAGTCCCCGTCGACTTCCTCATCATCGACCACGTGCACAAAACCCCACGGAGAACTAACCCGCACCCTCCCCGAATGACCCCGGCAACCCAACCGCCGCCAAACCAACGACCGGCGGGCCGTAGTAGCGACTCCGTTACTGGGCCTGATGCATCAAATGGAGTTAGCGGATAGAGCTCCAAGCCGGAACCCATGAGCCGAGTGGAGAAGCGCCGATACATGAGTGGGAAATGGAATTGCCGCTAGACCAGTGAGACACATCGAGGCAGTAAAGGAGCAGCGCAACGTGGCAATTGAAAAGGCAACATTTGGAGCTGGACGTTTTTGGGGCGCAGAGGCCCGATTCGCGGAGACGGTGGGAGTGATTGACACGGCGGTGGGATATGAGGGCGGAGATCTGGAACATCCCACATATGAGGAAGTGTGTACCGACCGCACGGGCCACGCGGAGGTGGTGGACGTGACGTTCGATCCGTCGGGGGTGTCGTATGATGCGCTGTTGGATGCGTTCTTTGCGCTGCACGATCCAACCCAGGTGAACCGGCAGGGCCCGGACTGGGGCTCGCAGTATCGCAGCGTGGTATTTGCGCATGGGGACGAACAGATGAGGCAGGCGAAGGCCAGGATCGCGGAGTTGAATGCCTCAGGCGCGTACAGCAAGCCGATTGCGACCACGGTGGAACCGGCGACGATGTTCTGGAAGGCAGAGGAGTATCACCAGCGGTATCTGGAAAAGCGGGGCTTGGTGCACTGCCACATCTAGGTGCGAGTGGCAAGTGTAGGTGCGAGTGGCAAGTGGTAAGGAGCGGCCGCGGTGTATGCGGCCCGTCGATTCTGCGTTTAGCGGGTACCCTATTCTCCGTAGGGAACCCAGATGTTCTTAATCTGCGTAGCATGGCGCAGGAAGTAGCGGCCTTCGGCCTGTTGCGAGTCGTACCAGTCGATGGCGTAGCCGTCGTTGGTCCAGGTCTGCTTCATGTTGCCGACGCTGGCGAGCTTGACCATGGTGGATGCCGCCTCGTCGCGGAAGGACCAGATGGCGTCGATGTCGTCGTGGTCGGCGAGCGTCTTGCCAATCTCGGCGGCGCGGCCGGCGACGATGTTGACGACACCGCCGGGCAGGTCGCTGGTGTCGAAGATGGAGTAGAGGTCGGCCATGACGGTGGCGTAGCGCTCGCTGGGGACGGCGACCACGGTGTTGCCCATGGCGATGGCGGGCAGCACCAGCGAGAGCAGGCCGAGCAACGGGGACTCTTCCGGAGCGAGAATGCCGATGGTGCCAACGGGCTCGTTCATGGCGAGGGTGACGTTGCGGCCGGGAGGGTTGTGCACGACGCCCTCGAACTTGTCCGCCCAGCCTGCGTAGGCGAAGATGCGCTCGATGGAGTAGTCGACTTCGATGCCCGCCTGGTCGTCGCCGACGAGGATGGCGAGTTTGGCGGCGAGCTCGTCGCGGCGCTGGATCATGTTCTCTGCCATGTAGAAGATCACCTGCGCACGGTTGTGCGCGGACTGCTTTGCCCACTTGGCGGCGGCGCGCGCAGCCTCCACAGCGTTGCGGATGTCCTTGCGATTGCCGAGCGGAGCTTCGCCGATGAGCTTGCCGTCGCGCGCGTAGACGGGATAGCTGTATCCGCTGTCGGGCCGCGCCTGTTTGCCGCCGATGTACTGCTTGATGGTGCGATCGATGGCAATCGGCGCTGGGGTGGATTCGTGCGCATCGGCGACTGGTCCGGCTGCCGCGGCGAGCTTCACCTTCTTCCCCTTGCCGTGGTGCAGCCATTCGGGCACCAGGTATTCGTACATGCCTTCTCGGCCGCCTTCGCGACCGTAGCCGGACTCGCGGTAGCCGCCGAAGCCGCAGGAGGCGTCGAACATGTTGGCGCAGTTCACCCAGCAGACGCCCGCTTTAATCTGCGAGGCTACGTCGAGCGCCACATTGATGTTCTCGCTAAAGACCGTTGACGCAAGGCCATAAACCGTGTTGTTCGCGAGCTCGACGGCCTCCGCGGGAGTGCGGAAGGTCATGGCGACCAGCACCGGGCCAAAGATCTCCTCCTGCACCACGGTCGACGAGGTTTGCACGTTCGTCAGCAGGGTTGGTGGGTAGAAGAGGCCCTTGGCAGGCAGGGAATAGCTGGGCTGCCAGCAGGTCGCGCCCTCTGCGATCCCCTTGGCCACATAGTCCGTGATGCGCTTGAGCTGGTGGGGGTCGACGATGGCTCCCATGTCAACCGCCTTGTCCAGTGGCGATCCAACCCGCAGATTTTCCAGCCGCGTGCGGATCTTGGCGAAGAGCTGCTCCGCGACGCGCTCGTGAACCAGCAGGCGGGAGCCGGCGCAGCAGACCTGGCCCTGGTTGAACCAGATGGCATCCACCAGGCCCTCCACAGCGGAGTCGAGATCGGCGTCGTCAAAGACAATGAAGGGCGATTTGCCGCCGAGTTCCAGCGACAGCTTCTTGGGTGAGTTGGCGGAGGCCTTGCGGATGACGCGGCCTGCGTCGGTCGAGCCGGTGAACGCAATCTTGTCCACGTCGGGATGTTCCACCAGCACGGTGCCCACGCGGCGATCGCAGGTAACCACGTTCAGCACGCCCGCTGGCAGGCCCACCTCTTGCGCCAGTTCCGCGAAGGCCAGCGCCGTCAGCGGCGTGTAGTTGGCGGGTTTGATCACCACGGTGTTGCCGGCGGCGAGCGCAGGCGCAACCTTCCACGCAAACATCAGCAGCGGAAAGTTCCAGGGGATGATTTGCCCCACCACGCCGCACGCGGTGTAGCCGGGAAACTCTGTCTCCAGCAACTGCGCCCAGCCGGCATGATTGTAAAAGTGGCGCGCGACCAGGGGAATATCGATGTCGCGCGATTCGCGGATGGGCTTGCCATTGTCCATGCTTTCCAGCACGGCCAGCCGGCGTGAGTGTTTCAGAACCTGGCGCGCCAGCGCGTACAGATAGCGGGCGCGCTGGTGGCCGGTCAGCGCCTGCCAGCCGGGCAGGGCTGCGCGCGCGGCCGCAACCGCGGCGTTCATGTCCGCGGCCGTGGCGCTGGAGACGTCGGCGATCTTTTCGCCGGTGGCCGGGTTGAGGGTCGCGACCGTGTTGGCCGGTTTGGTCCAGGCGCCGTTAATGTAAAGGCCGAACGCCCCATCATGCGCGGCGAGCCAGGCGTCGACTTCCGCCGTAGCTTCCGGCGCCGGTCCGTATTCCATGCTGTAAAACTTTTCAACGATGCTGTTCACGTGGGCTCTCCTCAAGTGCCTGGAGCGAAATCGCTATGCGATCGGGTGACGGTAAGCGGCGGAGTAGCGGCCGTTGATGAAGTGTTCCAGTTGGCGCTCGATATCCGCGAGCATGGAGCTGACGCCGAAGCGGAAGAGCGACGGCTCCAGCCACGAGCGGCCCAGTTCATCCTTCATGACGAACAACCAGTTCAGGGAGTCCTTGGCCGTCTTGATGCCGCCCGCGGGCTTGAAGCCGACGGCGTAGCCGGTGCGCTCCGCGTATTCGCGAATCGCGCGCACCATCACCAGCGAGACGGGGATCGTCGCGTTCACCGCTTCCTTGCCGGTCGAGGTCTTGATGAAGTCCGCGCCCGCCTGCATTGCCACCACCGACGCGCGCGCGACGTTGCGCAGGGTCAGCAGGTCGCCGGTGCCCAGAATGGCCTTCATGTGCACGGGGCCGCAGGCGTCCTTGAAGGCGGCAACCTCGTCGTAGAGCGCCTGCCAGTCGCCGTTGAAGACGTGGGCGCGGGTGATGACGATGTCAATCTCCGATGCGCCGGCCTCCACCGAGCGATGAATCTCCGCAACGCGTTCCGCCAGTGGCGAAAGACCCGCGGGGAATCCGGCGGAGACGGCCGCGACGGGAATGCCGCTGCCTTCCAGCGCCCTGACCGCGGTTTCGACGAAGGTGTGGTAGACGCAGACAGCGCCGGTGTGGAGATTCAGCTCCTCAATCCCCAGGGCTTTTACCATGCTCTCCTGCAGCGGCTGGCGGGCCTTGGCGCACAGGCGGCGGACGCGGTCGGCGGTGTCGTCGCCGGAGAGCGTCGTCAGGTCCATGCAGGCGATGGCGCGCAGCAGCCACGCCGCCTGCCACTCTTTCTTCACGGTGCGCCGCGTGCCAATCGTGCCGGCGCGCCGCTCCACCGCGCTGGTGTTGGCGCGAATCTCCTCAACCCACTCAAGATTGAGCGGCATGCGGCGATTCGGCGCCAGCGGCCGACCGTTGAGTTCAACCTGGACTGAATGGGTCAGGGTTGGATCCTGTTCCTGCTGTTTCACTGTCATAGTGCGTCTCCGCCAGATGCTCCCTCAAGGAAAACTGCGCTGAACCTGCAAGCCTGGATTCGAGTCATTCTAATCGATGTCAAATAAAACAGACTCATCGGCCAATCGCCGCGGTCCAACCACTCAGGAGCAGCTTCCAGACTGCTCATGTCGGGTTTTCCCAAGGTGCCAAGCGTTGAACTCGGTCTACTCCCAAATCTTATGACGTCGCATTCCTTGCAGAATAGCTACAAAACTCTAAATCTCAGATTTGGGGGGATTTCGGCACAACAAAGCCGAGCCTCTCCAGCGATTCGACAACCTCGTTCATGGCCGCTTCATCGTCGGGATCATCCAACGCCGCTTGCAAGAGAGCCGGGGCTCTTTGCGCATCGGCAATCCACTCAGGAGAATACTTCTTCAGAACGCTCACGTCGCTAACTTTCCTTTCGTAGTAGACACGTTGAACGCCATACTAATCGCCTTCGGCCTCGATCACAATTGCCCCGGACTCCCAAACTGACCACCACTGCCTTTTTCAGCACCCTCCCAGGCTCTCTGGGGGTCGCCCCACCCCCATAAACCTTGTCAACCCCCCGCCCTCTGGAAAACCCGCCAACCCACGCCAATCCAACCACATCCATTTTCCCCAAACATGCAGATGAGTTATGGTCAAT
>Ga0224555_1003550_pt1 | contig 15762 bp, 15 predicted proteins | sample 714S23034metaG_FD_180687 | JGI IMG/M metagenome (GOLD analysis project Ga0224555, IMG submission 180687) | Peat soil microbial communities from Stordalen Mire, Sweden - 717 S2 30-34 | ecosystem: Environmental > Terrestrial > Soil > Wetlands > Peat | place: Sweden: Norrbotten County, Stordalen...
CCTTGCATCGGCATCAGCTCCTGGATCTGGTCGTAGATGCCGTCCCGCCAGAGTCTCTGCCGCTCTGGCGCCGAGCCTCGATTTTTTGCAAGGCACCTTTAAAAAAATCCACCTCCAGAGTCTTCTCCGCCAGCAGGCGCTTCAGATCACGTACCTGCTTGCGGAGCTCTCGGACTGGAGACGTGACCCTCGCGCTGCCCTCGCCAGAATGCTCAAGCTTGCGCTGCCACTGATACAGGATCGTGCGATGGACGCCCAGTTCCTCCGCCAGCGCCGAGACGCTGGGACAATCCCTCATCCGCTCCATCGCCATCCGCCGGAACGACTCCGGGTATTTTCCGACTCGTTTCTTCGCCACCTGCAGTCCCTTTCCCTGCCAAGTGTCGCAACGAATTCTGTCTCATTTTGTGGGGTCAGTCCACGGTCGCCAATGCGGAGGCGCCCAGAACCGGGTTATCCAGCCATGATTCCTGGTTGTCTTCATCCAGCGTGGATTCAGGCTCCAGCTCCGGAGAGGCGAGATATTTGGTGCGTTCCAGATAGTCCAGGTAGCCGTGGATCTCTTCGGCGGTAAACAGACGCCGGAGTTTCGCGACGAAGGCCGGCACCTCGGCAGCGAACAGCACCTCACTCTCGGCCGCCATCAGGAACGAGCAGAGCTTCTCGCCGACCAGATAGTCCAGTGCTTTCAGCGAGCCGAAGTTCTCGCGGATCTCCTCGGTCGCCTCGCACTGATCGATCCAGATTTTGTGGAACTCCTTCGGAGTGCTGCTCATGGTCGACTCCTCTCGTTCAGGATACGGCGTACCGAGGTGCGGCCGATGTTGAGATTGCGGGGTGGTTTTGTAAGGTTGCGAGGCACATTTTTGCATTGGGAGAAGTGCTCGTTGATAGTCCGTCATTTCCTGGTATATTTCGCAAGCAGGAAGTCCATATCGTCGCCCACGCCATAGCCAGGATTATGGCTGCTGGTGCGCACGCGATCCAACCGGATGATCATCGCGTCGCAGTCGCGGGGAGGTAGCTGGAGAGTGACTTTAATGTGATCTTTCCAATACACAGCGACGAGTGGCAGGAATACCATCGCTCCGGCGAAGCCGATATTGTCTCGCGCCCATGGAGTTGCATCCTTCGCCAGTTTTCGGGAAAACCGACCGTAATACTCGCGAAACGTGACAGGATTCTCCATGCCCGAAAGTGCTCTCACCGATACCCTCGACCTTGCGCGACGCCGTGATGCTGAAGGACGGCTCTCCTGACTTTGGATCGCGTACTGAGGCTGGCTCCTCTGGTGTGGCCTCCTTCATCACTCAAGGGCTTTGTGACCTACATTATCGGCGACGGGCAGGCGTCCGTCGGCGCGCTGAATTACGCACCGCCTCCGGACGCCGTGAAACAAAACGATCTGCAGGCGCTGAACCAGATGACCGTCAACGGGCAGCCGGTGCAGGAGCGGGCGGGAATCCGCTCAGGCGAAGCTGAACCCGCTGCGCGCGAGCGGCAGGGTGCGGATTCGCTTGCCGGTGGCGGCAAAGACGGCGTTGGCGATTGCGGGCAGGGCCGGCGGCAGCGCCGGCTCGCCCAGGCCGGTGGGCGGAAACTCGGTCATGTGCCAGAAGAGTTCGATGACGGGCGCCTGATTGATGCGGAGAAACGGAAAGTCGTTGTAGTTACTCTGCTGGGCGCGGCCGTCGGCGAGCGTGATCTCCTGCCCCATCTCGCTCATGCCCTCGAGGATTGCGCCCTGGACCTGGGCCTCGGCGCCCGAGGGATTCATGATCTGGTTGCCGACATCGCCGGCCGCCCAGATGCGGTTGACTTTGATGCTATTGGACGAGTCGACGGTGACTTCGGCGACTTCAGCGAAGTAGCCCGCGTGGCAGTAGTGGCAGGCGAGGCCCATGCCGTGACCCGGAGCGCGCTTGCGATTGGCCCAGCCGGATCTCTCGGCGACCAGTTGCAGCACGCCTTTCAGACGGTCGGGATTGAGCGAATCGCCCCCGCGCCTTCCCTGCCCCTGTGCCGGCATAGGCGCCGGCGTTGCGTTGAGAATCTCCATGTAAAGATCGAGGGGGTCGCGGCCCGCGGCGGTTGCGACCTCGTCGAAGAAGCCCTTGATGGCCCAGGCATAGGCGTTGTGGCCGGGCGCGCGCAGCGCTCCGGTGCGCAGCAGCAGCGGCTGAGCGGAGGCGTAGAGCGCGAAGTTGGGGACGCGGCCGGACGGGAATTCTGTGGCCTCGATGGTGCCGCCGGAGACGTAGCGCTGGCCTTCGCCAAAGGTGATGAAGTGCTGGCGCCAGGCGATGAGCTTGCCTTGCGCGTCGATGCCGGCCCTGAATGAGTGATAACCGGCAGGACGGTAGTCATCGTTGGCGATGTCGTCTTCGCGCGACCAGAGCAGCTTGACCGGGATGCCGACCTGTTTGCCGAGCCATGCGGCTTCCACCATATAGTCGTTGGTCAGGCGCCGGCCAAATCCGCCGCCGATGCGGCACATGTGGACCGTGATGTCGCCGGGCTCCATGTTGAGCGCCCGGGCCACTTGGTTTCGGCCTCCGCCGGGCGACTGGCTGGTCGTCCACAGCTCCAGTTTGCCGTCTTTGTAGGAGGCGGTCGTATTCATCGCCTCCAGCGTTCCGTGGGCGAGAAATGGATAGGCGTAGGTGGCTTCGACCACCTTGGCCGCACCGGTCAGGGTGCCGTCGACATCGCCGTAACTGCGCAGCGTTTCGGCCGGGGGCGACTTCATCAGCTCGGCGGCGCGCTGGTCGAACTTCTGGCTGCTTTGGTCGGCACCGGGGCCGAAGTCCCAATCGACTTTGAGGCTCTTGCGCGCCGACTGCGCCTGCCACCAGGTGTCGGCCACAATGGCCACGCCCGGCTGCATGCCGGCTGGCGCGATGACCTCACCGGGCTCAAGGGTGGTGTCGGCGGGGCCGGCGGAATTGGCTGGGGCGCTCGAAGCGATCAGGACCTGGCGGACACCGGGGAGCTTCTTGATCTCTTCCAGATTGGCGCTCTTCACCTTGCCGCCGTATACAGGGCACTTCTGGAAGACCGCGTACACCATACCGGGCACCTGGGTGTCGATGCCGAAGAGCGGCTTGCCGGTGACGATGGAGCGATTGTCGACATTGGCGTGCGGCTTGCCGAGGATGCGGAACTCTTTCGGGTCCTTGAGCTTGATGGAATCCATGCCCGGCGGGGTGAGTGCGGCGGCATCGGCGGCGAGTTCGCCGTAGCCGAATGACTTGCCCGAGCCCGCGTGCACGACTTTGCTGGGCTTAGTGGAGCACTCGGACTCGGCAACGCCCCAGCGCTTGGCGGCGACGGAGATCAGCATCTGACGGCAGGCAGCGCCTACGCGGCGCATGGGCAGGTAGTTGTTTTGTGTGGAGGTGCTGCCGCCGGCGGACTGTCCCCCGTAGAGGGTCTCGTCGAGGTCGGCCTGTTCCACGCGGACCTTGCCCCAGTCGGCGTCGAGCTCTTCTGCGATCATCATGGGCAGCATGGTCTTGACGCCTTGGCCGATCTCCGGGGCGCGTGCCATGATGGTGATGGCCCCGTCGGGGGCGATGTGGATGAAGGCGCGCGGCGTGAGTTCAGCCCTGGGTGGGCCGAACTGTGCGGAGGCGAAGGGCGAATCGAAGAGGCCGAGCGCGAGGCCGCCGCCGGTGAGCGCGCTGATCTGCAGGAAGGTTCGCCGAGTAAGAGGCTTCGTGCTGAGCATGGGGTGGCCCTCCATTATGCCTTGTGGGCGGCAGCGTCGGCTTCGGCGGCTTGATGAATTGCCTTGCGGATGCGCAGATAGGTCCCGCAACGGCAGAGGTTGCCGCTCATCGCGTCATCGATCTCTGCGTCGGTGGGGTGGGGTTTGCGCGCGAGCAGCGCGGCGGCGGTGAGGATCTGGCCGGACTGGCAGTAGCCGCACTGGGGCACGTCGACCTGCTCCCACGCCACCTGGACGGGATGGAGGCCGTCGGGCGAGAGGCCCTCGATGGTGGTGATGGATTGGCCTATGACGGAACCGACGTCGGTGACGCAAGAGCGCGCCGGCTCGCCGTTCAGCAGCACGGTGCATGCGCCGCAGATACCCATGCCGCAGCCGTACTTGGGGCCTTTGAGGTCGAGAACGTCGCGCAGCACCCAGAGCAAAGGGGTGTCCTGCGGCACATCTACGGTCATCGCCACGTTGTTGATCTTGAGTTTGAGAGCCATCGCACTTCCCCGGGTTGCTGAATGGAGAGATTCTAATTAGCAATAAGTACGTTGGATCGTTGCATAGTGAGCACCTGACCTGTCCATGGCATATTTGAACCTATACACGGCATGTACAAGACCAAACTGTTGATATTAGAATCAACAGTTTAGAAGGCACCATCAAATGCCGGGACTAAACACCGAGGTCAATTCTGTGCCACTTTTGTGGGACTCGACGTCCAGGCGGGGCGTCGGCAAGCATCTGCGACCTTCAGCAGCCAAGTCCAGCACCCGACAACACCGGCTTGACGACCTCCCGACGCGGACAGTATATACCCGTGTTGCCATGACTGTCGCAGGGGCGGTTCGGCTGGTGGCCGGAAGCAGAGGGCGAGCCGGCGCGGCGGCTGGAAGCCTGGCAGGCGCAGTTATTACTGGCTGCGGGCGATGCATGGCGGGTACGAGCGGCGCCGGTGTGGCGGCCGGTGGGCGGCAGCGCGGCGTGTGCGCCACCACGCTGCCGCGCCTGCTCCACCGCCGCCTGCCATAACGAATCCGGCAGCTTCTCCCGCCCGCTGCGCGTCGAACGGAACTGCTCGAACTGTCTCTCCAACTGCATAACTGAATCGGGAACCGGGGCCTTCCTGGATGCCATCCTCAGCCCCCCTTCTGCGGCTAACTCAACCTATCAGCGCTCCCACACTCAATTCATGCACCCTTGCCGAAAGGACACGAAACTTCAGCCCGAGCAGCAAGAAGAGGCCCTCACCGCCTGTTGGCAGGACAGCTACGTAAATGGCAGCAAATCGAAACGGATTTTGCTACCCGTTCGCCATCTCCGGGAATAGATCGAGCACAACATTCTGCTGGAGCTTGCCGCTGTCCCATTCTCGAAAGAGGCTGTCCGAATACGGAACCCCAAGGTCTTCGGCGGCGCTTCCTCGGACTGCCCTGGACAGAGTCAGCGTTACAAGTTCGTAGAGGGCGCTCGCAAATGTTCTGCTCAAAAAGCCTAGCGAAAGCTCCAGCGGGGAAAGCGACAGTTCGGATCAATTGGTTACATTGAGCTGACGCTGCCATCTTCGGATCGTTGCAAGCTCGCCGTTTCTCTTGAGCGCGCTCAAAACGATCTCCTTGAGAAGTTCCTTATCATCCATTCCCGTCCAAACGGTGAACCATGTGAACTTGGGTGGGACTACTGCGGGGTTGGGATTCGCTTCGAGGAAAAACCACTGTCCCGCAGGCGCGATGCGTACGTCGATACGGCCATAATCATGGAGGTCAAGAGCGCGCACGGTTCGCAAGGTGAGGCGCTTAAGCTCAGTACATTGAGCGGACCCTCCGAAGCGCGTTGCGCAGTTTTGGCTAGGACAAACACTCCATCAGCATCGAACTGATGCTTCGCGCGTTACCGACTTTGAATCGGAGTAAGAATCATGCCATCGCCATCAGATGTCCTGGTTCTACCTCCACTTTCGTTCGCAGGCGAACGTTCAGCGCATCGAGAATTTTGATCGTACGCTCTAGTGTGATCCCAAAGTATTCATTGCGCTCATCTCGGGATACTTGGGACTCGTGCACCTCAAGCCGGCGCGCCAATTCACGCTGGGATATCCCTTGCGCAATTCGCAACGCGATTAACAGGTGGCCGAGTCCGCGAAGATTCTCCAGTTCATCGAACTCCCCCCTCTTTAAACGCTCGTAGCTTTCGACCTCTTCCTTTAACTGCAAATGGAACGACTCGATTGGATCAATGACGCGCTTGATCTCCTCCACGGACATTCCTGTAGCCTCCAGGCGGGCGCGATGTTCAGCCAGCCGGGTCTGTTCTTCCTTAAGACGCTCGGAAGCGTTCTGATATTCAGCTTCGTTGCGGATCATGAGAGCCCTCCGTACCTGATTTTGATGATGCCTCGTGGTGTCCCATCACGACGGGACTGTCGAAATGCAGACGGAAACTCCAGCTCATTTCCCCACTTGTCCACAATTCCGGAACCGAAGCCGAGACCGGGTACATGAGGATAGAGTTCGACGCGGTACCGATGCCACATAGGAAGTTGCTTTTTCGGGTATCCGCGATAGGGCTTCCTCGAAAGAGGATCCCAGGTCCACACCTTGAATGGATCGAGCAGATTCAACTGTCGTGCCAACTCGCCCGAAGCCAACATCCTGAGTTCGCATACGAAGTATCCATCGATATCGTTCGGGTGGTCCTTGTCCTCGGCAAATGACCCGTCCGCATAAATATCGCGTATGCCAACCTGCCAGAGTTGTTTCGTAAGCACTTCGAGGTTGTCGACCAGACGCTTGCGCCAAATGCCATCCCAAGTCTCCTGATCAGGACTCCCGGATGGTCCGTCGGTCAAAACTGATCGGCGAAGCTCCTCGAAGGAGACCTCGTAGTCTCCTGGCGGCAAAAGGCCGTTTGGCTGAAAGGATGGAATCACTTCTCTCTCGCTTTCCGCCACAGTTTAACAATTTAGCCACACTTGATATTAATGTCAAGATGAAATATTGTGAGTCCTATATGGGGGTCTATTTTGTGCCAAGGGATCATAAACCACTACAGGCAGGTGTGCCGTGGCAGTTGAAACCCCATTCCTTGCGGCCCTGATCGGCCACTCTGAGATCGCCGACTTTGCCGCCGACAACATCCCCGCAGTGGCGGTAAACACCGCCCCCACTGTGCCCGAAGGAAGGAGGCAGACAAAAGAACCAGCGAAAGGGAGCGCCTCGAAGGAAGACGAAGACGGATGCAATTGTTGTACTATATATTCGTAATAGCTAATATGCTTATGTAATGAGGCAGTCCTTATGCCTGATTCGCTTCGTCGCTTCAAGGCCGACATCTTTCAGGCCCTGGCCAATCCGACACGCATTGCCATCCTTGAACTACTGGGCAATCGGGAGTGTTCTGCCGGCGAATTGATTGAAAAGCTGGGCATGGAGCAGGCCAACGTCTCGCAGCATCTCGCCGTCCTTCGAGCCCGGCAGATTGTCGTGAACCGCAAGGCAGGAAACCAGGTTTTCTATTCGGTCCGGGATCCGATCATTCTCGAGGTGCTGGCTCTGATGCGTCGGTATTTCCAGAAACATCTGAAGGAAGCTCTGGACATGCTGGACGAAATGGAAAACGCCCCGGCGGAGACGGGCGAGTGAGCGTTCAGCCACATCGGTTTCCGGAGTTGCTCTTGTCCTCCCAATCCGGCGCCGTGCATGGCATGGCGCCTTCCCGGCGCGCGGTCGAGGCAGAGGTACATCTTTGAGCGTACTTCACTGGATATCTCTCGCCGCTACCGTTTTGCACGGCCAGATTCTTCATTCTCTGCTGTTCCTGGTGGCAGGCTGGGTGGTTCTGGGCACTGCTGGATTGCTGCGGCCCCGCAGTGTGCGCTTTGTTGCGCATCTCTTATTTCCTCTCGGAGCGGTGGCCTGCATGGGCGTCGCGCTTCTGACCGGCACCTTTCTCGCCACAGGTCACGCAACCGAGACGCTGATTCTCCCTCTTGGTCTGCCGGATCTTCCTTTCCATTTCCGGCTGGATGCATTGTCGGGGTTCTTCCTCCTGATCCTCGGGGTAGCAGGAGCAGGAATTTCCGTCTTTGCCGCCGGATATTTCAGACGTGGCGAGGGCACTGCTCCCGCTCTGCTGGGCCTGCAGTATCACGTCTTTCTGGCCAGCATGGCGGTAGTCGTTCTGGCAGACGACGCCTATCTCTTCATGGTGGCGTGGGAGACGATGGCTCTTAGCTCGTACTTCCTGGTCACCTCGCAGCACCGCATCCCCGAGATTCGCCGCGCCGGATTCCTCTACCTTCTCATGGCCCACATGGGCGCTCTCTGCATTCTGCTTTGCTTCGGCGTGATGCAGGGGGGAAGCTGGCAGTTCACGTTCGATGCCATGCGCGGAGCATCGCTCGCGCCTTTCTGGGCGACGACGGCCTTCACTCTGGCGCTGCTGGGTTTCGGGGCCAAAGCCGGCCTGGTTCCGCTGCACGTTTGGCTGCCGGAGGCGCATCCCGCGGCCCCTTCGCCGGTGTCGGCGATGATGAGCGGACTGATGCTGAAGACCGCCATCTACGGCATGCTGCGGATCACCTTCGACCTGCTCCACGTGCAGTTCTGGCAGTGGGGAGCAGCAATGCTGGCGCTCGGTCTTTTCTCTGCACTTTTCGGAGCCATCTTTGCGGCGGTGCAGACCGATATGAAGCGGCTGCTGGCCTATTCCTCGATTGAGAATGTTGGGCTGATCTTCGCAGGAATTGGGCTGGCGATTCTGTTCGATGCGAGTCATCTGCCCCTCTTTGCGGCCCTCGCCCTGGGCGCGGCACTGATTCACGCTCTCAACCACGCGCTGTTCAAGAGCCTGCTGTTTCTGGCGACGGGTTCGGTTCTGCACGCAACCCGGCAGCGCAGCCTTGGAAAACTGGGAGGCCTGATTCGCCGGATGCCGTGGGTGGCCTTTCTGGCGCTGATCGGAACGCTTGCCATTGCCGGACTGCCACCTCTCAACGGCTTTGTCTCCGAGTGGCTGCTGCTGCAGTCGTTTCTCTTTACCCCGCGGCTTCCGCAAGCCTTCATCAACATGCTGGTCCCGCTGGGAGCGGCGGCGCTGGCATTGACCGTGGCTCTGGCCGCGTATGTAATGGTGAAGTTCTACGGCGTGATTTTCCTCGGGCAGCCGCGCGAAGCGTCGCTGGCCGATGCGCATGATGCCAACTGGCTGGAGCGCATCGGACTCGGGTGGCTTGCGGCGGGATGCGTGTTCATTGGTGTACTGCCACAGTTCGCTCTCCGCGCTGCAGGAACTGTAACCAGCAAGCTGGTCGGACAGACTATCACTCCCGGTGCTTCTTTCTGGCGGATTGCGCCGATTGCGCCGGAGCAGGCGTCCTACAGCGGCCTGATCTTCCTTGCAGGCATCGTCGCCGTCATCGGGATCACTTTCCTTCTGGTGCGTCTGCTGGCACATGGGCGTATGCGCCGGACAGCCGCCTGGGACTGCGGCTATCCCTGGCAGACCTCGCGCATGCAGGATACAGCGGAGGGATTCGGCCAGCCGATCCGCCATATGTTCGGGGCATTCTTTCGCATGGATCGCGAATTGCCGTCGCCCTCCGACCCGGCGCCGCGTTATCGCATTCACATTGAGGACCGCTTCTGGGGCTGGATTTATCAGCCCATTGCGCGCGGCGTGCAGCGGACCGCCGATACGGTCAGTATTCTGCAGGGCGGCCGTCTGTCTGTGTACCTGCTTTATAGCTTCCTGACTCTGCTTGCCCTGCTGGTGTTCGTCTTATGAAGACCATCAGTCTGGTGCGGCAATTCGCGGAGGTGGTGCTGGCCATCGGGATCGCGCCCCTGTTTGCCGGATGGATCGCCCAGTGCCGCGCCTGGATGCAGAACCGATCCGCCCCGCCGCTGATCCAGCCCTACCGCATGCTGCGCAAACTGTTCCATAAGGATGCGGCTCTGGCCACAGACGCGTCCCCCCTGTTTCGCACCACCCCGTATGTGCTGTTCGGGACGATGGTGCTGGCGACGGCGATCATTCCTTCCATTGCCACCGACCTGCCGTTTGCGCAGGCGGCCGACGCCATCGCGCTGATCGGACTCTTCGCCACGGCGCGCGTCTTTATGGCGCTGGCAGCGATGGACATCGGCACGGCGTTCGGCACGATGGGCGCGCGCCGTGAGATGATGATCGGCTTCCTGGCGGAACCGGCGCTTCTGATGGTGCTGTTCAATGCCTTTCTATTATTCGGCAGCACAGCGCTGCCCAACCTTGTGGATGGTTATGCCGCCCATCGGTCGGGTATCGACCCGAGCGTGATCTTCGCCGCAGTCGCCTTCGTGATGGTGCTGCTCGCCGAGAACGCACGCATTCCGATCGACAATCCGGCCACGCACCTGGAATTGACGATGATCCATGAGGCGATGCTCCTTGAGTATTCCGCCAGGCACCTTGCTCTTATGGAATGGGCGGCAAGCCTCAAGCTCTTCAACTACGCCTGCATCGGTTTTGCCCTGTTTCTGCCCTGGGGCATCGCCATCCACGGAGCCGATGGCACAGGCGCGCTGCTTGTCGCCGTTGCCGCACTCATCGGCAAACTCGTGGTCGCCGGAGCGGTGCTCGCCGTGATCGAATCCGTCTCGGCCAAGCTGCGCCTGTTTCGTGCGCCGGAATATCTCGCGACAGCATTCCTGCTTGCCGTGCTGGGACTGCTCGTCCACCTGCTGCTGGGAGCCAACACCATTGCTTAAATCCCATCTGATCGCGCAATTGCTCAAGCTACTGGCCGCGGGGCTGCTGCTGATCTCCTTTGCCATGCTTTCGCGCCGCAGAACCCAGCGCCTGATCACGCTGTACGCCTGGCAGGGCGCGATCCTGTTTCTGTCCACCTGCCTCGTGGCCTGGGATGCGGGCCTGACGGAACTCTGGTACTCGGCTGCACTCACGCTGATCCTGAAGGTCGTTGCTATGCCCTGGATTCTGCATCGGCTCATTCAGCGGCTCGGCGCGCAGTGGGACAACGAGCCCCTTGTGAATATCCCCGTTACGATGCTGGCGGGGCTGGTGCTGGTGATCTTCGCCTTCGGCCTGGCACAGCCGATCAGCATGATGGCGACGACCATCACGCGCCATACCATCGGCGTTGCGCTCGCCGTCATCCTGCTCTCATTTCTGATGATGATCACGCGGCGCAAGGCCATCACTCAGGTCATAGGGTTTCTGGCCATGGAGAACGGTCTGTTCTTCGCCGCGACCAGCGCGACCTACGGCATGCCGATGGTGATTGAGCTGGGCATCGCGCTCGACCTGCTGGTTGCTGTGTTCATCCTCGGAGTCTTCTTCTTCCAGATCCGCGAGCAGTTCGACAGCCTCGACCTGCACCATCTCGAATCGCTGAGGGAGGACTGACTTGGAGCTGCTGCTGGTTCTTGGATTCCCCCTGCTCGGGACACTGCTGCTGGCTCTGCTCGGATCGCGCCGCTTTGCCGCGGAGCTGAATGTGGGTGTCAGCGCTGCGACGCTCGTTGCTGCCACGCTGCTGGTGCTGCGCGTCATCCGCCACGGCTCGCTGCTGGTGTGGCACGAGCAGTTTTTCGTCGATCCGTTCAATGTGTTCCTGGTCGCGTTGACGGCGTTTGTAGGCCTGACGACCGCCATCTTTTCCCGTCCCTACATGCGCATCGAAGAGCACCATGGACGTCTTAACCCGCTGCGTATGCGCCTCTACCACAGCATGTACCAGCTCTTTATGGGTGCGATGCTGCTTGCGTTGCTGACCAATAACATGGGTCTGCTCTGGGTAGCCATGGAAGCCGCGACGCTCTCAACGGTGCTGCTGGTGTCGCTCTATCGCACCCGCGCAAGTCTCGAGGCAGCCTGGAAGTATTTCATCCTGTGCGGCGTCGGGATCGCCCAGGCTCTGTTTGGAACCATCCTTCTGTACTTCGCGGCTGAACAGACGCTCGGCCGCGAGGGCATGACGGCGCTGCTGTGGACCCACCTGAATGCGGTCAAAGCACACCTGGAGCCGCGCGTCCTCGGGCTGGCGTTTGTTTTTCTTCTGGTTGGCTATGGAACCAAGGTCGGTCTTGCGCCGCTCCATAACTGGCTCCCCGACGCGCACGCCGAAGGTCCGACGCCGGTGTCCGCCGTTCTCTCAGGTCTTCTTCTCAACGTCGCGCTGTATGCGGTGATCCGCTGCAAGGTGCTGGTCGAGGGCTCGATCGGCGCGGCCCTGCCCGGCCGCATGCTGATGACCTTTGGGTTGCTGACAGCGGTCCTCGGAGCATTTTTTCTCTGGAGACAGCGCGATATCAAGCGGCTCTTCGGATACTCATCGATCGAACACATGGGCATCATCACCTTTGCCTTTGGACTCGGCGGCCCCATCGCCAATTTCGCGGCTTTGCTCCACATGACCGTTCATTCGCTCACCAAGTCCTCGATCTTCTTCACCGCCGGGCATGCGTCGCAGGCCGCCGGCACGCAGCGCATAGATGGAATCCGCGGCCTGCTGGGTATCAGCCCCACCATCGGCTGGGGGCTGATGCTGGGTTCGATTGCCATACTGGGCATGCCGCCATTCGGCGTGTTTGCCAGTGAATTTCTCATCCTGACAACCGCGATGCACGAGCATCCCTGGGCCACGCCCTTTCTGCTGATCGCACTCGGTGTGGCTTTCGCCGGAATCTTCAGCAAAGTGCAGCCGATGGTCTTTGGTGAAAGCGACGCGCCGCCTCTGCCGCACTCTCCCGCGTTGGTACCGGTCTTCGTGCATCTCGCCATGGTGCTGACGCTGGGGTTGTATATGCCTCCCGCGCTGGCCGAATGGTACCGCGCCGCCGCGCGGCTGATCGGGTGATGAAGATGCAATCCACGATCTTCGGTGTCTTCGCGACTCCACTGCCTTCGAACCTGCCGGCGATCCGGTGCGAGGCCCAGGGCGACGACTGGCTGCGCCTGGCGCAGGGGCTGCACGCCTCCGGAGCCCGTCTTCTGACCGTCTGGGGTGCCGATGACCGCGACCGAAACGGTTCCTTTCGCGTTCGCGCCGCATGGCTCACGCCGGAAGGCCTGGTGTTCACCGAGCACCGCATCGCGGATACGGAGCAACCCTCGTATCCCAGCCTCGCTGAACTCTTCCCCACGGCAGCGCGCATGCAGAGGGCGGTGTTCGACCTGCTTGGAATCCGCGCCACCGGCGCCGATATGCGCGGATGGCTCCGCCACAGCGGCTGGCCGGAGGATGTCTTTCCCTTGCGCCGCGACTTTGATAGCGACCAGGATTATCCAGTGACCTCTCAGCCCTACCCCTTCGTACTCGTCGAAGGCGACGGCGTGCATGAGATCGCGGTCGGCCCGGTTCATGCCGGTATCATCGAGCCCGGACATTTTCGATTCTCGGTCGTCGGCGAAAAGATCCTGCGCCTAGAAGAACGCCTTGGCTACACCCACAAGGGGATCGCGAAGCTCTTTCAGGGAAGCTCGCAGGATCTAGGCCATCGTCTCGCGGCGCGGATTTCCGGTGACTCCGCCGTCGCGTTCTCCTGGGCCTGGTGCGCGGCGCTCGAAGCCGTCACCCAGACGGTCTGTCCGGAACGCGCTATCCATCTACGTGCTCTGGCTCTGGAACACGAGCGTGTCGCCAATCATCTGGGCGATCTGGGAGTCCTTGGCAACGATGCGGGATTCGCCTTCGGGCTCACCCAGTTTTCGCGGATGAAAGAGGACCTGCTGCGCGCGAACGCCGACCTCTTCGGTGCACGGTATCTGATGGACTTTATCCTGCCCGGCGGAGTCGGGGGAGATTTGCCGGGATACGCGGCCGCTCAGCTGCTCCACCTGTATCGCGAGCTCGAAGACGGAGTCGCCAGCATGCGCAGCATTTATGACGAGCACGCGGGCATTCAGGATCGATTCCGCGAGGCAGGCCGGCTGACTCCTGATCTGGCTGAGAAGCTCGGAGCGGTGGGACTCGCTGCCCGCGCGTCGGGCATTGCCCGCGATTTGCGGGCCGATCACCCGTGGGCGCCTTATGACCAATTGGCGCCAGAAGTGGTCACGCAGACATCCGGCGATGTCGCAGCGCGCGTGCAGGTCCGGTTCGACGAAATTGTCGAGTCGCTGCGCCTGTGCCGCGCCCTCCTGGGCCGCTCTGCTGACGGGCTCGTTCGGGCGAACGTTCCCCCTGCGGAACCGAACCGTACAGGCATAGGCCTGATCGAAGGATGGCGCGGGCCCGTGATGATCGCTCTCGAAACCGGCCCGGAGGGAACGATTCGCTGGTGCCACGCCGAGGACCCATCCGTGCAGAACTGGCCTCTTCTCGAATACGCCGTTATCGGCAACATCGTGCCGGACTTTCCTCTGATTAACAAATCTTTCAACCTGTCCTACAGCGGACAGGACGGGTGAGGCGCTTATGTTTGATGTTCTTTCGCGTATGGTGCACACCGGAATCCTGACGGAGACTTCCGCCGGGATCGATGGATTGCAAAAGGAGATTCGCAGCGCCCTGGGACGCGCGCTCTGCATCCGCCATGTCGACGCGGGTTCGTGCAACGGCTGCGAACTCGAGATTCATGCGCTCAATAATGCCTATTACAACCTGGAAGGCATGGGGATTCAGTTTGTTGCCAGTCCACGCCACGCCGACCTGTTACTCGTTACCGGCCCGGTTTCGGTCAACATGGAAGAGGCTCTGAAGCGCACCTATGAAGCTATACCCGATCCCAAACTTGTGGTCGCCGTCGGAGACTGCGGTATCTGCGGTGGAGTCTTCGGCCGGAGCTATGCCAGCCGGGGCGGCGTTGCCAACGTCATCCCCGTGAATCAGACGGTTCCCGGTTGTCCACCGAGTCCGCTGGCGATCTTAGGTGGCATCCTTGAAGCCATCACAGCTTCGGCTGCGGAGGTCTAGATGGAAATTTTCGAGATGGGCTTCATCGGCTTTGTCATGGGCTTTGGATTCGGGGTTGGATGCGCCTTCGCCGTTCTCTACACGATCTATACAGGCGGCTATCGCAAAGCGATGGAAGATTCCCTCCGCGAAGAGAAATCGACGCGATATCGGGAGTTCCTTCCGAAAGTCCTCGCCAAACTCGCAAAGGATGGAGTCGCAATCGCCTCTCAGCATACAGCCGATCTGTGACTCGCCCTTCCGGCTTGGCTCTTATCCCCTTAACCCGGCGCGAGGCCTCCAGGAGAATCCTTGGCAAAGGGTGTGTGGGCGTAGATTTGCTCCACATCCTCACGCGCCGACGAGAGCTCGACGATCACCTGTTCCGTACCTCTCAGGTGTCTGATCAGATCCTCCGGATGAATGGGCTTCAGCAGCAGATCGAACTCGTAGCCCTCCTTTCGTGCCTCTTCCAGCAGGTCTTTTGTAACGGCCTGACCGGAGAAGAGCACGATGGTCGTTTCGGGCTGTATTCTCCTCACGGCGATCGCGAGTTCAATGCCGTTCATCGACGGCATCATGACATCGGTAAGCACATAATCCGGGCGAAGGACTTCCGTGAGATGCAATGCCGTCCTTCCGTCGTAGGTTGCCACAGCGCGGAACCCGGATCGGTTCAAAATCGCGCTAGTAGTGTCGGCAATCGATCGGTGATCGTCGACGACCAGAATGCTCGGCCCCGTTGCTCCCAATGTTTTGAATTTGGTTTTGCGATTCTGCTTCGCGATGACATTCGAGAGAGGTTCGTTCTCTGCTTCTGAGATTTCCGGTCCAATGTGCAGCACCTGTCACCTCGTTTCTTACAGCTGGCCAACTCCGCCTCACTTTCCTCTGAGCCCAGCAACCAGGAGCCCGACAAACAATGCATCGATGCCAAGGCTGAAAAGTCTCTGCAATTGTGGGCCCAATATTGGAGTGCCCGGCAAATTTTGTACCAGGGAGGATGAGACAAACTGGTATGGAAGGAGTCTGGGATGGCACGAGGGAAGAAGCACAGTGCGGAGCAGATCGTGAGCCTGCTGCGGCAGATTGAAGTGGCGGTGGCCAACGGGAAGACAACGCCGGTCGTCTGTCGGGAGAGTGGGATCAC
>Ga0224555_1003553_pt1 | contig 15752 bp, 10 predicted proteins | sample 714S23034metaG_FD_180687 | JGI IMG/M metagenome (GOLD analysis project Ga0224555, IMG submission 180687) | Peat soil microbial communities from Stordalen Mire, Sweden - 717 S2 30-34 | ecosystem: Environmental > Terrestrial > Soil > Wetlands > Peat | place: Sweden: Norrbotten County, Stordalen...
AACTGGAACCCGACCGCAGCCATCGCGGCGGACGTCAACGCATTTGTTCCATCGGGCACTTCGGCCGCGGTCACGGCCGGCAGCAGCGTCACCATCCTCATGCGGCCGCAGACTCCTGGCCTGGGCGCCGTCATCAACGGCGTCTACACCATCCCAACCGGGACTTACACGCTGACTGACTCCGTCAATGGTGGGGCGTCGATTACTCTCGCTTCCGGTACTCTCGACGCGGCCGGCGAAGCCTACTACACCTCCAGTACGCTCACCTCCGGGACGCACAATCTTACCTGGACGTACAGCGGCGACTCGAACTTCTCCGGCTCGACCACTGCATCCGCATACGCGCTCACGGTCTCCGGTAGCGCCGGCGTCGGCACCACGACCGCCCTGGGCGCCACCGTCAACCCGATCGTCTACGGCCAGTCGGCCTCGATCACCGCCACGGTGAGCCCGGCCTCGGGAACGGTAACACCAACCGGCAATGTCAATCTCACCATTGACGGCACCACGACCCTCAGCGCAACACTCTCCGGCGGAACGGCCAATTTCACGGTGACCGGTCTGGCTGCCGGAGGTCATGTCCTCTCCGCCACCTACACCGGAGCAACCGCATTCGCTCCCTCCTCAACGTCGCCCTCCGGAAACCTGGCGCTGACTGTGAATAGGGCGGCTCTCACGGTCACCGGCTCATGCAGCAACCGGATCTATGGTCAGGTCAACTCTTGCACCGCGCTGGTCACCGGCGGCTATCAGTACTCTGACTCGGCAGCGAACGTATTCACCTCCACTCCCACCGGGACCACGACGGCGGCGCGCAACTCGCCGGCCGCGAGCGGCTATATCGCAACCCCTGTCTACACCGCGACTGCGTTTGGAAGTACCAACTACGCAATCGCTCCAGCCAATACCACCTTCACCATAACGGGCGGAGCGCCGCAGAGCATTATCTTCGCCCCGCTGCCGAACTTCGCACACGGAGCGAGCTATCAACTCACGGCCAGAACGACCTCGGGCCTTCCGGTTGCCTACTCAATCATCAGCCCCAACGGGAACGCTTCGGTCAGCGGCAGCACCTTGACGGTGACCGGCACCGGATTGGTTACGGTGCAGGCATCGCAAAGCATCGATCCAACCGGCGATTACGCGGCCGCAACTCCAGTGTCCATGAGTTTCACAGCCCAATGACAACCCACACTCATTCTTCCGAAATCCGCAACCGTACATTCGCTGGCAAGCGGATGCGCCGCGCGACGGAGATTCATCCCATGTACAGCTTTCGATTTCAGCAAACGCAACTCCGGCCAGTCCTGACCCTCTCGATTGGTCTCGTCGCATTGGGCCTCGCAACGCTGCTCACCGGCTGCGGTACCGGGGCGCCCACGGCCGACCTCGCCGGCACTCAGAAGACCATCAAAGTCTCCGGCATAGTCCATGGCGGCCAACAACCCGTCTCCCAGGCCACCATCCAGCTTTATTCCGTCGGCACCGGTGGCCTCAAGTCGGCGTCGAATCCGCTCATTGGTTCCACCATCCAGACCGGCAGCGACGGCAGCTTCAACATCACTGGAGCCTACAACAATTGCACCGGCGCAACGCAGGTGTACATCGTGGCAACCGGCGGCAATGCCGGAAGCGGAACCAATAGCTCAATTGCCCTGGCCGCGGCTCTCGGACCATGTTCCTCGTTGAACTCCGGAACCTACATCGTGATCAACGAGGTCAGCACCATCGCGGCCGCGTATGCTCTGGCGCCGTTCGCATCGGACTTCGCCCACATCGGCGCGACCGGCTCCAACCCCACTGGCCTGGTGAACGCCTTTGCCAGTGCTGCGTTGCTGGCCAACACCGCTGTTGGCTCAGCCGGAGGCGCCAGCGTTCCCGCCGGGGTCACCGTCCCGCTTGCCGAGATCAACACGCTGGCCGATGTCGTCTCTGCCTGCATCAACACCGCCGGCTCTTCGAGCAATCCCTGCATCGCCCTCTTTTCTGCTACCGGCGCCACGGAGACCTTCGGCGCGTCCCTCGCCATCGCGAAGAACCCTGGTGCAAGCGCCGTCACTGCTCTGTACTCGCTCTCCGTTCCGACAGCGCCGTTTCAGCCAACCCTCACCGGCAGCTCCGCCCCGAACGACTTCACCATCGCAATCAATGCCACCGCCGGTGGAACTTTGGCGACACCCTACGGAATCGCCATCGACGCTTCTGGCAACGCGTGGGTCACCAACGAGACTGGCTCTGCCGTCAGCGAGCTTTCCGCCAGCGGGGGCCTCCTCGCTTCGCCAACCGCCACCGGTCTTGCCGGCGCGCAGGGAGTCGCCGTCGATCGCAGCGGCAATGTCTGGGTCGCAAACACCGCCGGCAACTCAGTGGTGAAGTTTACCCTTACCAGCGGATCCGTCACGGCAACCAACTCCTATACCGCTGGCGGCGTCACCGCCCCAGCGGCCATCGCGCTCGACTCCGGCGGCAATGCCTTCATAGCGAACTTCAATGGCAACTCCGTCACCGGCCTCAACTCCGCGGGATCGCCGCTGAACGGATCGCCGTTCACTGGCAGTAGCAACAACATCATTGTCCCCAATGCGATCGCAGTCGGCCCGACAGGTACGATATACGTCACCAGCGGCAACGGCTCCATCGTCAACCTCAGCAACACCGGGGGCTTTCTGGCTACTCTGAATGACGGAACGCTGCAGGGGCCTGCCGGTGTGGCCGTTGACGGATCGGGCCGCACTCTCGCAACCGGTTTCACGACGGGTGCCAGCGTGGGCGGGGCGCTCAGCCAGTTCGCCTCAGGCGGCGCGGCCGTCGCCGGTAGTCCCGCAACTTCCGGCATCTCGAGTCCATCCGGCGTCGCCACCGACGGAGCCTCCATATGGGTGGCCAACAACACCACCAGTGGCAGCGTGGCCCAGTTCAGCTACAGCTCCGACACCCCGCTGTCGCCGCTCACCGGCTTCGGCTCTCTTAGTAGCCCAACCGGCGTTGCGGTGGACGCCTCCGGCTGTGTCTGGACAGCGAACTCCGGTAGCAATACCGTCTCGAAGTTCATCGGTCTCGCCGTTCCCATCGCGACTCCGCTCGCGGTCAGTGTCGGTCCATAGCCCGGGTACAAGAAACCTACGTGCTCGGTGCTGCGACGAATCCAACTCCCGCGGCTGGCGACTCGGATGGCCTGGTTGAATCTGCTCTTGCAAGGGATCGACGCGTCTCGCATGTACTTGAGTTCAAGCAATGTACAGTCGTCCTGAGCAGGATTGGTAGCACTGAACTTCGCAACTTTCTCAAGGATCTCGTCGCAATTCAGATAAGGCGCGCATGCGATGACTGCGTGATTGCGGGAGATGCTGAGATCAGACATCACGATGTCCTGGTTGGGCGAACGGCCGATGGACGTTATCTCCCGTTCGAGAGAGATTCTGTGCTGTCCTTCTGAGTCGGAATAGCAGGGCATCAGAACGTCCATCGGCCTGGCCTGTTCAGCAAAGCATTCTACGCAACTGCTGGTTGGTAGCTGGAGAAAGAGGCGACTGCTTCGACCTCGTCGGAGTAGATGTCGAATACTGTGGCCAGCTTGGTAATCTGCATCAGGTCGTCGAGCTTCCTGGTGAGACGAGCCAGCTTGACGTCGCAGCCCCTGGCCTTCGCCGAGGTGTACGCATTGGTGAGTTCCCCCAATCCGGAGCTGTCCATGTAGGTTACGCCGCCCAGATCGACGACGACCTTCTGTGTACCGGCTTTGAGAACATCCTGGAAGGAATCGCGAAAGACAATTCCCCCCTCGCCCAGCACGATCCTGCCGCTGACTTCAAGAACCGTAACGCCCTCCATGTGACGGATATTGATCTTCGCGCTCATTGTAGTACCTCCATGATTTCGGTTGAGTGCTCGCACAGTTATCGAGCGAGCAGGTAAGCTGCATGAGGTGGCAGAGCCGGAAGCCCTTGCCGGAGGCTGGCTTCGTAGTTTGGAGAGAGGCCCGGAGACGAATCCCCGGGCCAAAGTGCTGCAAGCGCTCATCGGCCTAGTTGAGCGCGATCAGGACGGGATCATTGACGGAAAGCCCCGCCTCTTCAACTTGCGACTTGGCCCGCTTCTCCGCCTTGCTCACGGGGAAGCGAACATCAATCGAGGCGCCTTCAGAACGAATTTCGCTGAGGTAGTACTGGTTGCCATACTTGTGGAATACCAACGTGTTGTCATGCCCTGGGTTGCCTTGATTGGGCAGGCCCATGGACAGGATATTGACCTTCTTGTCCCAGTTCCGGATGGCGAGAACGTCCGCGGTAGTCATCCTGGAGCCAATCGTGTAGGTGCCGGACGGCAGTGCCTGGTCGCCGACTGTAAAGTTGAACGGAACGGTTGCCTTCACCAAGTGGTCTTGCGCGTGAGCGGGACCGGCGGCGATGAACGTTGCTACGACGAAAAGTGCGATTGCGGCTATGTTTTTCATGACGATCTCCTCTTCGGTCGAGATATTGGGGGCCAATCGGCTCCATACCCTGTAAAGCGCAGGGAGACCGGAAAAGGTGACATCCGCGAAGGCAAATCCATCCCGGGTGTCGTTTGGGTCTATACTTTCGCCACCGCACTGGAGGTTCCATGGCTGAGAAACCGCTGGAAGATGGGAGCCCACCTGGGCTGGCACCACTTGCGCCGGAGATCGCCGCGGAGATGGGCTCCAGCCTCTACGGGGAGCTTCACCGCCTGGCAGCTGCCAAGATGCGCTTCGAGCGTGGAAACCATACCTTGCAGCCGACCGCCTTGGTGCATGAAGCCTATCTGCGTTTGGCAGATCGCAGCGAGCCTCTCGGCAAAGACCGGATCCAGGTCTTAGGTCTGGCGGCCCACATCATGCGGAACATCCTCGTGGACCACGCCCGAACCCATCAGGCCGCGAAGCGCGGAGCCGGGGCGGTCCAGGTCACTTTGGATGAGGGCCTGGTGGTCGCGCCCGGATCGATGGTCGACGTATTGGCAGTCGACGACGCGTTGACCCGGCTTGCGGAGTTCGATCGAAGGCAGGCGGACATTCTCGAGCTGCACTTTTTTGCAGGATTGACGTTTGAAGAAATTGCGCTCCAACTCGGCCTATCGGCAAGAACGGTCAAACGCGACTGGAGCATGGCACGGGCGTGGCTCCGGCAGGAACTTTCGCCAAAGACCATCGCCTGACCCACCAGTCTGAGGCATGCAACGGGGTGCGCCAGGGGGAACTACCCTGGCGCACCCCACTCATTGGGAAACTAGGGACTGATTACTGTGCCTGTACCCGACCCGGTGACATTGTTTGGGCCGCAGTAGGCCGGCGATTGGGAGTTCGTTGTCCCAGTAACACTCATCGTGTAGGTAATTGGGTAGTTTATTGCGCTTGAGAAGTTACAACTGAGAGGGTTGGCCTGTAGGCAGGTCACATTTGCTGGTTTGGACTTACTGTCCGTGAAGACGATAGGAGGATTGATCGTGACGTTCGGCACCTGGCTCCACTCCAGAAGCAGATTCCCGGGTATCGGGTCCGATGCAGGGATAAAGGATACGCTGCCTGAGTTCGCATCGGAGGAGCAGTAAACAGTAATGGGCGAAGTGCCCACGTCTGTCATTGCTTTGGCGCCCGCCATGGCACTCGGATTGCTTCCAGCCGCGACACTCGGGCTGTTTCCAACCGCGCCGCTCGGACTGCTTTCAGCCATGCCATTCTGATTGTTTCCAGAGATGTAAGTGCAGCCCCAGCAGGGAGTGAGGTTCTGGTTGCTGAGAGTGGAATGGGTTCCCTCCACTATCCCGTAAGTGTAGGTCACATTAGCAGCAGGGACTTTCACCACGGTGCACGTAGCAGTCCATCCGCCAGAGGTGCTTTTCGACGATGGAATTACGAGAGCAGTGCACGGACCCTCCCCGCCTATCCATCCGATCGTGAATGGGGCATCGCTCGATCGCTCCCATGTCAGAACCTGGCCAATTTGAAGACCGGGATGGACCATGTTTGAATTCTTCGCCCCAACCAAAATAACCGCCGGAATAACTGGGGGCTTCTGAGGCCTCCATCCCAGGGCATAGATCAGTAGCAAACACAGAAGGGCCCCTAAAACCAGAAAGCAAGCCATTCGAAATATGCGCATCGAGATGCCTCCGTTGTTGGTTAGGACTTCGCTCTTGAATCCTATCAGGAAGATAGCAGGCTTTTGAATCTCGGGTCGTTGCGAAGATCGCTTATGTCCGGCATGAATCGGAATTGAAACAAAGTCGCTCCACGGGTAAGGCAAGCGGATGCGGTAGCGAACGCCTCATCACGTCTCCCTAACAATTCAAGCGTCCTTACCTTCAGAAGCTGGGAATCGAGGTCGCCCGCGAAGTTATCATCTGCGGTTCTCAGTGATTTCAAGCTCTCCTCCGACTCCCCGGTCTTCGCTTGAGCAAACGCAAGCGACATCCATATTGGGCCGTCGGTTGGATCCGTGTGTACCGTTTCCTCCAGTAGCTTCGCCGCTCGGCTGAAAGCATCCTTGGCGTCAGCCCGCCGCCCTGGTATGCCGGAGTAAGTATCGCCCAGGTTAAGCCAATTGTCCGGATAATCGGGGTTGAGCGAGACCGCCTTCAAGGAGAAAGCAAGGGCCTGATCGAACTTTCCCTGGCAGCGTAATACGGCGGCCATGACCGTCAAGCCAGGGACGTTTGGGGCAAGCGCCAGACACCGTCTTGCAAAATCCAATGCATCGTTCAGATTGCCCATCTGAAGAGAGATTGCGCTCAGATTTGCCAGCGGGAGGGTCTGTTTAGGTGCAGCCAAACTGGCTGCTCGGAATTCGTCCGCGGCGAGGGCATACTTGCCGTCCGAACCGTAAGCAAAACCCAATTCCTCGTGTGCCAGCCAGAAGTTCGGGCGGGCGGTCTGCAGCCGGGCAAAGGTATTCTCCGCATCGCGCCAGCGATCGCAACGGGTGAATTCCTGTCCCTGCACAAGCATCGCCCCCGGATTGCCGGGATCGATCGAAAGAGCTTTGGAAATCTCCCGCAGTGCGCCGGGCTTGTCTCCTGTCCAATCCAGGACGGATGCCAGGGCTAAATGCGCATCGACGAGATTGGGATCTTCAGACAGCGCAGCATGGCAGTTGGCTCGGGCCAGCACCAGAGCTGCGGGATCACGATGCAGAATGTACAACCTGAAGTACGCAAGAGCGAGCTTCGCATTTGCAAGCGCATAACGGGGATCGATCTCAATCGCCTGCTTATATTTCTCGACTGCCCCGTCAAGTCCAGAATCATTCTCTTGACCTCGGAGACCCTCCGCAATCTGAAAAGCGGCATAAGCTTCCGCACTGTTCGTTCCAACCTTACTGCGCTCGTCCCCAAGCTCGGATTTCGATATGTCCAGAAGGTCGGCGGCGACCAGCACAGCCTTGTTCGGGAGCGAAAGCTGCTCGTTCATCGGGATCCTGATGGTTCGTTGACGAAGAGTTCTTGAAGCAGCAGGATCAAGCACGCGAAGGAGCAGTTGGAGTTCATTGCCTCCCAGGATTGCAGAGGCGGAAAGGACGAGATTGGCTCCGACGGATTCACGCACCTCGTTTACCTGCGCCAGGCTCGCGACGTCTTTGCCAATGTGCTGAGGGATGATGAAGAGGTTGTGATCCTTCGCCTCGGCCCGAGCAAGTTCACTGCCAACGGCATCGACCACCGCCGTGATCGTAGGTTCAAGGCGCGGGTCTCCTGGCGGAGGCCACCCGAGCAACGCCACAAACCGCTTCTCGGGAAGCGGCTCGAAGACGTCCTCAACGATTTCGTCGATGTCATCCCACTTCCACCAGGCTGCTCCAGCAATCGCGCAGACGCCGGCAGCAGCGGCTCCAACGAAGCGCCGTCTTGACCGGACCTGCGTGTCTTGGCTTGAGTAGTAATTGTGAGCCAACTTTGGATCGATGACCTCGAGGGTGCGCGCAAAAGCTGTGCACCGGCGCTGGGGATCGTCTTGGAGGCACCCCGCTATCAGGCGAACACTCAGAGCGGGGATTTTTTGGGTGGCCAACCGAGGGCTGACGTTATAGGAGTGGGTGCCAGGAACTGGAGTTGGTTTTTCTCCGGCAAAGACCTCGTGGAGGACGACCCCGAGCGCAAAAAGATCGCTGGCCTGAGAGGGCGGGTGTCCGAGAAACAACTCCGGCGCGATGTAACCGGGTGTTCCTGCGACCGCTCCTATCAAGGAGACGGTCGACTCCGTTTCGTAGGCGCGGGCAAGACCAAAGTCGGTGATCCAAAGGCGCAGGCCGGCACCGCTGCCGTCGACCATGATGTTGTTCGGTTTGATATCCCGATGGATGATGCCAGCGGCGTGGATTGCGGCAATCCCTAGAGACGTCTGGCGAAGGACTGCAAGGCCCTCATCTTTTGTCATTAAAGGAGGTTCCCGCAATCGTGCGGACAGAGTCTGCCCGGGCAAGAGCTTCATGGTCAGAAACAAATAGCCGGGTGGCGGGTCGTCGCAGTGAAAGATCGTATGGATGGGGCAGAGATTCGGATGCGTCACTTCTCGCGCGAGCAGGACTTCCCGCTCGAAACGCTTCTGCAGGTCGGGATCGCCAGCGGCATGCGGCAGAATTGTCTTCAGCGCGATGTGAACGCCGTGCAGGAAGCGGTCTTCGGCCTCGTAGACCTCGCCCATGCCGCCCGAGCCCAAGATGCGCACGATCTTAAATCGGCCGAGCACCAGATCTCCGTCGGCCAGGGTCCTCTGCTTCGAAGGATCGAAGTTCCTCAGGTTGACGAGCGGGGCATCGAGCGGTCCCGTGCTTTCATCGTGGGCTGCCAATAGTGCCTCAAGATGCCTTCGCAATTCAGGATCGTCCCCGCATGCTTCATCGACGAATTGAGCGCGCTGCTCCTTTGGTGCGTCGAGGGCGTCGTCATAGAGCGGTTTGAGGCGTTGGTAGAGTTCGGGGGTCAAGGCTGCTCTCCTTGCAGCCAGGCTCGTGCCATGCTCCAGTCGCGTTTGACCGTGCGGTCGGCGTATAGGCACATCTGCCGCTTCCGACGGATGCACGGATGCATCAGGCGGCCGATTGCACGTGGGCAGAAGGGTCGCATCAGGCGTCTCCCCCAGGTTTCTGCGCTGCTTTTTTGAAGATGCGTTGTTCGGACCCGAGCGTACCAAGAGATCGAACTAAAGGCCGGACCAACGAGCATTCCGTCCCCAACCCTGTGACCCGATCGAACGACCCTTTTTCTTATGAGCGAATTGCAGCAATCCGATTGGGGGAAAGTGCAAGGATTTCAACAGAAGTCGCCATGAAAGTCAATGAGGCTCTCGGTGCGGCTCCTTGCCCGACCGACGTCTCGTCCAACAACTTAAGGAAACTCCCGAAGCTGTTGAGCCGATGCAGATCTGGTGTCTTCCGTTGGGTTCGGAAATAAGGCGAGGCGTCTTGTTGGACCTTTCTGGACCCACAACGCACATCGGGGGAAGCTAACTATAAGAAAGTAATGGTCGGGACGACTAGATTCGAACTAATTGGCTTCGGGGCGGATCTTCCCAATGAGCTAATGGATACACCGTCATTGGGTCGTGGTCGTGGGGGGCGTGTTGGGCGTCGGTGCACCCACGACGGTGGCAGCTCCTGAATTCCGAAAGGCGCTGAGATTGAAGATGGACTCGAAAAGATTCGTATCGAAGCCCAACATGATGAAGAATCCCGTCTTCCACTTCGAATCGGTGGGAATTGTCGGGTTCGTCGCGGCATAACTGCCAACGCCGTAGCCAAAGCTGGACGGGATGTAGTTGATGGGTGAAAAAGCTGCGCCGGCACTGAGATTGAATCCCCTGCACTCGACCATCAGCCCCAGGTAATAGTGATTGAGCGGATATGCCGAAACGCCGATGAGCGCGCCCAGAGAAGGGCCCATTTTTCGAGCAGGAAACTGGTCCTGGTGGCCAAAGAATAAGTCGACACCCTGCACTGCGGCGGCGGTTGTCTGGGTGGTGCTTATAAGCTGATAGTAGGGTGTGGCAGCAGCAACTCCTGTAGTGGCTGGAGTGGAAGGCGAGATACAGGTGGGCATCATGGTCGAGGGGAAGTTGCCGGCGGTATTGGTCGTGCTGATGGGGCACGCGTTCCAACTAAACGTGGGCGGTCTGATCGAGTCATATGCGATGCCTGTGACCAGCGTGCCATCTGAGAAGTGGTGGACCTCCACACGCGATGAGAGATGTGCGTATGGCGTCACAGCGGGCGCGTTAGTCGCAGGCGCGGTCGCCACCACTGGGGCTGGAAACGGCGTGCCGGAGTAGCTCGCCGCGGGCGCCCCAGGCGCCGCCACCGTGCCGCAGCTGACCACCCCGCCTGAGACGTTGGTGTTCAGCGCGATCGACCCCACGCAGTTCGACTGCGGCACCGCAAGATCGCTCGCGATCTGATATCGGTTGAACTGCTCCGCCCCGTTCACCGAGTAGTAGACGAAGAGATTGCCCGTCGCGCCGGATAGGTTCAGGTTCCAGACCTCCATCGGCGCGTAATAGCGGTCGTAGACGTCGTTGATATCACGCAGCGCAGCGCCCTCCGACTGGTTCAGCACAATGACGCCGTTGCGCACCGCATCGAGTGTGCGCTGCGCCGAGTCCAGCGCCGCTGTCACCACCTCCGGAGCCGCCGCCGGCTGCAGTTGCTCGAGTGCCCTGCAGTATCGGTCCTCCACCCGGTTGTCGAGGCCCGCCCCCGGCGCCGGCGCTCCGGCCACCGCGGCGCAGGGGGGGATGTTCCGGAGAGAGCGCAGCATCGGCTCCGTAGAACTACCGAGATAGCTTGCAACGATGCGCGCTAGTGTCTGCTCCTGGATGCTTGTAGTGGAGGTATAGTGCGATCTCAGATACTGGCGCACCTCGGCCTGCTGGCGGTCCTTCCATTTATCGGCCGCTTCTCCCGCAAGCGGAGGAATAGGCGTGGGCAACCCCCGCAGCAACTCCAGCGCCCGGTTCACCGCATCGCGCTCGCTCAGCACGTCGTTGTAATTGTCGCGCAGCGTGGCCGCGCTGGCCTGCAGGTTGGTCAGGGTATCGGCGATCGGATAGGCCGCCATCCTTGCGTTGAGCCGGGTCACCTCCGTCTCCAGCCGGTCGGCACGATTGGTCCAGTCATTGAACGCAAACTCTGTAATAGCGATCGGCAGGACCGGTTTGGCCGGCGGAGGAGGCGGGGGCAGAGGCACGGCCGCCGACTTCGCGGTATCGACCGCGTTCTGGAGCAGGTGCCATGCGCCGTCGACGCCATCGAGCGATGCGCGGCCCAGTGGCTCGCCCTGCGCATCGGCGGGCACCCCGAGAATCTGCTCGAGCGTCTGCTTGTAAACCAGCGTGTTCGACTCGAATTGCCTCGCCTGCGCCAGCACGTCGGAGGCGTCGTCGGTCACGCGCGCGTAAATGTGGTCGAAGGTCTCATCGTTCAGAAACGCGGCGATCACTTGGTCCGTAGTCAGCACATTCGAGTTGCTGGCTGCATTCGAACTGAAGGTCTTCGAGCCCGGTGGAAGCGCCGCCGCAGGGGCCGGGTTGCCCCGGAGATCAAGCGTGCCGGCAGGAGGCTGGTAGGTGTTGGTGAGCGTAACCGTAAACGAGGTCTTGAGGCGGCGATTGACGACGTACACCTCCACCGGCCTGCCATCGCACAGAAAACCCTCCGGCTGCTCGAGCAAGTCCTCAGCGCGCCGTTTCGTAACCCGCGGCGAACCATCGCCCCGATCGAAGTTGCGATACGTCTCCGGAGAACCCCACAGGACCGGAGACCGCGACGTAACCCGCGGCAGTTGATCGGTGGGGAAGACGTTGTTGGGCATCGCCGGAGAGTGTGAGAGATGCAACACGTCATACCGGTTGGCGATCTGCGCAGTCTGCTGCACCGCGTCATAGACGATCACCGGATAGTTGTCGCTATTGCGGCACCGGATGCGCGACATATCGGCCGTCCCACCCACAGGCTGCGTCTGCGCGATCCCGCTCGCTGCCTGCGACAGAACAGCGGTGAATACGACTCGCAGCAACAGCGACGGCCAGCGATCAGGAAAGCACATAGGAAGGATCTCCGAGCAGTTGAAATTCGAGCAACGTCTTGACCACATACGCATCCGAAGCAGAACTCGAGCTGCGGAGCGCACTACGCGCCTCGGACAGGCAATGCCCGAGAGCGACACCGGCCGCGGCCGCATTGAAGAAAGTGCGCGCCAGGATGTCGGCGTCGATCAGCGTCTGCGGCTGCGCCGTCGCCGAGCCGTATGCTAGACCCGTCGAACCGATCACCGCCGCGGCTCCCGCCGCCATCAGCGAGAGTGCGTTCGACCCGCCGGTCGTCCGTCCGCTGGTCGCCAGCCCATAGCAGGCCTCGGTAAACGTCACCGTCCCGCTCACATACTGCGGCTGGAAGGCATCCGGCGTAATTGCCACGACTGGATAGCTCAGCCCCTGGTCGTAGCCGCTCCATGCCGCAGTGTTAAGAAAGCCGTGCAGGTTGCAGTAGAGATATTTGCAGTCGAGCAACGAGGCGTTGCTCGCCGACACCCGCCCATCCGGTGAGACGATCACGCGCGCACCCGGCGCGGTCATCGACAGCACCGATGTGCCGACGTTCTGCCACTGCCGGCTCACGATTTCGACATAGCCCGTGCGCAGGCCGTGCGCCGTGCGCAGCGCAATCTGCGCGTCCAGCAGCGCCGCCAGCCCCGCCGCCGTTTGTTCCACACCCGCGGCAATCCGGCCCACAGGGATCTCCGGCAAGACCGCGTCCACCGGCTGGCTCCAGACGAAGCTTCCGTAGGGATTGTCGGTCACCACCGCCGTGTCCGGGTCGAGCGTTCGGTCCGTCACCGGGTTCGACACCGAGAAGCTGGGGAAGATGCGCTGGTCGCCCGCGATCAGCAAGTTGCCCGGTCCCGCCACCGACCGCCCGGTAAGCGCCTTCAGCTCCGCATAGAGCGAGGGCGCATCGTTGGAGGCCGCCAGCACATGCAGCTCAGCTCCCTGAGCCGCGCCCGCCGCCGCCGCGGCCAGTTGCTGCAGCTTCGCCTCCACCAGGGCCGCGCCGTCCGCACCGTACGCCGAGTTCAGTCCCGCTTGCGAGGTCACTATCCAGAGCATTCGGTTTCTTTCCTCACCTAAGAGCCCGTCGTCCCGGCACCCGTCGTCCCTGTGCCCGTCGCGCCTGTGCCCGTCGTCCCTGTGCCCGCGGCAGGCGGCGCCGGTGGAGTTGAGCTCGAGCCACCTTTGGACTTGCCCGCGATGGCAGCAAGAAAGTCGGTGACCCGTTTGTGGTTCGCCATAGCATCGTCCAGCTTCGTCTTGAGCTTGCCCGCGCTCGCCGGGTCGTTGATCAGGTCCACCATCTTCTGCTCGGTGTTGCTCTGCAGCCGCAGAATGTTGCCCGCAATCCTCGCTTCCAACTCGGAGTAGTACTTGTGCAGCCGGTCGATGCCGAATATCCACAGCGGCCCCATCAACATCGCCGGCAGCATGATCAGATACGGAGAATGCAAGTCGAGCGAGACCAGGGGGTCGTTCTGGTAATGCCAGCCAAAGATCCACAGGAGCGCAGCTCCAATCGCAAGGACCAGGAACGACACGAAGCGGTAGATGTTGTCGCCGATTCCCTTGGTCGCTTCCTTGAGGAACGCCAGGGCTACCTTCGAGTACCGGCGCGATCCGAACAACAGCGCCAAGAGGATCAGGACCATACCGAGCGCGGCCCCGAAGGTGATGCTCGCCATCGCGATCGTCACGTTGGTGGCAACGTGATCGGCTGCCGGGACAGTCGCCGAGCAGCAGATGAACCGGATCGCAAGGCACGCCGACAGAATCAGCATTGGCAGGATCAGGCCCGAAGTAATCTGGCTCTGGCTGTAGTACTCATCGTCGATCGCGGCGGCCTCGGCCTTGGTTATAAATCCAGCGCCCACGGCATAGTTCTTGTCGTAGATATTCTGGTCGCCCGCAAAGGCGGCGCCGGCCGCGTTCGACCGCAGCTCGGCCACCAGCTGACGCTTCGTCTCCCCTTTAACGTTGCCCTGCGGATCGACCACCTTGAAGCTTGCCTCCTTGCGCAGCCCCTCTGCCTGGCTGTTCAGGACCTCAGCCTCGCCGTCCATTACCCACGGCTCCAGACGCCGATCTCCGTAACGAAACTCGCCGTCGCCAAACTGGCCGTAGACGCGGTTGTAGGCGATGAAGAGGTTCCGCCTCGGCCCGATAAAGGAGATCGCACCGCGCTGGATGGGATCCAGAATCTGGCCCAGGATCAGCGAGAACAGCAGGAACTTGATCAGGTTCTGCTCGATGGTCTGGAAGACGTCGATCGCCGTGTTGTCCTTCGCCGCGGCCGCAGCCGGCGGGGCCGTCAGTGCGGCCAGCATCGTCGTTACCGTCTTCTGCAGCGCGTCGACCGCGCTTTGCACATTCGCCAGCTTCGCCTGCTCCTGCTGTTGGTAGGCCAGGTCCGCCTTCTTCGCGCCGATGGCCTTCTGGATGTCGGCTTGCACCAGCGCCTCGCCCTGCTGCTGCGCAGGGATCAAGTTAGAAGACAAGCTGGTCAGATCCGTTACATCCTGCGCCGCAAGTTGGGCGAGCGTGGCCTTCTTGACCCCGAGCTTGGACTCGATGTCCTGAACTTGGTTGCTGCAGCCATTCAGGATCGTCAACTCGCCATTCACAGCGAGCACGGCCCCCTTTTGGGGCTGATCGGACAAAGGGCTGTCCGTCTCGCCCTGCGCCGCAAGCTTCTTCTTGTCGGCCGTCATGTCAGCGCTGTTGAAGTACGCAACCGCGCCCGTCACAGGGATGCTCAGTGGCACTGAGTTGCAAGATGCTTCCATGTCGGAGTTTGCCTGGTCTGCCGCCTTCGTCTCTGCCGGCTTCTTGTACCCATTTAGGCGCGCCGATTTGCCGCCCCCAGCAAATGCTTTCGCCGCAGAACACTTCGGATCTGGAGCCTTACTGCCAGGAGGGGTACGGTTCAGGATGCAGACATCGAGGCCATCCACCACATTCGCCACCGCTGCCGGCGTCCCTTGGTCGACCAGCAAAATGGTCGAGTGGCGCAGATACGGCAAAACCGGATCGCTGCTGTTGTCGTCCTTTTTCGACGATCCACCCGAAGTGTCCGAGCCGCTCCGGCCTGTTGTCCCTCCGTCCTTAACCGGCACCGGCTTCAGCGTCGCCGGGCAGAACGGGCAGTCCTTAGTATTGTCGCGGCACGGAATTGGCCCCAGCACCAGAATCAGCGCAAACGCGATCACCATCCCCGGCACGGTGACCGCGGTTATCTTCGCAATACTCAGGTAACTGGAAAACCACGAAAGAAGATCACTCATTGATGAAACTCCGCGTGAGCTAAAGAGCGGCAAATCTCCCAGGTCCGGTTGGCCGGATGACGGGCGCGCAGTAAAGGCACGTTATGGTCCCTTGGACCACCGCCAAACCCTGTCTTGGACGGGGTTGAACCGCCGCCATCACCATGTGGCGGGATACCGCTAGGCCCTGTACTTCTCTACTAGACTTAGCCCTGTGATACCTGTGAGAGTGTCGCGAGTATATTCACCACTCCCCGGGCTTGCAACTTAAATCTGGAGAATCGATTAGGCTTGACTGTCAGGCTCTACGGATTCGGCTATTTTGAATCGAGCCTCAGTCCACTAGAGCATTTTCACTTAAGATATATAGGTGATTCCGCTGTGACGGAACCAGGCTTGGGCGTTTTCGGGTGTGATCTGGGGTAAGAGTTCGGCGA
>Ga0224555_1003555_pt1 | contig 15741 bp, 11 predicted proteins | sample 714S23034metaG_FD_180687 | JGI IMG/M metagenome (GOLD analysis project Ga0224555, IMG submission 180687) | Peat soil microbial communities from Stordalen Mire, Sweden - 717 S2 30-34 | ecosystem: Environmental > Terrestrial > Soil > Wetlands > Peat | place: Sweden: Norrbotten County, Stordalen...
TTCCGCTACGCTCCAGAGCCCCTTCTCCCCCGAAATACCAACAATTTCATGCCCGGCTGTGGCCTTATTTTGCTCCGCCACACTGGCCTGGTTTTACTCCGCCCTTGACACCCTGCCAAGTGTCGCAACGAATTCTGTCTCATTTTGTGGGGTCAGTCCACTCGGATGTAGTCGATTTTGTAGCTGCCAGAGCCTCCGAGAACCTCACGAAGCTACAGAGAACAACAAGGCGGCTGCAACAGGTTCAATTCAAAACACTTGCAATCACCAATTTTCAACAGCTTTCAACTGGCTCTGGAACGCGGTTCGGGACCAGATTCCCTACCCAATTCTCCTCCCTTAGAATCAATGGTTTACCTTAGGCCACCTGGTGAGGTTTGTGGATCTTGATTGCTCTGACAGCTACAAAATCGACGACAGTCGGCCGTCCTGAGGTTCCGCCGAACGGCGATCCACTTGATTTTTGGAAGGTTGTCGCGATGAGAGACACGCCCGGCTTTGATTCGATCTGCATCAGGTGCGTTGTGCTCGTGGCTTCTGCCAAGAGGGAAGACGATTTGATTCCGTACGAATCGACGCATGTCTGCGATCCAATCCGGCTCTATCAAGTCAGAGAAATGCCTGGTGGATGCATCGCGTGCGGTGTCGCATTCCTCCTTCTTACTAATTCAAGATGCCTCAGCAAGATCGAAGACATCGAAGAGCGCCGTAAAGCCATAGGAGAATGGCTCAAGTAACTGTGACCGATGCGCCCGGGCCAGGGCGATGGCCAGGGCTTCCGGCGACATGGACTTGGGGAGGACCTCATCTGTCTGTAACCAGAATCGCCGCCGCAGCTCTCATTTCGGGGTAGCCGCTCAGGATGAGCGTGACCGCTTTGGTATTGGAGTGGCGCATGGCGCTGACGACAGTCAATCCATCGCCGGCGTTGGGCATTTGCAGATCGCTCAGCAGTACGTCGAAAGTCTCGGCTCCCGGCTTCGAATGTGAACGATGCTCTGAAACACCCACACGATGGAACGTTTTCATCGCCTGTTCCGTATCTTGTGCGCCTCTGAGCACGTCGATATCCTCAGCGCTTAACGCGCCGGGCCGGAGACCGGCCCTTTCGTCCCCGATGCGTGCGCTAACGAAGACTGGCGTAAGGTGTTCAATGGACGCTTCACCCATTGCGGAGTTCATTGAACCAGAGCAGCAGCGGGCATACAGTACTCCCATGGAAGACGCAAGCAGAGCAATTAAGGTACTGATCATCGATGACCATCCGGTGGTCCGGCTGGGATTAAAAACGATGCTGGAAAGCGAAGAGCAGATTGTGGTCACGGGCGCGGTGGGCTCTGCGAGAGAAGGCATCGCCGAGGTGGAGAAGGTGAGGCCGGACGTGGTGCTGATGGACTTGCGCATGCCCGAGATGGAAGGCGTGGAGGCGATCACCGAATTGCGCCGAAAGGATCAGAATATTCGGGTGCTGGTACTGACGAATTACGAGGACGATGAGTACGTTTTGCATGCCATGCAGGCGGGTGCGATGGGATATCTCCTGAAGAACACGCCGCAGGAGGAGATTATCCGGGCGGTGGACATGGTGAACCAGAACCAGCGCTGTGTCTCACCGGAGGTTGCGAAGCGCCTGACGGAGGCGGTAGCTCGAGAAGAACTGACACAGCGTGAGCTTGAGGTGCTGAAGCTGGTCGCCGATGGGCTGACCAATAAGGAAATTGCGGAACATCTGTTTATCAGTGCAAAGACGGCACGGAATCACGTAGCGAACTGCCTGCTGAAGCTCGGCGCCGACGACAGGACGGAAGCGGTAACCACGGCTGTCCGGCGCGGACTGATCCGGCTTTCCCGGTAAGCGAAGGCGCCCAATCCTGGGATGCCCCAGCGCAGGTCCGCATCCGCTGGTTTCACGCAGACACTCAACCCGCAAGCCTGCGTTTCAATAGAGTGACGAGTCGGTCGCGCAACCGAACAGTCTGCAAGCTGATCTTGACGCGCACCTCGGTTCCCTGCCTCGGTGCACTGCGAATCTGCAGGGTGGTGTCCAGACCACGGGCTCGCTTTTGCATACCCAGAATGCCGAATCCTTCCTTGTTCTTCGGATATTCGAATCCGCTTCCGTTATCCGCGACGACCAGCTCAACGTTGCCCTCTCCGTAGCTCAGGGTGATCTTCAGGATGGTGGGATCCGCGTGGGCCACGGCATTGATGATTGCCTCGCGGCCGATGTGGAGGAGCGCATCGGCAACGCGCAGATTCAGGGGAACAGGCTCGCCATCAAGCTTGGCAGCGATGCTGATGCTGTCCGGCGCGGTCCTGCGAGCGATTTCAGCCAACTCACCGAACAGATTGTTCTCAATCGACGGAGAAGACTGGCCGAGAATCGAGATGGTCCGGCTGGCCTCCTGATGACAGCTTCGCACCAGTTGATACGCGACGTTTAACTGGTCGACGATATTGTGGGCGTCCAGGGTTTTGGCGCGCACGATTCCGGTCCGGATGCCCTGGATCTGATAGCCGATTCCGGCAAAGCCCTGCGCCATCGTGTCATGGATCTCCTGCGCGAGTCGCTCGCGCTCGCGGCTGATGGTCTTCGTCTTCCAAGTTTGGAAACGGAAGTAGCCAAGCTGGATCAGCATGGCGGTGGTGAGAACGCACATGAAGAGCACTCCCACATGCCAGGGTGTCCACCATGGCGGTCCGTTCACAATGACGGGGTGTTGCACAAAGCCGGCATGCTGTTCGAGATCGTCATAGTCCTTCCAGGAGGCCGGCTCAACACGAACGTTGCGCCACTCGGCATTTGCGTTTAAGGTTCGCAGACCGAAGCGGCCGCTCTTGATGCAAAAGTATTCCTGAAACGCGATCCAGGCGGTTTGCTGCGTGGATAAGTTGGTAACCGAAGCGCCGATGTTACAGGCATAGGCTGTAACCCGCAGTCGATACCAGGTGAACGGGTGGACGCCGCCGGGAATGCTGACGGGCAGGACTTCGAGCCAAGAGTAACTCCCACGGCCCATGACCAACGTTCCATCTAGGCTGCGCAGACCGACGAAGTATCCGTTATAAGCATCAACACCTCGTGATTCATCGTTGGAGCGAATGACCACTCCCATGTCGGCTGCAGGGCCCCGAAACAAAATATCTGTAGTGACGGTGTAGTTGCTCCAGGATTTCAAACCGGCGAGCAGTTTGGCGCCACGCTCGTAGGAGTTCGACTCGACGGCGCCATCGGCAATCGCCCAGCTTCCGCCAAAAGGCGTCCACTCACTGCTGTTTTTCGCCTGCAGTGAGAACGTGTGAGCGGGCACGAAACTCTTCTCGTTTTGCCGGCGGGCCGATATCAACGCGGCCAGCAAGAGGCTCACAGCTACCAGGAAAACTCCCGGAAGCCGTGCCGAGGGGAAATGCAGCCAGCGCGCCATTTCATCTGCCTCCGACGCTCGATATGGGTCATTTGACCCATATCGAATTGGTTATATTGGCCTATTGCGCTTTGTGCGAGGGGAGCCTAGGATTCTCGCCGTTACGCAATGCCCCAGTTCCAATGTAACTGTTTACATCCAGAACACTGACAAATCCAGTGCCGCCCGATGAGGCGCGATTTCAGGAGGACCGACCGATGAAACACCAAATTCGAGAGCGGAGTTCCCGGCCGAATTCTGTTGAGAAAGCCTCGAGGCGATTAGCTTTTGGGGCGGCGCTCATCCTCATGCTATCGATCTCCTTCTCCGCGCGCGCGCAGAACATCGTCAGCAGTCAGGTCAACGGTACCGTGACGGATGCCAGCGGGGCCCTCGTCGTCGGGGCCAGCGTGAGTGTAACCAATATCGCGACCGGTGTGGTGTACCATGCGCAGACGGACAACCTGGGCTCGTACCACGTTACCGACCTGCCCCCGGGCACCTACAAGATGGATGTGTTCAAGTCCGGATTTGCCAGGCAGCGTGTCCAGCCCTTTACTCTGATCGTTGGCCAGCTGTTTCAGGACAACATCACTCTCACCATAGGCCAGGCCGAGCAAACGGTTTCAGTGAATGCGGCAGATCTGCTGCTCAATACGGAGGCTTCCCACGATGAGCAACTCATTGGAAGCCAGCAGATCGATAATATGCCCCTGAATGGCCGCGATTACCTGCAACTGGCGCAGCTCGACGCCGGTGTCGTGCCCGTGTCCGGGATCCAGGGGATCAACTCTCCCGCTTCATCATGGGCCTCGGACTCGGGTGTGGTCGCGGTCGACATCAGTGGCCTGAGAGAAGACGATAACAGTTTCCTGTATGACGGAATCGAGACCCGCAATGCCTGGTACGGCGCCGCAGGTCTGCAGCCGGATCCGGATATGGTTCAGGAGTTCGTCATGTTGAATTCCGACGCCCCTGCGCAGTACGGATCGGGAGGTGCGTTCATCAACGTCGTTACCCGGTCTGGCACGAACCAGTTTCACGGAACGGCATACGAGTACCTGCGGAATAATGATTTCGACGCAAGGAACTATTTCGATGTCACCACGAGTGCTCCGCCTTTCCATCAAAACCAGTTTGGAGCCAGCGTCGGAGGACCCATAAAGAGGAATAAGATATTTTTCTTCGGTAACTATGAGGGGTTCCGCCAGCTTGTGCCGGGCGACGACTACAATCTGGTTCCCAATGCCAATCAGCTGGCCGGTAACTTCGGTGCAGACAGCCAGCAGCTGTATAACCCCTACATACTCGACCCGGCCACGCCGACCGGCTACGCGGTACTGCCGGGCAACCAGGTGTCCCCGGGTTATTTCAGCACAATCGGGCAGAAAATCCTGGCGCTGTACCCAGCGCCGAACGGCTCCTACAACAATGGCACAGCTAACTACTTCAACGTCGCAACGACAACAAACAACTGGGATCAGTTCAGCGGCCGCGTTGACTACACGATCTCGGCAAAAGACACTCTGTTTGGCCGGTACACCCAGGAGAATCAAACCGCAATTGCGCCGGGGATGACCTCGTACAACAGCCAGACCTTTCCTTCGAACCCAAAGAATGTAGCCATCGGATGGACGCACACCTTTTCGCCTCGCCTGGTCGACAATTTCCGTTATGGCTGGTCTCATACCGCCGTTGGCCTGGAGCGTTCTGATGGTTACGATACTTCCCTGGCAAATCCACTGGGACTGATCAGCGAAACAGACTTTCCTGGATCGGACGGTCCACCCAGTATTGGTGTGAATGGATATGGCAACCCAGGGTCTACGAACGGTACCGACATACTCAGGGAAGGCCTGAACATGTGGACGGACGCCCTGATGTTGCAAAAGGGAAAACATCAGCTAACTGCCGGCGTGGACATCCGGTACGAGCCAATCTATTCCTATGAAGACTGGTCAGCAACTTCGATCGGTTTCACCGGAGTTTACACCGGGGATCCCGTTGCAGACCTGCTGATGGGCGTCCCGAATACCACAAGGACTTCTCTCGGCACCGGCCCAACCGAGAACCTGAGGACCTGGTATCAGGCCTATTTCGTCGAGGACAACTATAAGGTCAACCGCAAGCTGACGCTTAACTACGGATTGCGCTGGGAGCATCGTTCGCCTCCGATCGAGGTCAACAATCACATCGGCAGCTTCGACGTGGCGACGGGGCAGGATCTGACCTATCCAGCCACCAGCGTTCTGGGCCTGGGGAGGAATATGGTCAAGCCGGAGTGGACCAACCTGGCGCCGCGGTTCGGCTTCAACTTTTTCCCTTCCACGAAGCTCAATGTGGATATCAAGGGCGGATTCGGGATGTACTACCTGCAGCCGAATATCAACCAGTATCAGGTTGAAGTGGATCAGATTGGGCTGTATGAGGTCGACGACTTCAATAATTCTCCTGCTGGCGTGCTCCCGGTCTTCAATCTGGATGGAACGCAGGGGGTGGCGGGAATGTACTCGCCAGCGATGACCAGCGGGAACTTCTCGGGGGGCGGTCCTACCGTTTCGTTTATCCAGCCGAACGCGCCGACACCTTACGCGTACGAGTGGAACCTGACCATCGATAAAACCATCCGGGACTGGCTCTTTGAAGTGGCCTACGTCGGAACCTCGGAGCGCCATTACGAGGAGCGCAACGAACTCGATCCGCTCGGTACCAACGGCATCCCGCTTTACTACGACACCTGCGGAACGAATCACGATATCGGCTGCTACAGCGGTGTTCAGCAAAATCAGGAGACGGGAACCTCGAACTACGACGCTCTGGTTGGACGCGTGGAGAAGCGATTCAGTTCCGGGCTCTCGGCGGCAGTCAACTACACATGGTCCAAATGCCTGGGCACCCCGTTTCAGGATGAGTTTACCTGGCACGTCGACATGCACCTGGACTACAGCCACTGCACGGAAGATATCAACAGCATCTTCACAGCAAACGGCATCTATGAGCTTCCGTTTGGGCGGGGCAAAATGTTTGCGAACAGCAGCACGCTTGCAGATGAGGTCGTAGGAGGCTGGAAGTTCGCCGGTATCGCAACGCTGCGTACCGGTCCGTGGACGACGCTGGGCAGCCAGCAGAATATCGGCTTCTTTGATGGTGCACTGCCCAATCTGATCGGTCCTGTCAACAATCACTCGCTGCATGGAGGCTTAGGGAGGAACTTCAGGCTTGGACCCTACATCAACACCCAGAATGTCGTTAACATAAGCGCGGTGGGAGTCCAGGGAGTTTCCGGAACGCATACCGTTGAAAACCCGGGCTACCAGGATTATGACGTCTCGGCATACAAGACCTGGAAACTCGGCGACCAACCGAGCCTGGACTTCCGTGCAGACTTTTTCAATGTCTTCAATCGAGTCAACTTCGGATCCATCAGCACCTACGACCTTGCCAACAATTTCGGCGATGTTTCGAGTGCGTACGCCGCGCGGGAAATTCAGCTCAGCCTGCGGTTCAGCTTCTGATCCAACTGCATGATGGGCATCGAGGTCCGGTTGACAGCAAAACTCACGCTCGTCGCAGTTCTCGCGGCCGGCAGCCTCTGGGGCTGCCCCGCCGCGAGGGCGGCAGAGGCGAGCGATGCCGGAGCCGTCTATCAGGCCCATTCTCAACCGGGCAAAGGCTGCCCTGCTCCAGACCGGGTGGAAGCTGTGCTTGCACAGGCCAGTGAATCGCTGGGCAGCCAGCGCTTCCAGGAAGCCGTCACGTTGCTGCAACCGCTGGCGACCAGGAAGTGCGATCCGCGGATCAGCCTTCTGCTCGCAGCCGCCTTCGAGGGGCAAAACGATCCCTCCCAGGCCACGGCAGAGCTGCAGCGGGCTCACAGTGTGTGGCCGTCGAACGACAGCATCGCGGCCTCGCTGGCACGCAGCTATTTGTCCGCCGGGGATACGGGAAAGGCCGCACGGGCCCTTGCGCAATTTCATGCGGACGCGAAGACCCCCGAGCAGGAGATGCGGATGGCTGTCGTCGTGTACCTGGCGGCCCATCAACTCCTGTCTGCGGAAACCGTGGCAGCGGCAGCCTACAAGAACTATCCATCTGTCCAAACCCTGCTGCTCCTCGCGAACACGCTCCAGATGCAGGGGCGCTATCCCGATGTGAACCGTCTGCTGGGAAGCCAGCGTGCAGCGTATGCAGGTTCGCCCGAGTTCTTCGTCACGCTGGCGGAGAGTGAGTTCGATGCCTCGACCTACCAGGCAGCGCGCGACGACCTGAAGCGCGCCCTGGCTCTCGACGCCGGACTTTACCAGGCACACTACCTGATGGGAAATGTGCTCTTCAGGCTGAACGACCTGGATGGAGCCGTGGTTGAGTATCACAAGGCTATCGATCTGGCTCCCGATCAGCCGCGAACCTGGTTTCGACTTGCGCTGTTGTTGCGGACGAAACAGGACCAGGCCGGCGAACAACAAGCTCTCACCCAGGCGCTGGCCGTGGATGAACGGTATGGGCCCGCGCAGTGCGAGATGGGCAGGATTCTGCTCGAGGATCATCACCCGGCTGAGGCGGTTGATCATCTAACCTCGGCGATCCAGGACAATCCGCGTTTTGAAAAGGCTTACTTTCTGCTGGCCCGGGCTTATGCGCAGCTGGGTGAGCACGACAAGGGCGAGGAAGTCGCCCGGCGCCTGACGGCCGTGAGAAAAGAGAACCAGCTCCCCATGGGCGGCCAAATGAATGACTTTCCGGACGACAATCGAGCGTCGCAACAATGAATGCCGAAGCGGGTACCGGACGGGTAGAGAAAGCCACGCCTCGCGGCGCGCAGAGGCCGGAAGGTGTGCGGACACGGCCCGCCGCCCTCGGCGCGAAAGCGTGGCCTGACAGCGGATCAAAACGCGATCCGCGCCGGGTTTTGCCCGCTTGTTTCCCCGGTCGCAAAGCAATCCTTACCAAGATCTATTCGCACTCGGCGCACATGATGCTCTTGTGCATTTTGCTTCTCGTGATTGGTCCCGGTCTAATGGCGCAACAAGTCCGGTGGACCGAAGACGAAGCCAATGCCTGGTATGAACGGCAACCCTGGCTGGTGGGAGCTAATTTTTTACCCTCCGACGCGATCAACGAGCTGGAAATGTGGCAGGCCGAGTCCTTCGATCCCACAACCATCGACCGGGAGCTGGGGTGGGCCGAGGGGATTGGCATGAACACCATGCGCGTCTTTCTGCATAACCTGGTCTGGGAGCAGGACCCCCGGGGATTCGAACACCGCATCGATGTTTTCCTCTCCATCGCTGCCCGTCATCACATTCGCCCCGTTTTTGTGCTCTTCGATTCCTGCTGGGATCCGCAACCGAAGCTGGGCCCGCAACGTCCGCCCATCCCCGGTGTACACAACTCGGGCTGGGTGCAGGCCCCGGGTGCGGAGATCCTTGCCGATCCCACGGAATATCCGCGCCTCGAACGCTACGTTAAGAGCCTGGTGGGCGCATTTGCGAACGATTCCCGCATTCTGGCGTGGGATGTGTGGAACGAGCCCGACAATGTCAACGCCGGTTCCTACGCGCGGTACGAGCCAAAGAAGAAAGCTGAGATCGTCCTCGGCCTGTTGCCGCAGGTTTTCGCCTGGGCTCGCAGCGCGCATCCCATTCAGCCGCTCACCAGCGGCTTGTTTTACGGCGATTGGGATTCCCTGGACACTATGTCCCCCATGGCGCGCGTCCAGATTGAGGAGTCCGACATCATCAGCTTCCACAATTACGGCTGGCCAGAAGGGTTCGAGCGCCGCGTGAAGCAACTGGAGCAGTTCCATCGTCCCGTCCTCTGCACGGAATACATGGCCCGCGGCGCGGGCAGTACCTTTGACACCATTCTGCCCATTGCACGCGAGAATCACGTTGCCGCCATCAACTGGGGCCTGGTTGCCGGCAAGAGTCAGACGTACCTACCGTGGGACTCGTGGGAGCGTCCTTATGTTCTCATGCAGCCCATGGTTTGGTTTCACGACATCTTCCATCCCGACGGCACTCCCTACCGGCAACGCGAAGTGCAGATCTTTCGTGAACTCACCGGCAAACGATGAGCCAGTGGCAGTCTGGAGCACAATGGCCGCAGCAAAAAAGGCTTCCCGGCTGCCTCGGGCGGCCTTACCGGCAACGCTATACATTTCACAGCCGATCAACTGCGCTCGATGCAGCATGTGAGCCTCCGCGCGAGCTGAGGAGCCCTTTGTGCCAACCTTCCCGGAGATCCCTCGATGAAACTTGCGCCACGAAACGCGATCGCGCTGCTCGCGATTGCGTGCTGCCCCGCCCTCGCCTCGTTCGCGCAGCAGCCCGCCCGGCTGCGCGCTCCGGCTACGCCGCTCATCGTCCACGATCCGTATTTCAGTGTCTGGTCGATGTACGACCATCTCACGGACGGCCCCACCCGGCACTGGACAGGCAGTCCGCAACCCATCAACGGGATCATTCGCGTTGATCATAAGTCGTGGCGGTATCTGGGCGATGCCGACGGATCTCTTCCGGCGCTCGAGGAGATGCATCGCGACATTACGCCGACTCGTACGTTGGTGACCCTTGAGAATCCGCAAATCGAATTGCGCCTGTGTTTCTTTACGCCAGCCTTCCCCAATGATCTCGATGTGATGGCGCGCCCGGTGACGTATCTCACCTGGGAGGTACGCGCTCGCGACGGTGCTCCCCATGACGTCACGCTGTACCTCGATGTGAGTGGTGCGATCGCTGTCAATCATCCCGATGAACCTGTGGTCTGGTCACAGGATCGTGTGGCCGGCCTGCGTCTGCTGCGGGTGGGCTCGCAGAAGCAGCCCATGCTCGAACAATGGGGAGATAATCTGCGCATCAACTGGGGAAACTTCTATCTCGGCGTTCCGGACAGTGACGGATCGGCGCTTCTGGCCGCGACCAACGAGGATGCGCGCGATCGCTTTGTCGCTACCGGTACGCTGCCGGAAGACGACGACCTCGACCAGCCGCGCGCTCCGATGAGCCACTATCCCCCGGCTCCGCTGCTCGCGGTTGCTCTGCCCCTGGGCCAGGTGGGACCAACCCCGGTTTCCCGACGGGTTCTGTTCAGCTACGATGATCGCTATTCCGTCGAGTACATGCATCGCAAACTGCTGCCCTACTGGCGCAGGCAGTTTCCGGCGTTTGAGGGGATGCTGGAAGCCGCCGACCGAGAGTATGCGTCCCTGGAAAAGCGGTCCGAGCAGTATGACGCCGAACTAGAGCAGGACCTGGTTCGCCTGGGCGGTCCGGAATACGCCACAATCGCCGTTCTCGCATTCCGTCAGGCGATTGGTGCCCACAAGCTGGTTGAGGCCGGGGATGGGACGCCGTTCTTCATGCCGAAGGAGAATTTCAGTAACGGTTCCATTTCCACGGTCGACGTGCTGTATCCGTCTGCGCCCATGTTCCTGTTGCTCAGCCCAAAACTGGTGGAGGCGCAGCTGGAACCCGTACTTCGATACGCGGAATCATCGCAGTGGAAGTTTCCCTTTGCACCGCACGATCTGGGCGTTTATCCGCTGGCGAACGGACAGCAGTACGGGGGCGGCGAGTTCAGCGAAGAGGACCAGATGCCGGTGGAGGAATCTGGCAACATCATCCTGATGGTCGCCGCGCTGGCCCATGCCGAGCAAAGCCCGGCGTACGCAGAGCGCTACTGGCTGTTGCTCACCAGGTGGGCCGAGTTTCTTCTGGCGAAGGGATTCGATCCCGAAAATCAGCTCTGCACGGACGATTTCGCCGGGCACTTGGCGCACAATACCAACCTCTCCATCAAGTCGATTGAAGCACTCTCCGCGTACGCGCAATTGGCCGGGCAACTTGGGCATCACGACGTGGCGGAGCGCTACGACTCCGCCGCGAAATCGATGGCGAAGAAGTGGGTGGTGCTGGCTGCCAATGGCGATCACTACCGTCTTGCGTTCGACAAAGCGGACACCTGGAGCCAGAAATACAACCTCGTGTGGGATACGATCCTCGGACTGCACAATTTCCCTCCGGAAGTTGCTGAGAAGGAAATCGCGTTTTACAAAACGCACCTGAATCCGTTCGGGCTGCCTCTGGATAACCGCGCGACCTACACCAAGCTGGACTGGAGTATCTGGTCAGCGACCCTCGCGGCGAACCCGGAGGATTTCCAAACGCTGGTCCATCCGGTCTTCAGATTCCTGAATGAGACGCCAGATCGCGTGCCGATGACGGACTGGTACGACACGATCACGGCGCATCAGGTCGGCTTCCAGGCGCGGTCGGTGGTAGGCGGCGTATACATCCGGATGTTGGCCGACCCTGCGATCTGGCGGAAGTGGGCAGGAGCTGCGGGTCAGTGAAACTTGCGTATTGCCGCCGGACTAAAGTGGTGGTTGGCTCTGAATATTGATGCAAGTGCCGGCTGGGGCCGAACGTACGCACGCGTTCCGGTCAGTGAATCACGATTGATATTTCGTCGATTCGAACCATGTGTAAACACAGCCAATAGAGAGCGAGCTACTTTGACCCAAGCATCCCATCGATACCCTAAGTGGCGCTTTGCACTCAGCATTTCTTGAGGGCGACATCAGAGATTCCGAACCGCCCGGAAAGATTGCGCAGCGGCTCCGACCAAACGAGATCGTACAGTTCCTTCGCGAAAGCCGCTCAGCCATTCCCCCCCCAAAAAACTAAGAAACCCAAAAGCATGCCATTTTCGGGCATTATCGCCCAAAATCAAGCAGCGCTGTAAATGCTGTCTATTCTGATGCTTACAGGATCAATTCACGCTCAGCCTGATGCGGAAGGATGAAAGTTTCACTTTATCCGTAAAACACCGGGGAAACTTTCATCTTTTGGGGTCGCGGACTTCCACTTTGTGGGGCTCAACCCTCCGCAACCTGTTGAATCCGCGTGACGCCAACTTTCGCCTTTTGCGTCAGCCCACAATAAGAAGGATGGCCGCACGTCCGACGAAGATCGGCGGCGGCCAAATTCAATCTGAGGTGGATGCACATGAACGGAGTACTCGAACGGACAAGCGCTCTCGACGCCCTGCTATTTGATGTTTGCGATAACCTCCAACTGACCGAAACGCAACATGGGAAAGCCGAATCGCGCTATCAGGCGATCGCAAACGTCATAAGTGCGGCCAACAGCCCGTTTTCTCTCTGGGATTCGAACCTCTATTCCCAAGGCTCGATGCGCCTGCGTACGACCGTGAAGCCAATATCCACGCCGCACGATCTGGACGTGGTGTGCGAGTTCGATGTATCGCACCTCTTGATCAACCCGTTGGATCTCTTACAGGAAATGTACGAACTGTTCAAGAGTCACGGTGTCTACGGTGGCATGGTAACGAAGAAGAATCGCTGTATCCGCATCGAGTATAAGGACGAGTTCTGGCTCGACCTCTTACCGGCTTGCCGAGACGATCAGAATGGCGGCACATGCATCCTGGTTCCGGACCGCGAAGCCGGTCGATGGAAGCCCAGCAATCCGATTGCCTACGCAGAATGGTTTAAGAAATCATCGCGCCGGATTATTGTCAAGTTCAATGAATCTCGGCGCGAAATCACAGCTGCCGATTCAGCGCTCGAACCGCTCCCCGCACTGCAGGCCACAGAAGAAAAGACAATGTTGCAGCTGATCGTCCAGCTTCTGAAGCGTTGGCGCGACATTCATTACGCGGATTCGAATTACCCGCCGATCTCAATAGTGTTAACAACGCTTGCCGCGGACCTCTACAGCGGCGAACAATCTATATCGGCCGCACTGATGGAGGTTCTCGACGGCATCGTAGGACGCCTCGACTGGTCACACGCGCGCGGGCATCGTCTGGCGGTCCCAAACCCAGTGCATCGGGAAGAGGACTTCAGCGAACGCTGGGATTCCAATCAGCGCGCTTATTTTGCCTTTGACGAAGGGGTAAGGAGCTTTGCGAGGGTGTGGCGTCAGGTGTGTGACTCCCAGAATAACCCCGCGCCCCTTGCAAAGAGTCTATTTGGCGGCGTCATGGATGATGCGGTCCTACGCGAGGCGCGAGCCATGCAGCAGCAGCGAACAAAATCTCTACTGGGAATCACATCAGCTGGGCGGATCGTCCCGGCGGCCTCCGCCATAACGCCCATGATTCGGAACACGAATCATGGCTCACGCTAACCTCAGGCAATGTCGTCAACAGCTCTCGCTTGCCCAGCAAATCGGAAGGATGAGTTCGAAGCACGATCAACTCAAACTCACCCTAAAACGAAATCGAGTGACTTGGACCGGCGAATGGTGGCCCCACGCCCTTAGCGACACTTACCTGATTCGGATCTCATATGTCCTCGGTCGTCGTCCCCAAATAGCAGTAGTGAGTCCGCAGCTGCGACTGGCTGAAGGCAAGACAAAGCTACCTCACACGTATGCCGACGGCCAATTAGATATCTGCGTTCATCGGCCAGAAGACTGGAACTCGGGTTTATACATTTGTGACACCGTCATGCCATGGATATCTCAGTGGTTGAGGTTCTATGAGGTCTGGCAACAAACGGGGAGCTGGGAGGGTGAGGGCACTCACCCAGAAAAGGACTCCCACCGGCGCAGAGACAACTAACCCTGACTAGGTACAAGCCAATGTTTAGAGTCCTTTCCATCGACGGCGGAGGGATCAAGGGAGCTTTTCCGGCAGCATTTTTAACTGCGCTTCAAGACCACTTGCAATCACCGATCGTCGACTATTTTGACCTGATCGCTGGCACCTCAACCGGCGGCATCATTGCTCTCGGGCTCGGACTAGGGCTAGCTCCATCTGAGATTTTGAACTTTTACAAGCGTTACGGAATGGAGATTTTCCCGGGCTCCCAGAAATGGACATCACGCCTGCGGCACTATCGCGCCACCAAGTATTCAGGCGACCCACTCAAGCGCGCGCTGGAGAATGTTTTTGCAGAGAAGGTCCTTGGCCAATCAACAAAACGTCTTTTAATTCCTTCTTTTAGTGCGCTTTCAGGAAAGATATACGTTTATAAAACTGCCCATCACCGACGTTTCGAGTCTGATTGGTCCAAAACCGCAGTCGATGTCGCGATGGCTACTTCCGCCGCCCCAAGTTATTTCCCGCCATACATAAACCCTGCCTACATCGCCCATTTGGATGGAGGTCTATGGGCAAACAATCCCACCGGAAATGCAGTCGTCGAGGCGATCGGTGTTCTGGGAGTTGACCCTGGGCAGATTAGGGTTCTCAGCCTCGGCTGCACGTGCGTGTCGCAATCATTCGCCCTCAAGAACGCCGGTATGTGGGGATGGAGAAAAAAGGCACTCGATGCCTCATTCAGCGGACAATCGTTCGGCTCTATGGGAATTGCTGCCGTTCTAATTGGGCATCCGAACATTCAACGTGTCGACCCGACTGTCGAGGAGGGCAGATTCTCGCTTGACAATCCAGCGCTGTTAAAAGAGTTGGAAGGGCGTGCACGGGAGTGTGCGCGCGAGGAGCTTCCTAGATTCAGGGAGCTACTCGACCACGGTGCGGCCGAACATTTTGTCCCCTTTCATGGACCCTTCGCAGGACCGAAAACGTCCTAGTGCTGCGAGGCGAACACTACCGGGGGGCCACAACGGCGAGGTTCTCAGTAATAAACGGCGCGAAGCGCCTTTCCTTGCTGCCGCAGGCCGTCCGCGGAGCTCCGAAGGAGGCGCAGCGGACTTCCCAAAACGGGAAACCACCCTCCCCCAGTACCAACGTACCGTCACCCCGCCGATTTCGCTTGCCTCCAACCTCGCAAAAACTTACCGTGAGATCACGGAAAGCTCTGTCCGCCACAACCGGCGCACGGAGCTTTTCCATTTTCGGAGTGCCATCCCGCGAGTGGCCAGTCTCATCGACTGTCTCTCGCCTCAACTCTCGGGAAGGGGCTCGTCATCGGATTGCTCACGAAAACGAAAGCGAGAACGATCTGCACGATGCAATGGGTCACCCAAAACAGACACAACCTGGATCCCGCATCTCGGGATCAGGACCATCCCCGGGCCTGTTGTCAACGGAGTCAATACATCGTAACTCCCGCCGAATCAATCAGACTCCCGCACGACGGGGAGGGGGGGAGGGGAGGGGCGTATCGCTATCCGGTACCGTGTCTGGACTCCCCCAGCCTCATAAGGGCTCGCGAGAACTGGGATCGCCTGTCGCAAGACCCGTTCGGTTCCGGACGAAACCACCCCACCCCTAACTCCCACCCCCCACCCTCCGTCTATTCCCCATGCACCCCCACCCCACCCTGCGCCGCGTTTCGCCATTAATCGCCCTCGCGGCCGGCCTCTCGCTCAACGCCCAAGCCACCCCGCCGCCCGCGCCAACC
>Ga0224555_1003557_pt1 | contig 15730 bp, 20 predicted proteins | sample 714S23034metaG_FD_180687 | JGI IMG/M metagenome (GOLD analysis project Ga0224555, IMG submission 180687) | Peat soil microbial communities from Stordalen Mire, Sweden - 717 S2 30-34 | ecosystem: Environmental > Terrestrial > Soil > Wetlands > Peat | place: Sweden: Norrbotten County, Stordalen...
AGCACTTTTCACCTGCATTTGAAGGAAACAGAATTCCGCTTCAACCAGAGAAAAAACATCCTCTACAAAGTGCTACTATCAATCCTCAGAAAGGACCCGCTCTGACGGTCTTTTCTTCCTAAGCCCCATTCCTTATTAGTATCCCGGCAAATCCTGCATAATAGAGTGAATCCCACTCTTGCTGCTCGTATCCTAGTAGGAATGAGAGACCTTTCGGATGGTGCCGGCAATCCCGTGGAACTGGAAGACCGCCGTATGAGGGCCATTAGTTTATGGCAGCAGGGCGAGACTCAAGCCGCCGTGGCCCGCCGGTTCGATGTCGCTCCGCAGACCGTGGCCCGCTGGGTGAGCCAGTTCCGGCTCCAGGGAATGGCTGGACTGAAGAAAGCGAAGCAAGCTGGTCGCAAGCCGAAATTGGACCATAAGCAGCGTGAAGGGTTGGAAAAGCTGCTGCTCTTAGGCCCCCAAAGGATGGGTTATGAAACCCCAGGATGGACATGCACGCGCGTGGCCGACCTGATCGAGGGCAGGTTTGGAGTCCGCTACCATACCGACCATGTCTGGAAGCTGCTGACAGCCTTGGGTTGGGCTGTACAGCGGCCCGTCGGCCAGGAACCCGACCGCAAGCAAGGCAAGACTCTGCGCTGGGTGCACAGCGAATAGCCCTTCCGGCGGGCGACCGCCCGAATGCTCAATCCTTCCCATTCGAGATTCTTGATCTCCGCCGAGCATTACCTCACAACAATGCCGGCCTACCTTTGTCCCCAGAATCGGGTTGGTCGAAATCTGCCTGGCCCCTCGCTAAGGAAACCGGCCATCTGTAAGACATCCAGAAATGACGATCTCGCGGCCTGGAAAACTAGCGTCCGCTTCTCACGGTCTCGTTGCTGGTCTGGGCCCGTCAGCTTTCAATGCGCTCCAGTTGCTCAAGGTAATCGGGCGGGAGGGCATGACAGCCGGTGGTTAGCCTCGCACATTGTGTGTTCTGGCCGTAATGGCCTGCCTATCGAAAGGTTTATGCTTAGTGTGGTTCGGAAAATCCATCTGGAATTCAGCGATTTCCGCTCCGGTTTCCAAGGGTAATGCCTGAGTGATCGACACTTTCCCCAAGGGCATCCGCGACGTGCTCTAGTCCAGGTCAGGTCTTCAGGGCTCCAACCGGCTGGTGCAAGAGAGCAAATAACTCATGGCGATTAAGAAATCCGATCTTTATTCCTCACTTTGGGCCTCCTGCGATGAACTGCGCGGCGGCATGGACGCAAGCCAATACAAGGACTACGTCCTGTTCATGTTGTTCATCAAATACATCTCCGACAAGTATGCGGAGTCGAAGGACTTCGCTCCACAGGTCACAATCCCCAAGGGCGCCAGTTTCAAGGACATGGTCGCCCTCAAGGGTGACAGCGATATCGGAAACAAGATCAATATCCAGGTGATCCAACCGCTGATTGACCACAACGCCCGATTGGCAAGAACCGACTTCCCAGACTTCAACGACCCCAACAAGCTTGGCGAGGGCTCGGCCAAGGTCGAGAAACTTTCCTCTCTGATCGCCATCTTTCAAAAGCTCGATTTCTCAAAGAATCGCGCAGAACAAGACGACATCCTCGGCGACGCCTACGAATACCTGATGCGGCACTTTGCCACGCAGAGCGGTAAGAGCAAAGGGCAGTTCTACACGCCGTCCGAGGTCAGCCGGATCATGGCGAAGGTCATCGGCATCTCCCCGGCAAACACCAAAGCCAGCACCACAGCCTACGACCCCACATGCGGCTCAGGCTCGCTGCTGCTTAAGGTGGCGGCACAATCGGGCACGTGAACACGATCAAGCACGCCGATCGCGTGTTACAAGGCATGGCGGGATGGGAACTCCCGCAAGCGGACGACGCCAAGGCTAAGGAGTCGAAAGCGGCAGAGACCCACGATAAATCCAAAAGAGGTCAGCGCAACAAGCCGCGTTGACCGTGAACCTCCGAAGCCGTGTTTCACCGGAGCCGCTGGCGGAGGTGGATGGAACGGAATGGTTTCGTATTTGCCGCTGCCCCGCCGGGGCGCTCTTAGCGGCAAATCTGCGCGCACGTGCCGCCGCTGGCGGCTGTTTTCGTGCGTGCTCGTCCTGGTATGTTCTCCGCCGTGCCGGACTGCCGAAATCGAGCACCGGCACAATGCTCCAATCCAAACAGCCCTACCAAAGGAAGCGTCAGACTACGAGTGGAAGCGCGAGACCGGCGAGGTCCAGAGCTACCAGCACACCCATGCGGGAAGCTGGTTGCACATCGACCCGCAAGGCCAGTTCTACGACCGGCAAGCGCAGCCAATAACGCGAGAGGCCGCCCTTGAGCAAGCCGGCCAATCCTCGGCTCACACATTGGGCGACAACGCACAGGCGCAGTCCGGCAGCAAAGACAACACCGACCTCGGCCTGAGTCTGTAGACAGGACCATACCACCTGTTGCAATTCGTCATTAAAAGTGATTAAATAATGACGGATTGATACCATGACCACCACGAAGCCATTTGAGAGAACCATGCAGTATGTTCGCCAACACGGAATTGTGAGGCCCCGCGACATCGAGGCCATTGGCATCCCGCGCGAGTATCTGCTTCGCCTTCACGGCCAGGGAAAGCTCAGTCGGATCGGGCGGGGGATCTATTCACTGCCGGACGCGGCGGTCACGGAGCGCCACACCTACGCGGAGGTAGCAAAGCGTGTGCCGGATGCAGTTCTGTGCCTGCTTTCGGCGCTGGCCTTCCACGAAATCACGACGCAAAGCCCGGCCTCAGTCTGGATTGCTCTCGGCAAGGGAGCAAGGAAGCCTGCCATCGTGTCGCCATCGCTCCGGGTGATTCGCCTCACGGAGCCTTCGCTCTCTGAAGGCATCGAAAAGCAGTCAGTTGAGGGCGTTACTGTGCGGGTCTATTCCGCCGCAAAGACCGTGGCAGACTGCTTCAAGTTCCGCAACAAGATCGGTCTGGACATTGCCATCGAGGCTCTGAAAGATTGTCTCCGCCAGAAGAAGGCTACCGTCAACGAAATCTATCGCTATGCCAAAATCTGCCGGGTGAGCAACGTCATCCGCCCATATATGGAGGCACTATGACCCACGAGCCAGCCAAGAATTCCGCAGCTTCAGTCCGCGCGCGCCTGCTTGCCTTGGCCCAAAGTCGGGGCCAGGACTATCAGCGAGTCCTTGGGAGATATGCGATTGAACGATTCCTGTATCGGCTGGGCCGCTCGCCCTACCGCAACAAGTTCGCAATCAAAGGCGCTACACTGTTTACGCTCTGGACAGGCGAAACACACCGGCCCACAAAGGATTTGGACATGCTTGGATGGGGATCGTCAGCTATCCAAGATGTCGAGGAAACAATCCGCGCCATCTGCAAGGTCGAAGATAACGACGGCATTCTCTTCGATGGCGAATCGGTCGAGGGCGCAAGGATCAAGGAAGAAGACGAGTACGACGGTGTCCATGTGAAATTCCACGCCGTTCTGGCGGGAGCGCGGATTCCAATGCAAGTCGATATTGGATTTGGCGACGCCGTCTATCCAGAGCCGGAGTTCGCTTCATTTCCCGTGCTCCTGCCGATGGAAGCGCCGCTCATCCGCGCCTATCCGCGCGAAGCCGCCATAGCAGAAAAATTCAACGCGATGGTCGTGCTGGATATTCGCAACAGCCGCATGAAGGACTTCTACGACATCTGGTTCATGGCTACCACCTGGGACTTTGACTTGACCGCGTTGCGAACGGCCATCCTCGCATCCTTTGAGCGGCGCAAAGTTGCAATCCCAAAAGACGTTCCATTTGCATTGACCGAAGAATTCCTCGACGATCAGCAGAAGAAGCAGCAATGGAATGCCTTCGTCAGCCGGCTGTACCCAGGGAGCAAGGCACCATCGCTCGAAGAGGTCGGCGCTCTCCTCCGAGCTTTCCTTTTGCCGTGCATCCACCCGGCAGCGGCACCCGGCTCAACTGCCCGCCTCTGGACTCCCGGCTTTCATTGGAGCGAGGTCGAACCCCAATGAGCCGAAAAGGGCAATACTGAATGGCGACTTAGAAGGGCGGGACACCCACACGGTCTAGAAGTCCCTCGACGCGCGCGAATTCGGACGGAATCACAAGCCCCCAATTTGCCCTCGGGCCGGGAGTAACAATTACTTCTTCCCGCTTTGCTCGCTCGCGGTCGCCTCGCCATTGGTGTGCTTGCATGGCGTTGCCAAATTCTGTTTGCTGGCGTTGGTCGCCTTGCCGCGAAAGAAGGCGCACTACTCGAATTGTCACCTTAAGTCTGTCGGGAAGGGCGGCTTTGGTACCTGGAAAGCAGTGCTCAATTACCTCAGACGCATCGATGATAGCGTCTGCGCAGTAACGGGGGTCTACGGTTGCGGCCGGGTTGTTGTGCTGCATATCGTTTCGGGCCCTATGGCATTCATTCACGGCTATTCCCAGCCCTGGGATGCTCAGGTCGAACCCGACCGATTGGTGAGTCATCAGGCTGGGGAAGTCCAGTTGACGAGGGTTGGCCCCGCTCTGCTTGACCTTTTCTCGGCACGTAACCTCAATCAATTCATCACATAGGAGGAACGCAGCTCGCTCTTTATGGAGGCAGTTAGAAAAGTAAAGAGAAAGGACCGACTCCAGTGAATCCACGATGTGGCGGGGAGCGGACATACGCGTCTACCTCCCCTTCCCGGACGAAGCGCCCGCAATCATATCCTCTACGGTCTTCTTGGCTTCGTCGAGTAGCCGCGCCGATTCGCGGCGGGCTTCGATGGCCTCCTTAACGAGCGCGTCGATTTTCTTCTGGACACTGAGGACGGCATCTGGAATCGGGATTGCAAGTAGGTCTTCTTCCGCGAATCGCGGATGGTTGCTGCCATCCTGCGACCACTTGAGGACTGTTTGCACAAGCGGGCAACGAAGAAAGACCATCAGCGTCTCGGCGGATATACCGCCACTCTTTGGCCGGAGCACGATAAACTCGGACGATCCTACTGCGGGCAGTGTGTCGGAGGTCCGAACGACGGCTATCTCCTTGAGATACGACCTAAGTCGGCTGATGACGACATCCCCCGCCCGGAACCGCTTCTTCAGGCTGCCGATTTCGACAGCAGATTGCGGCTCAGCGTCATCAATAAAAGGTTCAATTGCACTTGTGACGTCGAAATTCTGGACCATCTGGTCCTTGCAAGCCTTTGCCGGATCCCACATCTCTCGAATGCTTGGAGCGTGGTCGGCAATAGTGAGATGTGGTAGCTTTGCCAGGGCATCGAGTGCGCGCTTCTTGCACGGCATATAGTACTCGGCCCCAAAACGATTTCCCGCCTGAAGCTCACTGAATCTGCGGGCGTAGCACTTCTGCGAACTGAGATCGATGTGGTCCAGTCCCAGGGCCTCCATTAGTTTTGTCTCAGCCGCGTCGATGGATTTCGCAGACTCATGACGCTTCTTGTATGCGGCGCGGGTTTGCTGAGCTACTTCGTCGGCACACGCAAGAATAGGAATACGCAGTTCCTTGATTTTTTCAATGAACAAGTTGAGCTGTACGTTTCCTGTTGCCTCACGAAGAGATTGGAAGCGACCATATTCACAGTTCAGTATGGTGGCGAGGTAGTACGGATCAATGCCGGAGTCAGGATTAATCCTCACGATACCCAAGTGGCGGTCAGCATTGGCTGGGAGAATGTCGCGCGGAACGACGGCGGTGTTGCCTATCGTTCCAACGGTTGTGATGAGCACATCGTTCTCTCGGAGGCTCGTTCGCGGGTTCGCAGCGTGCTGCAATGCGCTTATTTGCAGTGCGTCGCCCAACGAAAAGGCATTGTCCTTGACGCATTTCGCCGATAGATAGCGAACGCCATTCTCCTCTACCTCATCTGGTGAGGCGTGGATACCGTCGGTGACAAAAGCGAACGAACCGATGGGAGAAGCACCGACTTTTGTCAATTTCCTCGCATCTGCAAGGTACAACGGCTGGTAATACTCGGCATCAAGCCGGAGCCCCGTAGCGAGAGCAGACAGATTCACCGCGCTCCAAACCGCCATCTACTCCCCTCCTTCGCAGAAGAACAGCTTCTGTTTCTGGCCCCACTTGGCGAACTCCGCCGCGATTTCTCCAAGGTCATGCTCAACCACCATATGATGGTGCTCATCGAGTACTGGCGAGTTGTCTTCGCCGATACGATAGATGTAGTCCCCGCCGTTGTCTTTCCCCGACTGCTCGCTTGTAGCCATGAAGACCGGATAGTCCTTTATTTGAGGATTCAACGGTCCGGCCTTCTTGTCTTCGTTCCAGGTCTGGATGAAAAGAACGCTGGTTTTGGTCCCGGTGTGCGGCTTGAAGGTGTTGCCGTGGAGGCCAACTACAGCAAGTATGCGTGCCCGCTCGGCGATCCATCGGCGGATGCGCTCGTCCCCCGAATTGTTGAAGCGACCTTGTGGCAATACGATAGCGGCGCGACCACCAGGACGGAGAAACTGAAGGTTGCGCTCAATGAAAAGGATGTCGCGGCCAACTGCTTTCTCCCACTTACCTTTCTCGCCCTTCGCCAGGTCGTATTGCGATAGAATGCGGTTGTCCTTTATGTCGCCGGCAAAAGGTGGATTCGTCAAAAGAAGATCAAAATCGAAGTAACGGAAGGTCTTTTCGTTTTCCTGATTTTCAGTAGCATTCTTGAAGCGGCGCAATCGTGGCCGCAGACCTGCGCGCGTTTCTTCAGACCACATCTTTGTGTCGAGCGTATTGGCACGGTAGACGTTTGTCTTGCCGTCTCCCGCGATCGTGTTGAGGGCCTTTGCTATCTTGACCGAGCGGGGATCGAAGTCTATACCGTAAACGTGTGTCCCCGCATATTGTGCCTGCCACTGATTCGGTCCCTTGGCCGTCAATACATCTCCCCAGACGTGAAAGATGGAATGGACGGTGAAGCCGCATGACCCTGCCGCAGTATCCACCACATATTCCTCTGCGGTGGGATTGAGCATCTTCACGCACATGTCAATCACGTGGCGTGGGGTAAAGTACTGCCCCTTTTCGCCTTTGCCAGCCTTGATCGACAGATACTCGAATGCCTCGTCAATCACTGAAAGATTAGAGTTGAAAAGCTTGACACGCTCCAGAAATGCGCCACACACTTTCAAATGGTCCGGTTCCAAACCGATACGCTCTCCTGGCTGGAAGACGCCCGGCCACTCGTCACACGCCTTTGCGAATAACCCATCGACAACTTCGGCGAATTCCCGTGGTGTGTGGCCGCCTACTCGAAAGGCCAGGTTGCGTTTGCCCTTTGGAGCCCGCGCTGCCCGTGCCTCGTCATAGAGCTTTGCATAGATGAGCTTGAATACCTCCTCAAATGCGTCCACTCCCGCGTTGGCGAGGACGAGATCTTCCATGTCGAGGATGATGTCCTTGAGGCTGGTCCTCTCTTCGACAAGGATGTTCCCCTTCTCCAGATCGTCCAGCGTCCACGGTTGATTGAGCATCTCTGCGAGGGTCTGGTCAGCGCGTGGGATGCCGTCGAGCGGGCGAAAGAGGTTTGGGTCCTCGCGGTGAAGGTAGATCGTCTCGCCGCCATTGGTCCATACACCGATGGCCGATCCCTCGGCATTGCAGTAGCTTTTGAGCTGCTCTAGCCCGTCTTTGCGCTTGGGCTTCTTGCACTCAACGATTATGTATGGTGTGTCTGTAGTGCCTTTCTCCCAGATCACAATGTCAGCGGCCTTCTCGTGCTGGGTCGAGCCGAAGTAGACTTTCTTCTCCAGGGCAATGCGGTCGCGGACATAGCCGTATTCGTCCATCAGCTTCCGCAGATAGAGCTGCCGGACGATCTCCTCCGGCTTCGCTGGCCGGGGTTTAGAAGTGACCAAGCACATAAGGTAAGGCTTGCCGTTCCTGTCAAAAAGGTCCAGGGAGGCGACCTCTTTTGCAGAGAAGAGCGTCAACGCGTACTCGGACCCACGAAGGATTTCGGCGACCGTGATGGCACGGTGTCGGGTGACTTTGGTAGCTTTCTTGAGTTCTTGATCTTCCATATCGATTCGCGATTGCCTCCGCACAAAAACCGAATGCTCCACATTCTCCCCAATCGAAGATCGTATACGGGTTGTCTCCTTCAGAGACGACGGAAGTGAAGCATTCTGGCTTAAACACTAGTCTAACGCAAACTGAGAGAACTACATCGAAGGGAGGCTTTTGTCCGCTCCGCTGGCGCTTTTCGTGCCGCCGATCTCGCGAATGGCCTTGAGAGTCGATGTCCACGCCGCCGTGTGTGTCCCGATCTTCCCTTCGACCGGCGTCCGAACTGAGGCAGCGAACCCCGCAGCCAAGAGCGACCCCAAACCACGGAACCAAAGAATCGAATGCTCGGCCCCATGCCTTCCCGCCAACGGCAATCGTTGCCCACCCGCGCCGGGGCTTTTCGGCACAGCCCGCGAGGTTCCGGCGGACTTTTTGCGCTGAGGCACGATCTCCTTTTTGGTCACAATCAACTCGGCCATCATGGAGGCGTCAAGAACGTTCTCGTCCTGCGGCGGCGGCGCAAACTCTTCCGCTGCGCTTTGCGGATTCCTCTCCCCAGGCAAGCTGTGGTCCCTCTCCGCCAAAGACTTTGCTTGGCACATGGGAGTTCACTGCGCCCCATGTCCGTTCAGGCCGTATGTCCCGACCCACTCGCGACCATATTCAAAAGGAGAACATCAGGTCCAGCTACAGAAACAACGTCCACCTCGAAGGCAACCTCGGCAAAGACGCCGAAAAGAACTCCACCCCTGACGGCGATGGATGCAACTTCAGCATTGCCGTCAACGAACCAGTGGAAAGACAAGGACGGTACCGAGCACAAGAACACTGATTGGTTCCAGATTCAGGTTTGGGGGCCGTTGGCGAAGTTCGCCGCCACCCTCAAGGCCGGGACGCCGGTCATCGTTGAAGGCAAGATCAAGCCTGAGACGTACACGGCTGACGGCGTGGAGCACAAGACTTTTTCGATCAAGGCCGACTACATCCGCAAGATCGACTACTCGGCACCGAGCGAAGCCAGCGAGAGCAAGGCGGCCAAGCCCGCCAAAAAGGCCAAGTAGCAACCGCGCAACCTGGAGGCGGCTCTTCGGAGTCGCCTTTTACTATGCCCGCTGGAGGCATCTCCCATATGGGAGATATTTGTGGTACGCTCTACTTCACACGCGGTTTCCCCATCGCTTCCCTTTTTCTGCCATGATCTCGACCCAAGAGCTTTCCCAGCTTCTCGCGACGCTGTATGCGGCCCCTTTGGAGCCGGAGAAGTGGCAGGTCTTCTTCGACCAATTGTCTCGGTTGACGAAAAACTCAACTGGCTGCCTCATGACCTTCGGCGAGAACACCAGTCCCGCTATCCTGGCGGGTGGTGGCTTTGCGTGGAATCCAGAAATCGGGCTGGCATATAACGAGCACTATGCACAGACCGATCCCTTTCGGGGTCCGACCCTTCACAATCCTGGTGTTGCCGTTATCCGGGGAGAAGAGTTGGTCAGCCGCAGTCAGTTATTGAAGACAGAACTCTACAACGACCTATTACGCAAGAATGAGATGGAGTCCATGACCCTGCTCACCTTTTTCTCCACCGGGGAAGAAGGGGATTTCATGTCCATGTGGCGCCGTAAGCAGGATGGGCCAATGGATGACACCTCCTTCGCCTTGCTTGAGTCCCTCCTTCCCCATGCGCACGCCGCGCTCAAGATTCGCAGAAAGCTGCAAGCAGCGGAGGTTCAGAGCCATTTCGCGGAACTGGCGTTGGAGGCGATGACGACGGCGGCGTTTCTCGTTTCCGCTGGTGGCCACGTGCTGCACATGAACTCGCTCGCGGCGGCCATCGCCAACAAGGCGGATGGTTTGCGACTGGAAGGCGCATCGCTGACAGCGCGGAACCCAACGGAAAGCGCGCAGTTGCAATCCATCATCGCGGGAGCGGCATTAACGGGCAGAGCGGGAGCGCAGACCGAGCCAAGCGGAGCCTTGAGTATTTCCCGTCCAGGGGCGCAGCGCCCGCTTCAAGTCGCGATTCTTCCCATTCCTGATAAGTGCAGGCAGAGCATGAGAATCCCGTGCGCATTGGTCTTCGTCAGCGATCCTGCCGCTGCTCCACGCGCGCGGTCTGCGGCACTCAGTGCGCTCTATGCGCTCACCCCGGCAGAGTCCCGCCTCGCCGATCTGTTGCTTCAAGGCCTGGACGTGCGTCAGGCCGCCGAACGGATGCGCACCACGCTGGAAACCACTCGATTCCAACTCAAGCGGGTACTGGCCAAGACCGGTGCCCGCCGCCAGTCGGGGTTGATGCGGTTGATGTTGTCGCTGCCGGGGCAGTGAGCAGACACCACGGGCTCATGGCGGCGTTGAGCTAGCTGTCAACATCGGCGCGGGCCAACCTTCCTAGAACGGCTCAGCCTTGCGGCCACCGGCTAGATCTATCGCGTGGAGCAAGGCTTTCAGTACGCGCTGTCCTGTTGCCTGGGATTCGACCGGGAGGCCTACCTCAACAAATCCTGCGTAGTCACGCTCCCGGCCGTCATCGAAGGTTATCCACCATTCGGGCGTGCTTTCGTATTCAAATGGCAATTTCTCTCTTCCATTGTTTACGTCATCGTAATACGGATTGTGCTCCAGTTTGATCTTGTCAATATCCAAGGACGGCAGTGGAAGTGAGATCGTGTATGGCGATGGGTCGCGCGGCGGTACGCCGGGATCGTCTTCTTGTCCACCTTTTTCTACGTTCCAGCTTTCTCCCGAGAGAACTATCGCTTTTGTGCTGTCATCGTAGGAAATGGTCCGTATTGTGAATCCCTGACGCTCAGCGAATGCCGTCGAATATCCGTCAGGAGTGTCGACGCCGCGGCGGTGCGCAGTGACGTCCAAAGCGAAGGCAATGTGTTCTCGGATGAACCCGATTGTGTCTTGCATGTTAGGCGCAGGGGTTTGCTGTGCCCGGACTCGTTCAAGCCCGGTGCTCATGGCTACAAGTGCAAGCAACGCCAACGGAATTAGTCGGACGGCGACCCGCTTCTTCATTTTTCCCCCTTCAGGTCTGGAGCGCGGCTATGTTTCACTCTTACCTACGTGCCGGTCTTGCGGCACTTGTACGATGAGGTGTCGTAAGTGACTCGTTCGCCAGTTTCTGCATCCTCCGGCTCCGCACTGGCAGGGCAAGCAAAATATCTTAGCCTTCCTTCGCTTGCCGGGACATCGTCCATGTGACCGCTGTTGTAGTAGCCGTCGAAGATAAGGCCATTGCTGGTGAAAACAGATGCGTAGATTTTATTGGAACAATTGTTGTAGAACGCCCTGCTTCCGTCGCTTTCGTTCTTTATGGAAATACAGGATTCGACAGCATTAACATAAACGGGTTGCTGGGCATTAGCGCGGGCCGAGGCAACAATGCCAAGACCAATAAGCAAGACGCAAGGTGAAATCTTCATAGTGCCTCCGGACTCTATTTGAATGGATCGTTAGGATCGACTTTTTGGCGGATCTGTTCCTGCCATCGCTGATCCAAAAGGGCCAATAGCCGACTGACTGCCCGGATAAGCCGACTGCATTGATCTGGCCCATCGAAATTCGGACCACCTACGTCTCCGTCTTCATAGGTTGCTGCGGGCTCCTGACGATGCACGCAACGAGAAACGAGATGGTTGGAATCGTCTGGACAGGTGAGTACTACGTATCCACTCCCGTCAAGATTGACAAATGCGCTTGCTTTCATTTTCGAGGCGTAACTAAATGGAATGCTGTAGTAGGTGGTTGAGGTATGACTTTCCCGCTTACCGATCTGATCATCCTCTATGATCAGTCGGCTTGTCTCAAATGAGACTGAAACCTTGGTCGTAGTTACATCCCTGTCATTTGCACCTGTGCCACGGAACTGCGTTGAGTGCGAATTGATATACGTGATTGTTTCCTCAAGCGAAGGCCCCTCTCCCGTCTGCTGGGCGAATGCTGCCGTGGAAAATGCCAGCGAGATAAGCAGAACAACTCCCGGTAATGCACGTTGCATGGCGGAAGAACTGGGGTACTTCTTCATTAATACCCCCTATACTTGCAGCGAAAGGCATTAACCGGCTTTGTTATGTTCCTGTCGTTCGAATCAACGGGGATGTAGTGTTCCGGGCAGGCGTAGGCCTCTACGCCGCCCATGGCCTCGATTTCTCTTTCGGTGTATCCGGTATTCCCGTTTCTCCCTGGACGAATGTCCAGAGTGCCTCCATGGTGACCGTCTCGACTTTCAAAGGTCACTGTGACTGCATCCGTACAATTGTTCGAGTACGCGAACCAGTTGTACATTTTCTGGTCGTAGAAAGAGGATATGCAATTGGTGGCGGTGGCCGCGTATGCGGCCTGCGCATGCACACATCCGCGATACAGCAATATGCAGACCACCAAGCCGATGAGCCTCGTTGTCTTGAACATTACTCTGCTCCTTGTCAGCGCGCGAATCGACCGTGTCATGATACTTCAAAGTTGAGGTGTGGTCCCAGGAATCTTGCCCTGGGGCGGGGAATGATTCAGACGGGTGTTTGAGCGCGCAGGGCCATCTTGCGCCGGTGTGAAAGTTTGTCCAGCGCAACTATCGTCCTCGGTACTCGATCTCGCAGGCGGCCTTCACCGTTACCGTGCAGGAATAGGTCACGTTGTTCTCGTCATCGGAGCCGATCTTGATGCAGCTAGACGACGTTGTGTTCGAGGAGGTCACGGTACCCATGCAGGTAGAGTTAGCCCAGTTCTGCGCCTGTTCCGTGGCCTCGTCTATAGACTGGCCGCGATCTGGCTCAGAGGCTGAGCCGTTGCCGGTAACGTAGGTTGTTACGGTCTTCGTTTGTTGTGCATCCCCTGGGACGCAGGCTAGCGCCAGTGCCGCGACAATTGTGGAAAGTTTCATAAATCTCATGGAGACCTCTTGATGTGATTGGGGTAAATGAATTGTGGTTGTGCGAGACCGTTGATTTGCTTCAGGGAAGAGGGGAAACCTTGTTTTCTGCGGTCCGGCAAGCTCAATGTACCTGAGCATAATTAACCTCACAGCGTTTGCCTATCTCCCATATGGGAGATATTTTGCGATGGTATGGCGGAGAACCATGAATACGCCACAGCAGCATCGGCTTCGCTCAAGTCGGCCAGCATTCATCGCATTAACCGCGGACGAATCTCGGTTGTGGCCAATAGCCCAATGCACTCGTTGAGGTAATCGGGTCGATCCGTTTGTGGTTTGGCACTGGGTTCGTCGGCTAACCGGAGACTGGCCTCGTCAAGCGGCAGACTACTTGATTTGGAGCTGGTAGTAGTACGACGCCTGATCCTGTTTATGGGTTGTTGAGAGAAAACATAACCCCGGTTGGCTGAAGCATGACGAATGATTGTCATATCGCTCTTCCCAACATGCCTTCATAACCTGTTCCCGCTTCAGTGAGGGCTCCTGCCCTACGCTCCAGGCGCGCCGCAGTGAAAAACGGCACGTCTTGCGCTACCCCTCTAGCGGGCCTGTTCCTGCCTGCAACACTGGCCCTCTTGCCGAACAGCAACAGCAAAAACCCTTCCTAAGGAGCTCCGCCCCTCGCGCCCGCAAGGGGTTTCCCCAGTCTTCCGCACTGCGTTGCACTCCGTTTGTGCAGACCAAGGGGCTTTCCTCTCTCGCTGCGCTTCGTTGCAAGCCCTGGGAGATTCCCCTCCCCTTGCAGTTGCTACCCCCGCAGGCGTGGGCCTGGGCCAAGGCGTAGTTGTTAGCAACTACACTGCCCCAATTCAAAAGCGACAACAAAGGAGAAAGATCAATGAGCAACATCACCGCGACGTACTCGCCGGAGGACAACAAACTCCGGCTTTATAGCACAACCCGCCTTGACTCAGAGACGTATGACCGAGTCAAAGAAGCGGGTTTCAAATGGGCACCGAAACAAGAGCTTTTTGTGGCCCCGATGTGGACCCCGACCCGTGAAGACCTTTGCATCGAGTTGGCCGGTGAGATAGGCGACGAGGACACAACACTGGTTGAGCGGGCCGAGGCGAAGGCTGAAAGACTGGAAGACTTGAGCGAACGCCGCACCCAGGATGCAGACCGCGCACAAAAAGCCGTTCACGCTATCGCGGACGGCATTCCGTTCGGCCAGCCTATTTTAGTCGGCCACCACTCCGAACGCCACGCCCGCAAGGACGCCGAGAAGATCGAGAACAACATGAGAAAGGCGGTTGAATGCTGGAAAGCCGCCCAATACTGGCAGGACCGCGCCAAAGGTGCAATCAGGCTCGCCAAGTACAAGGAGCGCCCGGACGTGCGCGCGCGGCGCATCAAGGGATTGGAGGCGGACAAGCGCAAGCAAGAACACAGCCAGGCCGACGCGCAAAAGTTTCTCAAGGCATACGAAGACCCACAGGCCCGCACCGCGAAGCTACGCGACGGGCGCGACCTGCTCCCGGCTCTGCTCCAGACGTGGGAAGGTGGGCTCTCTTACGAGAACCAGACGCGCTTGAAAAATGAGGAATTGCCATTCGAGGAGGCATTGAGCATGGCGACCAGTGCGAAACGCGCCACTGTAGCCAACACGCAGCGGTGGATTGACCACCTATCGAACCGGATTGCCTACCCGCCGCCTTTGGCGCTAACCCGGATGCCGAAGACGAAGAGGAACCAAACCCAATACAGGGACTCCGGCAAGAGAGCCGCGCCGATCAGCCGCCGCCCCGCGACTTCCGGCGCATCGAGGAGAAAGTGAAGGAACAGACCGCCGCGCAGCTTCGCAAGGAGTTTGGCGAGAAAATCTTTACCGTTCCATCCGCAGACAGCATGGAGCTTTTGGCGTTCATGGTTGCCTATGCGGTGGAAGACTACGCCGAGGACTTTCTTACCCTTTGGAAAGTCGCACCGCAGGACGAAGAGAGCAACGTTGAGACGTTCGAGCAACTACTCGCCCATCTCGCCAGTCTCTCCGGGAAGGAGCAAACCGCAGCCATCTTCGATATGCTGCTTTTCTCCGCTGGCGGATGCGATGCGTACAACTACCGCGTAAGCCCCACCGTTGCCAAGGCCGCTCAACTCTACGGTGTCAGCGTCGAAGAAGTCGAAACGCGAGTCCGGCGCGGCATCATGGCCCAAGAGGCCCCGCAAATCCCGCAGGACCAGCGCGGCGAATCCGCCGACAGCGAGGCCGCAGCCGAGCAGGCGAACGATGCAACACCATTGCCGGAAGATCAGCTAGACGAATCCGAAATGTCAGAGCTTCAAGACGCGGAAGAGGCAACAGCCACAGCAGACGAAGCCGAAGCACAGCCAGCCGAGGCCGAAGAACAGCCAACAGTGAGCGCAGAAGCCACACAGGGCGACGAAGAAGAGCCAGCCGAAGCCGAGGAAGTCCAGCAGCAAGAGGAAGAGGCCAGCACAATAGCCGAGGCCGAAGAACAGCCAACTGTGAACGCAGAAGCCGCCCAGGGCGACGAAGAAGAGCCAGCCGAAGCCGAGGAAGTCCAGCAGCAAGAGGAAGAGGCCAGCACAGTAGCCGAGGCCGAAGAACAGCCAACTGTGAACGCAGAAGCCGCCCAGAACCCCGGCGAGGAGCAAGCCGAGGCTCAGGGAACAACCAAACCACTGAAGCCGCGCAGCAGGACAAAGAAGGGAAACGGTCGCACAAAACGAGCCGCAATCACCCCGCCGACCAAAGCCGCCAAGAAGCGCACCGCCAAAGGCTAAACAAATGCGAGGCCGGGCTTGCCCGGT
>Ga0224555_1003559_pt1 | contig 15728 bp, 12 predicted proteins | sample 714S23034metaG_FD_180687 | JGI IMG/M metagenome (GOLD analysis project Ga0224555, IMG submission 180687) | Peat soil microbial communities from Stordalen Mire, Sweden - 717 S2 30-34 | ecosystem: Environmental > Terrestrial > Soil > Wetlands > Peat | place: Sweden: Norrbotten County, Stordalen...
GGGGAAACCTAATCCGACCGTATTGGTCCTAGTTAGTGTACGGCGGGAGCAGGGTGGGTTGCAAGTGCGGTTCTGAGCAGGGAGGGCAGGGGAGGGTTTGCGGGACAGGAAAGGACGATGGGGCGGGGGGTGTGCGGGGGACGCGCGGCGGTGAATTCATGGGGTTTTGTCGGGTTGGGGAGCAGTTTTCGCTAAATTCGCAATTGACAAGATTATTGGGCAAAGGCAAACTCTTAGCCAGCCAAAGCTCCTGCTCCCTATGCCGGCATCGTGCAAACATCCGCGAGTTCGCGTCGTCGCCCGCGAGGAGGACGTCGAGTTTGTGGAATGCCAGATATGCGGCGAGGTGTTCGATGCGGCCGAATTCAAAGACATTTTGAATGAAGTCGAGTCGGGCGGGGATGGCCCGATGCAGGGGGACGAGGCGTGAGAGCAGTTGTCAGTTGTTAGTTGTTGGTTGTTAGTTGAAGGGCAACGACGACGAACTACGGGGATTCTGACCCTACGAGTCAGAATGACGAGCTAAGAACGAGATACGGGGATTCTGACCCTTTCAGGATCAGAATGACGCTTGCAGATGTTTATGACGAGCTAAGAACGAGATACGGGGATTCCGACCCTTTCAGGGTCAGAATGACGAATCGTCAGGGTCAGAATGACGCTTGCAGATGTTTATGACGAGCTAAGAACGAACTACGGGGATTCTGACTCTACCCACCCCAGCGAGCACAGCTCGCCGGGGACCCCGGCTACGAGTCAGAAGGACGATCGTCAGGGTCGGAAGGACGAATCCTTCTCGCCTCGATTCTCTCAACGATCGGAAGATTATTGGGGTTGGGGTGCGGGGGCGTTGACGCGGCGGAGGACGATCCAGGCGTACTGCGCGGCGGAGACGGGGGCAAGGACAGCGATGGCGCGGAGCAGATCGCGGCGCAGCAGGAGCTGGTCCACGGCGGGCCAGACCTGGTCGATGAGGACGAGGGTGAGGCCCAAGATCTGCACCAGCGTGTTGAGCTTGCCGAGCAGGGAGGGGCGGAAGTCGCGGAGCGTGCCGGTGGCGAAGAGCAGGGTGGAGATGAGCAGGATTCCGAGGTCGCGGCTGAAGACGAGGACGGTGACATAACGCGGGACCAGGCCCATGTGGGTGAGGGCCAGGAAGAGGGTGCTGAGGAGGAGCTTGTCGGCGATAGGGTCGAGATACTGGCCGAGGATGGTGCGCTGGGAGAGCGCGCGAGCGAGGAGGCCGTCGAAGCCGTCGCTGAAGCCGGCGACGACGAAGAGAGTGAATGCGATGCGATAGTGGCCGTCCAAGATGGCGATGACCAGAAACGGGATGATGAAGAGCCGCATGAGCGTGAGCAGATTGGGAGCGGCGCGAAACTGGGTGAGAAAAGGCATCTGGTGTGGGGCAGACCCAATCGTACGGTATTTTGGGCGGGAATGCCGGATGGGTGCGGGTTTGCCGAGGGGGAAGGTTCGATTTAGACTGAGAGGAAGCAGCAGAGGCGCGTAGCTCAGTTGGTTAGAGCGCTTCCTTGACACGGAAGAGGTCAGCGGTTCGAGTCCGCTCGTGCCTACCATTCTTTCAATCACTTAGTCTCAAGATTTGGGTCCAATAAGAAAAACGCGGGTCCATAAAGGTCCAATCGGCCTTTATGCGGCCTTTGTTTTCCTTTTCCCTGCGCTCTTTACAACGAATAGAGCCGCTACGTTGCTCTGTGCCACACGCTTGTCTGAGGTGACGGCTTGCGCATACGTGCCAATCGTCATAACAGGCGAAGAATGCCGCATCAGCTCTTGCGTGGTCTTCACGCTTGCGCCGGAAGACTGTAGCAGGGTCGCAAGCGTTCTGCGGAACGTGTGCCAACCGATCACCTTCGTGATCCCTACACGTTCTGCGGCGGGCTTGATATGCCTCTTGAGCAGCATGTCAGGCCAATATGGCTTCTTACCCAAAGACTGAGGACTGGCGAATACCCAGTCGCCGTCTTTGTTGTATTCGGTCGCGGTCTTCCAGCTTCGAAGCGTCTTGCTAACCTCCGCCATCATTGGCAGAGGCCGCCGCGATCCGGCGGTCTTGGTTGCGCCTTCGATCTGATCGACTATCGAACGCACAACGCGAAGCTCGCCACGCTTGAAATCCACGTCTTCCCACTTCAAGCCGAATAGCTCTCCGCGTCGCAATCCGGTTGTGGATGCAACCAGGACAAGCGTTCGACACGGCTCTTGAAGTTCTGCCAGTAGCGCAGCGACCTCTTGAGGAGTGAGCACATCCGGTTCCCGAAGACGTTTACCGCTCTGTCGTACCAGTCGAATGGGATTGCACGTTATCCTTCTGTCCTTGAAGACGCTGCAGAACCCTCGACTCGCGCTCAAAACACTCCCACCGGTAGGCCTCAACAGGTGTCCGACGTTCAGGGTTGAAGACCTTGACTATAGCTTCTCTATTCGTCACGCTGTCATCGACGACGAACATCAGAGAAAAGTGGCCAATGCCACCTTGGGCCCCTAATCGTCGGATTTTTGAGAAGCGGGCCCCAAGCGTTCCGCGACCTTCGACCAGCTGAAGATGGACATCACGCGCCGTCGTCAACTTTGCTCCCAAAGCGGTCCCGAAGAAAGTTGACTGCATCTTGCGGATGGGACCGGAGAATCTCTAAGACGTCAGCAGGGACCTTCCCAGCGGCCAAGAGCAGTTCATTGCTGTCGTAGTGGAAATACTCAGATACCCGCTCAACAAACTGCTCAGAGGGAGCGGCATCGCCAGTCTCTAATTTGCTGATGTAGCTATACGTCACACCCAAGTCCGGTGCGAGCTTCTTTATACCAACACCCTTGATGGAACGTAGATGTCTGAGAAGCTGACCGAACTCCATAATGATCTCATTTTCCTTAGGGTTGACAGTTTTGTCAACCCTAGAGCTTTGGGAACCTGAATCAAGACAATCTAGACCGCCCAGATGCATGTCGGGCCGCCAGTTAGGACACGTCGACCGGAGTGCCGTTCGTGCCGCGTTTATGGACACGTTCTCCGGATCATTGCGTGGGTCCAACCGTGGGTCCAATCAGGGTCCAATAAGTGTATCGACGGGTTGTTTCCCGTTGTTTTGAATGGTCCCATGTATCCGTAAGTTCTTGAAAAAGAACTAAATATTGGAATTGACACGGAAGAGGTCAGCGGTTCGAGTCCGCTCGTGCCTACCATTTATCCCTGAAAAACCAGCAAGCTCGAGGCGTGACAATTAAGTCATGATCCTGCGGCGGCTGTCTGCGCCGTGGTTGGGACGTTTGTGAGCCGTCCATTGATTGCGCCGATCGCTTGCCGGGGTTAGGCTGGGCGGTCCAATTTCTCGACAAAGCGATAGCCGACGTGGGCGTCGGTGAGCAGATACTGGGGGTTCGCAGGATCGTCTTCGAGTTTCCGGCGCAACTGGTGCATGAAGGTGCGGAGATATTCGAGCTCTCCTCCATATTCTGGTCCCCAGACCGAGTTCAGCAGGCGGGAGTGAGGGATGGGCCTGCCGGCATAGATCATGAGCTGATGGGTGAGTTCGAACTCCTTGGGCGTGAGATGGACCGGGCGGTTGGCTTTCTTGACGGTACGGCGCACGGGATCGAGCTCAATTTCTCCGACGCGGAGCACGGCGGCTGCCTGGTCCTGCTGGGACGCGGAGGCTTTGGCCCAGCGCATGGCGGCGCGGATACGGGCAGTGAGCTCGCGCAACTGGAACGGCTTGGTGATGTAATCATCGGCGCCTGCGTCGAGTGCCTCGACCTTGTCGTCTTCGCTGTCGCGCACGGTGAGCATGAGGATGGGAATGCGGGGAAAGAGCCGGCGCATGTTTTTGCAGGTGTCGATGCCGGTCATGCCGGGCATATTGATGTCGAGCAGGACGGCATCGAAGGGGTTGGCACGGACCAGCGAAAGTGCCTCTTCGCCCCGCGCCGCCTCCACGATTCTGAAGCCCAGTTTTTCAAGGGTGGTATGCAGCGCCCGCCGGATGGACATCTCGTCGTCGACAACCAGGATCACTCCAGATTCCATGCCTTAATCCCTCCCACTTGCAGTTTTGGCATTGACAGGAAAAACGTAGTGCCTTCTGCTTCGCCGCTGATAACCCATACGTGTCCCTGGTGAGCTTCTGCGGCCTTCTTGACGATGGACAACCCGACGCCGGTTCCCGGGACCCGCTGCTTGGCGTCGGAGCCGCGATAGAAGCGTTCGAAAACGCGCTCGCGGTCCTGCATCTGGATGATTGAGCCGCGACTGCGGACGGAGAGCAGGAGTTCGGAGTTGCTCTCGCGCACGACGACGCCGATGGGCGTATCCGGCGCGGAGTACTTGGCCGCATTGTCGAGATACTGGGTGAGGATCATCATGAGCAATTCGCGGTCGCCCTCGAGCGGCGTGTCCTGCTCCTGGATGGAGAGCTCAATGGGGTGGCCTTTGAGGGTTGCCGCCAGGCCGGATACCACATCGTCGACCAGCCTGGAGATAATGACCGGCTCGGTGCGCAGGGTTACGCTGGAGGCTTCGAGCTTGGCGGTCTGCAGCAGGCGGGTGCAGAGCCGATTGAGATTGACGGCCTCCTGATTGATCAATTCGGCGAGCTCTGCCTCGGTTTTGTCCAAGGTACCCATTTCCTGGAGGCCGGAGCTAGCCGTGCAAATGACGGTCAGCGGTGTTTTGAAGGCGTGCGCAAGTGCGTCGAGCACGGCTACACGCAACTGTTCGGCCTGCTTTGCACTTTCCGCGCGCGCCTCCTTCTCATAGGAGCGATAGCGTTCGAAGGCAATGGCGGCGAGCGACGCGACGGCATTGGCAATGAGGGGATCGACCTCGCCACGAATGGCCATTGCACCGATGGGCGAGCTGCCAATGCGAATGACACGCTGGGTGGTGCGGATGTCGCGGTCATCTTCGTTTCTATCGGTCAAGTATGCGGTTTTCGCGATCTGCTGCTCGTCAATGGACCAGTCGCCCTGGTGGTCCAGGCGGGCAAGATCGGCGTCGAAGATAGCGACGTCGTCGGCAAAGAACGTCCGCCGAATAAGCTGCACCAGTTGCGGACCCGGCGGGGTGTGCAGATCGAAGAGCAGGATGCCGCGACTCAGCTCATACAGCTTCTTCATCTGAATTCGCTGGTAATTTGCGTCGCGCGCCATTCTCTGTTCGCGAGAGGACAGGCGGCTGACCAGCAACGCGCATACCTGAAACGAGACCAGGGCAACCCAGTCCCTTTCATCAGCGACCGCAAAAGACAGCACGGGCGGAATAAAGAAGTAGTTAAGGCAGGAAACTGCAACTAAGGAAATAAAGGTGGCCTGCCAGATTCCATAAGCAAGGGCCACACCTACGACTATCAGGAGATAGATAAAACCCGCGGTCGACAGCGGGACGTGCAATTTATAGGCAACAAAGGTAACAGCGGCAATCGCTGCACAGCCGATTGCGCACTGCATGAGCAGTTGCAGCCACGATCGCTTCTCAGTCAACGGAATGGCCATTGTGAGCCGTGAGGTCATCCAATAAGTTCCATTCCGATGGTAATAAGCGAAGGCGTAAGGAATAAATCAGGAAAGTGAAAGAAAGTCATAAAAAATCAGCGCAAGCGCGTGGCCCATAGATCCGGGAAAACCTGGTTCCTATGTTCCACGCGCTTCGCTCTGACGGCTGCGCGACATTACGACTTACCCTGCGAATCCGTAGCAGTTTGCGGATTCTGTCCAGCCGGAGCGGCTGCGAGCTGGTCGTAATGCCGCGCCTGGAGCGCCGCATTATCGGCCTGGGACAAGTAGGACTCATAGAGGTACTGGGCCGAATCAACCGGCCGGGGATACTTCTGCATCAAGCCGGCATTGACCTGGGCACGCCGGTCCCGCTCAGCCTTTTCAGCTGCGGCCTGGGCGCGATAGTTCGCTTCCTGGCGATGGTAGTAACTTGCGAGTTGCCGGTACTGCTCACGGCTGTGTGCGTTCCCAATGAGATCGTGCGCTTCCCGCGCGGACAAAGGAGCGGTGAGGCTGGCTGTCTGCACGGTGGATTGGGCCGTTCCCGCAACAGGGAAGGCTAAAGAAAGGATCGCAACAGCAATCATTGTGCGATTCATGGTTGGAACCTCCTAGCTTGACTCTAGGACGGGTTACCTAAGGAGCGCATAAGGAAGTTGCTGGATGTTGGTTAAAGCGGCGTGAGTTAGCCTGCAATGCGGAGTTATGGGTAATCCGGGCGCGCGCGCGACGCTAGGCGCCAGCGAGCTTACTACTAACTACAAGAAAACCGATTTAACCCTTTTGCAAACTTTCTACACCTTCCTTATGCCATCTTGACAAACTGTCCTGCACACTAGGGACACAACATCACTCAGGAGGTGTTACTCATGGGTCTCGGCCAGACACAGTATTTCTACACAGTGGAATTGAGCGCCCTCGAAGAGAACCTAAGCCACTCGATCGATCGAATCGTCCGGTTGCGCGAGAAGGCGATCAAGCGGAGTGACTTCAAGGCAGCCGATCAAATCACGCGGCTCCAGAAGTCGATCAATGTGGCGCAAAGCCGCATTACGCGCCTGAAGTAAGTCCGGACAACTAGACAAAAGGATCGGCTAGTTTAGTTCACATAACTCATCGGTGGACGTGTGTCTGCCAGAGAAAGAGGACAATAATGCCCCGTAATTACCTAACTGCCAGAGTAACAAGCGGCTTAGCCTTCTTTGCCTGTCTAACCGCGGCCACCATGAACGCGGCCGCGCAGGCACCACCGGCCTCGACCGCGGCGCCCGCGGCAGCAGCGGCCCCTGCCGCTCCGGCGACGCCGGAGCAGAGCGCGGAGACGACGACCAAGAGCGCGCCGTTTCCCGGGGACTGGACATGGCTCAACTCAAATGGCCGCGTGGTCGATACCCCCATGGCGACGAAATATTTCACGCCGGAGTTCCGCGCGGACGTCAACTACATTCTCGACTTCAACCACCCCGAGGACGACACCATGGGCGGGTCGACCGAGTCATTCCGCGCCGAGGAATTCCAACTGGAGCAGTTGAGCTTCGGCGGCGACATTCGGATCGACAATGTTCGCGGCAGGGTCCTAACCATGTTTGGCGAGTTTGCCACGACCACGCCACGCAATGACTCCAGCTACAGTCGCGGTCAATGGGACCTTGCGGATGCCTATCGGTATGTCTCTGAAGCATGGGGCGGGTATCACTGGGACAAGATGCACGGCATCAACTTCGATGCGGGAATCTTCGTCTCGTACATCGGGTTGTTCAGCTACTACAACGCCGATAACTGGACCTATCAACCTTCGTATGTCTCTTCCAATACTCCATGGTTTTTCACCGGACTGCGCGGGCAGTTCTTCCCGACGGAGAAGCTGAAGATAGAACCATGGATCATCAACGGCTGGCAGACCTATGGCAGATATAACGGCAAGCCGGGACTGGGCGGGCAGATTCTCTGGCGGCCGAAGCCATGGCTCGACGTGGTCTTCAATAACTACGGCATGGGTGAGGATGCTGCCGGGGTCCCGTACCGCCATCGGTATCACACGGACGACAGTATCCAGGTGAAGTACTACGACAACAAGGCCAACTACATCGACAAGGCTGCATTCACCGTTACGGCCGATGCCGGTTGCGAAGTGGGTGTAGGAACGAATCCCGTGGATGCGGGCACGAATGTGGCCTGCCACGGCGATCAGAAGGCACCCGCAATCGCCGGCGGAGGGACCGCATACAAGCAGTACTTTATCGGTTATATGTTCTATAACCGCGTATGGTGGGCCAAAGATAAGGACGCATTTACTCTTGGCGGCGGGCAGATGAGCAATCCGGGACGCTACCTTACCCTGTTGCCGCCCATCAATGGCGCGACGGCCACCAGCGGTACGCCCTACTTCACCGAGAACCCGGGCGATCCGTACACGGCCTACGACACCACCGGAACCTACGATTACATGCCGGACCAGTACGTCACCTTCCGTGCCGAGCTGGGCTACCGCCATGCGAGTGTGCCGTACTTCACGGGCCGCGGCGGCATTACGCCTCCGGGGGGCAATAATGGGTCCCCGCAGTACTACGTCTGCAGCAGCAGTAGTAATGCCGGCGGCGGCGTGAGCTCCGGATATGGCTTCGGCAACCTGTCTGCGGCAGAGAATTTCTGCGGCGGCGGAGAAGGTGGCAGAAGCGACGTGTGGTTCCCAGACCTTCGCAGGGACCAGCTCGCGGCAACCCTGGCCATCATGGTGAGGTTCTAGACCAAACCGCAGTCCATGATCAGCGCAGCGTCCGCAACGTGGAGCAGTGCAGGGACAAATGCCATCCCTGCATTGCATCCACAGACTCACTTCAAGTCTTCCTCTTTGCGGGATGCCGGTTGCGGCTGAAGAGGGAGTTAGTAGAAGAGTGGTACACGGTGACCTGCGGGGAATGAAAATCGGTAGGCGAGTTAGCGGATTTTACCGATTTTCTACGGCGTCCTTATAAGTTTTCTACTTACACCTTATGCCGTACTGAGCGGTCATTCTTCAACATAAGGAAAGCATTTGGAGCAAGGCTGAATCGCAGTGCCTGCCACTTCTTACGACGCGGGCGCCGGTTCGCTGACTTACGGAGGTATAAGCATGTTCGCCTCAGCCGCCAGAGCGCAGAGGAATCCAACAGGAATCCGCCTCGTGGTCCTTAGCACCGCCATGCTGATGGCGCTGGTAGCCTGCAAGAAAGAGGAGAGCGATCCGGCAGCCGGAGTGCCTGCGCCGGCAAAGGTCATCACAGCCTTCGAGGCCGAGGAGTTTTCAGTCGACCGTCCGGATGAGTACCCACTTACTGCCGCGGTGGAGCATCGGGCAACCGCGAAGCTGGCAGTTACCGGCACCGTTAATCCGGATATTGACCGCACGGTCCCGGTAATTTCGCTTGCTTCCGGACGAATTGTGGGAATATTCGCGCGTCTGGGAGACGCGGTGAAGAAGGGCCAGTTACTGCTGCGCCTGCGCAGCGACGATATCTCGGGCGCATTTGCGAACTACCAGATGGCGGTGTCCGACGAAACGCTGGCCAAGGCGCAATGGGACCGCGCGCAGGACCTATTGAAGCACGGAGCAATCGCGGCCGCCGATCTTGAAATTGCCAAGGATACGGAGGAGAAGGCGAAGGTAACGATGGATACCGCTGCCGAGCATCTTCGCCTGCTGGGCAGCGATGTGGACCATCCTTCAGGCATGGTGAATCTCACCGCGCCGGTGTCGGGCGTGATTACCGACCAGCAAGTAACGAATGCGGGCGGTGTGCAGAGCCTGGGAACGAGTCCCTTCACCATTTCGGATCTGTCGACGGTGTGGGTCGTCTGCGATGTGTATGAGAACGATCTGGCCGAGGTTAGTGTCGGCGACCCGGCGGAGATCACGCTGAATGCGTATCCGGGCCGCGTGTTCAAGGGCAGGGTCAGCAACATTCTGCCGATACTCGACCCGAGCATGCGGACCGGCAAGGTGCGTATCGAGGTGGCGAACCCGGGAATGATGAAGGTGGGAATGTTCGTGACGGCGACGTTTGAAGGGAAGACCGAGCAGAAGTTCGCCGCGGTGCCCGCCTCCGCGATCCTGCATTTGCACGACCGGGACTGGGTCTATGTGCCGGCTCCGGGCAACAAGTTCCGCAGGGTGATGGTCGTCAGCGGTGATCAGTTGCCAGGCGGCATGCAGGAGATCACATCGGGTATCCCGGTTGGTCAGCAGGTGATCATCAATCCGCTGCCGCTGCAGAACACCATCGACAACCAGTAGCCGCCGAAAGGACCTGAGGGAGAAAGCATGATCCGCGCGCTTGTCGATTTTGCCCTGAACAATCGCTTTGTGGTGATTGCGATCGCGGTGCTACTGGCCGCGTGGGGAGCAATCTCGTTTCATCAGTTGCCGGTTGAGGCCTATCCGGATATTGCGGATAACTATGTAACTGTCATTACCCAGTGGCCGGGGCGATCCGCCGAAGAAGTGGAGCAGCAGGTGACGATTCCGATCGAGGTCCAGATGGCGGGAATGCCGCATATGACCTTTCTGCGGTCGGAGTCTATCTTCGGTCTCTCGTACGTGATCATGATCTTCGACGACAGCTCCGTGAACGACTGGAACCGTCAGAAGGTGCTGGAGCGGCTGACCCAGGTCGATCTGCCCAACGGACAGAACCTGCAACCTCAGATCGGCACGGACTGGAGCACGACGGGCCAGATTTATTGGTACACAATTCGAAGCACAGACCCGCGATACGATCTGATGCAGTTGAGATCGATCGAAGACTGGGTGCTGCTGAAGGAGTTCAAGTCGGTACTGAATGTGGTGGACGTCTCCGACTTTGGCGGGACGGTGCGGGAGTACCAGGTAAGGGTCGACCCGAACAAACTGGTCTCGTACGGGCTAAGCATCGGGCAGGTGGAACAGCAGTTATCGAACAACAACAACAATGCGGGCGGGAGCTTCGTCGAGCTGGGCATGCAGCAGATGAATGTGCGCGCGCTGGGACTCTTCCGAAGTGTGCAGGACATCGAGAACACCGTTCTGACCACCAAAAACGGGACGGCCTTGCGCGTGAAAGACATTGCGGAGGTGCAGGAAGGACCGATGATCCGGCTGGGCCACATGGCCAGGGCCAACCACATGCCAGACGGAAGCGTCGTCGACGAGCCCGACGTGATCGAGGGCGGAGTTCTGATGCGTAAAGGCGCGGAAGAGCAACCGACGCTGGATGCAATTCATAAGAAGGTCGACGAACTGAACAACGGCATCCTGCCGTCCGGGGTGAAGGTGGTCCCCATGCTGGACCGCAGCGACCTGCTGCATTTCACCCTGCACACGGTGATGCACAACCTGACCGAGGGCATGGTCCTGGTGACCATTATCCTGCTGCTGTTTCTGCTGAATGCGCGGGCTGCGTTGATCGTGGCTCTCACCATTCCGTTTTCCCTGCTGTTCGCGTCGATTTGTCTGGACATGAACCATATTCCCGCGAACCTGCTCTCTCTGGGCGCGCTGGATTTCGGCATGGTGGTGGATGGGGCGGTGGTGATGATGGAAAACATTATTCGCCACTTGGCTCATATGCGTGAGCAGGGGCCGGCGGAACCGAAGAAGACGACCGCCGATGTGATCCGCGATGCTTGCCACGAAGTGCAGCGGCCGGTTTTTTACGCCATCGCCATCATTATCACGGCGTATATGCCCATCTTCACGCTGCAACGGATCGAAGGCCGGCTGTTCCGGCCGATGGCGTGGACAGTCGCGTTCGCTCTGCTGGGCGCGATGACGTTCTCCATTTTCATTGTGCCGGTGCTGGCCAGCATCTTCTTCCGCGGGGGATTCAAGGAGCGGCACAACCTGGTGATGGAGTACCTGACGGGCGCGTACCGGAAGGGATTGCGCTGGGCGATCGGTCATCGCTGGCTGATTGCCGCGGTAGCCATAGTTGCCATAAGCTGCACAGGCTATCTGGGATTCAGCGGGGTGATTGGGTCGGAGTTTCTGCCGCACCTGGATGAAGGCGCGATCTGGGCACGCGGCACGCTGGCCAATAGCACGAGCCTGACGGAGGGCGAGAAGTTTACTGAGGAAGAGCGGTTGGTGTTTGCATCCTTTCCTGAAGTAACGACGGTTGTTTCGCAGGCAGGCAGGCCGGATGACGGAACCGACACCGGCGGCTTCGGGAACACCGAATACTTTGTGGATTTGAAGCCGCATGACCAGTGGCGGCCAATCTTCCACAAGAACAAAGCGGAACTGATCGCCGCGATGAACCTCGCGGTGCAGAAGTACCCGGGCGCTGTTTGGAATTTCTCGCAGCCGATTGAGGACAACGTCGGTGAGACGATGACCGGGACCAAGGGATCGCTGGCATTGAAGATATTTGGAGATGACTTGGCCGTTCTGGAGCAGAAGGGCGACGAGGTTGCGTCGGTGATGGCCGCGATTCCGGGCATGCACGACGTCAAGCTGCTGCGCGATTTCGGGCAGCCGAACCTCGATATCCAAATCGACCGTAAAATGGCGGCGCGGTATGGAATCAATGTCGCGGACATCCAGGACGCCGTGCAAACGGCGGTGGGTGGAAATGCGGTAAGCCAGGTGTTGATCAATGAGCAGCGCTACAACGTGGTGATTCGCTACCAGGGACAATACCGCGACACGCAGCAGGCGATCGGCAATATTCGCCTGCTCGCGCCTTCCGGGGAGCGGGTCTCGCTGGCGCAACTCTGCACGCTGGAGATCAAGGACGGCGCATACGACATCTACCGTGAAGGCAACAGCCGGTACACCGCCATTACGTTCAATGTGAGAGACCGGGACCTGGGGTCCACGGTCGAAGATGCCATCAAGCAGATTAACGACAAGGTGAAGCTGCCGCGTGGTTACCACCTGGATTGGTCGGGGGAATACGAGAGTGAGAAGCGGGCTGCGGCGCGGCTGGCTCTCATCATCCCGATCACTGTTCTCGTAATTTTCATCATCCTCTTCACCATGTTCCGATCCTATAAGTGGTCGTTGCTGATCCTGCTGAATATCGGCCTGGCTCCGGTCGGCGGCCTGCTTGCGCTGGCGATTACCGGCACTTACCTGAGCGTGTCGTCGGGCATCGGCATGCTGGCGTTGTTTGGTGTTTCGGTGCAGACCGGCGTGATCATGGTGGAATACATCAACCAGCTCCGAGCGAGAGGCCTGAATATTATCGATGCGGCGGTGGAGGGCGCTGCGTTGCGGCTTCGCCCGATCATGATGACCATGCTGGTGGCGACGCTGGGTTTGTTGCCGGCGGCGCTGTCGCACGATATCGGATCGGACTCACAGCGGCCTTTCGCGATTGTGATTGTAGGCGGCCTGATCTCCGATCTGATCCTCGCCATATTCTTGCTGCCCACGTTCTATGCATGGATTGCCAGGGATGACGACGATCTCCCGAAAGCCGAGGTGGTGCATGAATAATCGGAGAGCATTTCTACCTCAGGGACTCGGCCGGAGAGGGCCCACGGTGCTGGCGGTTTTCCTGTTCTGCGCCGCAAGTGCGGGTGCGCAGCAGGCGGCACCGGCTGGGCAGGCGGGTAGGGCGAGTCTGCCGCAGGCCCCGCTGGCGCAAGCTCCGGTGGCGCAGATGCAACTGGCGCAGGCGGCGATTCCGGGGCTGCCCGCGCAGCCGGGGCCTGCCAGTTTGACCTGGGAGCAGGTGAAGGCGAAGTTCGAGGCGGCCAACCCGGTGCTGAAGTCCGACCAGTCGAACGTGGACGAGATGAAGGCGGAGGAGATCACGGCGTATCTGCGGCCGAATCCGCAGTTCACGATGACGGCGGATGGGACCTCGATTGCGCCGCACAACGATGTATACCAGCCGTTCAAGGGTACCTTCCTGTCGCCCAACTTCAGCTATCTGCACGAGCGCGAGCACAAGCGGGAGCTGCGGCTCGAGAGCGCGCAGCAGGGCACGCAGATTGCGACCTCCGAACACGCAGACCTGGACCGCACGATGCTGTTCGGGCTGCGCTCGGCGTTTGTCGGGACGCTGGAGGCCAAGGCGGTGCTCGATCTGGCGAAGGCGGATATGGAGTACTACGACAAGATCATCGACATCAGCAAGGCGCGGTATGCCGACGGCGGCCTGGCGCATATCGACCTGGACCGGATCGAGCTGCTGCGGGTGCAGTACGAGTCGGAGATCCAGACGGCGATTGTGAACCTGCGCACTGCCAAGATCGCGCTGCTGCAGTTGCTGGACGACCGCACGCCGGTAGACCAGTTCGACGTGACCGGGCCGTTCGATTTCGCGAGCGACCTGAAGCCGCTGACCGACTTCGAGCAGGCGGCGCTGAATGCGCGTCCCGACCTGCGGGCCGCGATCGAGGGGATCGAGCAGGCGAAGACGAACCACACGCTGGCGATCGCGAACGGCTCGACCGATCCGACGTTTGGCGCGTGGTACACGTGGAACTCGTCGAACAACAACCCCAACGGGCTGCAGACGCTGGGCTTGAGCGTGGAGGTTCCGTTGCGGATCTTCGACAAGAACCAGGGCGAGAAGCAGCGGACGCTGATCGACATCGACCGCAACCAGCAGTTGACGGACGCGGCGCGGGCGCAGGTGTTCAGCGACGTGGACTCGGCGTATGAGCAGGTGCGCAGCAACGTGGCGCTGCTGATTCCGTATCGCGACCAGTACAAGGACCAGGCGACGCGGGTGCGCGACACGGTGACCTATGCCTACCAGCGCGGCGGCGCATCGCTGATGGACTTTCTGAACGCGCAGAGCGACTACCGCGTGGTGCAACTGGCGTATCTCGAACTGGTGGGCGCGTATCTGACCGCCGCCGGGCAACTGAATCTTGCCGTAGGGCGTGAGGTGATTCCGTAAAGAACCGGTGCGACGGGGAGGGACTTGCCGCCTGCGGAGGCAGGCCGGCGACTCGCGATTCGGACTAGACGGCAATTGCGGGAGCGATCATGCTAGGGAGAGGTTTCTACGATGGATAGACAAGAAGTGCGCAGCCGCATCGAACAGATTGGCATTATGCCAAGCGTCCGTGTCGCCACGGCCGAGTTGGCGCTGTTCGGCGCGGAGACCGTGTACGATGCCGGAATCACGGTGGTTGAGATCACCATGACCGTGCCGAACGCGATTGACGTGATTGCGCAACTGGCGCAGAACTATCCGAAGTTCGTGGTGGGCGCCGGAACCGTGCTGGACGTGGAAACAGCGAAGCGTTGTCTGGATGCAGGCGCACGGTTTATCACCAGTACCGGGCTGGTTCCAGACGTGCTCGAATACACCCTGAAGAACGATCTGGTGGCCATTCCGGGGGCGCTGACGCCGAGCGAAACGATTGCCGCATGGAAGGCGGGAGGCGATTTTGTGAAGATCTACCCCTGCGCGCAAGTGGGTGGGGACCAGTACATCCGGGCGCTGAAGATCCCGCTGCCGCAGATCCCGTTGATTGCATCCGGCGGGGTGAACCAACTGACGGCGGCGAACTTCATCTTCGCGGGCGCATCGTCGATTGGAATCGGATCGGAGTTGATGCCGAGAAAGGCCCTGGCAACGCGGCAAGACCAGTGGATTCACGAGCTGGCGCGCAGATTTATTGAGGCGGTAAGAAACGCGCGCATCCATATGAGCGGCAAGGATTCCGATTAGCAAGCCCGCGGTGGTTTCGCATCGCTTACGTACGGGCTGAGGCGGGTGCGGAAAAAGGGTGGAATCCAGCGAAGCGTGTCCCGGGGGCTAAAGAGGGTGGTGAAGAAGTCGTCTCCGGCCACAAACAGTGACCTCAGCGGCTAAAGCCGTAATCATAATGTGGCCTTTACGGCACGGCTGAAGCCGTGCCCTTAAGCAAAGCGGCCTTTTTCAGCATCCTCTAAAGCCCGTGTTGACTCTGTGCCCGTGATGCCGGGGAAACCCAAGGAGACCCGAGGAGACCCAAGGAGACCCAAGGAGACCCAAGGAGACCCAAGGAGACCCAAGGCTAAAGCCTTGGGCTACCAGCCTTGGGCTACCAGTCCCGGCCTATCTTAAAGGCCGAGTTTTTCAGTACTCTCTAAAGCCCGTACCTTTCAAAGCGGATCTAAACTGACCCCACTACGTGTGTCAAGAAGGAGCGAAAGCTTCATGCTGTATGAGAGATGGAGGTAGGTCCTCCGGAGCCGCTTTGTAAGAGGAGGCTTCAAACCGCCATAAGCTGCTCAGGTCGAAAGACTGCGG
>Ga0224555_1003560_pt1 | contig 15728 bp, 12 predicted proteins | sample 714S23034metaG_FD_180687 | JGI IMG/M metagenome (GOLD analysis project Ga0224555, IMG submission 180687) | Peat soil microbial communities from Stordalen Mire, Sweden - 717 S2 30-34 | ecosystem: Environmental > Terrestrial > Soil > Wetlands > Peat | place: Sweden: Norrbotten County, Stordalen...
TTGCTCGCTCGCGGCTATACAGGCCAGACCACCGAGACCTTTGATCCGAATTGGAGTGTGGCCACTAGCAGTACAAGCTTGCCGTACTGTGCGCCAGGATCCGGCCCGAGCGGCTTGCCCAACGACTTCGATTGTGGAACGGTAGAGCGGGGCGTCGGCATACGCATGGTTTCGTGGGTGGGCGGGTCGATTTCCTGGCGGTTCGACTCCGTCAGGTAACCCCTATCCGTGCTTCCGCTAAATAAAGGGGGCAGGCTTTACGGACGGGAGATCATCGCCTTACGCCGCCTGTCGCAGAACTCGATTCTAGTGTGGATGTGGGTGTGGGTGTGGATGAGTATGCGTGCTGCTCTTGAGGTCTTTGCCGGAGGTGGTCAGAACGAGCTTGCCTAATTCAACTCCACGCAGGGCTAACATGCGATGCGCAAGTTCCTGGAGAGCCTTGCTGCGGCCCTTCATGATGATGACTTCGAGGCAGTAGTTGTGATCGAGGTGGACGTGGGTGGCGGCGAGAATCATAGCGCCGGCGGAGTGCTGGGCATCGGTCAGCTTCTCCGCGAGATTCGGAGTGCGGTGATCGTAGACCAGCGTCAGGGTGCCGACGACAGGCTTGTTCGAGTTGACGTTGTCGGAAAGAAGCGCCTCGCGGATGAGATCGCGGATGGCCTCGGAGCGGTTTTCGTAGCCGCGTCTTGCGATCAGGCGGTCAAATTCTTTGAGGAGATCTTCGTCGAGCGAAACGCCGGTCCTGCTGAGTGGGGGCATGGGTCTTCTCCAAAGCGAAATTGTACTAATTTTCCGTAGGGTTGGAGCGTGCTGTGCGGCTGTGGTCAGCGTTGATGGGCTGCGATGAGCAGTTGGCCGAGGCTCAGGCCGCCGTCGCCGGGCGGCACCTGCGAGTGGGTAAAGACGGTGCATCCGGCCCGGACGAGCCTGGTTTCGAGAGCGTTGGACAGGATGGCGTTGAGAAAGACGCCGCCGCTGAGGCAGACATGATCCAGGCCGGTGCGCTGGACGATGCGGAGCGTCGCCTCGGTTAAGATGTCGGCGAGTCCGTCGTGGAAGCGGCGGCTGATGATGCTGGGCGCGACGTCATGATGGAGGTCTTCGACGATGGCGGTAAAGAGCGGCCTGGCGTCGATCTGCAGGCAGGCGGCTCCTTCGATTGCAAACGGATAGGCGCCGAGGTTGGTGCGTGGATCGCAGCAGGCCTCGAGTGCGATCGCGGCCTGCGCCTCATAGCTGACGGTGAGGCGCTGACAGGCGAGCGCGGCTACGGCGTCGAAGAGACGACCGCAACTGGAGGTGAGGGGCGAGTTGGTTCCGGTGTGGAGCATCTGCTCGACGAGCTTGACGGCGGGCCGCGGGAGAGTTGCGAGCAGCGAGGGTGGAAGATGGTCGCGCCAGTCGTCTCCGAAGGTCTGCCATAGATGCGAGAGGGCCATCCGCCAGGGCTCGTGGATCGCCTGCGCGTTGCCGGGCATGGGAGTGTAGGCGAGATGCGCGGCGCGCTCGAAGTTTTGCAGATCGGCAACGAGGATTTCACCGCCCCAGGCAGTGCCGTCGGTTCCGTAGCCTGTGCCATCGAGGGCGATGCCGATGACCTTTCCGGTGAGCTGGTTTTCCGCCATGCAACTGGCGATATGGGCGTGATGATGCTGGACGCCAACGAGGTGCGTGTCGTGCTGGTTGTGGGCCCATTGCGTTGAGAGATAGCCGGGGTGCAGATCGTAGGCGATGATCTTCGGACTGACTTCGAGGATCTGCTGAAGGTGGTGGATCGACTCCTGGAAGAAGTCGTAGGCGCTGAGGTTTTCAAGGTCGCCGATGTGCTGGCCGAGGAAGGCGTAGCGGCCTCGGGAGACGCAGATGGTGTTCTTCAATTCGCCGCCAACGGCGAGGATGGACGGCATGGATTCGTGGAGCTGGATGGGGGCGGGAACGAAGCCGCGCGAGCGCCGGACGAACTGCGTGCGGCCGGGTAGATTCTGCACAACGGAGTCGTCGCAGCGCAGCAGGATGTCGCGATTGTGGAACAGGAAGAAGTCGGCGATGGTGGAGAGACGCGTGAGGGCCTCGCGGTTGTCGATGGCGATCGGCTCCTCGCTGAGATTGGCGCTGGTCATGACGAGGGCCGTGAGGCCAGTGTTGGCGAAGAGTAGATGGTGCAGCGGGGTGTAGGGAAGGAAGAGTCCGAGGTGATTGCCGTCGGGCGCGAGGAAGTCGAAGGCAGCGGTGCGCTTGGAGAGCAGGACGATGGGGCGCTGCACGGACTCGAGCGAAGCTGTGTCTCGCTGCGTCAGGAGGCAGAGTTCGCTGGCTGCAGATGGATCGCGCACCATGATGGCAAAGGGCTTTTCGCCACGGCCCTTCCTGCGGCGAAGCTCCTGCACGGCCTCGGGCTGGTGGGCGTCGACGGCGAGATGAAAGCCGCCAAGGCCTTTGATGGCGACAATGGAGCCCTGCTTCAGGAGTCGAATCGTCTCGGCAAGCGGATCGCCGGGCGGCGGTGCACCCGCACGGTCGACCAGTTCGAGCTGCGGCCCACAATCCCAGCAGGCGTTTGGCTGGGCATGGAATCTGCGGTTGAGCGGGTCGTCGTACTCGGCCTGACACGCCGGACACATGCGAAAGCTGGCCATGGAGGTCTGGGCGCGATCGTAGGGGATGCTGCGAACGATGGTGAAACGCGGACCGCAGTTGGTGCAGTTGATGAAGGAGTAGAGGTAGCGCCGGTCGGATGGATCGAGGAGCTCCGTCGCACAATCCTTGCAGGTCGCTATGTCGGGCGAGATGAGGGTGTTAGCGCTGCTGGAACGGGTGCTCGGCAGGATCAGAAAAGCGGACTCTTCGCTGGGGCCGATTCTGGGATCGATCCGGGCGGTGCTAATCTCATGCAGTTGAGCGAGTGGAGGCGCTTCCAGGGGTAGAGCACGCAGGAACGAATCGATGTCGGGGGCGGTGCCCTGGATCTCGATGGCGACACCGGATTCAGAGTTCAGGATGTTGCCGGTAAGATGGAAGCGCTGTGCCAAGCGATAGATGTAGGGGCGAAAACCAACCCCCTGGACGATGCCGCGGACTTCGATCTTTACCCGTTGATTCATCTGTTGGAGGCCTGTCCGTCCGAGCACGATTGTACGCAAATGGGCGAGCGGGCAGGTAAGAGCAAGTATTTGTAAACAAAAAGCAATCCGAACGCTGAGTCCACGCGTAGCTGTAGCGGGAGTTCAGACGTCGAAAAGGGAATGGCCTATGCACGAACTCTCCATCGCGTACAGTCTGGTTGACCTTGCAAGTCAAAGTGCAATCGAGGCTGGAGCAACGCGCGTCAACTCGGTTCATGTGCGGCTGGGGGCTCTTGCGGGCGTTGTCCGCGGGGCCCTCGAATTCAGTTATGAGATCGCTTGCGCGGGTACGCTGCTGGAGGGGTCTACTCTGGTGGTGAAAGAACTTCCCGTCCGGGTGTACTGCGCGGCATGCGACATGGAGGTGGAGTTGCCGAGCGTGCAGCGGTTCTGCTGCCCGCGGTGCGACACACCGAGCGGCGACCTCCGGCAGGGGCGCGAGTTGGATATTGAAGCAATTGAGATCGACGTACCGGGAGACGTAAAGGGAGAAGAGCATGGAAACACGGGTGCTACAGATTCGCAAGGGGATTCTGAACAAAAATGACGAGATTGCGCGCAAGCTGCGCGAGAGATTGCAGGCGTGCGGCCTGCTGACGATCAACCTGGTCTCGAGCCCTGGATCGGGTAAGACGGCTTTTTTGCAGCGGACGCTGCGGACGCTGCGGGAAGAGGGGAAGACGGCGGCGGCATTGGTCGGCGATCTGGCAACGGACAACGACGCGCGACGGCTGGCCGAAGCGGGGATGCCGGTGAAGCAGATCAACACCGACGGCCGCTGCCACCTGGAGGCGCAGATGATCTCGGACCACCTTGCTGATTGGGATCTCGCTTCATTCGAGTACTTGTTTATCGAGAACGTAGGCAACCTGGTGTGTCCCTCGAGCTACGACCTGGGGGAGGATGTGCGTGTGGTGCTGCTGTCTGTGACGGAGGGCGAAGACAAGCCGCTGAAGTATCCCAACATCTTCAACTCGGCCGATATCGCGGTGATTACGAAGATGGACCTGGCGGAGGCGTGCGAGTTTGATCTGGAAGCGGCACGGGCCAATATCCAATCGGTCCGTCCGGGCATGCAGATTTTGACGACCTCTGCGAAGACTGGTGCGGGCATGAGCGAGTGGCTGGCGTGCCTTTCGCAGCAGAAGCAAGCACGGTGCGCTGTGGTCTAGCAGCAGACAAGACAGTTGAGGCAGTAAAGATGCCCCCCGTTTCGGTGGCCTCATGCAGTCGTTGGGAATCGCGATGTGCTTTACGTCACCGACGACGGAAACCAGCGTGTGTTGGGATGGTGTGGATTGGCGCCGCCGGATCTTGACGCCAATCTGGTACTCGGACAGAAGGACTTTAGACAGCTTCAGGGTGGGCCGTCCACGCTGGTTGTGGTTGACTCGGGTAACAATCGAGTTACGATCTGGGAGAGTGACGACGTACAACGTTCGATGAAGAAATCCGAGAAGCTCGTGTCGGAAGAAGCAGGAGTGCTCTAATGTGCCTCGCCGTTCCAGGACAAGTGAAAGAGATCTACGGGTCAATGGGTACGCAGATGGGCCGCGTTAACTTCGGCGGTATTGTGAAGGAGGTGTGCCTCGCGTATCTGCCCGACATTAAGGTTGGAGACTATACGATCGTGCATGTCGGCTTCGCGATCGCCAAAGTGGACGAGGAGTCTGCCCATCGCACGCTCGATGCATTTCGCGAGATGGGACTTCTGGACGAAGAGTTTGGTGAACCGGAATGAGTTTTTCGGTCGCGGGATAGCGGGAGGAAGCGATGAAGTATCTTGACGAATTCCGCGATGGAGAGACGGCGCAGCGACTGGCGCGTGAGATTCGACAGACAGCTACGCGCACCTGGTCGATCATGGAGGTCTGCGGCGGCCAGACCCATTCGATCGTGCGCAATGGATTGGACCAGTTGCTCGAAGGTGCCGTGGAGATGATCCACGGTCCCGGCTGTCCGGTGTGCGTCACGCCGCTGGAACTGATCGACAAGGCGCTGGCCATCGCCTCACAGCCGGGCGTGATCTTTTGTTCCTTCGGCGATATGCTGCGTGTTCCAGGCAGCGATAAGGACCTGTTTCGCATCAAGGCCGAGGGCGGCGATATTCGCGTGGTTTACTCTCCGCTGGACGCGCTGCAGATTGCGCGCCAGAATTCGGAGCGCCAGGTCGTCTTCTTTGGCATTGGCTTCGAGACGACGGCGCCAGCCAATGCAATGGCGGTACACCAGGCGAAGCAGCAGGGCATCGCAAACTTTTCCATGCTGGTATCGCACGTGCTTGTGCCCCCGGCAATTGAGGCGATCATGAGCTCGCCCACGTGTCGCGTGCAGGCGTTTCTTGCCGCCGGGCATGTGTGCAGCGTGATGGGATACTGGCAGTATTATCCGCTGGTGGAGCGCTACCGCGTGCCGATTGTGATTACCGGCTTTGAACCGCTGGACCTTCTGGAAGGCATACGGCGCGCCGTGCATCTCCTGGAGGCAGGAACGCCGCAAGTAGATAACGCGTACGAGCGCGCGGTTTGTTTCGAGGGCAATCAGCCCGCACAGAAGCTGCTGTCGGAGGTCTTCGAAGTTGCCGATCGGAAGTGGCGCGGGATCGGAGAGATCCCACGCAGCGGTTGGCGGCTCAGCGATCCGTATCGCGAGTTCGACGCAGAGCAGCGATTCTCTGTCGCGAACATCACGACCAAGGAGTCTCCGCTTTGTCACAGCGGCGAGGTTCTGCAGGGCAACCTCAAGCCGAACGAGTGTCCTGGCTTCGGCAAGGAGTGCACGCCGCGGCATCCACTGGGCGCGACCATGGTCTCCACCGAAGGCGCCTGCGCTGCCTACTACAATTACGGCCGCTTCGTGGCCGTGGAATCGATCCATTGAGCAAACACGAAAAGCCCGACTTTTCGCAGTGGAGTTGCCCGCTTCCGCTGCGTGACTACCCGACGATCGTTATCGGCCATGGCGGCGGTGGCAAGCTTTCCGGTGAGCTCATCGAGCACATCTTCGTGCCTGCGTTTCGCAATACGACGCTCGAGGTCATGGCGGACTCCTCTGTGCTGCACCGGCCCGCGGGCAGGCTTGCATTCTCAACGGACTCCTACGTGGTGCAGCCGCTGTTTTTCCCCGGAGGATCGATCGGCGATCTGGCGGTACATGGCACCGTCAACGATCTCTCGATGAGCGGAGCGACGCCGCTTTACCTGAGCGCAGGGTTCATCCTTGAAGAGGGGTTTCCCCTTGCGCAGCTTGCAGCCATCGTTGATCGCATGGGAGCAGCTGCGCGTGCCGCGGGAGTGCAGATCGTGACCGGCGATACGAAGGTCGTGGAGAAGGGTCACGGAGACGGCTGCTATATCAATACTTCTGGAATCGGCGTCATTGCCGACGACATCCATATCGATCCAACGCGGGCACGTCCGGGCGACGTCGTTCTGCTCAGCGGAACGATTGGCGATCACGGCATGGCGATCATGAGCGTTCGAGAGGGGCTTGAGTTTGAGACCATCATCGAGAGCGACAGCGCGGCACTGAACGGGATGGTTGCGTCCTTGCTGAAGTTCGCACCGCACGTGCATGTGTTGCGTGATCCAACGCGGGGTGGCCTCGCAAGCTCGCTCAATGAGATTGCAGCACAATCAAAGGTTGGCATCCTGATTGAGGACCGCAAGCTTCCTGTGCTGCCCGATGTGCAGTCTGCCTGCGAGCTGCTCGGCATGGATCCGGTCTATGTGCCCAATGAAGGAAAGCTTGTTGCGATCGTCGATCCGTCGGTGGCGGATGCTGTGCTGGCCACCTTGCGAGCGCATGAGTATGGAAAGAATGCGGCCATCATTGGCACGGTAACGGGGCAGCATATAGGAATGCTTGCGGCGAAGACGGTTGTGGGTGGAACACGCATCATTCCTATGCAGATCGGTGAGCAGATTCCACGGATTTGCTAGCAAAAAGCGGCAAACAAGCCAAAACCACGACGCTCGCGGAAGGGTGCAGCGAAATCTGCATCCCTTCGCGGCTTCATGCATACTGCTATTAGCCGTGATAATAAGAGGGGTTGCGCACGAATTGAGTTGAATTGTTTGCCCAGGCTGCGCTCGATTGTCGAGCGGGTCTCCTGGGACACCCAACGAAGGACAGGATCAAGGCGTTGAGCCGCGATCTCAAATGGAGAAAGCTTTATGTCGACTGGAAGTTGTGACATTGGATTGATTGGGCTGGCGGTAATGGGACAGAACCTTGTTCTGAACATGAACGACCACGGCTATAAGGTGGCGGTATTTAATCGCACCGTTTCGAAGGTGGATGAGTTCCTGAAGGATGAGGCGAAGGGCACCGCAATCGTGGGCGCACACTCGCTCGAAGAGATGTGCGGCCTGCTCAAGCTGCCGCGCCGCGTGATGATCATGGTGAAGGCTGGCGATGTCGTCGACCATACGATCGAGCAGATCCTGCCGTACCTGGAGAAGGGCGACATCATCATCGACGGCGGAAATTCACTGTTTACCGATTCGAACCGTCGTACGAAGGATCTCGCAGCGAAGGGCATTCTCTTTGTGGGCGCCGGCGTCTCGGGCGGCGAGGAGGGTGCGCGCTTTGGACCGTCGATCATGCCCGGAGGAAATTCAGCCGCGTGGCCGCATGTGAAGGAGATCTTTCAGGCGATCTCGGCGAAGGTCGAAGATGGAACGCCGTGCTGCGACTGGGTCGGCGAGGACGGCGCAGGCCACTACGTCAAGATGGTCCACAACGGCATTGAGTATGGCGACATTCAGTTGATTGGCGAGGCATATCAATTGCTCAAGGATGGGCTTGGGCTAAGTTCGGACGAGTTCGCCGAAGTGTTTACGGAGTGGAACAAGGGCGAGCTGGACAGCTATCTGATCGAGATTTCGGCGACGATCTTTGCCAAGAAGGATGAAGACGGTAAACCGTTGGTGGATAAGATTCTCGACACGGCGGGACAGAAGGGCACGGGTAAATGGACAGCCATTTCGGCGCTGGACCTGGGAATGCCGTTGACGTTGATCGGCGAGAGCGTATTTGCGCGTTGCCTGTCGGCGCTGAAGGATGAGCGGGTACAGGCTTCGAAGGTTCTCCATGGACCGTCGAAGAAGACTGTCGCTGGGCGCGCCGAGTTCATCGAAGAGGTCCGCAGGGCACTCTACTGCTCAAAGATGGTGAGTTACGCACAGGGATACATGCTGCTGCGAGCAGCGGAGAAAGAGTACGGCTGGCGCCTGAACCTGGGCGGCATCGCGCTGATGTGGCGCGGTGGATGCATCATTCGGAGCATCTTCCTCGCCAACATCAAGGCTGCGTATGACAAGAATCCAGAGCTTGCCAATCTGCTTCTCGACGATTTCTTCGCGAGTGCGTTGAATAAGTATCAGGGCAGCTGGCGGAAGGCCATCGTGCAGGCGATCGAGCTTGGAGTGCCGACCCCAGCCATCTCGACGGCTCTTGCTTTCTACGATGGATTCCGTACTGCGCGTCTGCCGGCGAACCTGCTGCAGGCGCAACGCGATTACTTCGGCGCCCACACGTACGAGCGGGTAGACAAGCCGCGCGGCGAGTTCTTCCATACCAACTGGTCCGGTCGCGGAGGCCGCGTTTCGTCGTCAACCTACAACGCATAATTTCTCGAGGGCGGACTCCACGATGCTGGAGTCCGCCCGAGGAATGTACTTTCGTGGCTAGCGCGGTGGGCTCTAGCTGCAAATCTGAGCCCCCTGCTCGGACCCCTTCCAGAAAAAAACTAACACCTTCATTTGCTGGTACTTACACCTGCATTTGCACTGGCTTTGCTACAGTGCAGGGTTGAATTCAGGTCCTCGATAGGCGAATATAAGGCGAACATATTTATGCCTTCCGCCTCTGCTTTGCGTGCCCAGATCGAAGCTGCCCTGACTGACAGGATCCCCTCTGCGCTGACTCCTGCGCCAAGGGTAATTCGACCGCGAACCGCTACAGGCATCTCCCAGGTGGACGAGTTGACGGAGGGCGGATTGCCCGTAGGCGCCATCACCGAGATCTGCGGCGCAGCGTCTTCTGGACGTACGACGCTGGCTCTGTCATTTCTTGCCCAGATTACTCGGGCGTCCAGAGTATGCGCCTGGATCGATGTCTCCGATACTTTGCAGCCTGAGTCGGCAGCAGCGGCCGGCGTCGATCTGATGCGACTCCTCTGGGTACGCTGCGGAGTCTCTGCCAACAGGATGGTGCAGCCACCGCCGTTGCCGATGAAAGGCGCCGATCCATGCACTCGCGCTGTCAGGCCGTGGTCAAGAATCGAGCAGGGATTACGCGTGGCCGATCTGCTGCTGCAGGCGGGTGGTTTCAGCGCGATCGTGCTGGACATGGCAGACATCGCAGCGGAAAATGCCTCGCGTGTTCCGCTGGCTACGTGGTTTCGTTACAGGGCCGCTGCCGAGCGAACCCAGGCCAGCATTCTTCTTCTTACCCAACATCCCTGCGCAAAGAGCAGTGCTGAAGTTGTTCTGCGGCTACGTGCTGGCGATGCTGTTTGTCAGGAGTCGACGGTGCTCACCGACTTCGCATATCACGTCGATGTATCGCGTAAGCGGTTCGCGCCAAGCACCAAGGTCGTTCCGTTGCGCAAGCCTCCACAGCGTGAGAACGGCAGCCGGTGGTGCAGTCAAACCGTATGGGCAGGCCGCTGATGACAGGCCCCGCAGAGCTCTATGCCAGCCTTTATGCGAGGGAGTTTCCTGCACAGGCGTTGCTTCGTCTGCGGCCGGAGCTGCGAGAAAAAGCATTCGTGGTTCTTGCAGGCGAACCCCCGCTGCAGTCTGTCTGTTCCATCAACTCGAAAGCCCGCGCTCTCGGCGTTGTTCGCGGCATGACACGGATTGAGTTAGACACTTTCTCTTCCGTGGTGGTGCAACAGCGTTCCGAGGCAGAAGAGGCGGCTGTGCGAGCCGTCCTGCTCGAGTGTGCTGGCACGTGTTCTCCGCGCATCGAAGACCAAAGCACTGGCGATGCCTTCCTCTGTGTGATCGACATTGCTGGCATGGAGAGGCTGTTTGCAACTCCGCAATCTCTTGCGCAGGAACTTTCAAGCCGGGTTCGAGCGCTGGGCATCTGGGCCTCTGTCGCCGTGAGCCAGAACGTGTATGCGGCCATCTGCCTCGCACGTGCAAACAGCGTACGTATGCATGGACTCGTCATCGAACCCGGCACGGAAGCCGCTGCCCTGGCTCGGTTGCCTCTCGCTGTCCTCGATCTCTCCATAGAGCACGCGGAGACATTGGAGCTATGGGGCGTTCGTACCCTGGGTGCGCTTGCAGCACTGCCGGAGAGAGAGTTAATTGCGCGCATGGGGCAGGCCGGCAAACGCCTTCGCCAGTTGGCGCGTGGAGAGCTTCCGCATCTCTTCGTCCCTGTCGAGCCTCGCTTCCGCCTCGAAGAACGCATCGAGCTCGATACACCTGTCGAACATCTCGACTCTCTACTCTTCGTCGCCAGCGTGATGCTGGAACAGTTGATTGTGCGGGCAACAGCACGCGTGCTTGCACTCACATCCGTCACGCTCGTCCTGTCGCTGGAGGGTGGCAGTTCCCACACGCGCACGGTGCGACCCGCACTTCCATCCACCGACAAAGCGCTGTGGCTCAAACTCCTGCATCTCGATCTTGAAGCGCATCCGCCGCCGGCGGCGATTCTCGCGCTGACACTCACGGCTGAGCCTGGAAGCACCAGCAAGGTGCAGCTTGGCTTGTTTTCTCCGCAGCTTCCCGAACCGGCACGGCTCGACGTAACGCTTGCGCGGATCAGGGCCATCGTCGGAGAAGACTATGTCGGCCGTGCCGTTCTCTCCGACACGCATCAGCCAGATGCATTCCAGATGGAGTCTTTTCGCGTTCCATCCGGACAGGCCTGTGCTGCAGTTCCAGACAGATCCATGGCTGCGGTGAGGCAGTTGCGTCCGCCAGAGCGTGTCACCGTCATACTGCATGGCCATGCGCCCGCAACCATCTACTTTCGAGAGAAGCGCTACGAGGTGGAACAAGCGTACGGCCCGTGGAGGATATCGGGCGACTGGTGGAGTCCGGCCTCATGGACGTTCGAGCAGTGGGATCTGATCGCGCGATCCAGTGAAGGACTGTTGCTCTCCTGCTGCCTCGTACAAGACAGCAAGCGAAACTGCTGGCAGATGGCGGCGCTCTATGACTGAGCGCTACGTGGAACTGCACGCGGCCAGCGCGTTCAGCTTTCTTGAGGGCGCGTCGCAGCCTGAGGAGTTAATTACGCGCGCTGCACGGTTGGACATGCCGGCGATGGCTCTGCTGGACCGCAACGGCGTCTACGGATCGGGGCGCTTCCACACAGCTGCGGGTAGGTCTGGTCTGCACGCTCACGTTGGCGCAGAGATCGCGGTGTTGGGCTTCGGCGATCGTCTTACGCCGCCGTCATGGCTCCCGCATCAACACCGGGCGGAGCCTGCGCGGCTGTCTCTTCTCTGCGAATCGCGCATCGGCTACCAGAATCTTTGCCGGCTCATCACCCAATTCAAAATGCGCGAGAAGAGCAAGGGGGAGGGCGCTGCAACCTGCGATGACCTGCGCCAATACGCAGCGGGCCTGGTGTGCCTGACCGGAGGCGATGAAGGCGTGTTGGCTGCGGCGATCGTCGACGGTGGTGAAGAGAAAGGCCGCATGGTTGCTGAGCAACTGGTCAGCATCTTCGGCAAGGGCGGCGTCTATGTAGAGTTGCAGCGCCATCATGAACGCGAGCAGGAGTGGCGTAATCAAGCGGCCCTGCGTATCGCGCGATCTCTCAAGTTATCCGTGCTCGCAACCAACGGAGTTCGTTACGCGACGGCGTATGACCGTGAGGTCTTCGATCTACTCACCGCGGTGCGCCACCACACCACGCTCGATCATGCAGGCCGACTGCTCGCGCACAATGGCCAACGGCATCTGCGACCCGCACCGGAGATGGCAATACTGTTTCGCGACGTGCCTCACGCAGTCCGCAACAGCGTTGAACTCTCCTCGCGACTTCGTTTCGAGCTGAGCGATCTTGGCTATGAGTTTCCTCGCTATCCGGTTCCTGACGGTGAGACGATGGACAGCTTTCTGCACAAGCGTGTTGCCGAGGGGGTGATGCGGCGCTACGGGCCGAAGAATGATCGCGGCCTCCTGGAGCGAGCGAAGAAGCAGGTCCAGCATGAACTCGACCTCATCGCGCGGCTTGGTTTCGCTGGCTATTTTTTGATCGTCTGGGACATCGTCCAGTTTTGCAAACACAACGGCATCCTTGTGCAGGGCCGCGGAAGTGCCGCCAACTCTGCCGTCTGCTACGCGCTGGAGATCACGGCCATCGATCCGGTCGGCATGGAACTGCTCTTCGAACGGTTCCTGAGTGAGAGCCGGGGTGAGTGGCCTGACATCGATCTCGATCTGCCCTCGGAGGGCAAGCGCGAGCAGGCCATTCAGTATGTCTATCAACGCTACGGCGAGCTCGGCGCAGCGATGACAGCGAACGTCATCAGCTATCGAGGCAAGTCGGCAGCGCGTGAAGTTGGCAAGGCTCTCGGCTTCGATCACGAGTCGCTCGGCAGGTTGTCCAGTCTTGTCAGTCAGTGGGAGTGGCGCGGCAAGACCGACACGATGGCGCACTCCTTCCAGAATGCTGGCTTCGACATTCAACATCCGCGCATCGCCAAGTATCTGGAGCTTTGCATGCGCGTGCAGGACCTGCCGCGTCATCTTGGCCAGCACTCGGGCGGCATGGTGATCTGCCAGGGGCAATTGAACTCTGTCGTGCCGCTGGAGCGGGCTTCGATGCCTGGTCGCACGGTCGTTCAATGGGACAAGGAAGATTGCGCCGACCTCGGGATCATCAAGGTGGACCTGCTCGGGCTCGGAATGATGGCTGTTCTCAAAGACTGTCTCGATCTGATTCCGCGCCACTATGGTGAGCCGATCGATCTCGCTCAACTGCCGGAAGATCCGGATGTCTATCGTGCGTTGCAACAAGCCGACACGGTTGGCATGTTTCAGGTGGAGAGCCGCGCCCAGATGGCATCGCTGCCGCGCAACCACCCTGAACGTTTTTACGACATCGTCGTACAGGTTGCGATCATCCGCCCCGGTCCCATCGTGGGCAAGATGATGCACCCCTACATGCGGCGGCGGCAGGGAAGGGAAAAAATCACGTATCCCCATCCTTCATTGGAGCCGGTGTTGAAGCGCACCCTGGGCGTTCCGCTTTTTCAGGAGCAGCTCTTGCGCATTGCGATGACGGTTGCCAACTTCTCCGGCGCAGAGGCGGAAGAGTTGCGCCGCGCAGTCGGGATGCGCCGCTCCTGGGAGCGCATGAAAAATCTTGAGGGCAAGCTACGCGCAGGGATGACGGTGAACGGCATCGATGAAAAGACCCAGAACAATATCATCGAGAACATCCAGTCGTTCGCGCTCTATGGCTTTCCTGAGAGCCATGCTGCCAGCTTCGCCTTGATTGCGTATGCGTCCGCCTACTTCAAGGTGCGCTATCTTGCGGCATTTACCTGCGCCATCCTCAATAACCAGCCCATGGGTTTTTACATGCCCGCCGTACTGGTGAAGGACGCGCAACGGCACGGCCTGCGCATCAAGCCGATCGATGTTCAGGTTTCAGAATGGGCCTGCACAATCGAAGAGGAGAGCGATGGCACACTCTCTTTGCGTATGGGGCTTGGCTACGTGAAGTGCTTGCGCAGGCAATCCGGAGAGGCCCTCGTCCAATCGCGGCTCAAGGATGGATCGTTCCGCTCAGTTGAAGATCTGGCCCTGCGCGTGTCTTCGCTCAATCGCAAGGAGTTCACGCTCTTGGCGCGCGTCGGGGCACTGAACAGGATCGATGGCATGGCGCACCGGCGCGATGCACTCTGGCAGGTGGAGCGCGCCGGCAAGCTGGAGGGGCCGCTGCTCTCGCAGAACAGCGAGTGGCTGCACGAGGACGCTTCATCTCCGCCTCTGCAGCCCATGAATACAGAAGAGCGCCTGGTATCGGACTATGCCGGTACAGGGCTTACCGTTGGACGGCACCCCATGTTCTACCGCCGCGCGCAACTGCGGCGCCAGGGGGTTCTCTCTGCCAAAGAGTTGAGTGCCTGTGCCGATGGAACCTTGGTGCGTGCAGCCGGTTGCGTGATCGCTCGTCAGCGTCCGGGCACGGCCAAAGGATTTATCTTCATCTCCATGGAAGATGAAACAGGCATTGCGAATGTCATTGTGACGCCCGATCTTTATGAGAGAGATCGCCTGGTCGTCACGCGGTGCAAGTTCCTTCTGGCGGAAGGTCTGCTCCAGAATCAGGATGGAGTCATTCACGTGAAGGCGATGCGGCTGCTTCCGCTTGCCGGTCAGGCGATGGCACTACGATCCCATGATTTTCACTAAAACGAACTTTCCGTTACAAATCGCGCGTATATCGCTGACTCACCATTCAACTAAGCCGCAGGCTGGTTAGTTGGCATCCAACATAGGATGATCGACAGCACGAGAATTGGCAGGACCCACGGTAAGACGCTTTTCCGCATCGCAACGGTCCTGCTCTGCCTCTCCGCTGCAGGGGCCTGCGCGCGCGCTTCCGTCGCCCTGCTGATGGAAGAGCCCTACGGTAAGTTCGGCGCAATGAATCCAACCGGCCATTCCGCCGTCTACCTGAATCACATCTGCGCGGACTCGCCCATCGTCCTTCGGCCCTGCCACGAGGGCGAGTATGGCGTCGTCATCAGCCGCTATCACAAGATCGCCGGCTATGATTGGATCGCCATACCGCTGGCCGGGTATCTCTATGCAGTCGATGACGTAAGCAATATTCCCACCACGGTGGACAAGGACCAGGTCGCGGCCTTGCGTGATGCCTATCGTAGGGAGCATCTGCTCGATCTCGCCCCTGACAACCGCAGCGGCGGACCACCTAAAGGTGAATGGACCCAGATGGTCGGATCGGCTTACGACCGGACCATCCATGGCTTCCAGGTAGACAGCACCCCTGAGCAGGATCAACGCTTCATCGCGATCTTCAATGACCGCAAGAATGTCGGACACTTCAATCTGCTCTTCCACAACTGCGCTGACTTCTCCCGCGTTGTGCTTGATATCTATATGCCGCACGCCATCCACCGCAACTTCATCGCCGACGTCGGCCTGATGACACCTAAACAGGTCGCCCGCTCGCTGGTGAAGTACGGCAAGAAATATCCCGAAGTCAACATGACCGCCTTCGTCATTCCTCAGGTTCTCGGCAGCGTGTCCCGCAGCCATCGCGCCGACGGTGTCGCGGAGTCGCTGCTCAAGAGCAAGAAGTACCTGATCCCCTTGACCGTGCTCGCTCCCGAGTTGACCGGCGGGGTTGTCGTCGCCTATATGACCGATGGCCGCCTGAAGCTGCCGAAAGGTACGCCTGTCTTCAATATCGGCGACCAAGAGGACACCGGACAGCCTGAGCCGGCAGTCGCCCCATCGCGGGAGCTGCTTGCGCCTACCCCCAACCCTGCAACCACGGCGGCAACTTCAACTGCTCCAACTGCTTCAACTGCCCCAACTGCTCCAACTGCTTCAACTGCCCCAACTGCTCCAACTGCTCCAACTG
>Ga0224555_1003563_pt1 | contig 15709 bp, 15 predicted proteins | sample 714S23034metaG_FD_180687 | JGI IMG/M metagenome (GOLD analysis project Ga0224555, IMG submission 180687) | Peat soil microbial communities from Stordalen Mire, Sweden - 717 S2 30-34 | ecosystem: Environmental > Terrestrial > Soil > Wetlands > Peat | place: Sweden: Norrbotten County, Stordalen...
GTCACCCACGGCCGTCACCCGGACCGCGTCAGGATCTGTGGCGGTGACCGGATCACGTGCCCGGGTAGCCCGGACCGGCCGGATCTACGTGGAAGGCCGCCACGATGCCGAGCTCGTCGAGCAGGTGTGGGGCGATGATCTGCGGATCGAGGGAGTGGTGGTCGAATACCTCGGCGGCGTCGACGATCTGGTCGGCGTCGTCGAGCAGTTCCGGCCGGGCCCACAGCGACGGCTGGGCGTGCTGGTCGACCACCTGGTGCCCGGCTCGAAGGAATCGCGGCTGGCCGAAGCGGTGCACCGGGGCCCGGGCGGCGCGCACACGCTGGTGGTCGGGCATCCGTTCGTCGACATCTGGCAGGCCGTCAAGCCGGCCCGGTTGGGTCTTGCGGAGTGGCCGGTTATCCCGCGCGGAACCGACTGGAAACACGGGATCTGCCAGGCTCTGGGCTGGCCGCATGCCGACCAGGCCGACATCGCCGCCGCCTGGCGGCGCATCCGCGGTCGAGTTCGGGACTGGACGGATCTCGACGCGGCGCTGATCGGCCGGGTTGAGGAGCTGATCGACTTCGTCACCCAGCCGTGACTAGCGGGTCAGCGGCGCGACCTGACCGCCGGAAAGCCGACGGTAGGTGTACACCTGGATCAGCAGCGCCACCGGCCCGGCCACGATGATGCCGACGCCGCAGGCGAGGAAGCCGACCAGCAGCACCAGGCCCTGCACCAAGAAGGACAGCAGGGTAGCGCCGACATTCGATCTGACCGTCGTGTAGCTGGCCTTCAGCGCGTCGATGGGCGCCAGAGCCCGATCTGTCGCGAAGGCGATCGTGAACAGCGTGAAGAAGGCGAAGACGGCGATCAACACCAACGACAGCAACCCGAAGATGAAGCTGGGGAGCAGGGACAACGCGTCCAAGAGTCCCGTGATCAGGGCCAACAGCAAGGCAGCCAGGACCACCTTGCCGAAGTTGCGCGGCTTGAAGAACGAACCGACGGTCACCGGCCTGCCGTCGGCGAGGTCGAGCGCGCCGGACAGGAACGCTGCCTGCACGAAGATGCCGAAGACGAATGCCACGATCTGCAACACCAGGAATCCGACGTTGTCTAGACCCGCCGTGAACGACGTGCCGTAATCCCCGTCTGCGCCCGTGGTGTTGGCCGTGGCGCCGCCCAGAACCACGAACACCAGCCCGTGCAGGACCAACCCGACCACCGTGTACAGCAGGAAGGCAAGGATCAGCGGCCCTAGGTTCTTACTGAACTTATTCCACGCCCAGCTGAACGCGTCACCGACGTTGAACGCCGACCCGGGCGGCGGTGGGTAGCCCGGAGGAGGCCCGTAACCGGGTGGGGGCGGGTAGCCCGGCGGCGGGGGGTAGCCCGGCGGCGGTCCGTATCCAGGCTGAGGCGGCGGCCCGTAGCCGGGAGGCGGCGGGGGCGCGCCGTAACCGGGCTGCGGCGGGCCATACCCGGGGGGCGGCCCTGGAGGTGGTCCGTAGCCTGGCGGCGGTCCGGGAGGCGGCCCGTAGCCGGGTGGCGGATAGGCGCCTGGGTTGGGATTACCGCGCCAAGGATCGCTCGGGCTGCCAGGGTGCTCCGGAGGTTGGCTCATAGCCGCTCCTGCCTCGTCGTCGGGGGTTGTGCAGGCGTGCGCCTCCGCGAACTTAGCAAGTATTCGGCGGGCCCGCTGCGACCTCACACTGCGCGCTGACGTGTCGCGGTGACGTGGTATGCCTGACACGTGTCCGACGGTCTGTTCGACGTTCCCGACGCGACCAGTCTTGGCGAGCGCGCGCAAGGGGGTTCGGCCGCCGCGCCGTTGGCCGTGCGGATGCGCCCGGCCAGTCTCGACGAGGTGGTCGGGCAGGATCACCTCTTGCAACCCGGGTCTCCACTGCGACGTCTGGTCGAGGGGTCGGGCGTGGCGTCGGCCATCCTCTACGGACCGCCCGGCAGCGGTAAGACGACGCTGGCATCCCTGATCTCGCAAGCCACCGGGCGCCGGTTCGAGGCGCTGTCGGCATTGTCGGCCGGGGTCAAAGAAGTCCGCGCGGTGATCGACGTGGCTCGTCGCGCCGCCGCGCACGGCGAACAGACCGTGTTGTTCATCGACGAGGTGCACCGGTTCTCCAAGACCCAGCAAGATGCGTTGCTGTCCGCCGTGGAGAACCGGGTGGTGCTGCTGGTGGCGGCGACGACCGAGAATCCCTCGTTCTCCGTGGTCGCGCCGCTGCTGTCGCGATCGCTGATCCTGCAACTGCACCCGCTGAGCTCCGACGACGTCCGCGCTGTGGTGCAGCGCGCGATCGACGACGGGCGCGGTCTGGGTGGCCGGGTGCAGGTGACGGCCGACGCCGTCGACCTGCTGGTCCGGCTGGCTGCCGGGGATGCCCGCCGCGCGCTGACCGCGCTGGAGGTGGCGGCCGAGGCGGGGGAGCAGGTCACCGTCGAGGCTATCGAACAATCGCTGGACAAGGCCGCGGTGCGCTACGACCGCGACGGCGATCAGCACTACGACGTGGTCAGCGCGTTCATCAAGTCGGTGCGCGGCTCCGACGTCGACGCCGCGCTGCACTACCTGGCCCGGATGCTGGTCGCCGGCGAGGACCCACGATTCGTCGCGCGACGGCTGGTGATCTTGGCCAGCGAGGACATCGGGATGGCCGATCCGACCGCGCTACAGACCGCCGTCGCGGCGGCGCAGACCGTGCAATTGATCGGCATGCCCGAAGCGCAGTTGACCCTGGCACACGCCACCGTGCACCTGGCCACGGCGCCCAAGTCGAACGCCGTGACCACCGCGCTGGGTGCGGCGATGGCCGACATCAAAGCGGGCAAGGCCGGCCTGGTACCGCCGCATCTGCGTGACGGGCATTATTCGGGTGCCGCGGCGCTGGGCAATGCGCAAGGTTACAAATACTCCCACGATGACCCGGATGGTGTTGTGCCGCAACAGTATCCGCCCGACGACCTGGTAGGCGTCGATTATTACCGACCTACCGGCCGCGGAGTCGAGCGCGACATCGGCACCCGGCTGGACAAGTTGCGGGCCATCATCCGCCGCAAGCGCCGCTGACGTATGACCCGCAAGTGAAGGGCGATATCGCCTGCGACGTCACTTCGGAGAAGGCGCTATCCCTTCCCCGTGCGGCCAGTGTGGTTCATGAGGTCGTCTGTGCCAGCCAGCTGGCCAACGAGCGACCAGCGTCGAGCACGTGTCGCTCGGCGATGTGACGAGCTTTGTCTGCGTCGCGATCGGCCAGCGCCGACACCAGCGCCTGATGCTCGTCCAGCGCGTTGTGCTCGTGTTCGGGGAACATCGCGAAGAAGTTCGACGGGACGACCCGGACGGCCTGCCGGATCTGCGCCATCAGTCGCCGCGAATGGGCTGCCCGATGGATCTCCCGGTGGAACTGCCAATTCGCGTCGACGATGCCGCCTTCCCCGGCATGCGCTTCGACGTCTGTGGCCAGGGCGTGTAGACGCTGAATGCCTTCGTCGGTGACCCGCTGCGCGGCCCATGCGGCGGCCTGGCCGGTCAGCACGCCCAGGATGGTGAAGCTGTCGAGCACGTCCTCGGGGCTCATCCCGATCACCGTGATCCCGCTGCGCGGCGCGACGCGAACCAGCCCGTCGTAGGACAACTCCAGCAGGGCCTCGCGTACCGGCGTGCGGCTGGTGGCGAATTCCTTGGTGATCGCATCGAGGTCGAGCCGGGTGCCGGCGGGCAGCGCGCCGGTGAGGATTCGGTCGCGCAGCTCGCGCGCGGCGCGCTCGCGGACCGTGCCGGCGATGTCTACGTCGTTGCGGGCCATGGCGGGGACCTTAGAGGCAGTGGGGTTTCTGACACTTGAAATCTAATATATCAGATGCTAAACATCAATAATGACTACACGACAAATGGCACTCGTCGCCTTCATGCAAGCCGGCAACACGTCGGTGTACGCGGGTTCGTGGCGTCACCCCGCCACCGAGCACGGTTATCTCGACGCCTCCTACTACGCCAAGATCGGTCGGCAACTCGAAGAAGGTTGCTTCGACCTGATGTTCTTCGATGACCGGCTAGCCATGCCGGGCATCTACGGCGGCTCGGTCGCCGACGCCGTCAAGTACGGCGCGCGGCCGGTGAAGCTGGACCTGTCCATCGTCTTGGGCGTATTGGCGCAGGCGACGTCGCACATCGGCCTCGGCGCGACCTGTTCCACCACCTACTACACGCCGTTCCACGTGGCCCGTACCTTCGCCACCCTCGACCACCTGTCCGGTGGCCGCGCGGCGTGGAACATCGTCACCTCGGTCAACGACAGCGAGGCGCAAAACTTCGGCCTGGAAACGCATTTGGGCCATGACGCCCGCTACGACCGCGCCGAGGAATTCCTCGAAGCCACCGTCGGGTTGTGGGACACCTGGGAAGACGACGCCGTGCTGCACGACCGGGTCAACGGCATCTACGCCGACCCGGACAAGGTGCACGAGTTGAACCATGTCGGCGAGTTCTTCTCGGTGCGCGGGCCGCTGACGGTGCCGCGCAGCCCGCAGGGACGACCGGTGCTCATCCAGGCCGGCTCGTCGGGTCGCGGTCGTGAATTCGCTTCGCGCTGGGCCGATTTGATCTTCACCGGCGACCCGGGTATCGAGGTCGCCCGCAACCACTACGCCGACCAGAAGGAGCGCATCGACGCCGCAGGCCGCGACCCGCAGTCGGTTAAGCTCTGCCCGATGGCCTACGCCGTAGTCGGCGAGACGGAGGATCACGCCAAAGAACGCGAACAGGTCTTCCTCAACGATCTGGTGCATCCGATGGCGTCGCTGACCCTACTCTCGGAGCTGATGAACTACGACTTCGCCAAACACGACCTCGACGACCCGATCACCGACGAGCTCATCGAATCGGTGTCGGGAATCCGCGGCCTGGTGCAGAACCTGCGCGCCCACATCGGCGACAAGATCACATTGCGCGACCTGGCCGGCCACCGTGCCACCCTGCTGCAGGGTCCGCGCTTCGTCGGCACCGGGACGCAGGTCGCCGATCAGATGGAGGAGTGGTTCCACGGCGGCGCCTGCGACGGATTCGTCTTGGCCGCAACGCATCTGCCCGGCGCATTCGAAGACGTGACACGGATGGTAATTCCGGAGTTGCAGCACCGCGGCCTATTCCGCGACTCCTACAGCGGGTCGACGCTGCGCGACCACCTCGGGCTGCAACGGCCGGTCTGCGCACCCGTCGGAGCATGATGCTCGAAGGCATCCGGGTTCTCGACGTCGCCACGCTGGCCGCCGCGCCGCTGGCCGCCACCTACCTCGGCGAGTTCGGCGCCGACGTCATCAAGATCGAGCAACCCGACGGCGGCGACCCGATCCGCACCTGGGGAAACCAGGTCGACGGCGTCGGCCTGATGTGGAAGTCGTTGGCGCGCAACAAGCGTTCGATCACCCTCAACCTGCGCGTCGCCGAAGGTCAGGCCTTGCTGCGTCGACTGGTCGAACACGCCGACGTGGTGATCGTCAACACCCGGCCGGCGACCCTGCGCAAGTGGGGGCTGGACTACCCGGCGTTGCGCGCCGTCAACGACAAGATCGTCATGCTGCACATCACCGGCTACGGGCTCACCGGGCCGAAGAGCGAACGGCCGGGCTTCGGGACGCTGGGCGAGGCGATGAGCGGCTTCGCCAACATCACCGGCGAGGCCGGCGGGCCGCCGACGTTGCCGCCGTTCATGCTGGCCGACGGGGTGGCGTCGCTCAACGCCGCCTACGCGGTGATGATGGCGCTCTACCACCGCGACGTGCACGGCGCGCCGGGGCAGTTGATCGACATCAACCTGATCGACCCGCTGGCGCGGCTGCTGGAGCAGACCTTGCTGGGCTACGACCAACTCGGCCTGGTGCCGACCAGGGCGGGCAACCGGTGGGACATCTCGGCGCCGCGCAACACCTACCGCACCGCCGACGGTCGCTGGCTGGCAATGTCGGGCAGCTCACCGCAGTTGGCGCTGCGGGTATTTCGCGCCATCGGGCGCGCCGACCTGGTCGACGACGCCGACTTCTCCGATCCGCAGCGCCGGCTGGCACGGGCCCGCGAGGTGGACCAGGTGGTTGCCGACTGGGTGGCCACCAAGACGCTGGCCGAGGCGATGCAGATTTTCGACGCCGCCGAGGTGGCCGCCGCACCGGTGTACGACATCACCGATCTCGTCGCCGACGAACAATTGGCCCACCGCGAAGTCTTCGTCAAGGTCGGCGACGACGAACTCGGCGCGATGACCGTCCAGGCGCCGGTACCCCGATTCTCCGGCGCGACCGGTCGCGTGCAGCACCTCGGCCCGCGGATTGGTGCGCACAACGCCGAGGTGTACGGCGAGCTGCTCGGACTGGCCCGCGATGACATCGACGACCTGCACACCCGGGGTGTGCTGTGAGAGGAGTATGCGGATGACGTCGCTCTTGCGCCGCTCGGAGCTCGCCGTGCCCGCGAGCAACGACCACATGTTCGCCCACGCCGCCGCGTCGGAGGCCGACTTGGTGTTCCTCGACCTGGAGGACGCCACCGCGCCCGCGCACAAGGAGGCGGCCCGGGCCAAGGCGGTTACGGCGCTCAACGAGCTCGACTGGGGCCACACGGTTCGGGCGATCCGGATCAACGGTCTGGACACCCAGTGGTGTCACGACGACATCGTCGAGGTCGTCACCAACGCCCGGGAAAACCTCGAGACGATCATCATCCCGAAAGCGCTACGGGCCCGCGATGTCTGGTGGGTCGACGTGCTGCTCACCCAACTGGAAGCCAAGCTCGGCCTGTCCCGCCAGATCCGCCTCGAGGTGCTCATCGAAGAGGTCGAGGGACTGGCCAATGCCGAGGAGATCGCGACGGCCAGCTCGCGGCTGGATGCGCTCATCTTCGGGGTCGGCGATTTCTCGCTGTCCCAGGGCGCCCGGGTCGACACCAACTTCGACCCGCTCGGCGAATACCCCGGCGACTTCTGGGCGTACGCCCGCAACAAGGTGATCGTCGCCGCCCGCATCGCGGGTATCGACGCGATCGACGCGCCCTATCCCGACTACCGCAACCTGGAGGGCTACCAGCGTGATGCGCGACGGGCCGCGCTGATGGGCTACACCGGCAAGTGGGCCATCCACCCGACCCAAATCGCCGTTGCCAACCAGGTTTACGCACCCACCGACGAGGAGATCGCGCTGGCCGAACGCAACGTCGCTGCCTACCGCGAAGGCGAACAGAAAGGCCTGGGCGCGGTCGGCGTCAATGGCGTTCTCGTCGACGCGGCGCACGTCAAGATGGCAGAAGCCACCCTGGCGCGCGCGGCGCTGATCGGCAAAGCCCGCTAGCTTCTCTGGCGACCCGCCGGCCTAGCAGCGCCGAGATCGACGGCAGTGCAGAAAACCGCGTGAGAGTCTGCTCTAACGTCGATCTCGGCGACGCGACGAAGCGCTAAACCAGCTCGGGCACCCGCAGGTGTGCCAGCGCCAAAGTCCACCGCCAGCACGCCGTTGTCGCGCAACGGTATCCGACCCATGAGCTGGTCGGTGTGCACTACTATCGGCCAAGCTGCCGTGGCGCCGAGCGCGAGATCGCTGGCCGCCAGCGCGCCTGTGCGCGATCATCCGCGAGGAACGGGGGAAGCCATAATAACCTTCACCGACGAAGAGATGGGCCAACTGCTGCCCACCGCCAAGACCTATAGCGTCGTCATCCTGAAGCAGGGGCCGAAATTCGGCGACGACGTGACACCAGGCATCGTCTGGGAACACGGTCGGCGCAACTTCGGGTTGCGCGACGACGGCGTGCTGGCGGTGGTCCTACCGGTCACCGACGGTTCCGACGTCTGCGGCATCGGGGTGTTTGCGGCCACAGTCGACGAGACCACCGCAATCATGGGCGACGACCCCGGAGTGGCAGCGGGAGTCTTCACCTACGAGGTGCACTCCTGTCGCGGATTCCCCGGAGACTCGCTGCCCTAGCCCGATTGCCCGGCTCTCCGCGCGGCGCTGATCGGCACAGCTCGCTAAACCAGCTCGGGCACCCGCAGGTGTGCCAGCGCCAACTCGAACTCGCCGACGTCGTGCTGGTCGGCACCGAGGTCGCGAAGTCGAGCCGTCCGCAGCGAACGGGCCTGATCCTCGTTGCGCTGCATCGCCTCGAGGCTGTCGAACGTGGACGACGACACCGCTCGCCACGACGCACGGTCGATCATCAGGCTGGCACTACAGAAACCGTCAAGCTCCTCGATCGCGGGCAACACCGACTGCCGGTAGAACTCGATGGCGCGGCCGAACTGATCGGGCCGCACCCGCAGCCACGTGGCGCGCACGCAGGCGCCCGGGCCGGAGCGGTGGTCGCGGTGCAGCACCGCGATCTCCCACTCGTCGATCGTCGGGCTGCCCCCGAACGTCTGCGCCGCCTGATCGCGCACCGGGCGGGCCTGTTCGGCGCTGGCGTGCATCACTGCCTGGTTCTCCCATGCGGTGGTGGCGATGCAGCGGCCCGACTCACGGTCGACCAACAACGACAGACCGACGCAGCCGTCGACCTGGCTGAGCGAGGGCATGACTGCGTCGCGAATGTGCGCGATTCCGGCGTCGATGGACGACGGCTGCGCCTGGATAGTGGTGGAGCGCGCGTACATGATCAAGCCCTCCTTGCTCGGGAGCAGCGCCCCGGTGGCGCCACCGGTCCTACCCACACCTTCCTCCGCTGGATTCGCCATGACAATGGGCAAATACGTACGCTGGACCGGTGAATACCGATGTGCTGGATGTGGACACCGCGCATCGCCGTATCGTCGATTTGACCGAGTCAGTGCGCGCGTTCTGCTTTCCGCGGGGCGACGGGCTCTGCAATGTCTTCGTTCCGCACGCGACAGCCGGGGTGGCGATCATCGAGACCGGTGCCGGTTCCGACGACGACCTCGTGGACACCCTGGAGCGGCTGCTGCCGCGCGACAACCGTTACCGGCACGCACACGGATCGCACGGTCACGGCGCCGATCATGTGCTGCCGGCGATCGTTGCGCCGTCGGTGACGTTGCCGGTGCAAGGCGGTGAGCTGCAACTGGGCACCTGGCAAAGCGTGGTCCTGGTAGACCTCAATCGGGACAATCCGAGGCGCTCGGTGCGGTTGTCTTTTCTCGACGGTTGAACTGCGGTCGGAGTTCGTCGAGTGTTCAGGCGTCATAACCGGACCGATACTGTGGTGCGGTCGAAATAGGCTGGACAGAGCAGCGTCAAAAGGAAGCGGAGAAGTGCAGACACACGAGATCAGGAAGAGGTTCCTCGATCATTTCGTGAACGCGGGCCATACCGAGGTGCCGAGTGCTTCGGTGGTTCTCGACGACCCCAACCTGCTGTTCGTCAACGCCGGCATGGTGCAGTTTGTGCCGTTCTTCCTCGGCCAGCGCACGCCGCCGTATCCGACGGCCACCAGCATTCAGAAATGCATCCGCACGCCGGATATCGACGAAGTCGGGATCACCACCCGGCACAACACGTTTTTTCAAATGGCCGGCAATTTCTCGTTCGGCGACTATTTCAAACAGGGCGCCATCGAATTTGCCTGGACCCTGCTGACCAACTCCGTCGCCGAGGGTGGTTACGGCTTCGATCCCCAAAGACTTTGGGCCACGGTCTATTTGGACGACGACGAAGCGGCGCAGCTGTGGGAGGAGATCGCGGGTCTGCCCGCCGAGCGGATCCAGCGCCGCGGCATGGCCGACAACTACTGGTCGATGGGCATTCCCGGGCCGTGCGGTCCGTCGTCGGAGATCTACTACGACCGCGGCCCCGAGTACGGTCCCGAGGGCGGACCGCTGGCCAGCGAAGAGCGCTACATCGAGATCTGGAATCTCGTGTTCATGCAGAACGAGCGCGGCGAAGGCGCGGGTAAAGAGGACTACCCGATCCTCGGGCCGTTGCCGCGCAAGAACATCGACACCGGCATGGGTGTCGAGCGGGTCGCGGTGCTGCTGCAGGGCGTGCACAACGTTTACGAGACAGATCTGCTGCGCCCCGCCATCGACACGGTGGCCGCGCGCGCGCCTCGTCCTTATGACGTCGGCAACCACGACGACGATGTGCGCTACCGCATCATCGCCGACCACAGCCGCACCGCGGCGATTCTGATCGGCGACGGCGTCAGTCCGGGCAATGACGGGCGCGGCTATGTGCTGCGCCGGCTGCTACGCCGGGTGATCCGCTCGGCCAAGCTACTGGGCATCGACGGCCCGATCGTCGGCGACCTGATGGCCACCGTGCGCGACGCGATGGGCCCGTCGTATCCCGAACTGGTAGCCGATTTCGACCGGATCAAGCGCATCGCGGTGGCCGAGGAGACCGCGTTCAACCGGACGCTGCAGTCCGGTTCGCGGCTGTTCGACGAGGTCGCCGGCGCCACCAAGGCATCCGGTGCCGGCGTGCTGTCCGGGTCGGATGCCTTCACCCTGCACGACACCTACGGATTCCCGATCGAGCTCACCCTGGAGATGGCCGCCGAGGCCGGCCTGCAGGTCGACGGGACGGGATTCCACGAGCTGATGTTGCAGCAGCGCCAGCGTGCCAAGGCCGACGCCGCCGCCCGCAAACACGCGCACGCCGACCTGAAGGCTTACCGCGAGCTGGTCGACGCCGGCCCCACCGAGTTCACCGGTTTCGACGAGTTGAATTCCGAAGCACGGATCTTGGGGATCTTCGTCGACGGCAAGCGGGTGCCGGTGATTGCGCACGCGCCGCGCGGCGAACCTGCTTTGGCGGACCGGGTGGAACTGGTGCTGGACCGTACGCCGCTCTACGCCGAGTCCGGCGGACAGCTCGCCGATGTCGGCACTATCAGTGGAACCGGCGCGGGCGAAAGCGCCCGCGCGGCAGTCACCGACGTGCAGAAGATCGCCAAAACCCTCTGGGTGCACCAGGTCAACGTGGAGTCCGGGGAATTCGTCGAGGGCGACGTCGTCGTCGCGGCGGTGGATCGGGGCTGGCGCAAGGGCGCCACCCAGGGTCACTCGGGTACCCACATGGTGCACGGCGCGCTGCGGCAAGTGCTGGGGCCCAACGCGGTTCAGGCCGGATCGCTGAACCGCCCCGGCTATCTGCGGTTCGACTTCAACTGGCAGGGGCCGCTGACCGAAGAGCAGCGCGGCCAGATCGAAGAGGTGACCAACCAGGCGGTGCAAGCCGACTACGAGGTGCACACCTACAGCGAGCAGTTCGAGAAGGCCAAAGCGATGGGCGCACTGGCGTTGTTCGGCGAGAGCTACCCCGAGCAGGTGCGGGTCGTGGAGATCGGCGGTCCGTTCTCGCTGGAGCTGTGCGGTGGCACGCATGTGCACAATTCGGCGCAGATCGGACCCGTGACGATCCTCGGCGAATCGTCAGTGGGCTCCGGCGTGCGCCGGGTCGAGGCCTACGTCGGGCTGGAGTCCTTCAAGCATCTGGCCAAGGAGCGCGCGCTGATGGCGGGGCTGGCCTCGTCGCTCAAAGTGCCCTCCGAAGGGGTGCCCGCCCGAGTGGCGAATCTGGTGGAGCGGTTGAAAGCCGCGGAGAAGGAAATCGAACGCAATCGGCTGGCCGACGCGCGGGCAGCGTCGGCAAACGCCGCCGCGGGGGCGCAGCGAATCGGTAACGTCCGTCTGGTGGCGCAACGGATGTCGGCCGGCATGACGGCCGCCGATCTGCGTTCCCTGGTCGGCGACATCCGCGGAAAACTCGGCAACGACCCGGCGGTGGTGGCGTTGATCGCCGAGGGCGACGGCGGCAACGTTCCCTACACGGTCGCGGCCAACCCGGCGGCGCAGGATCTAGGTATCCGGGCCAACGACTTGGTCCAGCAGCTCGCCGCAGCGGTGGACGGTCGTGGCGGCGGAAAGGCCGACCTCGCGCAGGGCTCGGGGAAGGATTCGTCGGGCATCGACGCAGCGCTCGACGCGGTGCGGGCCGAGATAGCGCGGGTCGGCTGAGTGGACTCCTCGCACCGTCTGCCGGATCGGCCCGGCGGCGACGATCCCGGACCCGGGCGGCGGCTCGGCATCGACGTGGGCAGTGTGCGCATCGGCGTGGCCAGCAGCGATCCGGACGGCATCCTGGCCACTCCGGTGGAGACCGTCCGCCGCGAGCGGTCCGGCAAGCACGTGCGACGGCTGGTCGCGTTGGTGGTCGAGCAGCACGCGGTCGAAGTTGTCGTCGGTCTGCCGCGAACCCTGGCCGACCGCACCGGTCCGTCGGCCCGTGACGCGATCGAGCTGGCCGGCGTGCTGGCCCGCCGGATCGCGCCGATACCGGTGCGGCTGGCTGACGAGCGGCTGACCACCGTCAGCGCGCAGCGATCGCTGCGCCAGGCGGGGGTGCGGGCCAAGGGCCAGCGTAGGGTCATCGACCAGGCGGCCGCGGTGGCCATCCTGCAGGGCTGGCTCGACGAACGCCGTGCCATGCTGGCCGGGGAGGTCAAGGGTGTCTGACGGCCGGGAGCGCGCTCGACCGGTGGCGGTCGGGCCGCCGCGGCAAGTGCGCTCGCGCGTCGAGCGGATTCGCGCCGAGCGAGGTCGACGTCGGCGCCGCGTTGCCCTCGGATTCGCCGTGGGCCTACTGATCGTCGTCGTCGTGGCGGCAGTGTTCCTCGGCTCCAGGATGTGGCACAGCTTTGGCCCGCAGAACGACTACGCCGGTGACGGCAAACAGGACCTGGTGATTCAGGTCCGCGCCGGGGACTCGACCACGGCGATCGGCGAGACGCTGCACAACCACGACGTGGTCCGGACCGTCAAAGCGTTCCTGGAGGCCGCGCAGGGCAACGAAGCGATTTCGGCGATCCAGCCCGGCTATTACCGGGTACGCACCGAAATCCCGGCGGCCTCGGCGGTGAAGCGGCTCGCCGACCCCAAGAGCCGGGTGGGCAAGTTGGTGATTCCCGAGGGTCAGCAGCTCGACGACACCACCGACGTCAAGACCAACGCCACCACACCCGGCATCTTCACCATGATCTCGGAGTCCAGCTGCGTCGAGCTGGACGGGGACCGGCACTGCGTCGCGGCGAGCGACCTGCGCACGGCGGCCGAAAAGACGCCGCTGGCCGCGCTTTCGGTGCCGCCCTGGGCCGTCGAGCCGGTCACCGGGATAGGCGACGATCATCACCGGCTCGAAGGCCTGATCGCACCGGGCGCACTGAACGTCAACCCGTCGGCGTCTCCGCAGTCGATTCTGGAGACGCTGATCAGCGCCAGCGCGCAGCGGTACGTGAAGTCGGGTCTGCTGGACACCGCCACCGCGATGAACATGTCGCCGTACAACATCCTGGTGGTCGCCTCGCTGGTTCAGCGGGAGGCCAAACCGCAGGATTTCGCGAAGGTCGCGCGGGTGATCTACAACCGGCTCGCCGAGCACCGCACGCTGGAGTTCGATTCGACGGTGAACTATCCGCTGGATCGCCGCGAGGTGGCCACCACCGACGCCGACCGCGGGCAGGCCACACCGTGGAACACCTATCTCTCCGAGGGGCTGCCCGCGACGCCGATCTGTTCGCCGGGCACCGACGCGCTCACGGCGGCCGAGCATCCCGCAGACGGTGACTGGCTGTACTTCGTCACCATCGACGCGCAGGGCACGACGCTGTTCACCCGCGACTACCAGCAGCATCTGGCGAACATCGAGTTGGCCAAAAGCAACGGTGTCCTCGACAGCGCCCGTTAGGCGTAGCCGCGCTAAGCGCGGCAGAAAAGCTGGTGTTCTCGGTTCGCCGATCGCCCATTCACGCTCTCCGCAGCTGCACCTGGCCGCCTACCGCGCGCTCGGCCTGACCGGGTGGACCTACGACCGCATCGAGTGCGGCGCCGAGGAGTTGCCCGAGGTGGTCGGCGGGTTCGGGCCGGAGTGGGTCGGGGTATCGGTGACAATGCCCGGCAAATTCGCCGCGTTGCGGTTCGCCGACGAGCGCACCGGCCGGGCCGAGCTGGTCGGAGCGGCCAACACGTTGCTGCGGACAGCACATGGCTGGCGGGCCGACAACACCGACGTCGACGGCGTGACGGGTGCATTGGGCACGGCGACGGGTGCGGCGGTGGTCTCGGGATCCGGCGGCACCGCGCCGGCGGCGATCGTGGCCCTCGCCGAATTGGGCGTCACCGATATCACCATCGCGGCACGCAACGCGGACAAGGCCGCCGGGTTGGTGGAGCTGGCCCGTCGGGTCGGTGCCGCGGCCCGGTTCTGCGACCTGAACGGCGGCGCGGTCACCGACGCGGTCGCAGCGGCGAGCGTGCTGGTCAACACGCTGCCTGCCGACGTCGCGGCGCGTTACGCGCAGTTCTTCGCCGGCGCGCCGGTGCTGCTGGACGCGATCTACGACCCGTGGCCGACGCCGCTGGCCTCAGCGGTGGCCGCCGCGGGTGGCCGGGTGATCAGCGGGCTGCAGATGCTGCTGCATCAGGCGTTCGCGCAAGTCGAACAATTCACAGGGCTGCCCGCACCGCGAGCGGCGATGGCGGCCGCGCTGCATTAGCGTCTCGCGCATGCTGACGGCGGCCGCGTTGTCATGGATGGGGACGCTGACCGTCTACGACGTACGCCGACGCCGGCTGCCCAACTGGCTGACTCTGCCCGGTTTCGCGGTGATCATGTTCGTCGCGGCAGGGTTGGGCCACGGCGCGGCCGCTGTGCTCGGCGCTGGGGCGCTGAGCGCCGTCTACCTACTGATGCACCTGGTGTCGCCGACGGCGATGGGTGCTGGCGACGTGAAGCTTGCGCTTGGTCTGGGCGCGCTGACTGGCTGCTTCGGCGGCGACGTGTGGTTGCTGGCGGCGATCGGCGCGCCGCTGCTGACCGCGGTGATCGGGATCGTGGCCCGGCTCGGCTGGTCGGCGATGACGGTGCCGCACGGGCCGTCGATGTGTGCGGCCAGCGCAGCGGCGTTAGGCCTGGCCCAGCTGTGACCGGTGGCGACGGCCACTGCAACTGGCAGCGTCTGGCAGTGCCGTTGGTCGAGTTGGCAGTGGTTCGCGCCGCACTATCGCGACATGACAAGTGCAACTGTTTCAGCCAGACCCCGCCACACCGACGCCACGCGTTGGCGATCCATCCGCGCCGATCTCGTCTTTTGGACCATCGCGGGCGCGGTTGTCGCCGCGTTCAGTGGTCCGCTCGCCGACTGGTGGAACGTGCCACGTGCGGAGCTCCTCATCGGCGGGCTGTCGTTCCTGGTCGCCGGCGTCGCGCTGCTGCTCGGTCTGCACCGGATTCGTCCCACATCGCGCGGGCTGGTGTTGGGTTTCGGGTTGTCCAACCTCCTGCTAGCGCCGATCATGTGGGCTGCGGCGTTCTTCGGCTGGCTTCCACTGAGCGCCGCGGGCAACTGGGCACTGGCCGGCGCCGGCGATGTCGCGCTGGTGCTGGGCGTCTGGCAGCTCACCGCGCTGCGGCAGTCGCTGCGTATTCCACGCATGGGCTGAGGGTTTACCCGCGTCGATGCCGGTCGTGGGAAGATGGGACACGTGTTGCGATGGACCACTGCTGGTGAATCCCACGGCCGCGCGCTGGTGGCCGTGGTCGAAGGCATGGTCGCCGGGCTGACGGTCACCTCCGACGACATCGCCGATCAGCTGGCCCGCCGTCGCCTCGGCTATGGCCGCGGCGCCCGGATGAAATTCGAGCGCGACCAGGTCACCGTGCTGGCCGGGGTGCGCCACGGCGTCACACTCGGCGGGCCGATCGCCATCGA
>Ga0224555_1003565_pt1 | contig 15700 bp, 17 predicted proteins | sample 714S23034metaG_FD_180687 | JGI IMG/M metagenome (GOLD analysis project Ga0224555, IMG submission 180687) | Peat soil microbial communities from Stordalen Mire, Sweden - 717 S2 30-34 | ecosystem: Environmental > Terrestrial > Soil > Wetlands > Peat | place: Sweden: Norrbotten County, Stordalen...
ATAGACGTCCACAACCAGAACCCCAAACCCTTCATCTGGACCGCAAAAGCTTCAGACATCCTCGAAAAGGTAACCCGCGCCCGAACCTCACTCAATAAACGACCATCTGTTTGACGGACACCACTAGAAGCACGTAAGATTCCCCGCAATGCCGTTCGCTCTAAGTCTGAACGCCGAGGAAAAATCTCGTCCAGCCGATCAACCATGAGCCACAGAGATAATCCTGTCTTTTCCAATACTGATTCCAGCTTCTGCTTTATATCATTCACATACAGAGGGAGCGTGTTCGTTGGTAATTCTTGGGTGTATTCTGATGACCTATCCCATATGGAGCCAAATAGATCGAGCTCAAAATCTCCAACATCGTTCGGAGGCCGAAATTTAACCTTAGGCCGCCAAGAAATCAAAACGTTGATCGACCATTAAAGGATTTCTCTTAGCGATTTCCTTGCCTCGATCTCAGGGATCCTTGCGTTAGCACAGGATCTTCTAAACTGATCTATCTCTTTGCTTGCTACCAGTAGTGACTTCTTATATCGCGGCCCCTTTATGAACTGCTCATTTGCGAGCGACACAAGATAGACACACCAGAAACTGACAAATTCTTCCTCAGTGAGCTTAGAGAATTGATCTGAAAAAGCATGAAATATCGCGTCTCCTGGCGCCTGAATGCCGTGCGCAACGACCACTTTTTTCTGTCCCAGTAAGTTGGCGGGCAGAAAATCAACAAAAATTCGGAAGAGGGCGCTCTTCCCTGATCCCTTCGTTCCAGGGATCAGATCTACGCGATCAGCAAGGAGGTCGGTGAATGCCGAGGTCTCGATTCGTGCTGTCTCAAGTACAGTATCTGACTCGGCGACGGACGAACCCAGATCGAGTGATGCAAGCATCGAGGAAAGAATCGAGTTGCTGTAAGCCATATTTGCCCCTGCCGCTGGCTGCCCCATCTTTTGCCCTGTTCTGGCGAGGAGGGGACCAGGAACCTCAACCACCCCATTCTACGACAGCACTCTTCCCATGAATCCGCGCAACCCCCATCGGCCCAGTGCGGCGGTGAAGAAGAGCAGCGCCACCAAAATCGCCCACCAGGGCATGTGCTCAATAGAGGGGGTGACGGCGGCGCGCAGGCCTTCGCTGATGTAGACGATGGGATTGAAGAGCACACCGTACTTTAGCCAGCGAATCTTGTCGAGCCAGGACCACGGGTAGTAGACGCATCCCAAAAACGTGATTGGCACCACGATGATGGAAAAGACCAACCCGATCTGCTTGGGATTAACGGTTGAGCCGATGACCAATCCGAGCGACCCGGCCAGCAGACTCGCCAGCACCAGAACCAGCGCAAACAGGAACCAGTGATGCACGTCGGCCCGCACCGGCACGGCCGGAATGTAACGGGCCATGGGAATCACCAGCAGCGCGGCGACGATGCTCTGCATGGCGCTGAAGCAGACCTTTTCGAGAGCCACGGCCCACAGCGGCACCGGACACATCACACGGTCGTCAATCTCGCGGGTAATGCCGAATTCGCTGGACAGCGGCAGCGCCACGCCGGCGATGCCGGAGAACATGATGGCCACGGCCATCAATCCCGGAAGAAGGATGGTGCCGAAGTCCACTCCGCCCCCCACGGCCATCGGATTTCCGCTGCTCATGCGCGGCAGGATGAAGGTGAAGACGAATAGGAAAAGCAGCGGCTGCATTCCCACGCGCAGCACAAATGGCAGAAATTCCCGCGTGAGCACGCGGAGATCGCGCAGGAACAGCCCGCCAAAGGCCTTGAAAAAGATACCGGCTTCGAGGGCGATTGACTCTGGATTGCCCGAAATGCGGTGGTCCACATATCTGGTCAGCGCTTCCACATCCTGGAGGAACATAGCCAGAAGCTCTTTCAGAAATCTCCCAATTTTCAGGCGAAGGCTATTCACGCAGGTCCCTCCCGGTGAGCTGGATGAAGACGGTCTCCAGGCTGGGCTCGGTAATCTGAAGGTCGCGCAGGCCGTGGCCGGCGGCGGCCTGCACCAGATCCGGCAACAGGCCGTCGGAGCCGGCGGCAATCACGCGCAGTCCTTCGGTGGTAACTTCGGCACTGGTCACATCGTGCCGCGCCCTCAGCGTGGCCACCAGCGGCTCCAGACCTTCCTGCGACCGCAGTTTCAGATCGAAAATGGTGTGCGCGCCGAGCGTGGCTTTCAGCTTTTCCGGCGACCCGAGGGCCAGCACGTGGCCGTAGTCGATGATGGCCAGCCGATCGCTGAGCGAGTTGGCTTCTTCCATGTAATGCGTAGTCAGCAGCACCGTGATGCCTTCGGTGCGAAGCCCTTCGACCGCCGACCACATGGCCATGCGGCTTTGCGGGTCAAGGCCGGCGCTCGGCTCGTCCAAAAACAAGACTGTGGGCCGGTGGGCGATGGCGCGGGCAATCTGTACACGCTGCGCCAGACCGCCGGATAACTGCGGCGGGTAGGCATCTTTGCGCTCCGAGAGCATGAACTGCGTCAGTAATTCAAGAGACCGGGATTTGGCGTGCGCGTGCGAGAAGCCAAAGTAGCGGCAGTGGAAGTAAAGATTCTCGAAGACAGTCAGCGAGCGGTCCAGCGTATTGAACTGCGGCACTACGCCGATGAGCCGCCGCGCATGAGCCGGATGCTTAACCACGTCGATGCCCTTGATGCGCACGGTTCCGCTGGTGGGCAGCGCGCGTGTGGTGGCAATCGAGATGGTGGTCGTCTTGCCGGCCCCGTTCGGCCCCAGCAATCCGAAGATTTCGCCCTGTTTCAACTCCAGGTCGATGCCATCGAGGGCCACCACGCGTTGCTTCGACAAGTAAACCTTGGTCAATTTTTCAATTTCGACAATCAATAGGTTCACCCGGTGGGGGGAGAGAGGTTTCTATTGTCAACAAGATTATCGCACCAGGCCATCGGCCTGAAGTGCGCAGGTGCGCTTGGCGAGACAGAAAGAAGTGCCTTACAGGAGGGAAGATTCCGTGTTACAGTGTGGTTGCTCATTGTTGTTGCTGGTTTTACGCGCCAGAATGAGTCGAGCTGGCTGGTCGGAGCGCAAGACGCGGAGTGGAGTCCAGCGTGAGCGGGACAACGAACCGCAAGGTCTGGCTTGAGTAATAGTTGTCATGAACGAAGCCGGCCAACTGAGTCAAACTTTTCCGTTAAGTTGATGGCAGGGTTTTCCACAGGAAGCTTGCATGGTTTTTTTCATGGTTTTGCGCTTAACTGTAAAGCGAAGGTTTTGTCCCTTATGTGAGGTTAAGGAATGAGCGAACGACCAGGCTCCAGGCAACCATCTATCCTTTTTGCCGAGGAATGCGACCGCGGCACCCTGCGCGAAGAGAATCAGGATTCGGTCCTCCATGTCCGCATCGCCATGGGCGACCTGCTCATCGTGGCCGGCGGTGTCGGCGGATACCGTGGAGGGGCCATCGCATCCCGGATGGCGGTGGAGCATTTTTACGCGTATCTTGCGGCGCTGCCGCGCGAGTTCCCGGTGGGCAACGCCATTCGAGCAGCGGCGGCGCGCGCCAATGAGAAAATCTTTGCGGCTGCCAAGACGCCGGGCGCGCCACATCAAGGCATGGGATCCACAGTGGTGCTGGCCGTGGTGCAAGAGGGGGCTGACGGAACCCACGCCTGGATCGGCCATATCGGCGACAGCCGCGCCTACCTGGTGCGCGCCGGCCGGTTGCACCGCCTCACTACCGACCACTCCGCCGTGCAGGACCTACTCAGCCACGACATGATTACCAAGGAAGAGGCTCAGCGCCATCCCGATTCCTCGGTGCTTACTCGCAGCTTGGGCCGTCAGGCTGAGGTAGAGATCGACATTGAGCAGCACCCTCTAGCCGTTGGCGATACTCTGCTGCTCTGTTCCGACGGTCTCTGGGGATTCGTTCCGGAACGAGAAATTCAAAAAGTGGTGGAGACGACCGGTTTCACATTGGAAACCGTTGCCCACAATCTGCTCGAGCAGGCTTTGGCGGCTGGCGGTCACGACAACATCGGAATCGAGATAGCGCGGCTGATTGCGCCTCCGGACGTTACCGCGGTGTTCCCTCGAAAGGAAAGCTACGTCGCGCTGAAGGTGGTTATTGTGATGCTCCTGATAGCCTGCGCCGCTTTGAGCGTGCTGGTTTACCTCACCTTCTTTAACAATTGACAGCTCACGGCGCGGCGGTGACCCATCGCCGCGCGCACGTGGCGTCCAATAAGATCGATGCGCTAGGATGTTCGGGTTGGCAGCGAGACTCTGCGTCCCCTTGTGCGCACCGTAGCGCCGCCGGATTCCTGCCGAGCGGAGCGATCAAGATGAAAGAAGTTGCAATCATTTCAGCAGCGCGTATTCCGGTGGGCCGGTTCCAGGGTTCGCTCCAGTCCTTTTCCGCGCCACAGTTGGGCGCGCTTGCGGTGCGCGAAGCGGTGCGCCGGGCGGGCATTGAGCCGGCTGCTGTGGACGAGTGCATCATGGGCTGCGTTTTGCAGGCTGGTCTCGGCCAGGCTCCGGCACGCCAGGCCGCGATCTACGGCGGATTGTCGAATCAGGTAGCCGCGCTCACCATCAACAAGGTCTGCGGTTCGAGCCTGAAGGCCGTGGCCCTGGCCGCGCAGGCCATCCAAACTGAAAACGCCGAGATGGTCGTGGCAGGCGGCATGGAGTCGATGACCAACGCGCCCTATCTGCTGCCCCAGGCACGCAGCGGCTACCGCATGGGCAACGGCGCACTGGTGGACTCGATGATCCAGGACGGCCTCTGGGAGGCATACAACAACTTCCACATGGGCGTCGGCGCGGAGAAGATCGCGGCCAAGTACAGGATCAGCCGCGAAGAGCAGGACGCTTTTGCGGCAGAATCGCACCACCGCGCCGCTTCGGCCACAGCGGAGGGTTACTTTCGAGAAGAGATTCTGCCCGTCGAGATTCCGCCGGCCAAAAAGGGAGCGGAACCGCGGCTCTTCGATGCCGACGAGTCAGTCCGGCCGGAGACTACCATCGAGATTCTGGCGCGCCTCAAACCGGCTTTTCAGGAAGGCGGAACGGTCACGGCCGGCAACTCACCGGGCGTGAGCGACGGCGCCGCGGCCCTTGTGGTCACCAGCGCCGAGCGTGCTGTGAAATTGGGCATCATGCCGCTGGCTTTGATTCGCGCCCAGGCCACCAGCGGTGGCGCGCCGGAGTGGTTTGGGCTGGCTCCCATTGAAGCTGTGCGCAAGGTGGCGGCAAAGGCGGGTTGGCCGCTCGATAGCGTGGATTTGTTTGAGCTGAACGAGGCCTTCAGCGTGCAGGCGCTGGCCGTGAATCGCGACCTAGGGCTCGATCCGGCGAAAGTCAACGTGCAGGGCGGAGCGGTGGCTATCGGTCACCCGATCGGCGCCAGCGGAGCGCGCGTGCTGACCACGCTGCTGTACGCGATGAAGCGGCTGGGCAAGAAGAGGGGTATCGCTGCGTTGTGCCTGGGTGGCGGCAACGCGGTGGCGCTGGCGGTGGAGCGCGTCTGAATCCTACCTTTTCCGCAGGTTGCAGTTCGTGGATTTCCCATGTCCGAAGATCCGGATCTGGGCCACCCGCTAATGCAAAGGAATTCCTTTATTGATGCGGGCTTCCAGCGTGTGCATCGCCTCATAAGCCTCATCGAAGCTCTCGATGGCGAAGAGCAGCCGGTGCATCTCGTCCACTTTGACCGGGGTGCGCAAGACCTCTTCGAGCTCAAAGCGACGCACCTCGCAACCTCCATTGAGCACGTTCGTACATTCGCCGTTGGAACTGATAAGCCCGCTGCCGTAGACCTTCACGCGGCCCTCCTGGCGGATGAGGCCGAATTCGACCGTATACCAGAAGACGCGGCCGATGAGTTCGAGAATGGCCTCGTCGCGAATACGCGCGCAGAGCTGCCCATAGTGCGCCAGAAAATCCGCGAAGACCGGGTGGGCATGCATGGGCACATGGCCGAAGACATCGTGAAAGATATCCGGCTCCGGGGTGTATTCGAGCGAGTCGCGCCGGCGCAGCCATGTGGTGGTGGGAAAGCGGCGCGCGGCCAGCATTTCAAAAAAGGCCGGGCCGGGCATGAAGCCGCTGACCGCCGTTGTATTCCAGCCGGTGCGCGGTTCAAGGCGCTCCGAGATCGCTCGCAAGCGGGGCATCCGGTCGAGCGAAAGGCCGAGAACCTCGAAGCCTTCGAGATACTCGCGCGCGGCATGTTGCTCAAGCTGGTCCATGCGGCGGCGCGCTAACTCGGCCCACACCGTGTGCTGCTCCTCGGTGTAGGAGGCATAATCCTGCTCGATCAGATAAGACGCGGCATGGGGGAACGCCAGGGGAATGGTCGTCATGACTCAAAGACTCCCTGGAATCGAGCCTGCGGTGAACGCACTGGTCGATTCCGGCTCAAGTATTCCACCCGGCGGAGAGCATTGGCAATTGCCCGGATTTTGTTTCAGTCGCAAACGAGCATACTTGCAGGAAAGTCTGCGGCGGCGGCGTCTTCCGGGGCCGCAACTGGCTCCGCGCCGGACGCTAGCTGGGCGGTAAAGAACGTGTCCACCTGGGCGAGCACTTCGGCGCCGGCTCGTGCCTGATAGATGGCTGCCCGGAGCTTTGCGCCGCCCGCGACGCCGTGAGTGAACCAGGTGGCAAACTGCTTCATCTTTCCGGCCGTCTCACCCAGCCGTGCTGCGCGGGGCAAGTCTTTGGTGGCCTCGGCCTCATCCAGCAGCATCCGGAAGTAGGCGCGGATCATGCGATAACGGTCTTCCGCTGTGGGCCGCTCGTAGCTGCCGGTGGCCGTGTATTGCGCAATCTGGCGGAAGATCCATGGGTTGGCCGGCGCGGCGCGGCCGATCATTACGCCATCGCAGCCGGTTTCGGCCACCATGGCCACGGCGGCTTCGGGAGTTTGAATGTCCCCGTTGCCGATGACCGGAATCTTTACCGCCTGCTTGACTTGCGCAATCCACTCCCAACGCGCCTGGCCGCTGTAGCCCTGCTCACGTGTGCGAGCGTGAAGCGCGACGGCGTTCAGCCCTTCGGCTTCAGCCATGCGCGCCAGTTCCAGGCAAACAATGTCGGCGTCGTTCCAGCCCATGCGGAACTTTACCGTAAAGGGAATCGTGACCGCCTTGCGCACGGCCTTGAAGATCTCCTGAATGCGCGGCAGGTCGCGCAAGAGGCCCGAGCCGCCATTGGAGCCGACAACGCGCTTGGCCGGGCAGCCCAGGTTCAGGTCTACCAGGTCGAAGCCGGTCCCCTCTACAATTCGCGCCGCCTCGGCCAGCGTCTCGGGATTGGCGCCGAAAAGTTGCGCGCCGATGGGGTGTTCGTCGTCGTAGAAGGTCAGATAGCGCTGGCGCTTGCTTTCCCGCATACGGGCGAGGCCGTCAGCCGAAGTGAACTCGGTCATCAGCAAGCCGCAGCCGGACTGGGTGTTGGTAACGGCGGCTTCGACGGAGCAGCCCGCCTCCGGGGCTAAAGCCAGCGCTGATTCTCCAGGCGTTATACGGGGGTTGAAACCCCCGGCTCCCTCTGAATCGTATTTGTCTCCAGACTGCGCGGCTGTGGTGAACAAACTGGCGTGGCGAATGAAGCGGCGGAAGACGGTGTCGGTGACGCCGGCCATGGGCGCGAGCACCGTGGCCGGAGCCACCAGGACCGTCCCCAGGCGCACCTCGGCAGGCACCCGCGCCTCGGCGGGCATCGTGTGCTCCCGGGGGTTGTCCCAGTTCTTCTTCACGGTAAAGCCCTTGCCAGCCATGAAACCTCAATCACAACAGACACTGTGTCAGCCGGGTAACTCATCCAATTCAAAAACAAACGGCTTGCCCCGCGATTCCGGATCCCAACCAGCCTCCATCGCCTGCCGAATGTGAGCTTGCACCTTCGCCGGTGAGATATTTTGCCGGACAAAGTCCGTCCTGGTGTAGCCGACCTTTTGCGTCTTCACCGCTGGATACTCCAAGTGAAGCTCACGGCGCACGCCCTCGGCCATACTGACCTGAATGGCCACGCCCTTCCACCCATCAGTGGTGCATAGCTGCTGCTCGCGGTGCAGACGCCAAATCAGCGAGAAGCCATCGATGGTGATTGCGGCCTGAACCGAGCGTTTTGCGTGCGGCATAGTGAACCCAATCTCACAATCAAAATTTGTGGCTTACCAGACAACTTCTGGCTTGCACCAACACAACGAGGCCTCCGCCATGGCGGAGGCCCATTCGTATCAGCCGGTTGCCGGGGCGGTTACTTGGCTGCTGCTGCCACTGCGCCGTCGGACTTGGCAAACTTGCGGCGGAAGCGCTCGACGCGGCCGGCCGTGTCTACCAAGCGCTGTTTGCCGGTATAGAACGGGTGGCAAACCGAGCAGATTTCCACGTGAATGTCGCCCTTATGGGTCGAACGGGTCTCAAAACTGTTTCCGCAGGCGCATTTGACGGACACTGCGGCGTAATTGGGGTGAATCTTTTCCTTGGGCATCGCTGAAGACAAACCTTTCCTGCAATGTTTCTATTGTATGGGGATTCGGGCGGTTTAGCAATTCAGGGGACAGGCAGGGAACAGGGAGTAGGGAATAGGGGATATAGGCGATGGCCCAATCACACGCACGGAAATGCAGGAGTGTCCCCGGAACGGTTCTGGTGAGTGGTGCAGGCTGATGGCTGCGGCTCCCACCCTCGCTTCAGAAAAAATATCGCAAGAGTGAGGCTTGCGGCCAGGATTACCGGGCTGTTTTTCTATTGAACTGAAATTGCCCAGCACAACTTAATATTCGCGCAGATTGTCCCATGGGGTTACCTTACGGACGAAGATTACAACCTCTCCAGGCTTGGCCGCGAGTCGCGTAAGGAGGGAGCGGTCGCCTTTACAGGAAGAACCGAACCGAGCGTCGACACCTATGGTTACGCCTTGCTTGATTACGAGGTCGAGCGGGAGCTGCTTTTCCGATGCGCAACCCCTGATCCGACCGTTTTCCTCGTTTGTCCACACAGTGTTCGGCAGCGGGTTCGTGAGTTGAAAAGTCGCTACGCCATCAGCTGACGTGGTGGCAGTGAGCTTAGGCGTGGATATCCGTGCAGGATCGCCTTCATACAAAATCACCGGCTGTCTCGCCGCCGGTTTGCCGTTTTTGAAATAGACGAGGCGTACCTGCAGATCGACTGCCTGTGCTCCCGCAGTCTCTAACAGAAAACAACATCCAACGAGTGCGAGAAGAAACCCGCAGAACATTCTCATTTGCACCCTCCACCGGGCGAACAAGTTTCAGTTGCGCCGCTCCCTGTTCCCTAATCCCTATTCCCTGTCTTGAGCGACTTCTCGATTCCCGCTTCCGCCAGCGGGGTCATGATGGCGTAGCCGGCCGGAGTGGGATGCACCCCGTCCTTGCTCAGTGCAAGCGGCAGTCCGTCGCGCTGGTCTTTCATGGCCGCGTGGAAGTCCACATAAACGTAACCCTTCTGGGCCGCGTAGGCCTTGATCCACTCATTCAGCTCGAGCACTTCGGGCGCCGGAGTCACGCCCGGCTTCCACGGAAGATCAAAGGCGGGCAAGGTCGAGCAGAGCATCACGCGAATCTGATTGGCCGTGGCCAGGTCTGCCATCGAGGCCAGGTTGTCTTCAATCTGCGCGAGAGTCTCCGGCCCCGTGTTGCCACCGATGTCATTAATCCCCGCGAGGATTACCACCAGTTTGGGCTTGAGCGCGATTACATCCTGCCGGAAACGCACGAGCATCTGCGGCGTGGTTTGTCCGCTGATGCCGCGGTTGATATACGGCTTGCCAGGGAACGAACCGCCCGGCCCTTCGATTTTCCAAAGCTCGGTGATGGAGTCGCCCATGAAGACTACGCGATTTTCCCCGGGGGCGGGCGAAGGCAGCGCCAGATCAGCGTCTTTAAATTTCGCGAGCCAGGGGAAATCGACCTTCAACCGCTCCTGCCGCGCCTTTTCCCATTCGGAAACTGGCGGCGCAGCAGGTGTGGCGCAGGGAGCTTTGGCCTCCTGAGCGACGGCGGAAGTCTGCGCCTTGAGAGCGGAAGCACAGAACAGGTTTATGAGGACGATGACTGCAAAGGCAACACGCAGAGCTGTACGTTTCACGAGGGAGTCTCCATCTATACGCGCAGTTTTGATTGTATGGAATGGCGCTACGGAATGGCGCGGCCTTTTCCACAATAAGGAACCAGACCTGCACCGGCGCGGCGCGCGGCCCTTTGCGCTAGGCTTGAAAGCAGATGACCGAATGTGCGATTTGCGATGGAGTAGGGCTGGTGCGGGTGGTCAACGCTCAAGGGCAGTGGGTTTCGCGCGCGTGCGAGTGCCAGGAGATGCAACGCTATCAGCGGCGACTGGCGGCAGCGCATATTCCCGAACGTTATCGCCATTGCTCGCTGGAGACCTATGAGACAGCCTTTCGCGGCGCCAACGCGTCGCTGGCCAAGGCACACATGATTGCCCGCAAGTTTGTCGAGGCATATCCGGCCAACACCGCGGGCAACGGCCTTCTTTTTGTGGGCACAGCCGGCCTGGGCAAGACCCACCTGGCGGTAAGCGTGCTGCAGCGACTGGTGCAGGAGCGCGGCGCGCGGGGCCTCTTCTGCGATTATCGTGAGCTGCTCAAGAACATTCAGAACAGCTACAACCCCCAGGTTCAGACGACGGAACTCGAACTACTGAAGCCGGTGTTTGCCGCAGAAGTGCTGGTGCTGGACGATCTGGGGGCGCTGCGGCCGAACGAGTGGGTATCGGATACTGTGGCGCTGATTTTGAATACTCGATACAACGACAAGCAAACCACGATCATTACTACAAACTGGGCCGACCTGCCTGCCGGCGCCGGCTTCAAGGTGGATGAGAAAGGCAACAAACCAGCCAAGAGCGAGGACACGCTGGGCGACCGCATCGGCGACCGCATGAGGTCGCGGCTGGCCGAGATGTGCGTGCGGGTGGAGATGACCGGCGAAGATTTCCGCCAGAGCGTGATGCGCGCGCGTTTTGGGTGATTTCTGGGGTGTGGCTGGCGGCCTTAGGCGGGTTAGATTGTTTCAATACAGTTGCCACGGCGGCACGCGAGGGCACCAAGGTATAGCTTTACCGTTGTGAGGGTCAACGCCCGGTTGCAGCCTTCAGAACAGGCTTCCCAGCACCAATAGAATGGCGGCAACAGTGACACCCTGGTAGACAAGGTCTTCTGTCTGCCAGGGGCGCCTCTGCCGGCCTGTGGGTGGTGGCATCGAGATGGACGCGGCTTGGAGGAAGGGTCGCATCTTTGGCCTGCCTTTCAATGCCTTGCGGCAAGGGCTACGCATACTGAGTCTCGCGGGTTCTGCTACCTGCCTGCTTAGACACCGGATTGCTTCAGAAGATGCGGGGAAAATGTGAAGAACCCGCTAATTGTGACGCTGATTTATTTATCGGTCAAGAACAAAAATGCATCTGCCTATTAACCAGGACGGGACAGGCGGGAAGGTTCCTACAATAACGTGCGAAAATGCTGTTGGTGAGCACGAATTACGAGCGCGTTCCTTCCCAGGGAAAAGGAAGTGCGCAGCGGGCGGTTGGCTGCCGCGATCGTTTTGGCGATTGCTGCCACGGCGGCACTTAGGCTGGCCAACTATAGCCCCCGGCAAGAGCGCGACCGGCGTATCAGGCTATCCAGCTCCCGACCCATGCCACAGCGCGAGCAATCGGACCGTGCTTGGGCTTATTAGCGTCATCCGGTGATGGCGTGTAGAGCAGTTCGTCTTCTGTCATCAATGTTGGCGCATATGGGGTAAACTTCTCACGCGTCTCTTCCAGACCATCAACTATTTCGCTCACAATGGGGTCGTCGCATTCGCCCTTGGCTGCCCTCTCGAACTCGATCGCTCTTTCCTCCCTTGAGGTCGCGAGGTCCAGCAGCAACCTGGCCTCTTCCCGCCGGTCCGCTGCGCGAGCCTTTTCCGCGTTCTCAAAGAGTTGCTTCGCTTCCAGGTGGTGGATACGAGCAATTTCAAGGAGCTGGTCCGCTGGCGAGCCGCCCTGGAATGTGTAGGCCGACGTCTTACCCTGGGAATCGTTCGCTGACATGCTTTCCTCCTTGCTGCCAAGGGCCCAAGATCGCAACCATCTAAGAAATGACCACTAGTCTTTCGTTAAGTATCGCGTGATTTCATATTATTCCTTAAAACAACGTCAACATGGGGAACTTGTTGAGTAACTGGTGTAGAATTTCGCTCGTGAGCCTTGGTCCTGAACTCGTACCGTCGTCCGCTGAAAAGGAAAAACGCAACTGGCTGCCAGTGGGTTTGGCTGCCGGCGTCGTTGTGGTGGCTGTAGTCTTGACCGTCCTGAGCCTGGAGCACGCAAACAGTCGCGGCAAGACGACGGTGACGCCGATCTCCGCGCCCCTGGATCCCTATGCGCAGAATCTCGCGCTGACTCGCGTTGCCATGAGCGAAGCCGGCAACCTGGCGGGAGGCAAAGTCACTTACCTGGATGGCCACATCGCCAACATCGGCGCACGCACCGTCACCGCCGTCACCGTGCAGGTGCTCTTCCGCGATTTCGCCCACGAGGTGGCGCAGAACGAGACCCTGCCGCTGAAGCTGATCCGAGTGCGCGAGCCTTATATAGATCTCGAGCCGATTTCCGCAGCCCCGCTCGTTCCCGGTGGAGAGCAGGACTTCCGCCTGATCTTCGATGGCGTCAAGTCCGACTGGGACGGCGCCTATCCGGAGATTCGCATCCTCCACGTCGAGACAAAATAGGTCTCTGCGCTGAATTTACCGGGTAGAAACTACCGTGCCCGGAAAGATTTACATGCAAGGCGAGCGAAACAAGCCCTCAAACAGCGGTGGCCATCGCTGCCGTTGCGCGCCAAGTCAAACAATCCAAAGCACGCCGGCGATTTTTTCGCTCTGCCGCCAGGTTTGGCGCGAGCCGTGCTTTATCTACGTGTGAGCAGACACCACCGCTCACTCCGCGCAAACCTGACGGATAGAGAAATTCTGGAGAGTGTCATTCCATGAAATCTTTCGAGCCAATTCGGACCTTATTCCCACGCCAGCTCGCCCTAATTTTGCTGGCATCTGCGTTTGCACTTCCCGCCCTGGCACAAAATGGGCAGGCCACGCCAGATCAGCAGAACGCTCCGGCTGTCATGGGTCAGCAGCCCTCCCCCATGGCTTCCGATCAGCCTCCCGCTCCCATGGCCGCTCCGACACAGGTCAAAGAGCCCAGAGAGGGATTATGGGGCCGGGTCAATCCTTTTGCGCGCAAGAAGTGGGTTAACGACCGCGTGGAACCCATCAAGGGCCAGCTCAACGAGTTGGATGAAGTGAACGCCAGGAACGCGCATGACATTCGTGATCTGGACTCCAGGGCGCAAGCGGGGATCCGCAATGCCCAGTCCAGCGCCGACCAGGCTAACCAGATGGCAATGAACGCCGGTAACGAGGCGCAAAATGCCAGAGCCTCGGCGCAGGGCGCTTCCGGCCACGTCGACCGGTTGAACACGACCGTTAACGGCCTGGACCAGTACCGCCAGGCGACCGAGGTGGAAATAGCGTTTCACGGTGGCCAGCCAATTCTGCGGCCAGCGGCTCGCAAACAACTGGATGACTTTGCTGCCAATCTGACCGGGCGCAAGGGGTACATCGTGGAAGTGGAGGGATATTCCCCCTTAGCCGGCAACAATGGCATTCAAAGCTCCAGGCGTTTGACCGAAGCGGTCAATCGCTACCTTGTAATTGAACATGAGATCCCCGTCTACCGTTTGCGCGCAGTCGCTCTCGGCAACGCTCCTGTTACAGCCATGGACTCTGACTCGGATGTGACCAAGCCTGTAAAGGTAAGCTGCGTGCGCATACGGTTGATGGAAAACACATTGGCGGCCCAGGAAGACTCGTCTCCCCATGACGCGACTTCCGCGACCGGCGCGGAGGAACGGCCCTAAAGGCTATAGCCCTCCCCCGAGGCTCCCATCCGCGCCGGCGGCGCCCCTTGCCGTTCGGCCGCCAATCAAGCTCTCGAATAACGAGAGAACCAAGGCTATTTGGCCCCCGCTCAAAACGGGGGCCGATTTTTGTCTGGACGACGCGGGATGACGGTTGCAGCGGAAAGCTTGAGGCTGATGGCAACGAAGCCTTTATCCCTGATTCGCAACAAAAGCGTTGTCGAGTCCGTGCCCGCTGCAATAATCGAGTATGCAAAAAACGATCTGGGAGACAATCGAGCTGTTTTGCTCGGTCTGCAACGCGACCTTTAATCAGCTGGTCGTTCTGCACAAAGTGCCCAAGGGATTCAAGATCGACAAATATCTGGCGGGTATGGTGGAGAATCACGACCACAAGGCGTATCAGGCTGCCAAAGCGCAGGCGAAGCCTGACGACGAAGGCGCGCCGCAGGCCGGATAACACCCGGTAAAATTATCTCTATATGCATTCAACCGACCCCAACCGCCCCGCAAAAGCATCTCCTGAGAGCCACCCTGACGGCAGCCGCTTCATCCGCGCCTGCCTGCGCCAGCCCGTGGACCGCACACCGGTGTGGTTTCTGCGCCAGGCCGGCCGCTATATGCAGGAGTACCGCGATGTTCGCAAGCATCACACGCTGGTGGAAATCTGCAAGCAGCCGGAGATCGCCGCCGAGGTGACCATCACCGCGGCAGAAAAGCTGGGCGTGGACGCAGCCATCATCTTCGCCGACCTGCTGCTGCCGCTGGAGCCGATGGGCCTGGACTTCGAGTTTCAGGCCGGCGAAGGGCCGGTGGTACATCATCCTGTGCGGACCGCCGCTGACGTTGCAGCACTGCGCACGGACCGCGCCGCCGATCTGGCATACGTGGCCAAGGCAATCGAAAAAGTAGCCGCACACTTTCGCAATCGGCTGGGCATCATCGGCTTTTGCGGCGCGCCTTACACCCTGGCCAGCTACATGATCGAGGGCGGCGGCTCGCGCAATTACATTCACACCAAGCAGATGATGTACTCGGACACCAATGCGTGGCGCAGCCTTTTGGACAAGATCGTCGCGGTGCTCGAAGTGTATTGCCGTCTTCAGGTGGCGGCCGGCGCGGACGTGATTCAGATTTTCGATAGCTGGGTAGGCTCGCTGGGGCTGACCGACTATCGCGACTACGCCTTCGAGGCTTCGCAGCGGCTCGTTCATTCAGTCCAGCAGATGGGTGTGCCGGTGATCTATTTCGGCGTGGAGACGGCAGGCTTGCTGACGCAGATGGCCTCGACCGGCGCGGACGTGATTGGCCTGGATTGGCGGCAGCCGCTCGATGAAGGCTGGCGCGCCGTGGGCCACGGCCATGCAGTGCAGGGCAACCTGGACCCCATCACGCTTTTTGCGCCGCTGGAAGTTTTGGAGCAGCGCGTGAAGGAAGTTCTGCGCGCCGCAAACGGCCGCCCTGGCCACATCTTCAATCTTGGCCATGGCATCGTTCCGACGACGCCGGTAGAAAACGTGCAGGCCGTGGTGCGCATGGTCAAGGAGTTTCGCCTGGAGAAGGCGCATGACTAAACAAGCCGTTCTACTTCTGGCGCACGGCACACCGGAGAACATCGAGCAGATTCCCGAGTATCTGCGGAACGTGGTCGGCGGCCGGCCGCTCCCGCAGCACGTGATCGAAGAGATACAGCGCCGCTACGCGCTCATCGGCCACAGCCCACTGACGGAAATCACATTGGAGCAAGGCCGGCTGGTGGAAGCAGAGT
>Ga0224555_1003569_pt1 | contig 15690 bp, 10 predicted proteins | sample 714S23034metaG_FD_180687 | JGI IMG/M metagenome (GOLD analysis project Ga0224555, IMG submission 180687) | Peat soil microbial communities from Stordalen Mire, Sweden - 717 S2 30-34 | ecosystem: Environmental > Terrestrial > Soil > Wetlands > Peat | place: Sweden: Norrbotten County, Stordalen...
GGCAACTTGAATGGGGCCATCCCAATGGGTGCGCCGAAGAACTTCATTCATGTCTGGCAGGCCATTGGCATAGAGGACATGGACATTGGGGCCGAGCAGGTTGGCGATGGCGGTGAGGGTGCTGACGGGCTCAAAGGCTTGCGCGGTAGAAGAGCCGCCGCCGCCGGTGACCGCCGGCCACGCGTTGGGGCCGATGATGGCGATGGTCTTGATTTTGGCTGCGTCGAGCGGGAGCAGGGCACCGTCGTTCTTGAGCAGCGTGATGCTTTCAAGCGCGCCGTCGAGGGCGATGGCGCGGTCGGCAACGGAGTAGGTGGAGTCGGCTGGATCGAATTGAGGATGGTCGAGGAAACCGTAGCGGAGCGCGGTGCGGAAGAGGCGGAGGACTTTGTCGTCGATGGTGGACTCTTTGACCGTTCCAGCATTGACGGCGGCTACGAGGCCCGCCGCGTTCATGAAGCGGGGGCTGGGCATTTCGAGGTCGAGGCCGTTGTTGGCGGCGCCGACGGAGTCGTAGGTGGCGTCCCAGTCGGACATGAGGATGCTTTGAAATCCCCACTCGCCCTTGAGCACTTTGAGGTTCAGGTATTCGTTCTGCGTGGCGTGAACGCCGTTGATGAGGTTGTAGGAGTTCATGACCGCGTCGACGTGGCCGCGGGTGACGGCGGCTTCGAAGGCGGGCAGGTAGATTTCGCGCAGGGTGCGCTCGTCGAGGTCGGAGCTCACGTTGTGGCGGTTGTATTCCTGGTTGTTGACGGCGTAGTGCTTGACGGTGGCGATGACGCCCTGGGACTGGACGCCCTGAATGAAAGGCACGACAAGGCCGGCGTTGAGGAAGGGATCTTCGGAGAGATATTCAAAGTTGCGGCCGGCGATGGGGGAGCGGGCAATGTTGACTCCGGGGCCGAGCAGGAAGTTGACGCTGCGGGCGCGGGCGTCCTTGCCCAGGCCCTCGCCGATGCGGCGCGCCAGTTCGGGATCCCAGGAGGCAGCGAGGCCGACGCCGCCGGCATAGGCGGTGGTTGGTCCCCAGGTGCGCACGCCGACCGAGGCGTCGGACATTTTGAAGCGGGGCAGGCCGATGGCGGGGATGGCGTGGGTATACATTTCGTCAACGCCTCCGATCAGCTCGATTTTCTGTTCGAGGCTGAGTTTGCCCAGCATGTCGTGGGCCTTGGCTTCAATGGCGGGCGAGTCCGGCACCGGAGCCTGTGCCTGTACGAGAACGGCGGAGGCCATGACAAAAGTGAACAGGAGAGTGGCGAGGCGTGCGGAGCCAGGCAGAGCAATCGATTGCGTAGCGGATTTCTTTGAGGTTTTCATGACGGGAAGAAGGCTAACTCATTTGGCTGACGGGTGTATAGCGGGCGTGTATAGGGACGGGGGTGCATCGGGGACACAGAGCCGGCCGAAGATTTTGGTGGCTGAGCCCGATCGCCGAACCAGCGTTTTTGGTCGTTGAAACAAAGACATGTGACCCGAGTCACAGCGCGGGGTGAATGGTGTCACTGATTGATATGCAAAGGGAGCGCAGACTCTGATTCCAACGGGCGGATTTTGAGTGAGGCGCCGCGGGACGCCGGGAGGCTTCAATGAGTTTTGCAGCGAACATGAAGACGATCGTCGTTGCCACGGATCTCGAAGGCCAGGCCGAGGCGGCGCTGGAGTATGCGCGCAAGCTGGCAGGCGGCTACGGCGCGCGGATTGTGCTTGCTCACGGAATCGATCCAACCGACTACGCCGCAGTGGATACGGTCCCGGGCCGTGTTCTGAAGGGTTTGACCGAGGAGGCACGCGGGGAGTTGGGCAAGATGGCGGGGGAGTTGCTGCGGGAGGGGATTCATAGCCATTCGGAGATTCGGCAGGGCGCGGTGGCCCAGATGCTTGTGGATGTGGCGCGGCAATACCAGGCCGGGCTGATCGTGATCGGCACAAAAGGGGGAGAGGGCGCGGGGCCGGTGGTTGTGGGCGCCGTGGCGGAGCAATTGGTTCGGCTGGCGCCGTGTCCGGTGCTGGCTGTGGCGGCGGACTGGAATGCGGGCGAGTTTCGTCCCACTCCGGGCGGGCCGGTGCTGCTGGCGATGGAGCTAAACGAGGCGACGGCGTCCGCGGTGTCGACAGCGTGTTCCCTGGCAGAGACATTTCATCGCACGCTGCTGGTGTTGCATGCGCGCGGGCCAGCCGAGGCATCGGCATTTCTGAACCCGGCAGCGACTACGCTGGCGCAGTTCGGGATCGAGCCGAGCGGGCGTTTTCCGGTGCGATGCATTGTGAAGGACGGCAACCCGGCAGACGCAATCGTAGAAGCAATTGGCAAATACGGACCAAGCGTCCTGGTGGCCGGAGTGAAGCGCACCAGCGAGACGCCAGGACCGCACGGGACCGTCTTCCTGCTGCTGGCCCGGTCTCGAGTACCTGTGCTGTGCGTTCCGCCGGAGGCAAAGGCCGCCGAAGAGGAGCGGGAGGCATCAACTCCAGCGTTAGCCAAATAGCAAAGGAAACGCGTGGCGGTTGACTGTTCGATTTTTTGACTCGGGGCGGTTTGGTGGAAAGTTAGATTCCACCGCACCTTCCTATTGTTTCATTTCTCTGGACTTGTTCCATTTTGAGCGAATTGCCGCTTATGGTGTGTGGTTCAATGCTAAGCCGCCTAGCCGAAGACGCTCGCCAGGGACCGGCTTGCAAGCAGGTTGGACGCGCCAAGCTGCACGGGACCGGAGATGGGGCAGGGACAAAGGAAGAAGGAGTCATGCAAGCACAGGCAGGATTCGGGCAAAGGGATGCGATGGCGCCACGCCCGCTGGCAGAGTTGTTGCAGTGCCCTCCGGTTACCGGGAGTTTGCTGAACTGTTCGGCACAGTGCGTCGATTACGATTCCGGGGTAATTGTCTTTCGCCAGTCCGAAGTGTGCCTGGGGCTGTATGTGTTGGTTGCAGGACAGTTTCTGCGCAGGACGGAACGGCTTGAGACACGGCTGACGCTGGGGATATCGCGCGCGGGAGAACTGGTGGAACTGGCGGCGGTGCTGGGGGACGGGCGCCACACCTACACTCTGAGCGCGCAAACTTCCGGCTCGGTGCTGTTGCTGCCCATGGAGTCTCTGGTCGAGGCGTTCAGTGAATATCCGCCGCTGCGTATGCAGTTGCTGGAGGAGTTGGCGCGCGAGGTATCCAGGGGCTATATGGCCAGCAGCCAGAGCCGGATACTTCGGACCCGGCAGCGTAGTTCGGGGGCTAATTTGTCCGAGGCGTAGAGTGTTGACTCCGCAGGATTGCGAATCGCCGCTCTCGTGGACTCGGGCGGAGATTGAAGCAAAATCCCTGTGTTGAACGGTTACGGACCTTACGCGGGGGGGGGAATGCGGTATACTTCGATAGAACAGCAGAAAAAGTATGGCTACGTTCCATCCTCATCACCCCCCGGAAGATTGCATCAATTGTGAGCATCGCCATCTGCGGATGTTCTGCAATCTCACAGCCGAAGCGTTGCGGGACTACGACGGTATCGGCATTATGATGAGCCACGCACGGGGCGCAAAGCTGTTTACCGAGGGGGACCCGGCACGCAACGTTTTTGTGATCTGTTTCGGGCAGGTGAAGATTTCGTCCACTTCGCGCGACGGCAAGACCATGATTCTAAAGATTGCCGGTCCCGGTGACGTGATGGGCTTGAGCGCGGTTCTGGCCAATGTCCCGCACGAAGTAACGGCGGAGGCGATTGAGCCCTGCCAGGTTAAGACGGTGCGCAAGCAGGAGTTTGTCGATTTTCTCGGCCGCCATGGAATCGCCAGCATGCATGCGGCGCAATCGCTCTCGGGCGAATACCTGACGGTGTTTCATGACGCCAAGCGGCTGGCGCTGTCAGGGTCTGCCGCGGGCAGGCTGGCACGATTGCTGCTGGACTGGGGCCGGTCGTCGGCTAACGGCAAGCCTGAGATCCGGTTCACCATGGCGCTGACGCATGAGGAGATTGCCAATATGGCAGGGACCTCGCGCGAGACCGTGACGCGGCTTCTGAACCAGTTCCGGCGCGACCAATGGATCACCATCAAGGGGTCCAGCATGACCATCGTCAAGCCGGATCAACTGGAACGGCTTACAGCTTAGATTTGTCTTTTTCGTGTGACCGAAGAGGCCGCGGAGAAAGTTGGCTTTTGTCCATCGCGGCCCAAGCGTGCCCTTCAGTGGCTAAGGCTCACGCTGATCCGAACTAAAACGTCATCCTATTACACGGCGCATTAACGGCTCCCAGATTGCCTTTTGCACCTTCTGGCCTGGTTCACATAGACAATTGCGACAATCCGAGGTTTTGGCTTGAAGATGCATGATGGAAATGCAGGACTAGCCATCTAAAATCCCTTTGGGAGGTGTTAGGAATGGAAACCTCGAACACGGGTCAATCCGATGCCGCGGCGAAGCCAAAATGCCCTCTGTGCGGCAGCGGCGACACGCTCTTCGAAACAAAAATCGGCATAGATCTGATCGTTCAATCGTATTGGAAGGAACAGAGGGAGTTGGTGAAACACGATCTCAAGGGAACACCTTGGATTGAGGTTTACCGCTGCCGGAGATGCAGCCTCGTCTTCTTTGATCCGGAACTGCCAGGGTCCCCGGAGTTCTACGCGGGTTTCCAGTCGTTCGATTGGTATTACCTGGAAGACAAAGCCGAATACGAAATGGCGATAAAATGGATGCCGCCAGGCGCGCGCGTACTCGAAGTTGGCTGCGGTGTGGGATGGTTCGGGAAAAAACTCACCTCCGCTCAATATACGGGCCTTGAGTATTCTCATACTGCGGCAGAGAAAGCTCGAGCGAGCGGACTTGATGTTCGCACCGAATCTATAGAAGGGCATGCTCAGGCTTGTCCGGCTGCTTACCAGGTTGTCTGTTCATTCCAGGTTTTGGAGCACGTCTCCGGGCCAGGCGCCTTTATCGCCAGTTGCATCGAATGTCTCGAGCCGGGTGGGCTGTTGATTTTTGCCGTCCCGAGCGAGGACTCCTACCTGAAGTTTGTCCAAAATGGCTTTCTTAATCTGCCGCCGCACCATCTCACCCATTGGCCGGACAAAACGCTGGAAGCCATTGCCGGGATTTTTCCGGTCAGCCTCGTAGCGATCGAGCATGAAGTCGTGGCTGACTGCCACTTGCAGGCCTACGTTAGCACTATGATAAGCAGAAGGCTCAATGCAATATTGGGCCGCCCGAAAACTGTAATCGATCACTCAATCACAGCTAAGCTTCTCAATAAGTTTGCTTCGGTCACCGGTGGGTGGATGTCGAAGATGTTTGACGACGCGGTGTTTCTCCCGAGAGGGCACACTGTTCTTGCAACGTACCGGAAAGATGGCGCGCTGGATCGAGAGTGAGAGCGGAGAGGCGAGGCACGGCGCGCCTGCTGTTCAAGAATGCATGGAACTCAATTGTTCCTTGAGCGGGACAGATGCGGCGAATGGTTCGCGGAGGGTGAGGACGGGACAGCGGGCGTGGGCCAGGACCCGGTAGATGGTGCGGTCGCGGGTAAGATTCTGGAAGATTGAGCGTTCAGTGGCGGCCAGAACGATGAGGCTTGCGTGGCATTCAGCGGCTGCGGCCAGAATCTCGATGGACGGGTTTCCATGCACAACCTGGGGCACAATGGCCGAGCAGCATCCGGCGCCGGTTTTCGCCACAAACAGACTGAGCTCATGGAGTGCCGCGGCGTCGAGGCTGGCTGGTTGCCCGCTGCGGCCTGTTTTGCCGGTGAAAGACTGAAACACGCCTGGCTCTTCAGCGGGAGGGAGCACATGGAGCAGGACCAGCTTCGCTCTCTGATTTGCCGCGATTCGACATGCAAGTGCTGCGCTCGGAATGGAGGTCTCTCTGAGTGTGGTGGCGTGCAAGACGACGCGCGGCTGTGCGTCCACCGGGAGATGAGCCTCGGGTCCCACGGTAATGACCGGGAGGTTAACCGAGCGCAGCACTTGTTCCGCCACGGACCCGAGCAGCAGCTTCCCTAATTTGCTGCGGCTTCGAGTGCCGAGGAGAACGCGATCCGCCTGGAATTGGCGAAGAACTTCCGCAACCTGGTTAGCGACACGGCCTTCGCGGATCAGGGCATCGCACTCGATGCCTTTGCGGCGTGCCAGTTCGCACCAGGGATTCAGGGCTTTGGTAGCCGCTTCAAGAGCTGCGGCGGGATCGTAGCAGGGCATGCCGACAATATCCACCGCCATGCCCGTACCCGCGGTCAGCACATGGAGAAGAAAGAGGCGCGCCCTGGTTTCCAGGGCCTGTTCGAGCGCAAAAGGCATCAGCCGGTCGAGGTCGGTTAGATCGGTGGCGACGAGGATGGCTGCCGGATTGTACCAAGCGTTCCCGGCGGCATTTGGGGAAGAATCCAGCATGGGATTCACCTCGTACTGGACAGGGTGGCACCGTGGCCAGCCCAGAGATGTGTCAGCGCGCACTCTGCGGAGTGATTTAGCTCACCGACTGATTCGGTCCACAATGAGTGTGAGCCTTCCCACCCTTGCGCCAGGAAAAAGCGCAAGAAGAGGCACCCGCCTTCAGCGATTATGGGCCGTATCAATAAAAATGGCGATTTAGATGCTTAATTTGACGGGATGTTTGTTTTGGGTTGCGGCTTTGTTGAGAGGTTTCTTCATTGAATCTTTATGGGACATCAAAGTAGTGTTGGATATGGAAGCACATCCGCAAACATACCATCCTTGTAGACACCCCAAGAAAAAATAGGACTTAGCACGCTCATGCGCGCCCGCGCATCCGCAGTTGTTTTTCACGTTTCCGGGCGCATGACAGCACAACTCTACCTGCATCCCCTGGAGGATAGGCCTAATGAAATATCGAATGACTCGAAGTGGATTGACTGCGTGGCTGCTGGCACTCGCGGCGCTGATGGCACTACCGGGCTTTTCACAAACGTTCCGTGGCGGCATCAACGGCACGGTAACCGATCAATCGGGCGCCGTGGTGCCGGGGGCGACAGTTGAAGCAACAGAGACGGCGACCAACACCTCGCATAAGACGATCAGCTCGAGTGCGGGCGAGTACAGCTTTCAGGATTTGCCGCTGGGCAGCTATACCATTGCGGTGAACGCCAACGGTTTCAAGTCGTCCACGGTGGTCAACGTTCCTGTTACGGCAGGCGTCATCTACACGCTTGCGGTGAAGCTGAATGTGGCTGCCGCGGGAGAGACGGTGGAAGTTTCCGCATCCGGTCTTGCGCTGGATACAACCACGACGACCCAGACCACGGATATTCCCGAAATCACCGTACAGGATATTCCGCTCAACGGCCGAGATTTTACCCAGCTGATCGGGCTGGCGCCTGGGTTTGCCGGCTACTCGCTGGGCGGCTTTGGTTCGGTAAACGGAACCCGCGGTAACCAGGTCAACTGGCAGATTGACGGCGCAGATAACAATGACTGGTGGCACAATATTCCGGCGGTCAATCAGGGCGGTGTCGAGAACATTGCGGGCGTTACTCTGCCGATCGATTCCATCGCCGAGTTCAGCCTGCAGACGCAATCGTCAGCGGAGGTAGGCCGGAATCCTGGGGGAAGCGTGAACCTGGTGACGAAATCGGGAACCAACCAGCTTCACGGCTCCATCTACTACTACGAGCGCAACCAGGCATTGGCGGCGCAGAACCCTTTCAATACGCTGGGTGAGCTGCCGCTGGAGAACGTGCAGTGGGGCGCGTCGCTGGGCGGGCCGCTCTGGAAGGACCACACGTTCTGGTTTACCAATTTTGAGAAACAGAAGTTCAACATTGCGACCGGCGACACGGGATACGAGCCGAACCAGTACTACCAGGCCGCGGCGACGGCGCTGCTGAAGGCAGCCAACGTGCCACTGAATAGCGCAACCTCGCAGTTGATTGCAATTCTCTGGCCGGCAAACCTTCTGACAGGCACGTCTGCGGGCGGAATTCAGAATGCGGCTCCGGAGTTCGGCTACAGCTACAACGGCGTGATGAAGGTGGACCACACCTTCAACGACAAACAAAGCATCTACGGGCGCGCGTTCCTTGGACAAGGCAACCAGACCGCCCCGGTGGGCACGACGGACATCAACCCCTACTTCTTCGAGATCGGCCCCATCCATGTCTACAACTACTCGGCGGGCTACAACTGGTCCATCCGGCCTTCGCTCAGCAACACGTTGACCGCAGGCGTGAACTATTTTCACCAGACATTCTCCGACGCCAAGACCGACTTCAGCGACGTTGCGACGGCGGGATTCGTGACTGGTTCTCCGTTTGTCAACGCGCCGAATATCAACATCGGGTATGACTTTGAACCAACCGGGAACACGCCGCCCGAGGGGCGCCAGGACGTGACGGGCGTGCTTGACGACGCGCTCAACTGGACCATCGGCCGCCATCAGCTTCGCATGGGTGGCGAGTTCCGTCGCGCGCAGGTGGACGAGTTCTATCATCGCCACGCTATCGGCAGCTACAACTTCATGGGCGGGCAGGGGCCGAAGGGGGACGGCTCGGTGCCGTGGAATACGACGGACCCGGATGTGGCGGATCTGGCGGACTTCCTGGCGGGATATCTGACCAAAGGCTCCATTGCGGTCGGCAATCCCGAACGCCTGGTGTTTTCGCATGGATTCGATCTTTTCGCGCAGGACAGCTACCAGATCACCACATCGTTCAACGTTAACTTCGGAATCCGCTACGACTACATGCAGCCGATGCAGGACTCGAAGAAGGATCTCTCGGTGTTTCGTCCGGGGCTGACTCCGACGGGCATCGCTTTCCATGGACAGGACATCAGCCAGATCTACGGCAGCGACTGGAACAGCATCAGCCCGCGCCTCGGATTCAGTTATCAACCAAAGAGCCTGAAGGGGATGGTGGTTCGCGGCGGAGGCGGCCTGTTCTTTGACACGCCCAATGCGAACCCATTCCTCGACAACCGTCCCGGCAACAGCGCACCGAACGGCCTTGAAGGCAATCCCGGCGGATCGAGCCCGGTGTTTACACTTACGACGGGCGCCACCACGATTGTCCCCGGCGTCGAGATCATTCCCACCTCAACGCTCGGTTGCCCCGCGGCCAACCCATGCGGCGTGTTCAGCGTGGCTCCTAACTTCCGGTCGCCTTACAACTTCAATTTCAACCTCCAGATCGAGCAATCGCTGGGCAACAAGGCATTCATGCAGATTGGCTATGTGGGCAGCCAGGGGCGCAAGCTGCTGAGCCTTCTCAACATCAACCAGCCCTACCTGGGGGGCACGCCGGGAGCATACAGCGGCCTGCCTTCGCCTTCCACCCCCGGCGCCCCATGCACGTTTGGCGGCTACTGCTACTCCGACATCAACCAGGTGGAGAGCATCGGCACGTCAAACTACAACTCGCTTCAGGCAATTTTCCGCACGACAAACTGGCACAATCTGACTTCGCAGGCAGCCTACACGTGGGGTCACAACCTGGATGAAGTGACGGCCTATCGCGGCGCATTGCCGCAGGACAGCTATGACTTCAAGAACAACCTGTCGGGAGATCCGGGTGACTACGGCAACTCGGACTTCGATACCCGCAACTCTTTTGTGGGCTATCTGAACTATGACGTTCCGACCTTTGGCGGACCGAAGCTCCTGACCGGAGGTTGGTCATTGAACTCGGCATTTGCGTTCAAGGGCGGCCAGCCGATCACGATCTACGATAGCAACGACACCAGCGGAACGAACGAATTCACGCAGCGGGTCAACCAGGTGGGCAATCCATTTGCTGGAGTTAGCCATGCCATCCTGACCAACTCGAACGGCGGAAAGTATGTGCAGGTGCTCAACCCGGCGGCATTCGCCGATCCGGCAAGCAACACCTGGGGTTCGATCGCGCGCAACAGCATCTACGGTCCGGGTTATGAAGATTTCGATCTATCAGTGTTCAAAAACACCAAGTTCGACATTCATGACTTCCCGGTGAACGTTCAGTTCCGCGCCGAGATGTATAACCTGTTCAACCGCATCAACCTGGCCAGCCCGGCCTGCACGCAACTGTGCAATGACTATTGGTCGACCAACAAAGAAACGGGTGGGGGATTCGGTACCAGCGGATCTACGATCGGCTCCGGCAACTACTCCCCAGGCATCGGGCCAGGCGAACCCTTCAACGTTCAGCTCGCGCTGAAGATTCTGTTTTAAGAACAGTTGTCAGTTGTAAGTTTTCAGTTGTCAGTAAACGATCGGATGTTTACTGACACATGAAGAATAGGCCGAATCACAATTCCGAGCACAATAAAAACCCCCGTCATTTGACGGGGGTTTTTATTTCTGTGGTAACTCAAGGGTTGAGACGATCAAACGGGCATTTAACTTACAACTGAGAACTTACAACTGAGAACTTACAACTGAGAACTTACAACTGAGAACTTACAACTGACGACTGCTCTTACGACAGGTGGGTGAAGGGCCTATCGGCGAGGCGGCCGGGGCGGGGCATGGGCGTGAGGCCGGAGGTTTTGCTGGCCATGACGTCGGAGAATGCGCTGCGGAAGGCGGCCATTTCATCGGCGGTGCCTACGGTGATGCGCACCTGGGTGGGCCACGCCGGCCAGATGCGGCCGATGTAGATTTCCTTGGCGGCCATCGCCGCGAGCACTTCCTTGCCGGGGCGGCGCACGTCGAGCATAAAGCAATTGCTCTCCGACGGCGTGCAGGCATATCCTTGCGACTTCAGCCAGGCCAGGTTCTCCATGCGGATATCGCCAATGATCTTGCGGCGCGACGGCACCAGGTCCGGATCGGTGAGGCTCGCCTTCGCCGCTGCCAGCGCGGTAATCGGCAGCGCGTTCTGCCCGAACTGCTGGTACTTGGCAATAAGGTCCGGCCGGCCAATCGCAAAGCCCATGCGGATCCCAGCCATCCCATAGAGCTTGGAGAAGGTGCGCAGAACAATCACGTCCTTGCCTTGCTTCACAAAGTCCAGCGAGCGCGGCTCATCGCACAGGTGAATGTACGCCTCGTCAATCAGGAGGATCGAACCCTTCGGCTGGTTCGCCACCGCGTATTCAAGGTCCGCGCGCGGCGTGCAGGTGCCAGTGGGGTTGTTGGGGTTGCAAATGTAGATGACGCCGGGCGTGGATGCGGCGGAAATCATTTTCTTGATGTCGTGCGTGGCGGCGCCCTTGGGATCGGCCAGCGGCACCTTGATGATCGGTGCCCCGGAAACCTGCGCGGCCCACATGGGCGCTTCATAGCCTGGGTCGGCGATCACGAGCGGCTTGCTCTTGTCGGTAAAGGCCAGCACGGTGTAGTGGAGCGGGTCGCTGGAGCCGGCAAAGGGAAGGACCGATTCTGGATTGAGGCCTTCGATTTTGGCGAAGGTCTCTGCGAGGTCCATTTCCATACTGAATTCGTATCGGCCGCCTTTGGGGATGATGTCGGCGATGGCCTGGCGCGCAGCTTGAGAGGGCCCGAGCGGGTTTTCGTTGGCGTCGATATGAATGCCTTTGTTGGGGTCGGCAAAGTGGGGGCGCGCGGCGTAGGCGAGGCGGGACTCAGTCAGGATGGGCATACTAGCTATGGCGGAGACGCCGGCAGCGAAGCGGAAGAAGGTGCGGCGTGAGAAGCCGCTACAACCAATTGGATCAACAGGCGAGCGCATGGTTAAGACTCCTTAGGGCGAGGGTGAGATGACAAGTGCGCCGAGGACGCAAAAAAGCTGCGAGCGGTGAGAGCGTAGTTGAATTGAGAGAGGGGAAAGACGGTCCCATGTCTCAAAATACCCCTGTGGACCCAGGGAAGACAAGAAAGAAATGATGGGGGTGGAGGAAGGGGCTGCGAATATGGTAGACTTCGTCGAGTAAACGTTTGCTACACCCTGGATACATCCTGATTTCCAGCACATTGCGATTTCGAACGGGGCGGGGTGGGCTCCTGTCCAGTATTATTTGGGCGGGGCAGTTTCTCGCTTGACAAGACTTGGAGTAAACCCATTTACTTAGGGGCGAACGTCCGGCAACCTCTAGGGCGTCACACCCTGTTCAGGTGACAAGAATGTTCGGTCTCGTCCCACGCGCCATCTCCGCCGCCGGTTCTCCTTCAGCTGCCGCATTGTTTGCCGGGCTCGGAGCGCCCTCTCTCGCGCACCTGCGCCCTCTCGACATCGCCGTGATCGCGATTTACTTCGTGATGGTGATCTGGATTGGTTTCTACCTCAAGAGCAAGGCCAACACCAGCGAAGAGTTCTTCATGGCCGGGCGTGAAATGACGGCGTGGATTGCTGGGTTGAGCTTCGTCTCCGCCAACCTGGGATCGCTTGAACTGATGGGCTGGGCGGGTTCGGCCTACCAGTATGGCATTCTGGCGGCGCACTGGTACTGGATCGGCGCTATTCCAGCCATGCTCTTTCTGGGCATGGTGATGATGCCGTTCTACTACGTGTGCAAGACGCACTCGGTGCCGGGATATTTGAAGCTTCGCTACGGCCAGGGCTCAAGCACCGTGGCGGCAGTTTCCTTCGCATTCATGACCGTGCTCATGAGCGGCGTGAATATGTTCGCAATGGCTGAAGTGATGAAGATCGTTCTTGGCTGGGATCTGAACTTTTCTATCATCGTCAGTTCGCTCGCCGTTGCCGCCTATGTCGCCCTCGGCGGCCTGCGCTCCGCCATTTTCAATGAAGTCCTCCAGTTCGTACTCATCTGGGGTGGCGCACTCCTCGTCCCCATCCTTGGACTCGTTGAAACCGGCGGCTGGACCGGCTTCAAAGCCCGCCTGGCACAAAACATCGCCAACGGCGTCACGCCCGCCGGAGACTACACCCATATGTGGCGCAGCATGGGTCACTTTGCCGACAACCCCATGGGCATTCACTGGACCGGCATTGTGTTTGGACTCGGATTTGCCATCAGCTTCGGGTATTGGACCACCGATTTTCTTGTAGTCCAGCGGGTGCTTGCGGCCAACTCGCTGCGTTCCGCGCGCTTGGCTCCGGTGATCGGTTCGTTCTTCAAGATGGCCGTGCCCTTCATCGTGATTCTTCCTGGCCTGCTCGGACTGGTAGTGCTCCAGAACTCCGATGGCAGCCTGATGCACCTGGTCGGCGAAAACGTGGTTGCCGCGCATCCTGGCGCAGGCCTGCATAGCTATAACGAAGTGCTGCCCCTGATGATGGTTCGCTACCTGGGACCGGGCTTGCTTGGCCTGGGCATCACCGCACTCATCGCCGGATTCATGAGCGGGATGGCCGGCAATGTGAGCGCCTTCACCGCCATCTTCACCTACGACATCTATCAGCCGCACATCGTCAAGCATGCTCGCGACGAACACTATGTCCTTGTCGGCCGCATCGTTACCATCGTCGGCGTGATCATCTCCATCGGTGCGGCCTACCTGGTCATGAATGCCGCGGGCATCATGGATTATGTTCAGGCGCTCTTCAGCTTCTTCATCTCGCCGCTGCTCGGCGTGGTGCTGCTGGGCATGTTCTGGAAGCGCGCCACCAGGCAGGGCGGATTCTGGGGCCTGCTGATAGGAACTCTCACCTCCATCGGCCTCTGGGCCTGGGTCAAGGCAGATCCCTCCGCGCTCCGCTACGTGGCCATCTCGCCCGATGCCAAGGACATGGCGGAGAACATGTATCGCGCGCTCTGGTCGGTCAGCACATCGGTCGGCGTCAATGTAATTGTCAGCCTGTTTACTAAGCCGAAGCCGCTCTCTGAGCTCACTAGCGTGGTCTATGGCGTAACCCCGCTGCCCACCGAAGAGCCGGTTCCTCTCTACAAGAACGAATGGTTCTGGACGGCGATCGCCATCGTTATTTTCTTCGCCCTCAACATCTACTTCTGGTAAGGAGCACACATGCACTCGACTGATATCCCTATCTGGTTCTTCATCGGTGTTCTGCTCATCGCTTACGGCGCGCTGATTCTCGGCTACGGGCTGTACGAACTCGGCACTGGAACCATGGCGGTCCAAAACTACCACGCGTCCATCTGGTGGGGTGGATTATTGCTGGCGCTCGGCCTGTTCTACGGAGTGCGCTTTCGCCCGAGCCGCAACGGTTGATGAAAATGCGGCAACAAGGAGCTAGTGAAAGATGACAACAAAACGGAAGATGACATTTGGAATCGTGGTAGGCAATCGCGGATTCTTTCCTGGCCATTTGGCCAACAGCGGCCGTGAGGAGATGATTGCGGCGGTTGAGTCGGCAGGCGACAAAGCGATTGTGCTGAGTGCGGAGGATACGACTTACGGCGCGGTGGAGACCTTTTCCGATGCAATACGCTGCTCCGATTTGTTCAAAAAACATGCGGTGGAGATCGACGGAATCATCGTCACACTTCCCAATTTTGGCGACGAGCGCGGTGTGGCCGATACTTTGAGGCATTCCGGGCTCAACGTGCCAGTGCTGATCCAGGCTACACCGGATCGCAGTGACGCGATGACCATCGCGACCCGGCGGGATAGTTTCTGCGGCAAGATGAGCGCGTGCAACAACCTGATGCAGTATGGCATTCCGTATTCGCTGACCACGCTGCACACGGAGAGCCCGGCGTCGGCTGAATTCAAGGCCGATCTGGAGTGGTTTTCGGCGGTCTGCCGCATCGTGAAGGGACTGAAGAATCTGCGCATCGGGTCCATCGGGGCGCGGCCCGCCGCCTTCAATACGGTTCGCTACTCCGAGCGGATCATGGAGACGAACGGTATCTCCATCGAGCCGATTGATTTGTCTGAGATATTCGGCCGCATCAACCGGCTCGCAGATGCAGACGACGCTGCGCAGGCCAAGCTGGCGGCCATCAAGAAATATGTGACGACCTCCGGTATTCCCGACGCGGCGCTGCTGAAGATGGCCAAGCTGGGCGCGGTGGTCGACGGCTGGATGAAGGAGAAGGCAGTAACCATCAGCGCGGTGCAGTGCTGGACCTCGTTCGAGGAGTACTTCGGCGTGGTGCCCTGCACCATCATGAGCATGATGAGCAACGACCTGATTCCATCGGCTTGCGAAGTGGATGTGCCCGGAACTCTGAGCATGTACATTCTGGCCCTGGCCTCGGGCACGCCTTCGGCACTGTTGGACTGGAATAACAATTACGGCAGCCATCCTGACAAATGCGTCTGTTTCCATTGCTCGAATCTCCCCAAACACTTCTTCAAGGAAGTCAGGATGGACTACCAGGAGATCATTGCGGGCACGGTGGGCAAGGAGAACACGTTTGGCACATGCGTGGGCCGGGTGAAGGCCGGCGCCATGAGCTTTGCGCGCTATTCGACCGACGATCGCCGCGGCGTGATTCGGGGCTACACGGGTGCGGGCAAGTTCACCGACGATCCGCTGGAGACCTTTGGCGGCGCGGGCGTGGTGGAGATTCCGCAATTGCAGAAGCTGCTGAAGTTCATCTGCCGCGAGGGCTTCGAACACCATGTGGCCGCCAACTTCAGCGACGTGTCGAAGGCCGTGCACGAGGCTACCGTGCGCTATCTGGGCTGGGAGAGCCATTACCACCCGGCGCTGGAAGATTGATGAGGCAGGGACTAAGGGACTAGGGACTAGGGGACTAGGGGACTAAGGGACTAGGGGACTAAGGGACTAGGGACTAAGGGACGAAGGGATTAGGGAATAGGGGCTCGATACGTTTCCGTCGAGGCGATTTTGCTTCGAAGGAGCTTTCCAGTCCCTCAGTCCCTCAGTCCCTTAGTCCCTAGTCCCTGTCCTTCAAAAGGAAGAGATGGA
>Ga0224555_1003571_pt1 | contig 15657 bp, 12 predicted proteins | sample 714S23034metaG_FD_180687 | JGI IMG/M metagenome (GOLD analysis project Ga0224555, IMG submission 180687) | Peat soil microbial communities from Stordalen Mire, Sweden - 717 S2 30-34 | ecosystem: Environmental > Terrestrial > Soil > Wetlands > Peat | place: Sweden: Norrbotten County, Stordalen...
ACAACAACAAAAATATCAGTGGGCACAAGTTTTGAGCCTTTGCAGACATTTTCCACTATTTTTTTAAACAGATCCCTTTTCATATCCTTTGTCCTGCCGGAATACGCCAGTATCTCCACTATGATATAATTCTCGTCCCTGCCGTCAAAATGATCCGCGTCGTATTCGGTTAAAAGGATTGTCCTGTCATTTACCGGTATTTTAAAGGCCGACACAAGCGCGGCATGCGCCCCGTCCATAACCGCCTTCCTCTGTTCCTTCGTCTTGCCGTCCCTCATGTGAATTTTAATCAATGGCATTTCTTTCCCCCTTACTGTTTTAGAGGGGGCAAGCCCCCTCTATACGAAAACAAAGCTTATTTAATTCATAGGCGCATCATTCCGCCCTTTTGAAGAACTCGTCCACGTATTTCAGGTAATAATTAACGTCAAATATCGGATCAAGCTCCTTCGCGTCAAAGTTTTTCTTTATGTCGTCGTCTGCCAGCAGAGAAGTAATGAAATCCGGCGATTCGCCGCCCCATACCCTCATTGCGTTCCTCTGCACTATTTCATAGGACTGTTCGCGTGATACGCCTTTTTGGACGAGCGCCAATAGCAGTCTCTGGGAAAAAATCGCCCCTTTCAGATAGTGAAGGTTCCGTTTCATGTTGGAAGGATACACCTGCAGGCCGTCAAGAACCCAGGTCATCTTATTTATAATGTAATGCAGAAGTATGAAGCTGTCCGGAACAATAATCCTCTCGACGGAAGAGTGAGAAATATCCCTTTCGTGCCACAGTGTTATATTTTCCAGAGAAGCGATGGAATTCGACCTTATAACCCTCGCAAGCCCCGTGATCTGCTCGCAAACGACAGGATTTCTCTTGTGAGGCATGGCTGAAGAGCCTTTCTGCCCCTTTGCGAACGGCTCCTCAACTTCAAGTATTTCGGTGTGCTGAAGGTTCCTGATTTCAGTGGCTATTTTTTCAATTGATCCCGCCGCGACAGCCATTACAGTCATTAAATACGCGTACCTGTCGCGCTGGATGACCTGGTTTGCTATCTCCGCCCTTTTTAGCCCCATTTTTTGCATGGCTATTTTCTCGACCTCAGGCGGTATATTGGCGTAGTTGCCCACAGCGCCTGAAAGCTTGCCCACGCGGATATCCTCTTTAGCGGCCGCAAGCCTATCGAGGCTGCGCTTCATCTCGAAATACCACACAAGCACTTTGAGCCCGAACGTTATCGGCTCGGCATGGACGTTATGTGTACGGCCTATCTGGACGGTATATTTATGTTTTACGGCCAGTTTTTTAAGGGTTTTAATGAGGGTTTTTGTATCCTCCATCACTATGTCGCACCCCTTTACGAGCCTTATCGCGAATCCCGTATCCACAACATCCGATGATGTAATACCCATGTGAATGTACCTTGACGCTTTGCCCACATGGTTTGCGACAGATTCCGTGAAGGCGATAAGGTCATGCCTGGTCCTCAGCTCAATTTTTTCTATTTCATCAATATTAAATGCCGCTTTTTTCTTTATGACAGCCAGATCTTTTTTTGGTATTTTTCCCTTTTGGGCCCATGCTTCGCAAACCGCTATTTCAACATCAAGCCATGACTGGAATTTTGCCTCTTCGGTCCATAATGTCCCCATTTTTTCCAGAGTATAACGTTTGATCATTTTATAAGCCTCCCTGTTCAATCATTTAATTAATCATGTTTTATCGTGGAAGTACATTATACAGCAAAATCCCGGGGTTTTGTATATAAAAAAGGGGAAGTTATAAGTTAAAACAAGGCTTGCCGTGCGGTCGGGATTTTTTTATGGCCAGTCGTCCAACAATAACTACTGCGTGAATTAAGTAAAGGTAAAACTATAATGTCACCGTTTTTTCTTCGTGTCTACCTCAGGCAAAACTTCGGACGACGGACGTAAAAAAATCCCGACCGCACGGCAACAACCACAGGTGCTGGCCGCCACATAGGGCGGCCCCTACAAAAATCAGGCACACAAACTGTTTTAAAAAAAAGGCCCGGGCATTCGCCCGGGCCCGAATTGTTTTAAAAATATATTATTTTAATCCTTCTTTTGCCACAATCTCCGCTATCTGCACCGCATTCAACGCCGCGCCTTTCCTTATCTGATCCCCTGAAACCCACAGGTTCAGCCCTCTGTCAGAAGATAGGTCCTCCCTTATCCTTCCGACGCTGACATTATCCCTGCCTGACGTGAAAAGCGGCATCGGATATTTTTTGTTTGCCGGGTCATCTTCCAGCGTCACTCCCGGAGCATTGGCCAGAATCTTTTTGGCTTCCGCGGCCGTAAGTTTCTTTTCAGTCTCGATGAGTATCGATTCGGAATGCGCGCGCAATACAGGCACCCTGACAGTCGTTGATGCAATTTTCATATCCGGCGCGTGCATGATTTTCCTTGTTTCATTGACGGCCTTCATCTCTTCCTTTGTATATCCATTATCCGTAAAGACATCTATATGCGGTATTACGTTCCAGAGAAGCTGGTACGCGAATTTTTCCACCTTTAACGGGTTGCCCGCGGCCCAATCCCTGGCCTGCTGTTCAAGTTCGGCCATCCCCTTTGCTCCCGCGCCCGACGCCGCCTGGTAAGATGAAATGACCATCCTTTTAATATTCGCGGCGTCATGCAGGGGCTTTAAAGGAACGATTGCTATTATGGTCGTGCAGTTCGGGTTTGCTATTATCCCTTTGTTCAACCTGCAGTCCTCGGGGTTTATCTCGGGCACCACAAGCGGTACATCCGTTTCCATTCTGAATGCCGATGAATTGTCGATTATCATGGCGTTTGCCGCCAGGATATCCCCAACAAACTGCTTTGATATGGAAGCGCCCGCTGACGCCAGCACGATATCAACGCCCTTAAAAGAATCTTTTGTCAGCAGTTCGACGGCGACATCCCTTCCCTGATATTTCATTTTTTTACCGACTGACCTCTCTGAAGCAAGCAGTTTCAGCCCTTTTACTGGAAATTTCCTCTCTTCCAGAATGTCCAGCATGACTTCGCCGACCGCGCCCGTCGCGCCCATGATGGCGACGTTATATTCTTTCATTTTAAAGCCTCCGTATATTTTTAAGTTTATGTTTTTTTAACTGTTTATTTTACCAGTGAAGCCACATAATCCCCGAGTTCCCTGGTTCCCATTCCCATCTTTCCGGCGGACATTGACTTGATTTTTCCGGACTTAAGCGCCTCTGTGACGGCGTTGTCAATGGCCTTTGCCGCTTTTGTCTCTCCAAGCGTGTCCATCATCATCGCCGCGGCATTAATTGCGGCGAGCGGGTTTATGACATTTTTACCGGTATATTTCGGGGCCGAGCCTCCGATTGGTTCGAACATGGAAACTCCCTCGGGATTAATATTTCCGCCCGCTGCTATTCCCATTCCTCCCTGTATCATGGCGCCAATGTCGGTAATAATGTCGCCGAAAAGGTTTTCTGTTACGATAACATCAAAAAATTCCGGATTTTTCACGAACCACATGGTGGTAGCGTCAACATGTGCGTAATCCTGCTTTATGTCCTTAAAATCCCTGTCGCCCATTTCCTTGTGTGCCCTTACCCACAAATCTCCGGTGTGAGTGAGGACGTTACTTTTGTGAACAAGGGTAAGCATATTTTTTTTGTTGCGTTTCCTTGTTAATTCATAAGCGTATTTAAGGCACCTGTCAACTTCAAAACGTGAATAGACCATAATCTGCGTTGCAATCTCGTTTGGCGTCCCTTTTTTTACCGCTCCGCCCATTCCGGTATATATTCCGCCGGAATTTTCTCTGATGACCACAAAATCAATATCCTCCGGCCCCTTGTCTTTCAACGGTGTTTCCACGTTGGGATAAAGTTTAACCGGCCTTAAATTAATATACTGGTCAAGCACAAAACGGAGCTTTAAGAGTATGCCGGTTTCAAGAATACCCGGTTTTACATCTGGATGCCCGATGGCTCCAAGATAAATAGCATCAACCTTTTTGAATTCCTCAATGCATGAATCCGGAACAAGATCCCCGGTTTTCATATACCTCTCTCCGCCAAGGTCATAATCCACAAAGTGGAGCTGTACCGCGTGTTTTTCAGCGGCAACCTTTAATACTTTTATTCCCTCCGCAAGAACTTCCGGGCCGGTTCCGTCCCCGCCCATTACAGCGATGTTGTACGTTTTGCTCATTACATCTCTCCTTTTGTTTTCTTATTTTATTTTAAATTTCATTTTTCCGTATGCTATCAGTCCGCCCGCGTTGACAAGTTCCTGCATAAAAGGCGGTATGGGTTTTACGGCGTATTTCTCGTTCTTTGTGATGTTTTTTATAACGCCGTTATCCGCGTCTATTTCCACAGTGTCTCCCTGCGCAATTTTCAGCGACGCTTCCTCGGACTCGAATATCGGAAGCCCTATGTTGAACGAGTTTCTGTAAAATATCCTGGCAAAATCCTTCGCAATAACACATGCGACGCCCGCGGCCTTTATGGCCACCGGTGCGTGCTCGCGCGAGGAGCCGCATCCGAAATTTTTCCCGGCCACAATGATATCACCCTTTTGCACCTTTTCCGCCCAGGTCTTATCCGCGTCTTCCATGCAGTGCTTTGCGAGCTCCGCCGGATCCGAGGTATTCAGATACCTGGCCGGTATTATAAGGTCGGTGTCTATATCGTTCCCGAATTTCCATACTTTCCCAGTTAATTTCATATACAGCCTCCTGATAATATTATGTTTATTTCAAGTCTTCCGGTGTGCCTATGCGGCCCAGTATCGCTGACGCCGCGGCCACGGCCGGCGACGCAAGATAAACCGAACTTTCCGTGCTGCCCATCCTGCCCACAAAATTCCTGTTTGTCGTGGATATCGCGGTCTCGCCTTTCGCGAGAATGCCCATGTGCCCGCCCAGGCACGGCCCGCATGTCGGCATGGAAAATATCGCGCCGGCTTTTACAAAAGTTTCAATTAACCCCTCTTTCAAAGCCTGCAGATATATATCCTTTGTCCCCGGGAATATCAGGCATCTTACCCTGGAATTAACTTTTTTGCCCTTTAATATTTTTGCCGCAATCCTGAGGTCCTCCATGCGTCCGTTCGTGCAGGAACCTATCACAGACTGGTCCACCGCAACTTTTGACAGCTTTGAAGCCGGTTTTGTATTCTCCGGCAGGCTCGGGCACGAAACAACAGGCTCTATCTTTGAGCAGTCGTACTCTATAACCTTTTCATATTTCGCGTCCTTATCCGAGGTGAATACCTTCCATTTGTGCTGCGCGCGTCCTTTTACATATTCCAGTGTGGTTTCGTCGGGGTTCATCAATCCGGCTTTTCCGCCCGCTTCAATTGCCATATTTGACATGGTAAGCCTCGCGTCCATGGAAAGTTTGTCTATAACCGGACCGGTAAATTCCATGACCTTGTAAAGCGCCCCGTCCACACCGACGTCGCCTATGGTGTGAAGTATCAGGTCCTTTGACGAGACCCATTTATTCAATTTTCCCTTATAAACAAATTTTATAGATTCCGGCACCTTGAACCATGCCTTGCCTGTCATCATGCCGAAAGCCGCGTCTGTTGACCCCACGCCTGTCGCGAATGCCCCGAGCGCGCCGTATGTGCAAGTGTGCGAGTCAGCCCCGATGACGAGATCCCCGGGCACCACCACGCCCTGTTCCGGCAAAAGTGCGTGTTCAATTCCCACTTCTCCCTGGTCGTAATAATGGGTGAGTTTCTGTTCATGGGCGAATTCGCGCAGCATTTTCGCCTGCTCCGCGGACTTGATATCCTTATTCGGGGTAAAATGATCCGGCACCAGCGCCACTTTTGTGCGGTCCCAGACTTTTTTGGCGCCCGACGCCCTGAATTCCTTTATGGCGATTGGCGCAGTGATATCGTTGGCCAGCACCAGGTCTATATCCGCTATCACCAGTTCGCCCGGCTCGACCGCTTTTTTTCCCGACTTAAAAGCCAGTATCTTTTCCGCTATGTTCATTGACATACTTGCACCTCCTGTTATTTCTTGCCTTTCATATTTTCAAACTTGCCCAGCGCGTTCAGATACGCCTTCGCGCTTGCCTCGATTATATCCGTGGATATCCCTCGCGCAGTCAACTCAACATCGCCTTTTTTAGTCCTTATGGTGACTTCTCCCTGCGCGCCTTCTCCTTTTGTCACCGACTTTATCTGATAATCGATCAGTATCAGATCGGCCTTGACTATCTCATTTATCGCCTTGTATGTCGCGTCCACCGGCCCGTCGCCGGTCGCCGCAGCCACATATTTCTGCCCCGCCTTGCTTAGTTCCACGGTCGTTGTGGGAATTATGCTGCTTCCCGTCGCCGAATATATCGATTCAAGGTGGAAGCTGTCTTTTCCTTTTTTGCCCTGTCCCGTCATCATTGTTATCAGGTCGTCGTCAAAGACCTCTTTTTTCTTGTCGGCTATCTCAAGGAATTTTGGGTAAATCACATTCGTCATCTCAGCCTCTCCGGTTTTATACCCCAATTCCTCAAGCCTGTGGGCGAGAGCGTGCCTGCCGGACCTGCTGGTCAATACCAGCTCATGCCCCGGGATTCCTATTGATTGGGGCGTCATTATTCCGAATGTCGTCTCGTTCTTTAAGATGGCATCCTGGTGTATGCCGGACGCGTGCGCGAACGCGTTAGCACCCACTATGGCCTTGTTCGGCTGAACCGGCATTCCGGTGAGCCTTGATACCATTTTTGAGGCTTTGTATATTTCTTCTGTTTTTATGCCCGTATCGAGCCCGTAAAAATCTTTCCTTGTTTTTAACGCCATGACAACCTCTTCAAGCGAGGCATTTCCAGCCCTTTCACCGAGTCCATTAATGGTGCATTCTATCTGCCTCGCGCCGTTCATTACCGCTGAAAGAGAATTTGCCGTCGCCATGCCCAGATCGTTGTGGCAGTGAACCGCTATGACCGCCTTATTGATATTCGGGACCTTATTCATTATGTTCCTCATGAGCGCTCCGTATTCCTCCGGAGTTGTGTATCCGACGGAATCGGGCAAATCTATTGTCACCGCCCCCGCCTTAATTGTTTCCTCGACAATTCTGCACAGGTAATCAAAACCTGTGCGGGTTGCGTCCATCGCGGAAAATTCCACGTCGTCGCAGAATTTACGCGCGTATTTAACGGCTTCCACGGCGCGCCGCAATACTTCCTCATCAGTGGTCCTGGTTATGAACTTCACATGCTGTGGAGACGTTCCTATAAAAACGTGTATCCTTGGTTTCTTCGCGGGCTTCAGGGCCAGGGCGCAGGCATCTATGTCCTTTTTAACGGCCCTGCACAATCCGGCTATAACGGGTTTTTTAAGGGTCTTTGAGATTTCCTTCACCGATTCCATGTCGCCCGGTGATGAAATCGGGAACCCGGCTTCTATGATGTCAACGTTGAGCTTTTCAAGCTGTTTTGCAATCTCCAGTTTTTCAGACTTCGTGAGCGACGCGCCCGGGACCTGTTCTCCATCCCTTAAGGTCGTGTCAAATATCAGTACCCTGTCGTTTGCCATATGTGCCGCCTTCCTTTCGTTCGGATTTAAAGCCCGTCGGGATAAGGGCCCGGGGTTCTTTCCCGGGCCCTTTTGCCCTGAACTTTATTTTATTTCTTTTTTGCTTTTTTCTGCTTTTTAACTGCCTTTGCCGCCGGCGCCGCCGCCTCTTTTTTCTCGTGTATCCACGGCATCATTTTGCGCAGGTTCTTTCCCACTTCCTCTATCTGGTGGTGCTCGTCTTTTCTCAACAGTGCGTTGAATACCGGTTTGTTGACCTGGTTTTCCATGAGCCACTCGCGCGCGAAAACCCCAGTCTGAATCTCGGTAAGGATCTTTTTCATTTCCTTTTTCGTCTCGGAAGTTATCAGCCTTGGGCCCCTGGTAATATCGCCGTATTTCGCCGTATCCGATATCCAGTATCTCATTCCAGTTATGCCTTTCTCATATATTAAATCCACTATAAGCTTGAGTTCATGGCAGCATTCAAAATAGGCCATCTCGGGCTGGTAGCCGGCCTCAACAAGCGTTTCAAAACCGGCTTTTATCAAAGCCGAAGTTCCGCCGCATAGCACTGCCTGTTCGCCGAAAAGATCGGTCTCGGTCTCTTCCTTGAAATCCGTCTCAATTATTCCGGCCCTGCCGCCGCCGTTGCCGGAAGCATACGCCAATGCGATGTCCTTTGCCTTACCCGTGGCGTCCTGGTGGATGGCTATAAGCGACGGGACTCCCTTGCCTTCCTGGTACTGCCTTCTTACCATGGAGCCCGGGCCCTTCGGGGCTATCATTATGACATCTACATTTTTGGGCGGTACTATCTGGCCGAAATGGATGGAAAAGCCGTGCGCAAAAGCGAGCGCTTTTCCCGGCTTCATTGACTGTTCGACGGATTCCCTGTATATTTTCGCCTGTATCTGGTCCGGAACAAGCATCATGACAACATCGCCCTCATTGGCGGCTTCTTTCACGCTCATAACCTTCAGGCCTGCCTCGGCCGCCTCGTTCCAGTGCCTTGAGCCCTCCCTTAATCCGACCACCACATTAATTCCCGAATCCTGCAGGTTCTGCGCGTGCGCGTGGCCCTGGGAACCATAACCGATTATGGCCACCGTCTTGTTCTTTAAAACAGCTAAATTCGCGTCCTTGTCATAATACACTTTTACCATTTCTACTGCTCCTTTCCAGAATTTGTTTTTATTTTTTTTGCCCTTGTCATAGCGATAGTGCCCGTCCTCGACATTTCCTTTATACCGAAACTTTTCATCATTTCAACAAAACCGCTGATTTTTTCATCCGTTCCGGAAAGTTCGACGATAAAAGTCTCGTTCGACACATCCAGGACCTTTGCCCTGAAAATATTCACGATATTCATGAGCTCTTCCTTGGATTTTCCGTCCACATTAACCCTTATTAACACCAGTTCCCTTTCCAGGCATCTTTCACCGGCCATATCAACGACCTTTATCACGTCCACCAGTTTGTTAAGCTGTTTCACTATTTGTTCAAGGACAAGCTCGTCGCCGCGTGCCACTATAGTCATGCGCGAAGTCGTCGGGTCCTCTGTTTCGCCGACCGCAAGGCTGTCAATATTGAACGCCCTGCCGGAAAATAATCCCGCTATCCTTGCCAGCACTCCGGGCTGGTTCTCCACGGTCACAACTATTGTTTTTGTCTGTTCCATTTTATTCTCCTTTTTGTCTGAGAATCGAATATTCATCGAAGTTGATTCCTAATATATTTTTCAATTATCGATTGCCGGCTTCTCAAAAAAATTTGCCGGCAAAATTTTTAAGCAAGGCCGCCGTCTATCATGGTGTGCAGAGCCGCGCCGGTTGGAACCATGGGATACACGTTCTCCTCCCTGCATACCCTGAAATCCATCACGACAACGCCTTTATAGGCAAAGGCCTCTTTTAAAGCCGCTTCCACATCGCCCTTTTTCTCTATTCTCATGCCTTTTGCGCCGTAGGCCTCCGCAAGTTTCACAAAGTCAACACTGCTCTCTATCAGTGTGGAGGAATACCTTTTGCCGAAAAACAACTCCTGCCACTGCCTTACCATCCCGAGCCAGCCGTTGTTGAGAATGGCTATCTTGACCGGATAGTTGTATTTGACAGCCGTGGCGAGCTCCTGAATATTCATCTGTATCGAGCCGTCGCCGGCGATATCTATTACAAGTTTTCCCGGGCTGCCCGCCTGCGCGCCGATTGCCGCTGGTAATCCATAGCCCATTGTTCCCAGCCCCCCGGACGTAATAAACGACCTTGGCTTTTTAAATTTCATGAACTGGGCGGCCCACATCTGGTTCTGCCCCACTTCGGTGGTTATAATCGCCTCGCCGTTGGTGAGTTCCGAAATCTTTTCCACCACATACTGCGGTTTTATCTCCGGATCCGAATCCTTGTAATTCAGCGGGAACTCGTTTTTCCATTTCATTATTTGGGCGGCCCATTCCTTATGTTCCAATTTTTTTATCTGGCCGCAGAGTTCCTTCAGAATGTTTTTTGCATCCCCGACCACCGGCAGCTGCGCGCGGATTATTTTCGATATGGACGTCGGATCTATGTCTATATGGATAATCTCGGCGTTGGGCGCAAACTCGGAAACTTTCCCGGTCACCCTGTCGTCAAAACGCGAGCCCACGGCTATCAAAAGGTCGCATTCCTGCACGGCGTAATTCGCGTACTTTGTGCCGTGCATTCCAAGCATGCCGCAGTTCAGGGCATGTGCCGAAGGGAACGCGTCCATAGCCATAAGCGTTGTGGTGACGGGTATCTCTGTTTTCTCGACGAACTTGTACAACTCCTCTGTTGCCCCCGAAAGGATCACCCCGCCGCCAACGTAAAGCAGCGGTTTTTTCGCCTTTTCTATCATCTCAACCGCTTTTTTTATCTGAAGTTTGTTGCCCTCGTATGTGGGCTTGTATCCGCGCAGGTTCGGCTGTGCCGGATAAACAAACTCGCCTTCGGAAGTAAAAACATCCTTCGGCAGATCAACTACCACAGGGCCGGGTTTCCCGGTTGAGGCTATGTAAAAAGCGTTCTTAATCGTCTGCGCGAGGTCCTTGACATCCTTTACTATATAATTATGTTTTACTATCGGCCTGGTTATACCGGTAATGTCCGCTTCCTGAAAAGCGTCGTTGCCGATAAGGTTTGTCGAAACCTGCCCGGTCAATGCCACCATGGGTATCGAATCCATGTAAGCCGTCGCTATTCCCGTGACCAGGTTTGTGGCTCCCGGCCCTGAAGTTGCCAGGCACACGCCGACCTTGCCGGTCGCGCGCGCGTAGCCGTCTGCCATATGTGCCGCCCCCTGCTCGTGGCGCACCAGAACAAGATTGATTTCCTTTTCCGAAAAAAGCGCGTCAAAGAGCGGAAGCACAACCCCGCCCGGATATCCGAATATCGTGTCGACTCCCTCTTTTTTTAAACATTCCAGCAATATTTTTGAGCCTATCATTTGTTTTACCTCCGCTGTTTTAATTATCAGTTAAAAGTTTTAGTTGTTAGCGCATAAAAACTTCCGCTATAAACTGTTTTTAGTTTTTAAACACCGCTCCGGTGGAAGCCGAAGTAACATTTATTGCGTACCTGTAAAGAACCCCGCTTTTTACCTTAAGCTCCGGCTGTATCCATTCCGATTTTCTCTTCGCGAGCTCCGCGTCCGTTACCTTAAGGTTAAGTTTCCTGGCCGGTATGTCTATCTCGATGGTGTCGCCTTCGCGCACCAGGCCGATGGGCCCGCCTTCCATGGCTTCGGGTGATATGTGTCCGATTGCCGCGCCCCTTGTGCCTCCGGAAAACCTTCCGTCCGTGATAAGCGCCACTTCCTTATCGAGCCCCATTCCCGCTATTGCCGCTGTCGGCGCGAGCATTTCCCTCATTCCGGGTCCGCCTTTCGGGCCTTCATAAAGTATGACCACTACATCACCGGGCACGATTCTTTTTCCGAGAATAGCTTTTTGCGCTTCTTCTTCGGAACCAAAAACCCTTGCCCTGCCCTCCCTTTTCATCATTTCCGGCGCAACAGCCGATTGTTTTACAACCGCCCCCTCGGGGGCAATGTTGCCGAATAATATCGCAAGTCCGCCCTGCTGTGAATAGCCATTTTCCGGCGTCCTGATGACATCCTCGTTATCGTTGACCGCGTTGTCTATTATGCTTTTTATTGTTCCCGCCACCGTCACGGCGTCAAGGTGCAGGAGATTTTTCTTTGATAGTTCCTTCATGACGGCCGGTATCCCGCCCGCGTCGTTCAAATCCTCGATATAATGCTGGCTCCCGTCGGAACGCCTGGCCGGGGAAAGCTTGCATAAATTAGGCGTCTTCGCGGAAATCTCGTTTATTTTTTTCAGGTCGAATTTAAAACCCGCCTCATGCGCGATGGCCGGTAGGTGGAGCACTGTATTTGTCGAACCGCCGAGCGCAACGTCGACGGTGAAGGTATTTTCAAAGGCCTTTTCAGTCATAAGGTCGCGCGGCTTAATGTCCTTTGCCACGAGCTCCATTACCCTCATGCCCGCTGATTTTGCCAGGCGCAGCCTTTCGGAATAAACCGCGGGTATTGTACCGTTGCCCGGCAGCCCCATTCCCAGGACCTCGGTCATGCAGTTCATGGTGTTGGCCGTATACATGCCGGAACACGAGCCGCATGTCGGGCAGCAGTTGTTCTCAATACCGGTCAGCGTCTTCTCGTCTATCTTTCCGCTGACAAATTCCCCGACCGCCTCGAACCCGCCGGAAATAAGGTCATAATTCTTGCCTTTATATTTGCCCTTAAGCATGGCGCCGCCGCTTATAAATATCGACGGAATATTGACCCTGGCCGCGGCCATCAGCATGCCCGGGATTATTTTGTCGCAGTTGGGGATAAAAACGAGGCCGTCAAAAAGATAGGCGTTCGCCATAATTTCTATGGAATCTGCGATAAGTTCGCGCGATACCAGGGAATATTTCATTCCGCGGTGGCCCATGGCTATGCCGTCGCATACTCCGATTGTTGGAAATTCCATGGGCGTGCCTCCGGCCATCAAAACCCCGTCCTTTACCGCCCTGGCAATGGTATTCAGGTGGACATGTCCCGGTATAACTTCGTTGAATGAATTTACAACACCGATTATGGGCCTTTTGAGCTGTTCATCGGAATATCCAATGGCCTTAAAAAGCGCCCTGTGCGGCTCTCTTTCTATGCCTTTTTTCATTGCATCGCTTCTCATCTTTTCCTCCTTATGAAACAAAACGTTTTTTTACCGCATTTATAAACAGACAAACTTTAAAATTATAACAAAATCCAAAACTGTCATCAACAAAAAACGCCCGCGCCCATGTTTTAATTTCCCTTATTATTAAAGGGTTTTACGGCCTCTACCTGCAGCCTTATCATCTTCATCTTTATCTCCTTGTTTTTATCCTGTTTTGTGGCCTTTATATAGGATGCCGCAGCCTGTGAAATAAATTTGTCCCTTAATTTTAAAGGAATTTTATCCGAATAGGGGAACCATGTGGTCCTTATCCAGCTTTTCAAACCCGACTCCGCGTCATGTTTTGCCATTTTTGGAACGAGCACAATTTTGACCGGTTTTAACCCGGAGTTTTTCAAAAACTTCCTGTAACCTGCTGTTGAGTGAAAATGATAGGGCGGAGCAAAATTCCTGAAATATTTTGACCATTCGCGCTGCCTTGTCATTCCATCCACAATAATATTCATAATACCTGCATTACCTTTTCCGCCCATCTGGAAAAATATCCTCCCGCCCGGTTTCAGCGCGCGGAACACGCCTTTGACCACCTTGTCCTGATCCGCTATCCAGTGGAGGCAGGCGTTGGAATAAATCAGGTCAAATTTTTCAGGAAAATCAATCTTTTCCCCTTTTTTCGCTATAAATTCGACCCCTTTTGGAAATCCTTTTTTCGCGAACTCAATCATTTTTTTTGAGGCGTCAATACCGGTAACATTGCCCGGCCCGGCTATTGACGCGATAACTGCGGTTATTTTTCCGTCGCCGCAGCCGATATCAAGCACTTTTTCACCGGCCTTAACGCGCGCTTCTTTTATAAGTTCCATTCCCCACCTGTACTGATTTTGCGAGTTCCTGTTGTAATCCGCCGCGTTCCAACTGTCCATTTTCGCCGCCTCCTTCCTTACTTTTTGGTTTTACATTTTAACTTTTAAATTTAAAAGTATTATTAATAGGCAGACCTCTGGCGGCGCTCGAAACCTTTGTTTGGGGTTATTTCCTGGATTCCCGGGTTCCTGCGCCGCTTCCCGCCGTTAGGCGAGTACGACTACAAGAAGCCCGGTAAGTAGAAGTACTACTACCGGAAGTGTGAGGACGGACGTAACTATGGCGCTGTTATTTTTGATTGAGTTGCAGTAATTCTTAGCCATTGTGCACGTCCTCCTTTGTGGTTAAAATATAGCAAAAATACAAAGCGTTGTCAAATATTATTTGATTGATGATTTTATGATTTGATGATTTTGTTTTTACAAACAAAACAAAAAAAACACAGAAATTGTGTTTGCCCTGTTGCTTCGATTATTGTATTTTTTGTGGTTTAATATTTAGTTCATTTTTATCCATTGAATACTGGATCCCCCACATTAAATGAAAGTTGATGTCCAGCCTGTGTACACCGTCACTTTCATACCCATACCTTAATTCGTACTGAAAAATATCGGAACCAATATTCCTGAATGTAAATAACGTCTCAAGGTTATCATAAATTTGCGGCTTGTAAATTGCATTGGCGCGGAACATCCATTCATTCCATCCAAACGGGGCATTTATTGAAATTTCAGAGAATACTCCCAGGCTTCCGGAAATATAGCCTGTTTCTGCCGTTATCGATATGCTGTCGGACGCCGCAAATGATGTGCCTGCCACAGTCGTTATATTGACAGGCCAGCCGTATATCCGGCCCGTTGCGGCCTCAACAAATATTTTTGAATTATTCTGCGGGGTAAACGATAAATTAAAGCCGAATAATTGCCTGGATTCCGGGCCTGCTTGCGCGGTGCTTGAAGTATATTTTCCCGCAACTCCCCCATAAAAAGCAACATTAAATTTGTCAATATTCTTATTTAACCTTAATATAAGCAAATCTTCGCTGTCATTCCGGACAGCCGCAAGTTCCGTATAAAAAGCCCTGCTAAAAAGCGATATCGTTGCGTCAATACCAAAAGTGCCGTATCTATAGTCGTCCAGCCTGTAAAAATCCTTTTGATAATTTAGCGGGTCCACTGCGGTAAAATATTCCGCATTTGACCATATATTTCTTTTGTCGCCAAAAATCAATTCCTCAAATTTAAATCCATCACTTTCAGTATTGCTATTATTATAAACAGCGTAAAATTTCGATCCATTGTATGAGGAAAGCTCGAAATCATCCGGCTGCATATGATATATTTCATCCGTCAAATAATCCACTCCAAGAAGGTGTTGAAACTTAGCGTTTTCAAACACATTCGGCATAAAATTTACTTTTAAATCGCCATAAGTCAAACCGGCATAAAAATACATTTTCGGATTAATGTCAAAACCGAAGAAATGATGCCTTTCGTTCCCGATTGTAATCGGGGTGAGCCACGTTGCATCCCACAATGTGGCGTCCACGCCTGCATTGATCAAAAAATCCGAAGCAAAACAACCGGCATTAAAAAAAATGACAAAAACAAATAAATAAATAGTTTGTTTTTTTATCAAAATCCCATTACCCCTTTTCGTACCCGCTGATATCGCGATTTTTTACTTTATAAACCCCTTACTTTTCCAACACCATCATATAATCCGGCGGCTCGTTCGGTACACCCGTAATGGTTTTTCTTATATTCCTCGCGATGCGCTTAAAAAACGAATTATCCCAGCTCTCGGCATCCGCGCCGGACGCTATCACCTTAAAACCCTTTTTCTCCGCAATTGTCGATATCGCCTCCCCGGTGTAAGGCCTGACGTGTGTAGGATCCTTCCAAAATTCATACATGGCCACATGGATGTTTTTCATGTTCGGAAATATCAGTATAAGCTTCCCGCCTTTTTTTAATACCCTCGATATGTCTTTAAGAAGATTTTCAACATCTGAGGTGCTGAAATGTTCGATGATATGTCGCGCGTATACGCCGTCATATCTGCCTGTCTTTTCTTTTTTT
>Ga0224555_1003572_pt1 | contig 15654 bp, 15 predicted proteins | sample 714S23034metaG_FD_180687 | JGI IMG/M metagenome (GOLD analysis project Ga0224555, IMG submission 180687) | Peat soil microbial communities from Stordalen Mire, Sweden - 717 S2 30-34 | ecosystem: Environmental > Terrestrial > Soil > Wetlands > Peat | place: Sweden: Norrbotten County, Stordalen...
GGTCAAGCGAAAGCCTCTCTCTGTGCCGTAAACACTGTCTAGTCAACATGTTTGTAGCACAGAATGGCTTTCGCTGCCTCAGAGTTCACGAATAATCCGGGCTAGGACCGACTTCGTCCAGGAACTTCCACGCAAGATCCGAGTGGCCGGTGTAGATCAGGCCAAGAACCTCTTGCCATAGAACGTCTGGAAGGTCGTTAAACATCTTCTCCTTATCCAGTTGCAATTTCCCCCGCATATCACCGAGCGCCGTCTGCCACTCTACTTGGGTGGGAGCTCGTGCCTGCATTTTGTCCATAGCCAGATGAAAGCCGCCGCCTTTGCTGTCGTCCGCATAGTGTAGAACGATGGAGTGGTACGGCGATCCGGCGAAAGACATCCACCAATAGGCGAAGGTCCAATCCTCGGCCAAATAGTAATAATGCTGATCGTGATCGAGATCGGCAAAATAAGCTGGCCAACTATCTCTCGCATCAAGCGTCGCCAGCAGCCTGAACTCCGGTTCCAACTCGAAGACATAGTGCAGAAGGCAGCAATGCGCCCCGCCTGTATAGAAGGAAACGATCATGTCCGGAGGGCCGCGCCCGGTAATATCCGTACCATTGGCGATTGCCGGCACCTTCCACTTCTTGTCCGCTGGCTGACCGAGGGTGTAATGCCCATCGTTACCGAGCGTGCGCCGGAAGATGATTCTGCCATCGTGCAAGACTTGAAGGCAAGCATCACCGTCTGCGGTGTTCTTGTACGACCTGAAAACGAATTGCCCGACCTTCGCCGAGTCCTTCAAATGCTCACGGGAACAGGCCGTTGCAGGATCATCTGCAGGAAATTGTGCCGCAACAACGGCAGGCGCCAGCAACGCCATTACCACCAGAACCGCCACAAGAACCTGCCGCGCACCAGCCAAACTGCACAACCTTCCAAACATGAACCGACCCGCAATTGCCACCACAATAACACTTTCTCGCGGTTCGCTCCCTCCTTCAGGCTGGTGTAATCTTGCCTGGGAGATAATTGTCCTAAATGCGCGTTCTGCTTGTGGAAGATGAAGTTCGCCTGGCCGACAACCTCGCCGCCGCCCTGCGCGACGGTCCCGGCTTCGCAGTGGATTGGGCCGAGGACGGCCTGGCCGGCGACGACTGCGCCAGCAATCGCTGCTACGACCTGATTGTTCTAGACCTGATGCTGCCCAAGCTCGACGGCCTCGGTGTGCTCAAGCGTCTGCGCGGCCGTCACGATCCCACCCCGGTGCTCATCCTCACCGCAAAGGAAGGCGCCAGCTCCATCGTTGAACTGCTCAACGCCGGGGCCGACGACTACCTCGGCAAGCCCTTCGACCTGGGCGAACTTATCGCCCGCGCCAAGGCCCTCATCCGCCGCGGCAAGGGCGCTGCCCACCCCACCCTCAGCACCGGCAGCCTCGAGGTGAATACCCTGGAGCAGACCGTGCGCCGCCAGGGCATCCCCGTTGAACTCTCGCCCACCGAATACCGCATCCTCGAATATCTCGTCCATCGCCCCCGCGTCATCGTCAGCAAGCGCGAACTGCTCGAGCACCTCTACGACTTCAACTGGGAACATCACTCGAACGTCATCGAGGCCCACGTCTCCAACCTGCGCAAAAAGCTCGACGCCGTCCTCAACGAGCCGGTTCCGGTCATTGAAACCATGCGCGGGCGCGGCTACCGCCTGGCAACTGAGCTTTTGCAAGAACGGACGCGCTGCCTATGAGATTGCCCATCCAGCACCGCTCCATTGCTTTCCGCCTCATCGCTGCCGTGCTTGCGGTCGAATTGCTTTCCTCGGTGCTCGTGGGCTTTCTGTCGCTGGGCTTTGAGCGCCATACACACTTCGGCGCCTTCAGCGTCATGCTGCGTGGGCGCGTCGATTCCATCCTGGGAGCGGTGCAGGACGCTGACGATCCCCAGAAAAACGTCATGCTCGTCCAGGCCGACCTGCATTTTCCGCCCGAGGACATCTACGAGGTCTACGACGCCAACGGACGGCTCCTGGGCCGCTCGCCCAACTGGCAGGGCGTTCCGCCCGACATTTCCGAGCAGGGGCATGGTCCGTTTCTGCACCTGACCGTCAATGGCCGCTCCTACGGCGTTCTTCGCTTCCACGGTTCGCGCATCATCGACGTAGCCGAGCCCGGCGGCGGCAAGCTCCGCCAATTCACCATTCTCTATGGATCTCCCACCGAGCACGTCTGGGACGCAGTTCGCCGCTCTGTCGAGTTTTATGCCGAAGGCAGCCTGCTGCTGTTGCTGGTTACCGGGCCCCTCATCGCCTGGCTGCTCCATCGCGGCTTGCTACCGCTGCGCCAGTTGGCCGCCCTCGCCGCCCAGGTCTCGGTGGATGCCTGGCAGTTTTCTCCCCCGGCCAGCGCCCGCACAACTCCCGAACTGGCCCCGCTCACCCAAGCCATTGAAAACGTGCTGCAGCGGCTCGAACGCTCTTTCAACCAGCAGCGAGTCTTTGTCAGCGACGCCGCGCATGAACTGAAAACGGCCGTCGCCGTGGTCAAATCATCCTTGCAACTGCTGGGCATGAAGCGCCGCTCCACCGAGGAGTACCAGGCCGGCCTGGAGCGTTGCCTCGCCGACTCCCTGCGCCTTGAAGAGATTGTCGCCAAAATGCTCACCCTGGCCCGCGAGGAAGACGCCACCCCGAACTCTGCTCCGCGGCCGGTCGCCGATCTGTCCGACTGCCTGCTCCAAACCGTCGCTCAACTTGAAACCGTAGCCACCCTGCGAGATGTGCGGATACTGGTTGCAGCATCCGATCCCTGCCTTGTCGCCATCGCTGAAGATGACGGTTGCCTGCTTATCTCCAACCTGCTCCACAACGCAATCCAGCACAGCCAGCCGGCATCCACCGTCGAGATTCGTCTCACCCCGGCAGCCGGACAGGAAGCTGAAGCCTTCGAGTTGGTCATCCAGGACCACGGCGACGGCATCCATCCCGAGGCCCTGCCGCACGTCTTTGATCGCTTCTATCGCGGCGACCCATCGCGCACTCGCAACACCGGCGGTTCTGGCCTGGGGCTGGCCATTTGCAAAGCCATTGTCGAAAGAGCCGGCGGCTCCATCGCCATTGCCAGCCAGCCCGGCCAGGGAGCCACTGTTTCCGTCCGTCTGCCCAAGGCCTGAGCCGCGGCCTTGGATTCCATTCAACTCGTGCCCCTTCAGCCTGATTTAATCCCGTTGTGTCACACTTCTTGTCGTCGGTGAATCTCCTTTGTTCGCCGAGTTCCATGCGGAGCGTCCCATGCCCAACCAGCGCAGTTCACGTCTTTTCGCCCGGCCCGGAATTGTCGCGGCCCTGTTGTGCGGTCTTCTTGCCGCTCCGGTTTTGCTTGCCGGCCAGCAGCCTTACAAAGTCATTGATCGCTGGAAAATCGGCGGCGAGGGCGGCTGGGATTACCTGCTCGCCGACCCCTCGGCCCACCGTCTTTATCTCACCCACGGCAGCCGCGTGGATGTGGTCGATACACAGACCGGCAAGCTGGCCGGCGCAATCACCGGGCTTCACGGCACCCACGGCGTGGCTCTCGATACCGCGGGCAAGTTCGGCTTCATCTCTGACGGCGGCGGCAATGCCGTAGTCGTCTTCGACCGCGCAACGCTGGCCACCGTGGCCACCATCCCCGCAGGAACCAATCCCGACGGAATCGTCTTTGAGCCAGCCACGCAAACCGTGTGGGCCTTCAACGGGCGCAGCCGAAATGTAACCGTCATCGACGCCGCAACGCGAAAGGTTGTGGCTACCATCCCGCTGCCCGGCAAGCCCGAGTTTCCCGCCGTCGATGGCAAGGGAACGGTCTTCGACAACATCGAGGACAAGAATGAGATTGTCCGCCTCGACGCGCACGCCAACAAACTCACCGCCGAGTGGCCGGTTGCCGGCTGCGATTCACCCTCCGGCCTCGCCTTCGACGTCCCCGGCGCACGCCTCTTCCCCGTTTGCGACGGCAAAAAGATGGCTGTGGTTGACTCCAACACCGGCAAGGTGCTCGCCAATCCCGCCATCGGCAATGGCCCTGACGCCGCCGGTTGGGACGCGGCCCAAAAGCTAGCCTTTGCCTCGTCTGGAGATGGAATCCTGTCCGTGGTCGATGCCGGCGTTCCCGGCTACCCCACCATCCAGAGCCTGACCACCCAGCGCGGCGCTCGCACCATGGCCTATGACTCCGCTGCCGATCGCGTCTACCTGGTTGCCGCCGAGTCCGGGCCCACTCCCGCGCCCACTGCCGACAATCCGCGCCCCCGTCCAACCACGATTCCCGGCAGCTTCACAGTGATCGTTGTCGGACGTTAGTAACTCAACCTGGGTGCCCCACCCTCGCGGCGTCTTTGTTTTTTGCCGTTAGGGTGGGCTCACTGACAACAGATCACTGCTCGATGAACTCCGATCTCTAGCCCCCATGGACTCGCCATGAAGATACTCCTCGCCATTCTCGCCGTCGTCCTGGTTGTCGCATCCATAATCGCCGACTACAAATGGCGGCAATGGATGGCCGCCCGTCGCCGAAACCGGCAATAGTGCCGCGCCTTTCCCGCTTTTCTCCCGTTACAATGACCGTAGGGAGCCGTCCAATCGCTATGTTTAGCTTCTTTCGTCTTGCCCGTCCTGTCGCAGTTCGCCGTAACCGCATCGGCCTGTTCCTCGGCCTAGCCTCAGCCGCGCTGCTTGTGGCCTCAGCCGCCGGAGCCCATGCCCAGTTTGGCGCTCCGCCCCGCGGAACCGAGGTCCACGACCCCTCCGCCCTTCGTCCGCCTGCCGGAGCCCGCGTGGCCATCGTCGAATTTGAAGACCTCGAGTGCCCCGACTGCGCCAACGCCAATCCGATTCTCAAAAAGGCCGCCGCCACCTACAAGATTCCCTGGGTGCGCCATGACTTTCCGCTGCCCTTCCACGCATGGAGCTTCAACGCCGCCGTCAACGCTCGCTGGTTCGACACCAAGAGCAAGGCGATGGGCGACGAGTACCGTGACGAGGTCTTTGCTAACCAGATCTCCATCACCAACCTCGACGTGCTCAGCCAGTTCACTCAAAAGTTCGCTCGAAGCCACAACATCGCCCTGCCCTTTGCCGTCGATCCCCAAGGCAAGCTGGCCGCTGGGGTCAAGGCCGACTACGCCCTCGGCCAGCGCGTCGGTATCGAGCACACCCCCACCATCTGGGTGGTCACCGCCAACAGCAAGGGCGCGCCCTTCATTGAGGTCGTAGAGCGCAGCAAGCTCTACCAACTCATCGACCAGGCCATCATCGATACACGCGGCGCCGCTGCTGCCGCCAAGAAACCCGCCGGCAAGTGAGCCTCATCCAGCCCTGAAACGCCATCGGCGCATCCCGCTCGGGATGCGCCGTTCCTGCCTGAAGTCAATTCCCTGTCTGAATCAGTCCCCGATCTGGATATTCACCAGCACCGGAGCTTCGTCCCTTTGCCCGCCGGGCGAAACCGTCCGCGTCTGCGGCGCGCGCCAGTGGTCGATGTAGCTGATCCTGTGTACGCAGCCGATGGTGCAGTTGGGCGAGCAGCTCTTGGCCGTCAAAAACTCCCGCTTCACGTCGGCCGTGGTGTAGCCGGCCAGCGGCACGCCCGGATATCCGCGCTGTTGCGAGCAGTAGTGAACCAGCCCGTCCTCGCAAATGTACAAGTACCGCGACCCGGCCCGGCAGCGCCAGTCGTTTGGCCGCCCCTCTACAATGGCTTGCTGAAACTGGTCGAAGCGCGAGTAGTTGGTCTTCTTCCTGTGGGTCATCTCGAAGTAGACCTTGGCCTCGTCTTCCTTCAGCGGCTTCAGTTGCCCGCTGCCGTCGTGGATGATTCCGATGGTCGATTCAAAGCCCAGTTCCAGCGCCCGCCTGCCAATCACCAGCGCGTCATTGGGATTCTTGAAGCCCCCGCCCACCACCGAGTTGATGTTTACATGAAACTCGGCATGTTGGGCCAGCATCTGGAGCTTCTTGTCCAGCACCTTCAGGCTCTTCATTGACACGCCATCCGGCTCCAGGTTGTCGATGGAGATCTGCATGTGGTCCAGCCCGGCGCGGTTCAGCCGCTCAATCCGTTCCACGTTGAGCAGGTAGCCGTTGGTAATCATGCCGGCAATGGCCCCGGTGCGCCGCATCCGCTGAATAATCTCGTCCAGGTGCGGATGCGTCAGCGGCTCGCCGCCTGAGAGCCCAATCATGGCCGTCCCCAGCCGTCCCAGGTGGTCAATGCGCCGGTACATCTCTTCCAGCGGCACCGGCTCCGAGACCTTGTCGTACTCGTTGCAGTAGCCACAACTCAGGTTGCAGAAGCGCGCCGGCACAATCTGCGCCAGCACCGGATGCGCTGTGTGAGCCAGCGCGTGGCCCACCATCGCCAGCTCGCGCACCTTCCGCATAGCCGCTATCCACCGCCCGCGCACCGTCGATCTCCGGGGAATTGCCATCCTTACTATTGAATCACACTCCGCGCCAGTCCCTGATTCTCGCCGCCCGCCCCCTCCTTCAAAAAAACAATCAAAATAGGCGAACGCTTTGCCCGCTTCCATGCTCTTTACTAGGGAGTGATGCAAAATGCGCTTTCCATTGCGAACGAGGAAGAGCCAATGGCGGAAGAAGCCCGCGAAGGCGCAAGGGATTCAGCTTTGTTTGCCGCGCTCGTCGAGCGGCAATCGCATTTGGTTTATCGCATCGCCCTGGCGGTGGTGCGCAACCCCTGCGATGCCGAAGACGTGGCCCAGGAGACATTTCTCCAGCTTTACCGCGGAAACCGATGGAAGCAGATCGAAGATGAGCCGGGATACCTGGCGCGGGTTGCCTGGCGGCTGGCCGTCCGGCGGCATGGCTCTCGCAAGTGGGAGCGTGAGCAGGAGCTTCCGCCGCAAACTGTCTCGCTCGATGCCGGCCCCGAGGCGTCGGCCATGGATGCGCAACTTCAAGCCCGGCTCCATGCCCTGATCGACCGGCTGCCGGAGAAGCTGCGCCAGCCGCTGGCCCTGGCCGCCCTGGGCGAGTTGAAGCTGGTTCAGATCGCCGGCATTCTCGGCATTCCGGAGGGCACGGTCCGGCGACGAATTCACACCGCTCGCCAAAAACTCAAGCTCGAATTGCTCGAACAGGAAGGAGGAAGCCATGAACGACGCAAATGACCCACATGACCCACTGGACAGGCTGATCGATGAAGCGCTCACCAGCTATACGCCACAACAGGCGCGTCCGGGCCTGGAGCGGCGCGTTCTATCCTCGATTGCCTCGGCGGCGAACGAGACCAGCCCACACCCAAGCAGGCTGAGTTGGAATCCGGCTTGGCTGTTTGCCGCTCTCGCATTGCTGCTGGCGGTCGCGGCCATCCCGGTGTGGATCCGCTCCGGCCATCCGCAAATTACCGCCGCTCGCCGCGCTGCCGCCCCTCAGGCCGAGCAATCGCCCCTGGTTGCCACGGCTGCCGCGGCTCCCGCGGCTGTCGCAGCTGTCGCATCCGCCACGCAGCGCGCACTCAATCCTCGTTCGCGGCGAACTGATGCGGTCGCCCGCCTTCCGCTCCAACCGCAGTTTGGCCGGCCGAGCCCCACCAGGGAAGAGCTTCTGATAGCCCTGTTTGCCGCCCAGGAACCGGAGATGGTGGCTGCCTTGGTCAAATCGGAGCCCGATCTCGATGCCCCGGTTACCATCGCGCCCATTACCATCGCCACCATTCCCGACAACCCAATTCCAGACAACCCCATTGAGATCAAACCGATCCCAGCCGACCCAATCCAAATCAGTTCACTGAACTAGGAGAAGCCCATGAAGACGCCGCAACTTATCCTCGCCGCCCTGTTACTGGCCACGCCGCTGCTCTACGCCCAGGAGACACCCGCAAAGACCGAAACAAAACCCACACCCGAGCCATTCCGGGTCACCATCAACCTCAAAACCACTGAGAAAGGGAAGGTCACAGGACAAAAGAGCTATATGCTGACTGCAACAACGGATAAAAGTGTATTGAATTCTCAGCTTCGCGATACTAACCGTGATCCTTATACAACTTCTGATACGGGCGGCCAATTCACATATTCGGATACTGGCACCAACGTCGATATCTCGAATTTCAAGACAGTTACGAACCTTGTTTGTCTGAACCTCCGCATCTCGACTACAGGTGCCGTGGACAGTGGGCTTATGGCGAAACCGAGTTTGCCGATGGTGCCGATCTATCGCACCCGTCAGTTCACCATTGCGCCAACGCTTCCCATCGGCAAACTCGTCACCGTCTACTCAGCCGTCGACGCTGTCAACGACATCAAGATGGAGGTTCAAGTCATGGTGCAGCCGCTCGATGCCAAATAACCTCCTCCAAATGCAGGCCGTGTGCCCCAAGTCTCGGATGGTCGAGAGCTGAGGCACACGGTTTGTTGCATTCCCGCGAACTGGGCGGCTTGGAGCTATTTCTTCAGAGGCTTGCGCGCAAAGTAATAGAGCGAAAAAGCCAGCGCGGCAAAGGCCAGCACGGAAACCCAGTCATGGTAGAGGAAGGTGTGCGGCAAGGCGATGGGGTCTTCCTTGCCGAAGGTGGTTTCATAGAGCTTGAGGGCCACGCCGAGCAGGCCGATGATGCCGCCGGCCGCGATGAGGCCCGAGGCGTAAAGCGAACCCGGAGAGACGTCGCCTTCCGCGTCCGCCGATCCGCCGGCTTTCTTCACTGCGGAGTCGACCATCCAGCGAACCACGCCGCCGGTAAAGATGGCCAAAGTGGTTCCAATGGAGAGATACGCGCCCACCGCAAACGAGAGCGAGCGAATCCCCAGCAACTCGACAGCGATCACCAGGAAGACGCCCAGCAGCACCAATCCCCAGGGCAACTTTTGGCTAAGAATGCCGCTGATGACCGTGGCCATGAGGCGGGCCTGGGGCGCTGCGGCCTTTTCGCTGCCGATGCCCGAGATCCACTGCACCTCAATCTGCTTGGTGACCGGCGAATAGAGGTATTTGCCGTCGGCCAGTTCAGGCGAGCCCAGCGCGTTCAGCACCACATATTCGCTCTTGTGGTGGATGGTGGTGGACTTGTTTGCGCCGATAACCGGGAACTGCTCGTGCAGACTGCTGGTATCGTTCTGTACGTTGACGCCGGGGTGAGGCGCGGTGAGGCTCCAGGCTTGGGGGGCTTCGTGGAACTCCGTCAGGCCTTCGTTCATCAGCTTGAGGGTGAAGCCGATGGCCACGGTTGAGACCACGATGCCGATGAGAAATGCGAATCGCTGCAAGCGCGGGGTTGACCCGATGAGATAGCCGGTCTTGAGATCCTGCGAGGTGTCGCCGGCCTCGGCCGAGGCGATGCAGACCACGCCGCCGATGGTGATGGCCAGTGCGCCGAAGGCTGGCGCGGTCCAGCCCTTCACCAGGAAGATGGCCGAAGTAGCCATGAGTGTGGCGATGGTCATGCCGGAGATGGGGTTGGCCGAGCTACCGATAAGCCCCACGATGCGCGAACTGACGGTTACGAACAGGAAGCCGAAGAAGACGATCAGCACCGATGCGGCCAGGTTGGCCCATACGCCCACAAAAGCTCCCGGCACCGGCTTGAATTCAAGAAAGAAGAACATCAGCACGATCAGCAGAACGGAGCCCACAATGGCCGTGGTCATTGAGAAGTCGTTTTCTGTGCGGACGGGCTTGGCCGCGGCCGCCGCGCCCCCGCGCATGTGTTTGAAGCCCGAACCGAGCGCGCTGACGATGGTGGGCAGCGTCTTGATGAGCGTAATCAGTCCGGCTGCGGCAACGGCTCCGGCGCCCATGGGGCGGACGTAGGTGGACCAAAGCTGGCTGGGGCCCATCCCCGCAACCGGGATGGTGCCGGGATAGATGGGGTGGCCCACTTCCTTGCCAAAGAAGTAAATGAGCGGCATCAGCACCAGCCACGAAAAGACGCCGCCGGCAAAGATGATGCCCGCAACCTTGGGTCCGATAATGTAGCCCACGCCCAGGTATTCCGGCGTTGCGTCGGCCTTGATCGAGGAGCCTTTGAGCACGTGCTGGGGGCCAAAGTCAGGCTGGAATTCCGGCGTGCCGGGCCAGGCGCCGAAGAGGTTCTCGTTTTGGAAGAAGGTGTAGAGCGCGCCCAGCCCGAGGCCGAAAAAGACGCGGCTGGCAAACGAGCCGCCCTTTTCGCCGGCCATCAGCACGTCGGCGCAGGCCGTGCCCTCGGGGAACTTCAGGTTCTCGTGCTCATCCACAATCAGTTGCTTGCGCAGGGGCACCATGAACAGCACGCCCAAAAAGCCGCCGATCAGTGCCAGCATGAAGATGCGCGAATACTCCAGGTCAAAGCCCAGGAAAATCAGCGCCGGCAGGGTAAAAATTACACCCGCGGCAATGGACTGGCCGGCGTTGCCCGTGGTCTGCACAATCACGTTTTCAAGAATCGAGGAGCGGCCAAAGGCGCGCAAAATGCTGATGGAAAGAACCGCGATGGGGATCGAAGCCGCCACTGTGAGCCCTGCGCGCAGGCCCACATAGACCGTGACGGCGCCAAAAATGATGCCGAAGAATGAGCCGAGCAGCACGGCGCGGAGGGTGAACTCCGGACGGTTCTCGCCGGGCGAAACAAAGGGTTGAAATTCTGGCACGAATAGCCTCCAAAGAGTGCAAACGGTCTTGCGGCAGTTTCCCTGAAGGGGAAGTGTAGCAGCGAAGGGGGCGCACAGGACAGAGCGGCGGCCTTCGGCTTGGCCAGCGGGCTTGGCTAATCGTGCCCCAACCGCGTAGGGTATTGGGCGACCCTGCAATTCACCTAACCGGAGGACCAAACCGCAATGACCAACCCGGCTCCAGCTTCCAAGTCTGTCCAGCGGCTGCTCTCGCTCGACGTGCTGCGCGGCATCACCATCGCCTTCATGATTCTGGTGAACAACAACGGCGGCTCAGGCTCCTGGGGCTTCATGAACCACGCCGCATGGAACGGCCTTACCCCCACCGACCTGGTTTTTCCCACCTTTGTGTTTGTGGTGGGCGTCTCCATCGTCTTCGCCTTTGACGTGCGGCTGGCTCGGGGCGCAACTCGCGCCCAACTGGCCTGGCACACGCTCAAGCGCGCGGGAATCCTCTTTCTGCTGGGCATTGTGGTGAATGGCTTTCCGTTCTTCGAGCTGGCTCACCTGCGCATCTACGGCGTGTTGCAGCGCATCGCCGTCTGTTATCTGGTCGTGGGTCTCTTCTATCTGTGGGACCAGCGCATATGGACCAAGGTCGTGGTGCTGGTGGCGGCGCTGGCAGCCTACTGGGTGCTGCTGCGCTGGGTTCCTGTGCCCGGAGCGGGGCTGCCGGGGCGCGACATTCCCTTCCTCGACAAGGACATGAATCTGGTGGCCTGGCTCGACCGGCACATCTTTCCGTATCACCTCTATGAAAACTGGGCGACCCACAACCTGCGCGATCCCGAGGGGCTGCTGAGCGATCTGCCCGCCGTGTGTACGGCGCTGCTTGGCCTGCTCACCGGCCTGTGGTTGCGCGGGCAGCGGGCGGTCAAAGCCAAGACTATGGGACTGGCCGCGGCCTGCGTAGCCTTGCTGGCCACGGGCTATCTGTGGTCCATCTGGTTCCCGCTGAATAAAAAGCTATGGACCAGTTCCTATGTGCTGGTGGCGGCGGGCTGGTCGCTGGCCGTGCTCACGCTGGCCTGGTGGGCCGTTGAGCAGCGGGGCTGGGGCCGCGGCAAACGCAATCCATTCATGTGGCCGTGGCTGGTCTTCGGCTCCAACGCCATCGTGGCATACATGTTCAGCGAACTGCTGCCAGGCGCGCTGGGGTTCATTCGCTTCACCTGGGGCGGCCATCGCACCGACGTGCTCTCCTGGGCGTTTACCCACATCTTTGCGCACATTCCCGATCGCGGCTGGGCGGCGTTTGCCTACTCGGCTTCCTACACCGCGGTCTGCTTTCTTCCGGTTTGGTTTCTCTATCGCAAAAAGATCTTTGTAAAGGTGTAAGTTGCCAATGTGTTCCGCATGGTCCGCGAATCTCTGGAGAAACCATCGAAGATAAGAACCGAAACTTCGGAACTGCAACATCGGAAGGGAACCTGCTTTGTGTCAGGGCACGACTTCAGTCGTGCCCTGACACGTTTTGTGACACGAAGCGAGTTTTTCCGCAGCCTGTAAAGCTCCACATCTTTGATCTGCCAAAATGTACGGGCTGATCCAGGGCAATCGCATTAATTCAAATGCGATTGCCCTGGGGAACAGGGATCAGACGGCGATACTCAAATCGGATGCTGCGATTGAAAGCCGAGCCGATCTGAGAGCTGTGGCCTTCCGTCCTTTCCGCAAAAAGCGCGGAAAGGACGGGGCACGGAGTTGATTGCTGTTCCCTGATCCCTGCTTTTAGTCGAACACGACGGTCTTGTTTCCGTAGCAGAGGATGCGGCGGTCAAGGTGCCAGCGGACGGCGCGGGAGAGAACGATTCGCTCCAGATCGCGGCCGCGTGCAACCAGATCTTCCACCTGGTCGCGGTGCGAGATGCGGGCCACATCCTGCTCGATGATCGGGCCATCGTCCAGCACCTCGGTGACATAGTGGCTGGTGGCCCCGATCAGCTTGACGCCGCGCTCGTGGGCGGCGTGGTAGGGCTTGGCCCCGGTAAATGCGGGCAGGAACGAGTGATGCACATTGATGATGGACTGAGGATAGCGGGCGACAAATGTAGGGGAGAGAATCTGCATGTAGCGCGCCAGCACCACCAGCTCGATTCCCTTGGATGCAAGCAGTTCCAGATGCCGTGCCTCGGCCTCGGCGCGGGTGGCCGCCGTCACCGGGACGTGCTCGAAGGGAATCCCGTAAAACGCCGCCAGGTTTTTCACATCCGCATGATTGGAGACGATCAGGGGAATCTCGCACAGCAGTTCGCCGGTGCGCCAGCGGTGGAGCAGATCGGCCATGCAGTGCAGGTACTGGGAGCAGAAGAGCGCCACCCTGGGCAGCCGCGCGCTGGAGGTCAACTTCCACCTCATTCCCAGTTCCGCGGCCAAGGGAGCGAAGGCAGCTTTGAAGCCTTCCAGATCGAAGCGCTCGGAATTGGATGAAGGCCCGGATTCCTGACCGGAAGGACCGTCGCCATGCCCGTTGAGCGCCCACTCGACGCGCATGAAGAATAGGCCCAGATTGTGGTCCTGGTGCTGGTCGGCGTGGAGGATGTTGGCGCCGCATTGGTAAAGCAGGCCGGAGAGGCGGGCGACCAATCCCTTGCGGTCAGGGCAGTCAATGAGCAGAACAGCGGAATCTTTCATGCTCTGTTCAGATTAAGCCATCCGGGCCTCGGACTTCGCCGTTCCATGGTCAGAGGTTACGAAGAGAAGATTCGCATGATCCGCGCGATTGCACACGCTTCGATATGGCGAGAGGGTTTGCGGCCTCAAAAAAAACGCCGGGGCAACGGGCGCCCCGGCGATGCGCGTGCAACGCAATAAAATTCAATTGGCCCCAAGCCGCTGCGCGGACGGCGCCGGAAGTCTGCCCTGTGAGCGCAGCCGAAGGGGCGATTGGCCCCACCGCAGGGGGTTCAGGCGGCCGTGTCGCCGTGGGCCTGGAGCGGAGCGCTCAACTGCTGGCGCAGACTGCCGGCCAGATCGGCCACCATGCGAAGCCTGTCGGCGATGGGAGAGGAGATTTCAGCGCCGGAAAGGGCCAACTGCGAGTGCAGCAGCAGTCCAGCGACGGTGGTCTTCAATTCGGCCTCGATGGCCGAGGCAGCGGCCCGGCGGGCCAGCGTCTGCTCCCGCTCGCGGCGATGCAGCGCGGCGCGAATCTCTCTGGTGAGCCGGGCCGCGCCGGAGAGCGCAAAGTTGATCTGGAGGGGAATGGCCAGCCCGGCGCGTTCGCAGATGGCCTCGGCGGCGGCCGGATCGCACTCGGCCATGGTTTCGTCCACCACCACGGCGGCAAACTCCCGGCGGCGCAGCGCGGCCAGCGCGGTTTTGCGCCCCTCCGCCACTTCAACTTCCATGCCCAGTTGCGCGCCCACTAGAGCGGCGCAGTTACGGGCGCCTTCGATTCCGGTCACAATCAGTATGCTCATTTCCAGTTCCCCATTCCGCGCCCAGCCGCTGACGGCCCGGCTTGTTCTTCCCGATCGCGGGGTCAATTCACGCTGAGGTGTTCTCCCACCCTGGTCGCAAGAACAAACACGCGGCGAGGGTGGGGCACCCACTGCCTCACGCCATCCGTCAAATCGCTCTATTGTTCGTGCAGCGGGTCGGCGATGCCGTATTCCTTCAGCTTGCGGTAGAGCGTGGTTTTGCCGATGCCCAGCAGCTTTGCGGCTTGCAACTTGTCGCCGTTGAGGGTGCGAATGGCCCCCAGAATGGCGTCGCGCTCCAGATCGGCCAGCGTCTTCACATCGGGCGCGCTGCCCTCCGCAGCCGGCTCGCCGGGGTGGGTTATGGCGCGCCGCGCCTCCAGACCCTGCTGTTGCAATTGCGTGGGCAGGTCGCCCAGATGCAACACCGGCCCCGATGAGAGCGCACAGGCCCGTTCCACCGAGTTCTCCAGCTCGCGCACGTTGCCCGGCCAGTCGTGGCGCATCATGGTGCGCAGCGCTTCGTCGCTGAGCGTGAACTTGGCGCCGTGTTCGCGGCTGATGCGGTCAAGGAAGTGCGCCGCCAGGAGCGGGATGTCTTCGCGGCGGTCACGCAGCGAGGGCAGCCGCAGATTGACCACGTTGAGCCGGTAGAAGAGATCCTTGCGGAAGGCGCCCTTTTCGACCATCTCCGACAGGTTGCGGTTGGTGGCGGCCACTATGCGCGCCTTGATCTGGATGCGATGGGTGGCTCCCACCGGCCGGATTTCCTTCTCCTGAAGCGCGCGCAGCAGCTTGGCCTGCAAATCCAGCGAAAGCTCGCCGATTTCGTCGAGAAAGACCGTGCCCCCCTCGGCCGAGACCAGCAACCCGTCCTTGGAGCGGTTGGCTCCGGTGAAGGCGCCCTTGACGTAACCGAAGAGCTCGCTCTCGATAAGCGTGGGCACCAGCGAGCCGCAGTCCACTGGGAGGAACGGCTTTTGCGAGTTGGGTCCGTAGGCGTGGATGGTTCTGGCCACCAGTTCCTTGCCCGTGCCGCTTTCGCCCAGAACCAGCACCGGGTGGGAACTCTGGGCCACTTTGGAGAGGATGCGGTAGAGCTTCTCCATCTCTGCCGAGCGGCCGATCATGGCGCCCAGCCCCTGCGAAAGCTTGAGCCGCTCGCGCAACTGGCGGGTGGCGGTATCGGTGGTGAGGCTGGCGGAGGCGCGGTCAAGCACTGTGGAAAGCTCGTCCATGGCGAAGGGCTTGGTCAGGTAGTCCTGGGCTCCGCAGCGCATGGCCTCGACCGCCGTATTCACCGAACCCGACGCGGTCATGGCGATCACCGAGGTTTGCGGATAGAGCAGCTTGACCTCGGAAACCAGTTCCAGACCCTGGTTGCTCCCCGCTGGCAGGTTGACGAGCAGAATGTCGGCCGCGCGGCCCCGCAGCAGGCTGCGCGCCTGGCCCAGATCGCCAGTGCTCTCGACCGCATAGCCGAGGCTGGCGGCAATCTCGGCGCAGGCCGAGCGAACCGCCGCGTCCGCGTCTGCCACCAGCAGGTGCAGCCGCACCGCCGGCTCCGCAAGTTGGGGGATAAACTCCATGGTTTTTGAGTTAACTCA